>Ga0315553_10003271_pt1 | contig 12677 bp, 11 predicted proteins | sample SalMarSW160140MG_FD_203099 | JGI IMG/M metagenome (GOLD analysis project Ga0315553, IMG submission 203099) | Salt marsh sediment microbial communities from the Plum Island Ecosystem LTER, Massachusetts, United States - Salt Marsh Sediment SW1601-40 ... | reverse complement strand
GGCATGAAACGCGCCGATCATGCAGGGGATCGCATCGATCGGCTTGGGGTAGAGCGGGTGCTTGACGGTCGCGACCCGCTCGGCTTCGAGCGCTTCGACCGCCTTGGTGATCTTGTAGCCAAGTTCGATGCCGCTCACCCCCTGGTAACGCCGCTGGATGCCGGCCGCCTTGCCCTGGATTTCGATTTCGAACCAGATGCGGCCGATGCAGGCCGGCTGCACCGCAAGCCCGCTGGTCTCGCCCGAAATGCCGGCGTCGGCCGTGTAGCCACGGATCACCGTATCCAGCGTACCATGGCCGCTGACTTCCTCGTCGATCACCACATTGATGAGGACGTCGCCCGCGAGCTTGACCCCGGCCGCCTTGAGGAACTCAACAGCCAGGATGTGGCTCGCGACACCGCTCTTCATGTCGCACGAGCCGCGCCCATAAAGCAGGCCATCCTTGATCTTGGCCGACCAGGGATTGTCGCTCCAGCCTTCGCCATTGCCGACCGGAATCACGTCGGTGTGGCCGTTCAGCAAGATCGAGCGGCCGCCGCCCGTTCCCTTCCAGGTGGCGACGATGTTCGGCCGCCCCTGATAACCGCGATCGACCGGGATATAGCCGGGGTGCTTCTTCAAGGCCTCCCAGTCAGATTCCCACATGTCGACGTCAAGGCCGATCGTCTTCATATAATCTGACAGGAAAGCCTGGATCCGTCCTTCGTCGCCGGTGACACTCGGAGTGGCGACCATCTGCTGCAGAAACTTCACCGCCTTGTCGCTGCTGGCATCGATCGTCTCGATCACTTTCCGGCGGGCATCCGCTGACATCTCTCGTCCCTTCCAAAAGAGTTGGCGCGGTCTTCAATCGCTGTTCAGTGCCTGATCAGATTTTGTGCGTCGGCGCGCCAAGGCCTTGGGCGAGCCGCGTGCACCCATCTCACCTGCGGAGCAAAGCCTTTTCCTTAGGCAAAGCACGACCGATACGATTGCAGCCTCCAACCTCATCGGCATCGTTGTCGGGCCGCTGCGGAAAAATTCGTCATCCCTGCAACGGCCACCCGGGCGATCTTGGTTTTCCCAGTCATCCTATTTATAGTACTTTTCGAGTGGTGACCAGACGGAAGCCGGCGCATGACGTTAGACGCCAAGTCCCCCGACCCGGACTGCAGTCCGGGTGATGAACCCGATACGTTAGAATCACGCCCGGCCGCCGATGGCCCGTCGGCTCTGCTAAACGGCGAGCGCGCGGATTTGCTGCTGCAGGACCTGGACGATCTGCCGCTCGCCGATCTGATGGCGCAGGCGCGCGCGAAACGCGAAGCGGGACACGGGCGCAGCATCACCTATTCGCGCAAAGTTTTCATCCCGTTGACGAGGCTGTGTCGCGACTGCTGCGCCTATTGCACCTTCGCCGCAGCACCAAGCGAAGTTGCCGCACCATTCCTCTCACCCGACGAAGTTTTAGCGATCGCGCGGACGGGGCAGCGCGCCGGTTGCCGCGAGGCGCTGTTCACCCTCGGCGACAAGCCCGAGCTGCGCTACGCCGCCGCGCGCGAGGCGCTTGCCGCGCTCGGCTATGCCAACACCGTCGACTATCTCGCCGCCATGTGCCAGCGCGTGTTGAGCGAGACCGGCCTGCTGCCGCATGTGAATGCCGGGGTCATGGCGGAGCAGGACATCGCGCGGCTGCGCAGCGTCAGCGTCTCGCAAGGCATCATGCTGGAAAGCATCTCCGATCGCCTCTGCGCGCGCGGCGGCCCGCATTACGGCTCGCCGGACAAGGCGCCGGCGGTTCGCCTCGCGATGATCGCCGCCGCGGGGCGGCAGCGCGTTCCGTTCACCAGCGGCATCCTGATCGGCATCGGCGAAACCCGCCGCGAGCGCGTCGCCTCGCTGCTTGCTTTGCGCGACCTGCACGCGGAGCACGGCCACCTGCAGGAAATCATCATCCAGAATTTTCGTGCCAAGCCCGACACCCGCATGGCAGCGGCGGCGGAGCCGGATTTTGACGAGTTGCTCTGGACGGCCGCAGTCGCGCGCCTGATTTTCGGCGCCGCGATGAACATCCAGGTGCCGCCGAACCTCAGCTATGCGCGCTATCCGGGGCTGCTCGATGCCGGGATCAATGATTGGGGCGGCGTCTCGCCGGTGACGCCGGACCACGTCAATCCGGAAGCGCCGTGGCCGCAGCTCAGTCAGCTCGCACAGCAAACCGCCGGATCAGGTCATACCCTGGTCGAGCGCCTCGCCATCTATCCCGCCACTGTCCACGAGCCTGAGCGATGGATCGATCCGGCGTTGCGCGGCCTGGTGTTGCGGCATGCCGACTCAACCGGCTTTGCCCGGCCCGATGACTGGGTCACCGGCACCAATACGCCGCCGCCGCGCGCCCCAAAATCTTGCGCGAGACACGCGTCCGAACTCAGCACCATTCTCGATCGCGCCACGGCAGGCGCGGAACTCAGCGAAGACGACATCGTCCGCCTCTTTGCCGCGCGCGGGCCGGACTTCGACCTGGTGTGCCGGACGGCCGATAACTTGCGCCGGTCGGTTTGCGGCGACGAGGTCTCCTATGTCGTCACCCGCAACATCAACTACACCAATATCTGCGCGTTCAAATGCCGGTTCTGCGCCTTCTCCAAAGGCAAGATGAGCGAGCACTTGCGTGGCCGCCCGTACAATCTCGATCTGTCCGAGATCAAGCGGCGCGTGACCGAAGCGTGGCAGCGCGGCGCCACCGAAGTCTGCCTGCAGGGCGGCATTCATCCCGACTACACCGGCGAGACCTATCTCGCGATCTGCCGGGCGATCAAAGCAGTCACGCCGGCGATCCACATCCATGCCTTTTCGCCCTTGGAAGTGTGGCAGGGTGCGCAGTCGCTCGGTCTCACATTGCGCGATTTCCTGACCGCCTTGAAGGCGGCGGGGCTGGCCTCGCTGCCCGGCACCGCCGCCGAGATTCTCGATGACGCGGTCCGCGCCATCATCTGCCCCGACAAGGTGACGACCGCGCAATGGCTGCAGGTGATCGAGACGGCGCACGAGATCGGCCTCAAATCAACGGCGACCATCATGTTCGGCCATGTCGACCGGCCCGAGCATTGGGCGCGGCACATTCTGCATATTCGCCGGCTACAGGCGCGCACCGGCGGATTTACTGAATGGGTGCCGCTGCCCTTCGTGCCGGTCGAAGCCCCGATTTTTCTGCAAGGCCGCTCACGCCAGGGGCCGACCTGGCGAGAGACCGTGCTAATGCACGCCGTCGGGCGCCTGGCGCTGCATCCGCTGATCACCAACATCCAGGCGTCGTGGGTCAAGCTCGGCGCCGATGGCGTTGCCGCGTGTCTCGATGCCGGCGTGAACGATCTCGGCGGCACGCTGATGGAGGAGAGCATCAGCCGCGCCGCGGGCGCGATGCATGGACAGGAGATGGGGCCGCACCAGTTCACGCAGATCATCCGCGCGGCAGGACGCCGGCCGCGGCCGCGCACCACGCTTTATGACAACGCACCCGCAAGCCGCACCGCGGCCGCCTTCGCGGCGGGCCCACTCGCGCCTTCGGTCAACACCCCGGTGGCGAGATTCAAAGGTAATCCCGAGCCGGCATTATGCGCCGCGCCTGCGGCGATCGCGTGAACCGCCGTCAACAACAAGAATGACGTCAACAAAAAGGATAACGACATGGGCGCGCAAAATTTGTCGATTTGCGTGGTCGGCGGCACCGGTGCCGAAGGCAGCGGGCTGGCCTTGCGCTGGGCGCGCGCCGGCCATCGGGTGACGATCGGCTCTCGCGATGGCCCCAAGGCGGAGGCCACCGCGCGCGAACTCAATGCACTGCTCGGTGCCGACCGTATCGTCGGTGCGCGCAGCGACGATGGCGTTGCCGCGGCCGATGTCGTGGTTTTGACGGTTCCGTTCACTGCCCAGATGCCGACCATCCTCGGCCTGAAGGACAGGCTCGCCGGCAAGATTTTGATCGATGTCACGGTACCGCTGATGCCGCCGAAAGTGTCGCGCGTGCAGTTGCCGCCGAGCGATTCCTGCGTGCTCGCGGTGCAGGCGGCGCTCGGGCCCGAGGTGCGGGTCGTCTCGGCGTTCCAGAACGTTTCTGCACACAGCCTGAAAGATCCCGACCGCCGGATCGATTGCGACGTGCTGGTGGCGAGCGATGACAAGGAGGCGCGCAAGGTCGGCATTGCGCTTGCGGAAGCGGCGGGACTTCGCGGCGTCGATGCCGGGCCACTCGCCAATTCGGTCGTGGCGGAAAGTCTGACCTCGGCGCTGATCTGGATCAACCGCACCTACAAGATCCCCGACGCCGGGATCAGGATTACCGGGCTCGACCGCGCCGGCGGCGCGTCGGAGGGGCGATGACAGCATCCGATCTTCTCCTGCGGCCCCTGCGCGGCGTTCCGCGGGTTGTCGCAGGGGACGATCCCGCAGCCATTGCACTCGCCGCCCTCGAAGCCGGGAACGAAAGCTTGCGCGACGGCGATGTCCTTGTCTTCGCGCAGAAGATCATCTCGAAGGCGGAAGGTCGCAGCGTCGACCTCGCGGAGGTGACGCCGTCGCCGCTCGCGCTTCGGCTCGCTACCGAGACGGCGAAGGACCCGCGGCTCGTCGAACTCATTCTCCAGGAATCCTCCGAAGTGCTGCGCTATCGTCCCGGGCTGCTGATCGTCGTGCATCGGCTTGGCTTCGTCCTCGCCAATGCCGGGATCGATCGCTCGAACGTCGACGGCGATGCGCGGGTCCTGCTGCTGCCGGTCGACCCGGACGGCTCGGCCGCGCGCATCCGATCCGAGGTGAAGCGGAAAACCGGCGTCGCCATCGGTGTGCTGGTCATTGACAGCCTCGGTCGCGCATGGCGGATGGGAACCATTGGCACCGCGATCGGGATCAGCGGCCTGCCCGGGCTGATCGACCTGCGTGGACGCCCCGACCTCAACGGCCGCCCGCTCGAAACCACGGAGATCGGCTTCGCCGACGAGCTTGCGGCTGCCGCCTCGCTGATGATGGGACAAGCCGATGAAGCAACCCCGATCGTGCTGGCGCGCGGCGTTCCCTATGCGCGACGCGACGGCGGGACCTATGAATTGCTGCGGCCGAAGGAGCGCGATCTGTTCCGATGAATGAATTCTTGACGCGCCTCGCCGCTTCGACCAACGCTGCTATTGCGCATGCCGTGATGCGCGGGCGCCGGAGCGTCCGCTCCTACCGGCCGGACTATCCGCCGGATGCGGTGATCGAGCGTATTTTCGCCAGTGCCGCGACGGCGCCGTCGGCCCATAACCGCCAGCCGTGGCGCTATCTGGTGATCCGCGAGGCCGCCCTGAAGGCGAAGTTGGCGGAGGCGATGGGGGCGCAGCTTGTCGCCGACCGCCGCGCGGACGGCGATTCCGAGGATGCCATCGCGCGCGACGTCGCAAACTCGTTCCAACGGATCACCGGTGCGCCGGTCGTGATCCTGGTCGCGTTGACGATGGCCGAGATGGACCGGTATCCGGACCCGGCACGCGCGCACGCCGAGTTCCTGATGGCGGTCCAGAGCACCGCGATGGCAACGCAGAACCTGCTGCTCGCCGCCCACGCCGAAGGTTTTGGGACGTGCTGGATGTGCGCGCCCTTGTTCTGCCCGGAGACCGTGCGCGAAGCCCTGCCGATCCCGGCGGATTGGGAACCGCAGGGTCTGGTGACGCTGGGCTGGCCGGCCGATGCCGGCAAAAAGCCGAAGCGGCGCAAGGCGCTTTCCGAAATCGTGCTGTTTGCAAACGGACCCGCGGGGCCGATGCAACGGCTATGACCATATCGCGTCGTGTTCTCGCGCTCGCCGGCGGCGTCGGCGGCGCCAAGCTCGTGGCGGGTCTTGCGGCCCTGCTCGGCGAGCAGTTGACCGTGCTGGTCAATACCGGCGACGACTTCGAGCATCTCGGGCTGCATGTCTCGCCCGACCTCGATACCGTCGTCTACACGCTCGCCGGCATCGCCAATCCGGCGACCGGCTGGGCCATCGTCGACGAGACCTGGACCTTCATGGACCAGATCGAACGGCTCGGCGGGCCGACCTGGTTCCGCCTCGGTGACCGCGATCTCGCCACCCATATCGTCCGCACCGAGCGATTGCGGCGCGGCGACACGCTGAGCGCGATCACGGCCGACATCTGCCGCGCGTTCAACCTGGGTCCGACCGTGCTGCCGATGACCGATGACCCGGTGCGCACGATCATCCATTCGGGCGAAGAAACCATCGCGTTCCAGGATTATTTCGTCCGGCAGAAATGCGCGCCTCCCGTCTCCGCGCTTTCATTTGCGGGCGCCGCGGCGGCACGGGTCAATCCACGCCTCGACGGCTTGCAGCGCGACGACCCGCCGCTCGCGATTATCCTCTGTCCGTCCAATCCGTGGCTGAGCGTCGCTCCGATCCTCGCGGTGCCTGGCGTGCGGAGCCGACTGAAAGAGCTCGGGGCGCCGATCATCGCAGTATCACCGATCGTCGGCGGCCGCGCGATCAAGGGCCCGACCGCCAAGATCATGGGCGAACTTGGGCTTGAGCCATCGGCAACCACGGTCGCCCAGCACTATGCCGGGCTGATCGACGCCCTCATCATCGATGACGCGGATGCCGCCAGCGCCGACGCCATCGCCGCGCTCGGGATCGCGGTGCGCACAGCGCAAACCGTGATGCGCACGATGGCGGACCGCGTCGCGCTCGCCCGCGCATGCCTCGACTTTGCCGGCGTGTTGGCTAACCGGACCGCGTGATGCCGACCTGCATCCTCATCCCCTGCAAGAGCTTGCGCGACGGCAAGTCGCGGCTATCCGCATGCCTTGGCCCGGCTGCGCGCTACGACCTCTGCAAACGTTTGCTCGAACGGACGCTGCGCTGTGCGGCCGAAGTCGTTCCGCCCTCCCACGTCCGGATCGCAACAGCCGACGCGGAAGCGGTGACGATCGCGCATCGGCACGCGGTCGGGGCAATCGCGGACCCCGGTTTCGGTTTGAACGCCGCGTTGGAGCATGCCAGAGCTTGCCTGCGGGCAGAGATGCCGCCCGCCGGCCCCGATCTGATGATTCTTCCGATCGATCTGCCGTTCGTCACACCGCAATCCATCGCCGATGTGTTGGCGCGCCGCGGCGACTGCGTGATCGCACCCGACCAGACCGGAACGGGCACCAACCTGCTGTATTTGCGCTCATCGGCACCGCGCGCCGTCCCCTTCGCCTATGGCGCCGGCAGTTACGCGGCGCATCTGGCACTTGCGCAATCACATGCGTGCACCGTCACGACCGTCCAGGACCGGCGCCTTGCTTTCGATCTCGACGATCCCGCCGACTATGAAAGCTGGCTGTCGTACCAATCCGCGGCGCTCACCTGCCCGGTCGATCAATGACAAGTAAACCGAGCGATAAACCGGCTAGAGCATTTTCCGGCGAAGTGGACGCCGGTTCGCCACAGAAAATGCGATCACTCAAAGAGAAATAGAGCGAATTGCGATTCCGTCAGGTCGGATTTCGCTCTAGCCGCGCAGCTCGATATTGATCCGCACGCAATCGCCGCGGTAGGTGATCTCCCCCACATAGACGACCACGCCATCGTCGTCTGTGACGACACAGCGCGCTTCGGCGGTCGGGGCATTGAGGCTGATCTCCAACAATTTTGCGGTCTCGACATCGGCGGTCCCGATCGTGAAGGTTTGGTGGGCGCGGGAGATCGCGAGGCTTTTCATCTCCGCCAGGACGACGAGCGCAGCCCGCGAGGAGAATGCTTTCGGGGCTTTGGCATAGAGATGGCGCGCGAGATGAACGCGCGCGTAACCGAAGGGCTCATTGTCACGGGTCTGCAGGCTGCGCAGATAGACGTAGGACTGGGCCGGCTTGCCCTCCCCCTCCTCGATCCGCGGCGGGCCGGCCTTCGTATTGGGCAGCTTGTGCGCGACATTCTCCCGGATCATCGAGACGAGACTTTCCCAGTCGGTCGCAAGTTGCAGCCATCGCCGGTGGTCGACCGACTTGGTGACAAACGTGCCACGCCCTTGATGCGAGCGGACCAGCCCCTCGTTCTGCAGCAGGTCGACGGCCTGTCGTACCGTCACCCGGGCGACGCCGAATTCGCGCTCCAGTTCCTCCAGCGTGGAAATGCGATCGCCCACTGCCCAGATACCATCGCGCAGCCGCCGCCGCAGAACCGCCGCGACCTGGAGATAACGCGGAACGCGGCTGTCGGCGTCCTGGTTCGCCAGTCTTCGAGTTCGGTTCACCATGGGCTTCGAGGGTAATCGGTTCGCGACATCCGCGGGATAGCTACCGGTTGCAAGACGTGCTTGGATGTGTGCCGAAGCGGTACCGCCCGGTCAAGCGTCGCGATCCATTTGCCGCTTGCCGGCGCCGGCTCTTCGGGCGGATCCGCAAATCTGTGAGGGGGAAGAAATGGATTGGCTGATCAATGACGCAGCACCCGTCATCGCTAAGATCCTTATCGTCCTGATCTTTCCGTTTAGCGGCCTGGACAAATTCATCAATCGGCAGGCCGCGCTGAAACAGGCGAATTCGGGCACTCTTCCCGGCGGCGCGGTGCTGCTCGGCCTCGCGCAGATCGTCGAATTCGTGACGCCGGTCTGCATCGTCTTCAACTGGTATGCGGGCTGGGCAGCTGTCGTCCTCGCCGGCTACTGCGCGATCACCGCGGTTCTCTATCACAATTTCTGGGTCTATCCGCGGTTCTGGTCGTCCGACAGCACGGGCTACCCCCACATCTGGGACTTCTTCAAAAACTTTGCGATCGTCGGCGGCTGCATCTTCATCATTCTCGGCAGCAATCTCGTGCCGGAGGTGGAGAAAATCATCGGCGGCGCTTAAGCGCCTCACATCAGCACCGAAGCGCGCTGCCCCGTTTTGGCCGCCGCCCTGGCAGAGCGCTGCGGCAAACATTTTCCTTCGCCTTTCCGGAAGGCCACCCGCGCTCGACCCCCGCTCGCCCCCGCTTGCCGGTTTAGTCGCGGCGCGTGGTCTGATATTTGCGTTCGCAGAGCAAAGCTGCCGCCACCGCCGCCCCGCGATTACGAGGCCGATATGAGCGAAACCGCCACTGCCGCCAGCACGAAAACCGTCCCGCCGTCACCCCCATCTTTTCTCGACAGCTATTTCGGGCTGACCGCAAACCGCACGACAGTGCGCACCGAGGTGATCGCCGGCATCACCACCTTCCTGACGATGGTCTATATCGTGTTCGTCAATCCGACGATTTTGGCCAATGCCGGCATGGACAAAGGCGCGGTCTTCGTCGCCACCTGCCTTGCGGCAGCCGTCAGCACCATGGTGATGGCGCTTTATGCCAACTATCCGGTGGCACTCGCGCCCGGCATGGGCCTCAACGCCTTCTTCGCCTTCACGGTGGTGCTCACTTACAAATATTCCTGGCAGCAAGCGCTCGCCACCGTGTTCTGCTCCGGCGTGCTGTTCTTCCTGATCTCGATCTTCCGCATCCGCGAATATGTGATCAATGCCATTCCGCGGAACCTGAAGCTCGCCATCTCGGCGGGCGTCGGCCTGTTTCTCGGCATCATCGCGCTGGAAGAGGCGAAGATCGTCGTTGCCCACCCGGCGACGCTGGTGACATTGGGCAATCTGCGCGAGCCCGCCGCGATCCTTTGCCTCGCCGGTTTCGTGCTGATCGCTGTCCTCAATGCCCGCAATATTTTGGGCGGCACGCTGCTCGGCATCCTCATCGTCGCCTTAGTCGGCATTCCGCTCGGGCTTGCAACCTATACCGGCGTCGTCTCGATGCCGCCATCGCTCGCGCCGACGTTTCTGCAGCTCGATTTTTCTGCCATCCACGAGCAGGCCTTCATTCTCGTCTTGTTCAGCTTCCTGTTCATCGACGTATTCGACAATGCCGGCACGCTGATCGGCGTCACGCATCGCGCCGGTTTGCTCAACGAAAAGGGCGAGCTGCCGCGCATGAAGCAAGCCCTGATCGCCGACAGCTTTGCCGCGATGTTCGGCGCGCTGATCGGCACCTCGACCACGACGAGCTACATCGAAAGCGCGGCCGGCGTCTCGGCCGGCGGCCGCACCGGCCTTACCGCCGCAGTGGTATCGATTCTGTTCCTGCTGGCGCTGTTCTTTGCCCCGCTCGCCGGCATGATCCCGGCCTACGCCTCGGCGGCGGCGCTCCTCTACGTCGCCTGCCTGATGACCCGCGGCCTTGCCGAGATCGAGTGGACCGACGTCACCGAATACGCGCCCGCCGTCGTCGCGGCGGTCACGATGCCGCTCACCTATTCGATCGCGACCGGCATCGGGCTTGGCTTCATCACCTATGCGGCATGCAAGATCCTGTCGGGCCGGTTCAAGGAGGCGACCCCGGCGGTCATCGTCCTAGCGCTGCTGTTCGCGGTGAAGTTCGCCGTGCAATGAACAGGGGCGTTCAGATCGGCGCACGCGATGAACCGAGCGACTGACCGAGGCGACTACGGACAGCAAGCGGCAAGGCTGTGACCGGTCATCGCGCGGTCGTTTGCGCGCCGTCCGACGTGCTGGGCCCAAGCCGGGCGAGACGATCAGCCCCAAGCCCCGGCGGTTGACCTGACACGTGGCCATTTGATCAAATCCCTGATCCGGGGGGTGTTGCCATGTCCAACCAAGCTCTGTCCCCATCCGAGCCCCGCAAGCCCGTCGCCACTTGGCGCAAGGTCGTCGCCGCGGTGCTCGACTTCCTCTTCATTTTCTTCGTTGGTGGCTTTGCCGTCGGTTACCTGACTGGCAATTTGACGGATAGTGGCTTCGAGCTCCACGGCGCACCGGCGCTCATTCTGTTCGCAGTCATCGCCATCTATTTCGTCGTGTTCAGCAAATTCCTCGGCGGCACGCTCGGGCAACGGTTGCTTGGTGTCAGATAACAGGCTGATCTGACACCCGACCGGAACAACATGGAGGCCGGATGGCAGTCGCAACGGAACGGCTCGATACCTCAGCCATCCTCGGCATGGTCGCCATGGGTGTCGCCGTCTTAGTGATTGCGAACGACTTCACCGCGCTGTCGGTCGCCATCCCCGCTATCGAGAAAGCCTTCAACACCGACGTCACCACCACTCAATGGGTGATCAATGGCTACGCCATGGTGTTCGGCGTCGTAATCGTCACCGGCGGACGATTGGCGGACATGTTCGGCCGGAGGCGAATTTTCTTCGTAGGCGCTGCGATCTTCGCAGCCTTTTCCGTGATCGGCGGGTTCGCGCAGGATATCTGGTTGCTCCTTGCCTGTCGCTTCGTGATGGGCATTGGCGGTGCGCTGATGTGGCCCGCCATTCTCGGCATGACTTACGCGCTGCTGCCGAAAAGCAAAGCCGGACTGGCCGGCGGCCTCATCCTGGGCGCTGCCGGTTTTGGCAACGCGGTCGGCCCGCTATTGGGAGGGCTTTTGACCGACACGGTCGGATGGCGATGGATATTCTTTCTCAACCTGCCGGTCGCTGCAGCCGCATCGCTGATCACGTTTCTTGTCGTGCCTGCAGATGCGGCACACAATGAAAAGGAAGGCATTGACTATCTTGGTATGGCGGTCCTGTCCGTTGGGCTCTTGGCGTTGCTGCTTGCGCTCGACTGGGGTGTCGACTGGGGCTGGACCGACCCGCTGATCATCCTCCTGTTCGTCATCTCGGGCGCCGCACTGACCGCGTTCTTGTTTGTCGAGCGCGGGGCAGGAAACAACGCTCTCGTTCCGGCCGATGTCCTGAAAAACAAGGCGTTCGCCGCCGCCGGCCTGGCCACGCTGCTGATGTCGGCGATCTTCTTCGCGGCGCTGCTTTATCTGCCGCAATTCATGTCGAAGGTGCTGCACTTCAGCGCGCTCGGCTCCGGTGCCGGCCTGCTGCCGATGATGGGCACATTCGCGGTGACGGCCTTTGTCGCCGGCCGGCTTTACGAAATTCTCGGACCGAAGGTTATCGTCACCCTCGGCGCCTTGCTTCTGGCGGCGGGCATGTTCGTGCTGTCAGCGATTCACGCGACCACGACCTACAACCAACTCATCGTCGGTATGGTCGTCCTCGGCATGGGCGTCGGGCTGTTTTATTCGTCGGTCACCACGGCGGCAATAACCGCAATCGATCCGTCGCGGGCGAGCCTTGGCGGCGCCATCATCTATATGTTTCAGATCGCCGGTGGATCGATTGGCCTCGGCCTCAATACCGCGATCGTCGTGTCCGCGTCATCGATGCCGGCCGGGATCCACACCGCCTTCCTGGTCAACGGCGCCTTGGCCATGTGCGGACTCGCTGTCGCGGTGCTTTTTGTCGGCGGCCCGATCGATGTGGAGCGTCTGCGCGACTTGCGTCATCATCACCGGGCCCATGGCTGACGAGCCGGAGAGCATCGGCCGCTTGTTTTCTGCCAAGAAAGCTCTATAAACGCCCTTCCGCTCGCTCCGGCCGGGAGCTGAACGGACGGCTGTGCTCGCTTCTGGCAGGCACGGCAGGGCCTTCGTGGCCCGGCGTCCGGTGTTCCCGCCTTCGCAGGACTTCGCGCCTTTCGGAAGGCACGAGGGGCTTGGCGCCGGAACGGCGGCGATGAGTTGAGAAAGGCAAGCCATGCCCTTATACGAGCACGTCTATCTCGCGCGGCCGGACCTCTCCGCGCAGCAGGTCGATGAATTGACCAACCAGTACAAAGGGGTCATCGAACAACTGGGC
>Ga0315553_10003270_pt1 | contig 12677 bp, 8 predicted proteins | sample SalMarSW160140MG_FD_203099 | JGI IMG/M metagenome (GOLD analysis project Ga0315553, IMG submission 203099) | Salt marsh sediment microbial communities from the Plum Island Ecosystem LTER, Massachusetts, United States - Salt Marsh Sediment SW1601-40 ... | reverse complement strand
CGCTAGCTGCGTCGGCCGGCCAGCCGGACGCCCGCTCGCGGAGCGACGCGGCGACGGTGAAGGCGACCGTCAAGATTCTCGATCTCGGTCTGGCGCTTCTGTCCGAGGCCCGCGCTTCCCAGGCCGGCGATCTCACGGACACGGGCCACATTATGGGCACCATCGACTACATGTCGCCCGAGCAGGCCAGCGACAGCCACGCCGTCGACATTCGGGCCGACGTGTACAGTTTGGGGGCAACGCTCTATGCGCTGTTGACCGGCCGGTCGGTATTTCACGATCGACCGCACCTCTCGCTTACGCAAAAGCTGACCGCGCTCGTCACCGAGGAGGTTCCGCCCATTCGCGACCGCCGCGGCGACATTCCCCAGGAACTGGCCGCGATTGTACACCGCATGCTGGCCAGGAAGCCCGCCGAACGCTTCGCGACGCCGGCCGACGTAGTCGCGGCGCTCGCCCCGTTTGCCGACGGCGCAGATCTGCCGGCCCTGGCGGATGCGGCCGTCGAAAAGGCGCCGAAAACCGCGCGGGTCGACCCAACCAAAGTCGCCACCGACCCTTATCTCAGCCGACCCTCGACCGGCACGGAAGTCACCTCGGACCAACCTTCCGACGCGCTCCAGAAACCGCCGTCGGCCTCCCGCGCGGACGAGCGGCCCGGTGATCCGACGGTCATTCCCGTGTGGAACGAAAGCCCCACTCTCCCGCTGGGAGAGGAGCCGGGGGTGAGGGCTCGCGCCGGCTCAACTGTCGGACGCTTCCGCCGCCGGGTCGCCATCGCGGTAGCGGCGGGGATCGCGGGAATCGTGGTTCTTGCTGCGATCCTCGTTTCGCTCCGCACTCCCTACGGCGAGGTGGTCGTGGAATTGCCCGACGACGCGCCGGCCGAGTGGGCCGAACAGCTCAAAGTCGAGGTCCGCGGCAATGGCGATGTCAAGGTGGCCGATGCCGAGTCGGGCTGGACAATTGACGTCAAGAAGGGGAAGTACGAAGTGCAGCTTGCTGGCGGCGACGACCGCTTCGCAATTGAAGAAAACAGCGTGACGGTCACCCGCGGCAAGAAGACGTTCGTCCGCGTGACACTCAAACCCGCCGGCGTCGCAGCCGCTAAACCAGCCGTCTGGCAGCCCACGCCCGAGCAGCAGGCGTTTTTCGACGCGGTGGCGCTGGTGGGCGCTCGTCAGCAGGCGGCCGCCATTGAGCGGAAGCTGATGGAGGTGAACCCCCGATGGGATGGAGGGATTGGGCATTCCATCGACACGGAAACGCTGACGCACGTCGAGCTGAGCGGAGGCGCGCTACGTGATTTGTGGCCGCTGGCTGCGCTGACCGGGCTGGTCGAGCTCGATTGCTCGGGCACCAGCGTCGAGACCATCGGCTGGATCGAGCGGATGCCGCTAGTGACTTCGCTGAACTGCTCGCAGACTCCGCTTCGCGATCTCGGCCCCGTGGCACACCTCAACCAGCTCGAAAAGCTTGACTGCTCCGACACTGTCGTCTTCGACCTCTCGCCGCTTGCGGGATTGCCGCTGAAGGAGTTGCACTGCTTCACAGTATCGACATACAACGACGGCGCCATCAAGGTGCTCAAGTCGCTGCCGCAGCTCGAAACGATCAACGGGCTGACGCTTTCGGAGCTGGCAGCGCGCCGCAAGGAAATCGACGAACTACTGCGTACCCGGCCCGCCTTCACCGCCGAGGAGCACCTGGCCCGCGTCGTCGATAAGCTCAAGGAGTTCAACCCAGCGTATGACGGCAAGGTACAGGAGCGCACGATCGAAGGAGGCAGAGTCGTTCAAGTGGCATTGTCCGAGGGTCCGCTGAAAGACCCTTCCCCGCTGCGTGCCCTACCCGCGTTGAAGCACTTGCATTGCGCCTACAACGAAGTCTCGGACCTTTCGCCGCTGGCCGGGCTACCCCTCACAAACCTCAACGTCTGCCGAACGCGGATTTCCGATCTCTCGCCGCTGGCGGGGGTGCCGATGGCCCATTTGACCATCAATAACACGGCAGTTTCCGATCTCTCGCCGTTGAAGGGAGTTCCGCTAGCCTACCTGGACTGCAATGGAACGAAGGTCTCCGACCTCTCGCCGCTTAAAGGAATCGTGCTGACGACTCTTCTTTGCAGCGACACGCAGGTCTCGGACCTCTCGCCGCTGGCGGGAATGCCGCTGACCCACTTACATTGCGTCGGGGCGCGAGTCTCGGACCTTGCTCCCCTATCCGCCACGCCGATCGCCGAGATTCACTGCGACGAGTCCCTGGCCCGCAAGAGCGCCCCAGTTCTCAAGGAGATCGTCACGCTCAAAACCATCAACGGCCAGCCGGCGGCGGAGTTTTGGAAAGAGTAGCGAGAAAGTTGAGAGCTGAGAGTTGAGGGTTGAGTGTCAAGTGACCAGAGTCCAGAGCCGGGCGGTTAGCGGAGAATTGCGATTCGAGAGAGAAGAGAAGAGCCGAGAGTCGGGCATTCGGTCGAGAGGCAGGCGCGTATTAGCAAGATTGGCGGCGAGCGCAACTACGACTGCAGCATCCGAGAATTGAGATTCAAGCCGTACGCCTCGGCTCGATCAGTCGAAGAATTCTCGGAACAAGCTTCGTGGGAACCACCAACACGGTCTGTCCCCTTTGGGCCATACTTGTCTCGATTTCCGCGGCCTGCTGTTCTTCGGTCAGGCGATCGTGGTGCTCCGCCAATTCGCGGATTCGCCTTTGCGTCCAGCCACGGGGTAAGCGCTGCTTCTTCATCATTTACCCGTACAGCCAATCCTCGACGCGCAGACCGGGCACCCGCTGGAAGTCACGCAGATTGGCCGACAGAAGTAGTGCGTCGTTAGCCAGCGCAATCGATGCGATTTTCAGATCTTGCGTGCCGATGCGGATTCGCGCTTGGCGAAGTCGCGCGAACTCATGCGCCGCAGCCTCGCTCCACGGCGCAATGTCCCATTCGCCGAGCGTCGCGATCAGTCGGATCAGACGGTCGTACGGATAGATCTGCTTCTTGACGTCGCGAAGCCGACGGACTTGGGCAAGCCATGCTCGGAACTGTTCCGCCACTGAGATAACTGGTATCAGGACCGGGTCGGCGGCGCTCCCCAGTCGTTCGACGAGCTGCGCATGCTTTGCATGGCGCCCATCGGCCAGGACGCTGAAATGGTCGGTGTCCAGCAGGATCATCGCCGCGTCTTGCGTTTTGCGGTCCTCGTAGCCCTGGACTTCTTGCGATCCGCCTCCCGGAGCCGCATGGCGTCTCGAAGAACTTGTTGCATGCCCTCATCGTCGGTAAATGCACCGATCGTTCGCCGCCAATCCTTCGACCTGCCTTGTCTGCTTGCGCGTACGTCGTCAAGCAGCTTGCCGAGCTGCGATTCAAGAATCTCGACACGTTGTTCCAGGTCTTGTGTAGCCATCGAAGTGTTCCCGTGGACCCTGTGGCATCGCGATCCCGATTGTACCAGACTCCCCTCCGAGTGGACAAAGCCGCCTTGGGTCACTTTACATTCCGCACTTTGCACTATGCAATGTGCATTCTGCACTCGCCGCCTACTTCACCCTCGTCATCTCAAACAGGTTTGTCGCCTGCGGGCCGAGGAAACCCTCGAAGCGTACTCGCTGGCCGGTCTTGGGGTCGAGCACTTCGTTGCGCTCGGCCAGCTCGAAGTAGGCGTAGGTCCAGTCGATGGTGGTGGGCCGCCCGGCGTCCATGACGGCGACGGGGATCGTGACCGCCTCGGTGGCCGACTGCCGGAGCTTTGAGCCGGGCTCGCCTTCGATCTCGGCCTTCATGGGCACACCGGCGCGGCGGAGGGCGTCGATCGTCTTCTCCAGGTTGTCGAGCGACGCGACGCCGTGCGAGTTCACCAGCGACGTGAAGTGATTCACGTTGTAGCCGTGTACGAGCACCCAGGCGGCGTACTGGCTTTCGCGATTCAGCGCTAACACGTCGGCCTTGTCAGGCACGGGCCAGGGAAGCTGCTCGAACTGAGCGGCCGTGGTTTCGAGCAGCCGGTCAAACCCCTCGGCCGAGGCGTCGTCGAGCCGCGCGAGCGCCTCGAGCACGTCGGCGTCGATCATCGGTCGGTGATTTGCCACGGAGCGCTCGATTTTCTCCCGCGACGATGGGCTCAGCTCCCACGTCTTGAGCTCCGATACGAACAGCTTGGGGAATTGCGTGTTGGGATGCTGCAGGTGAATCGCCGTTAGGTGCTTGTCCTCGAAGTGGTAATTGCCGGCCGCGCGGTAGCCGAGCGCGTCGAAGATGCGCGCGATCGAAAAAATGCCGGTCGCCGGTCGCTGGCAGGCGAATGTGCGAAAGGCGATATGGTCGTTGACGAACGTGGCGCGGTGAGCGCGCACCACCTCTTCGTAACGCGCCACGTACGAAACGCGGCCGCGATACTCGTCCCACAACCGGTCGAAGAGCGCGATTGTAAAACGCTCGCGACCGTCGGCGGCGGGGTTAGCCTGGTGCGGGCCGGGATATGTCGTGCCACTTGCGCGTGCCATAAGTACTGCTCCTTGCGGTACGAATCGCTTATAGGGGGACGGCGGAAGTTGCCCCTCATGCATTGTACCGTAGGATTGAAGTGGCAGGCTTTCGGCGGTCGATCCTTGCGCTGAACACGTTAGCGGACAACAAAGTAGGTCCCGCTTGCCGAGCGGGACCTTGCGTTGTGGCTGGTCTCCCGACCGTGCCACACTCGCCGACCGGTAGGTCTCATCGCGCGAGATCTTCGGTCGATACATCGGCGGGGTCGGGAGACCCGCGCTGAACTTGACACAGGTCCCGCTCGGCAAGCGGGACCTACTGACCACGGACAACTGACCACGGACACCTTTTCGATGCTTCATCGCGACGCCAAGCCGAGCGTGCCTAAACTGCGCACTGCGCTGCCCGGCCCCGCTGCGCGCCGGTTGATCGAAAGCGACCACCAGTACACGTCGCCATCGTACACGCGCGTCTACCCGCTGGCGGTTCGCCGCGGCCTGGGATGCATAATCGAGGACGTCGACGGCAATCGCTTCCTCGACTTCACCGCGGGGATCGCCGTTTGCGCCACCGGCCACTGTCACCCGCGAGTCGTCGAAGCGATCCAGCGGCAGTCGTCGCAGCTTCTGCACATGTCAGGGAGCGACTTCTACTACGGCCCGCTGCACGACCTGGCCAAGAAGCTGGCCCAGATCGCTCCGGGCACCGGACCGAAGCGCGTGTTCCTGACCAACTCGGGCGCCGAGGCGGTCGAGGCCGCGTTCAAGCTGGCCCGCTACCACACGGGCCGGCAACACGTGATCGCGTTTTACGGTGCGTTCCACGGCCGGACGATGGGAGCGCTCTCGCTCACCGGCAGCAAAGCCGTGCAGCGGGGCGGATTCGCGCCGTTTGTGCCGGGCGTGACGCACGTCGACTACCCCAACTGTTTTCGATGTACGCTCGCCCAACCCGAAAGGGCATGTTGCCTCGATAGCCTGAACCAGATCGAGACAATCTTCCGCCGCACGGTGCCGCCCGATCAGGTCGCCGCCATCTTCGTCGAGCCGATCCAGGGCGAAGGCGGATACATCGTGCCGCCTCCCGAGTTCCACCCGCAGCTCAAGGCGCTGGCCGAGCGGCACGGCATTTTGTATGTGGCCGACGAGGTGCAGACCGGCATGGGCCGCACGGGCAAGATGTTCGCCGTCGAGCATTGGGGTGTTAAGCCCGACATCCTTTGCCTGGCTAAGGGCATTGCGTCGGGCATGCCGCTGGGGGCGATCGTCGCACGGTCGGAGGTAATGGACTGGCCGCGCGGCTCGCACGGGAGCACGTTCGGCGGGAACCCGGTGTCGTGCGCCGCCGCGCTGGAGACGATCGCGCTGTTGGAAGAAGGGCTGATCGACAATGCCGCCCATGTCGGGGACGATCTTGTGCAGCGGCTGATGCACCTGTGGCCGCGGCATCCGTCGATCGGGCAGGTGAGGGGAAAGGGACTGATGATCGGTGTCGAGCTGGTGCGCGACCGCCACACGAAGGAGCCGGCGCCCGACCTGCGCGACGCGGTCGTGCAGGCCTGCTTCCACAAGGGTCTGCTGCTGTTGGGCTGCGGGCCGAGCGCCGTGCGCTTCTCGCCGCCACTGGTCGTAACGGCTGAAGAAGTACAAACCGCGGTTGATATCTTCGAAGGCGCGCTCGGCGAGGTCGCGTCAGCCGCGGCGAGTGCCACGGCTACCAACGCATCGAAGGCAAAGTAACGCATGTTCGACGACGTGCTCGCCCGACTCGGCATCCGCGAAACGAATAGCGGAGTCTGCGCCGACGGTTGGGTCGCCAACCCGGGCGGCGGCGAGCTGGTGTCGCTGAATCCAGCCACCGGCCAGCCAATCGCGCGCGTGCAATCCGCGTCGCGCGACTACTACGACCGCGTCGTGCAATCGGCCACCGGCGCGTTTCAAGAGTGGCGCATCGTGCCGCCGCCTGTGCGGGGCGAGTTTGTCCGCCGCTTCGGTCTTCTGCTGCGCGAGCACAAAAGCGACCTCGGCCTGTTGGCCACCCTCGAAACCGGAAAGATCCGCTCCGAGGGTGAAGGCGAAGTGCAGGAGATGATCGACATGTGCGACCTGGCCGTCGGCATGTCGCGGCAGCTTTACGGGCTGACCATCGCCAGCGAACGCCCGCAACACCGCATGTTCGAGCAGTGGCATCCGCTGGGCCCGGTAGGAGTGATCACCGCGTTCAACTTCCCGGTCGCCGTGTGGGCGTGGAACGCCGCCGTGGCGGCCGTGTGCGGCGATTGCGTGGTGTGGAAGCCGTCCGGTCACGCGCCGCTGTGCGCCGTCGCAGTGCAGCACTTGGCGAATCGAGCCGGGAAAGAAGCCGGAGTGCCGCCGGTGTTCCAGCTTTGCGTCGGCTCGGGGGCCGAGACCGGCCGGTGGATGGCCGATGATCGCCGCCTGCCGTTGGTGTCCGCCACCGGAAGCTGCGGCATGGGCCGAAGCGTGTCGCAAGCGGTTGCCGCGCGACTCGGGCGAGTACTGCTCGAGCTGGGCGGCAACAACGCGGCGATCGTCGCGCCCACGGCCGATCTCGACCTGGCGTTGCGAGCCGTGCTGTTTGCCGCCGTGGGCACGGCCGGCCAGCGGTGCACCACGCTCAGGCGGCTTATCGTGCACGAATCGCTCGGCGATCGATTCGTCGAGCGGCTGGCCAAGGCGTACGCCAGCATCACGATCGGCAACCCATGGGAGGAGGGCGTGCTGATGGGTCCGCTCATCAGCCGCCAGGCGGTCGAGCAGATGATGACCGCGCTTGAAACGATCCGCCAGCAGGGCGGCGAGATTGTGTGCGGCGGGCGCGCTATCGACGGGAGCGGTTTCTTTGCCGAGCCCACCATCGTCCGCGCTCGGCCCGATATGCCGATCGTTGCCGAGGAGACATTCGCCCCCATCCTCTACGTGCTCACGTATCGCGAGCTGGACGAAGCGATTACCCTGCAAAACCGCGTCGACCAGGGACTATCGTCGGCCATCTTCACCCGCGACCTGCTCGAAGCGGAACACTTCCTGTCGCCAGCCGGCAGCGACTGTGGAATCGCCAACGTGAACACCGGCACTTCGGGCGCCGAGATCGGCGGGGCGTTTGGCGGCGAGAAGGACACCGGCGGCGGCCGCGAGGCGGGGAGCGATGCGTGGAAAGCGTACATGCGCCGCCAGACCTGCTCGATCAACTACGGCGGCGACCTGCCGCTGGCCCAGGGCGTGCGGTTCCACGTGCCCTAAAGGCGAGCGTAATCCATTTCAATCGCAGCTCGAATCGCCATCTCGCGCCGACAGCCACGCAACCGAAATCCCTTTGCGCTCTTTGCGCCTTCGCGGTAAGAAGCATTCTCTGCGCTCTGGAAGCATTCTCTGCGCTCTGGAAGCATTCTCTGCGCTATGGCGGTAGATCGGGCTCCTGTCGTCGGTGCTAGCGTTGCCGGTTCCGACTGCAATCGACCTGGGGCCGAACCACATTTGTTGCTAGAATCCCCGCCCGTTTGTGCGCCGCCGCCGGGACCCGCCGCGCCGTCTGCCATCGAACCGACATCCTAGCACCATCGAGCTTCCCATGACTCGCACGTCCCGCATCCTGCCCGTGCTGCTTGCCGCCGTTTGCTTGGCGCCGTGCGCGATCCAACCCGCGGTCGCACAAACCGACCATTACCCGGGCCCCTCGCGCCGCGGCGAGGCCCAAGGCGAACCCCAAGCGCCATTCGGCCCCCTCTCGCCCGAGCACCAGCAGTACCTCGACCAAATCCTCGAGTACTGGGAGTACAGCAGCAGCAAGATTGAGCGGTACCGCTGCCGCTTTCAACGCTGGGAGTACGACCCCGTGTTCGGCCCGCGCGACACGCACAAGACGTTCAGCGAGGGCGTCATCAAGTACGCCGCCCCCGACAAGGGGCTGTTCCAGGTGGAGCGGACGCTGCACTACGCGCCGCCGAAGCGCGGGGGCGAGGAACCGCAGTATGTCGAACGCGCCAACGAACACGGCGAGTTCTGGATTTGCGATGGCCAGTCGGTGTTCGAGTTCGACTACGCCAACGAGACGCTCAAGGAGCGCGAGCTGCCCCCCGGGCTGCGCGGCAAGGCGATCGTCGACGGTCCCCTCCCCTTTCTGTTCGGCGCCAAGGCCGAGTCGATCAAACAGCGGTACTGGGTGCGGGTCGTCACGCCTCTTGAGGCCGAGGGGGAATACTGGCTGGAAGCGTACCCCAAGACCCGTCACGACGCCGCCAACTACAAAAAGGTCGAGGTGATCATCGACGAGCATGACTTCCTGCCCAAGGCGCTGCAGATCTACGACGTCAATTACGACCCCCGCACGCAGCCCACGCGAACCGTGCTTGCATTCAAGGACCGCGAGATCAACTGGCGCGAATTCGATCTCGACCCACTCAAGCTCTTTACGCGCGAATTCCATCGACCCGAGAAGCCGCGGGGATGGAAAAAGTTGTTCATCCCCTACGATCAGGAACCGCCGGCCGACTCCTCTGCTTCGCGGCGCAACTTGCAACGGCGGCAGTAGAGAGCAGGCGGCCAACGTCATGCCGGCCCCGCCACGCGGCGGCGCCGGCATGCGCCGCGCCGGCTAGACACGTCGCGTTCACCGCGCGTGCCGGGTATCATCAAAAAAGCCGGCGCTGCGAGCCGCTGGGCTCTCGACATCGCGCCGGACTCTCCGTACTCGCGCCGCGAGTCGATGTTTCGACCATGAATGTCGCCGTATTCAGCACCAAGACGTACGACCGCCGCTTTCTCGAAGCGGCCGCCGGCGGCACGTCGCACAGTCTGCACTTCTACGAGCCGCGGCTGACGATCGAAACCGCGCTTCTGGCCCGCGGCTACGATGCCGTGTGTGCCTTTGTCAACGATCGTCTCGACGGCGACGTGCTGGCCCGGCTGGCGGAAGGGGGCGTTCGCGTTGTGGCTTTGCGCTGCGCCGGGTTTAACAACGTCGACCTGCAGGCCGCGGCGCGGCTGGGAATCAAAGTGCTCCGCGTGCCTGCCTACTCGCCCTATGCGGTGGCCGAGCACACCATTGGCCTGATGCTGGCTCTCAACCGCTGCCTGACCCGCGCGTACAGCCGCGTGCGCGACGGCAACTTCTCGCTCGAAAGCCTGCTCGGCTTCGATCTGCAAGGACGCACCGCGGGCGTCGTGGGCACCGGACAGATCGGTAGTGTGACCGCGCACCTGTTGCACGCCTTCGGCTGCCGCGTGTTGCTCTACGACGTGATCGAAGACGAAGCCTGCCGCTCGCATGGCCAGTATGTTCCGCTCGATGGACTGCTGGCCGAGTCGGACATCGTCACGCTGCACTGCCCTCTCGTGCCCGCGACGCATCACATGATCGACGACGCCGCGATCGCCCGCATGAAGCGCGGCGTCATGCTCATCAACACCAGTCGCGGGGCGCTGATCGACACGCAGGCGGTGATCGCCGGCCTCAAATCGGGCCAGATCGGCTATCTGGGGCTCGACGTGTACGAGGAAGAGGCCGACCTGTTCTTTGAGGACTTGTCGGGCCGCGTCATCCAGGACGACGTGTTCACGCGGCTGCTCACCTTCCCCAACGTGATCGTCACGGCCCATCAGGCGTTCTTCACCCGCGACGCGCTGGAGGCCATCGCCCGCACGACGATCGACAACCTGACGGCATTCGAAAGCGGGGGGCCGCTGGCGAACGAAGTGTCGATCGAGCGGATCAAGCGCTGACTGTCAATTCGTCGAAGTTGCATTTTGCACCGACTCAAGCTGATCGGCCGGCAATTCGATGAGCGAGTGCGAATCCGGCTCGCGCTCGGGATGGAACTCGACCAAGTACAAATGCCGGCCCTTGACTCCAATCGGCCCGCGGTCTTCCTTAACCACGCCCTGAACGGTTCGCGTTCCCAAGCGAAACGCGACCATTTCGCCGATGTGGAATTGAAGTCTTGGCATGAGTTGTGCTCCGAAACGGCGTTACCAAAGCGCCCCACCAACCAAAGCGTGTAAGTAATTGTACATCACCGCGTCAAATGTACGAGCAAGCGCATTCAAGGCGCGCCGCCATCCTCTTACTCTCGCCAAATGCAGCGCGGGGTTGCCCCCGGGTGCAACCGGATCGAAGTCCTGATGTGCAATCGCGTTCCGCCAGTCGACCAGTTCCTGCAGCAGTTCCCGCCGACGCTGGTTCCTTGCATCGACGGAGTAAACCTCCGTCCAGAAGTCGATTCCCAACCTGTTGAAATCGGCGCCGATGGCACCGGGATGCGGATTCCCTCGTCCAAGGCTTCGATTCCAGATGAACTCCACGCGCAACAACCCCTGCAATTGGGCAGGCGCGATTGCCACTACATGATCAATGCACTCCGAATGTAAATCCCGACAGTAACCTTGAAAGTGCGAGGATAAGAGCGCGGCATAGGAGTAGTTGATCTGCTGAGTCGCATATCGTCTGCCCCGTTCGGTCCCGCCAATCATTGCGTGGGCGTTCGCGATTTCGTCTAGCGCGTCGCTCCGCTGGCCGTCCCATCGAATCAATGAGTTAGAAGGCATTCGGCAATTGCCCCACGGCCTGCACGTAGTTGTGCAGGCGCTTCAACACGGTCGTTCGGTTCATTCCAGGGAGACTTCGTCCTTAGCGGCATCCGTTGAAGCGCCCGGCAAACCATCCTCGCGACGTTCTTCGAGGATCAACTCAATCGCCTCCGCGAGACTTTTCTTCGCTTCATCCTTCGTTCGCCCTTGACCGTTGGCGCCGGGAATCTCGGGGCAATATGCGATGAACCAATCGTCGTCCCTTTCGATAATTGCAGTGAACTCCTTACGAAATCAGGTTTCTCCTCATTCATGGCTTTCCGAGCCGGTCTGGGCAGGCTCCCCGCGCCAGCCGAAAATGAGTTTCCAACCGGCAACTCGCATTCCCTTTGGACAACTTGGATTGTAACTTGCGTCGTGGCAGTGCCCGCTTTGTGTCCGCGAGTCCATTCTAACCGAAAGGAACCAAGCGGTGAGTGAATCTCCAAGCCAGCAACCATCGGCGGTTCAGCCGCAGCAGAAAAGTTGGTGGGGGCGCAATTGGATTTGGGTCGTGCCCGTCGGTTGCCTGACGCCGCTTCTTCTCTGCGGAGGCTGCTTGGGGCTGTTTGTCTTCGGCATCTTTGGGGCGCTAAAGTCGTCCGAAGTTTACCAGCAGGCCGTGGCCAAAGCGCAGGCGAGCGAAGAGGTTCAGTCCGCGATCGGCGAGCCGATCGTTGCCGGGACCTTCGTCAGCGGATCGATTGAGGTTAGCGGCGCCTCCGGTAACGCCGATCTGGCCATCCCGATCTCCGGCCCCAAGGGATCCGCGACCGTGTACGCGGTCGCCAAGAAATCCGCTGGCCGGTGGTCATACACGACGCTCGAGGTCGAAGTGAAAGGCGCCGCGGGCCGCATCGACTTGCTGGCTGACGAAAGCCGATGACGGCATTGATTGCAAGTCCTTCTTGGCCTTGAGCGCCGGAATGACGCTCGAAGAAACCGGCCGATGTCGCTTGTCGGTTCGACCGTGTTCCGGTATGCGCTCTCCGCTTTCCGCTTGGACAGGTTTTCGCGCAGGTATCGACCGCGCGCGGAATCCTCTCGCTCACGCTTCGGGTTACGATTCGGGGGCTCACTCCGCGCGGTCGATCGCTTCGTTGATCAGTGCGCCGAGATCGACGATCGCTCGCAGCGGATCGACCAGCCGTGGGTGCACGATCACGCGGACGCGCTTTACGTAGTCGTCGAACTGCTCGCGGGCCAGCGTGTGCACCACCGGCGACACCTCGCCCAGCGGGCGGTAGCAGTCTTCCTTGGGAAAATACACCTCGACGTCGAACTCCACCTCGCGCTCCACCGGCGGGGCGTCGATCAGCACTTCGTGCGGCGTGACGCGGCTCCCCAGCCGCCGGCTCAGCACCGTCGATAATTCCTCGGCACAGGCCGCCAGCCAAGGATACGGCCGCCTTGCCAGTCGCTCGTAAATCTCGCGCTCTTGAAAGAAGCTGTACTGCGCCAGCCGCTTGTACAACCGCCGCGTAGGTCCAAACAGGCCGCTCAGCAGCTCACCGGCGGGTCCGTCGCCGGCGGACTTTTGCAGCGCCAGGATCATCGGATGCTCGGTGAGGCGGAACAGCGCGTCGAGGTCCAATTCGCCGTGCAAC
>Ga0315553_10003269_pt1 | contig 12683 bp, 16 predicted proteins | sample SalMarSW160140MG_FD_203099 | JGI IMG/M metagenome (GOLD analysis project Ga0315553, IMG submission 203099) | Salt marsh sediment microbial communities from the Plum Island Ecosystem LTER, Massachusetts, United States - Salt Marsh Sediment SW1601-40 ... | reverse complement strand
GCGACACCTGTGCGAGCGTGTAATTCGGGTTGCCTCTTGTCAGTTGCGACCAGACGAAAACCATCGCCGTGCAGGGGGCGGCGCCCAGCAGGATCAGACCTGCGATGTATTGCCCGGCCGTGTCGGGTTCGATGAATGGGGCAAAGATGTAGTGGAAAAACAACACGCCCAATGCCGCCATAGTGAAGGGCTTGATTAGCCAGTTCACCACTAGCGTTATGATCAGCCCCTTGGGCCGTTCATGCACGCGTGCGAGGGACGAGAAATCTACCCCCACCATCATGGGATAGACCATGAACCAGATCAGCACCGCGACGACGAAATTGACAGATCCGTATTGCAAACCGGCCAGAAAACCGACCAGGCCGGGCAGGATCTGCCCGAGCGCCAGCCCAGCAAGGATGGCCAGCGCGACCCAGACCGAGAGGTAACGTTCAAAAGCGGACATGGTCAGCCTCGAGCGTTCGGGGTCAGCTTGGCGGTCGCGCGAACAAGGAAAGCGGCCAGTGGCTTGAGCGCAGTCGGATTGAGCGAATAGCAGACGCGCGGACGCTCGATTTCGCCTATTATCAATCCGGCTTCCTTCAAAATGCGCAGGTGCTCAGAGGTTGTCGAAGCTGCGAGCCCAATTTCCTCGACGATGTCGCAGCCGTTGCAGGTCGTCCGCCGTAGCAACGTTTGGACGATTTGCACGCGCGCCGGGTGGGCCAACGCTTTCGCGAGATGGGCAATGTGTTCGAGATCGCTTGGGGACGAAAACGTTCGCACTCGGCGCAATTTGACAGCGGGCATCGGTCTAGCTATTCGTTAATCGACGAAACACGAATAACCGGCTAAAGCGTCCGTGGCAAGTCTCCCAGGGAACAGGATCTGGCAGCTCTCCGAAGGCTTCCGGTGTGGCACGACATTTGTCGTAGCATTGGGCTCGGCCGGACTTCTCGGGCAATTCACCCCGGCGCCTCCGATTTTCCTCGCACTCATCGCGAGCGTTGCGGTAACGGCCATGTCTTTCGCGTCGTTTGCGCGAGACCCTTTCGACGCTGACTATTTGAGCCCAAGTCAGATCGGTTCGTATTTTCTCAGTTTCCTCACGGCGCTGTTGGGGATTTGGGGCCTTGCGGCACTCGTACCGGCTTCCAGCAACTTCGTCTGCGAACCGCTGGTGCCTTGGCAATTGTCGATTGCGCTCTTCGGAGCGTACGGAATGAGCTGGCTCTTTACGTCAGCAAAACTTCGAACTGCACATGACTGGACCGGGCTATTGATCCACATGGCATTTTTCTGGATTGCCCTGTTCTATGGATTCTTCCACCCGCCGTGGTTCTTGGCGCAGACAATAGCTATGCCCTGCCCTGACCGCCCCTTGGCTCAGGCGATCGTTGTTGCACTAGGTATGCTCGCGGCGGCGATCGCGGGCCGACAAACGGCGAAGTGGATGACGCGTTAGCTTGGCCAAGGATAGAGGCCATCGAAAGGGTGATGACGTCCCAGCATAGGATCGCATGCCCGATCCAGAAAGTGACCGCTGAGTTCTTGCCAACTGATCGAGGTGCGCAATGCTGGAATACAACGTCACAGCCCAACGGATTGATACTCACGGCAGCCTTGCCCGCTGCAAGGATACGAAGATCGTCCTCGACACAGACGTGAACGGGAGGCCCGACGCCTTCAACCCGGCCGAGCTTTTCCTCGCCTCCGTAGCCGCTTGCATGATTAAGGGAATCGAGCGCGCGATCCCGATGCTCAAGTTCGAGCTTCGCGGCGTCGAGGTGAAACTGCACGGCATTCGCCAGGACAGCCCACCTAAGATGATATCGATCGAGTATGAGTTGATCGTCGATACCGATGAAATCGATCGCCGCCTCGACCTGTTGCACCGCAACATACGCAAGGTCGGCACGATCTCGAACACAGTTGCAGCAGCAACCAAGCTCGAAGGTGTGATCAGGAGAAAAGCATGAACGGCGATGCTAAAGCCAGATTGTTCGCCGCATGACCTCGGGCCGCGTTCGGCAGCATTGCAGCGTTGATCCAGTTACTCCAGCCCCTTTGCAGCACGCGTGAGAGTTTTTTCGAATCGCCGATTTCGTCCTCTCTCAAGAGATGGGCTTGACAACCGTCTGCGATCAGCAGTTTCCCACGACTTATTACTTGACTGTTTGTTTGCGGTTACGCCGACGGTCGCGTCGCCGTCGTCCGGCCGCGTGATCGCAACGCCCTTCGTTTGGGACCGCCACGAGCATCGCGCGTCAACGGAAGTCCGCAATGGGTCAACAACGGACAATAGACCGATCCGGTATCCGCCGCTCAAGCCTGGACCGATGAATTCGCCCTTCTCCTTTGATATGATCGATCATGCGACAGCGCCATCAATCGCTTCAGATCTGTGCTCGATCGGATGTCCCAGAGCTTGCCTAAGACAATTCATGCCGCGCGCGACGCGTACCGACGTAACGCATGGGCCGATGCGACCGAGCTGTTTCTGCGTGCAGACGCCGAGGCCGACCTTGAGATCGACGACCTTGAAGCCCTCGTCTGGGCGGCGGCCGTTTCGGCTCACGATCGAGAGATGCTATCGGCGCTCGACCGAGCATACGAATATCACGCCGGAAAAGGTGATCACGAGAAATCGGCGCGCGCTGCGTTCTGGAGCGGACTCCGGTCGATGATGATCGGGGATGTCGGAGTCGGGTCCGGATGGCTTCAGCGGGCCGGCAAGCATGCCGAGGAGACCGCACCCGGCTCCGTGGAGCGAGGCTACCTGTTGCTGCCGGAGGTATTCATGCAGCGTGGCAGGGGCGCATATGAAGCCGCGGTCGAGATCGCCGACAAGGCAATTGTCATAGGCCAGACCCAGGATGAGCCGGATCTGATCGCCCTGGCCGGCAGCCTGAAGGGCGGAATACTCTTCCGGCTCGGGCGGATCGACGAGGGCTACATCCCGATCGATGAGACAATGCTCCTGGCTAACAGCAACCGACTTTCACCCATCGTTACCGGTGTCGTCTACTGCGAGATCGTCGCTTCCTGCTGTCGGGTGTTGGAGATGGTGCGCGCGCGCGAATGGACCGCGATCCTCGACGACTGGTGCCGGCGCAATCCGCAAGCGAAAGCCTTCAACGGTGTCTGCCAGGTGCACCGAGCCGAGGTCCTGCAGCTCGAGGGAAACTGGAGCGAGGCGTTCGCGGAAGCCGAACGCGCGGGTCATGGTCTCGCGGGGACAACGGAGCGGACCGCCACGGCCAACGCCGCTTACCGGCGTGGCGAAATCCTGCGGCTCCGCGGCGATTACGACGCAGCTGACGCCGAGTATCGCCTGGCCGGCGAGACAGGCATCGACCCGCAGCCGGGGCTGGCCCTCCTGCGGCTGGCGCAGGACCGTCCGCAGGAGGCGGTCGCCATGATACACCGGGCGCTGCAAACCGCCGGCGACCTGCCGCAGAAGAGCGGATTGCTGCCGGCGGGCATAGAGATATCGATCGATTCAGATGATCTGGACACTGCCGAACGCCTGTGCGGCGAGATGCATGAGATTGCGAAAGGCTTCGGCACCGAAGTCCTGAACCGCGTCGTCGACCAGGGCTACGGGTCACTGGCGCTGGCGCGTGGCGCCTTTGCCGATGCGGTCCCCGCGCTGGTCCGCGCCCGGCAGTATTGGTCGGAATTCGGCGCCCCCTACCTCGTGGCACGACTGCGCGTCGATATCGCGCGCGGATGCACCGAGCTTGGCGACGTCGCGAGTGCCGCGATGGAGCTCGATGCGGCGGAGAAGCTGTTCCACGAACTCGGCGCCGAACCCGACCTGGCGCGGATCCGAACGCTCCGGACTGAAAGCAAGATCGCTGACTCGGACATCCTCACCGCGCGTGAGCGGCAAGTGCTGGCGCTGATGGCCAACGGCGGCTCCAACCGCACGATTGCCGGGGAGCTGGGCCTCAGCCCAAAAACCGTGAACCGTCATGTCGAGAACATCTTCGGCAAGTTAGGCGTGTCCGCGCGGACCGCCGCCGTCGCCAAGGCGCTGAAATCCGGCATGATCTAACGCCTGCGGAATGGGTCAAACGCCCCATCAAAGAAAGTCTGCGGCGTGGGTCGTCCTCACGATGCGGGTGGGTGAGCGCGTGACTAGGCTTGTCTCCAGGAACGCAAGATTGGAGCAAGCTCATGACCACCTCACCCTCGTCTTCAATCGTTCGCGCCCCGACCGGCGGCCGCCATCCGGCAGACCTGGTGGAAACCGGCAATCTGCTGAGAACCCAGCTCGGCGCGTTTTCAGAGGCTTCGACGACCCGCGGGCCGACCCGGACCGCCGAGCGACGGCACGATGTCGTGGTGATTGGAGCCGGCCAGGCCGGGCTGTCGGTCAGTTATCACCTTAAGCGGAAGGGCATCGACCACGTCATTCTGGACGCCGCCTCTCGCGTCGGTGATGTCTGGCGACAACGGTGGGATTCGCTCCGGCTTTTCACCCCCGCGAAGTTCGACGGGCTCGACGGCTACCGCTTCCCGGCCGACAAAGACACGTTTCCCACCAAGGACCAGATGGCAGAGTACCTTGAGAGCTACGCCGCCGACATGCACCTGCCGGTTCACCTGAACACCCGTGTCGACCGGCTCCGTAAGGTGGATGGTCGCTTCCGCATAGAGACCACCCGCGGCGCATATGAGGCCGACCAAGTGGTGGTCGCGGCCGCAAGCTATCAGAAGCCTCGGGCGCCGAAATTCGCGCGCGAACTCGCGGCCGACATCGTTCAAATGCACTCACATGAATACCGCAACCCCGCTCAGCTGTCGGACGGCCCAGTGCTTCTTGTTGGCGCCGGAAATTCAGGCGCCGAGATCGCAATGGACCTGGCGCGAACGCACAAGGTCTATTTGTCCGGTCGCGACGTCGGGCATGTGCCCTTCAATCCCGACGGGTTCGCAGGGCGCAAGCTGCTGGTGCGCCTCGTCATCCGCGGACTGTTCCATCGTGTTCTCACGATGCGGACGCCGATGGGGCGGAAGTTCCGGTCCAGGATGCACGGCCACGGCATGCCGCTAATCCGGACCCGTCCCGGCCAGCTCGAGCGCGCTGGGGTCCGCCGGATCGGGAAGATCACCGGCGTGCGGGGCGGCAGGCCGGTGTCCGAGGACGGCACGGAAGTCGCGTGCGCCACGGTGATTTGGTGCACCGGCTTCCATTCCGGTTTCGACTGGATCGACCTGCCGGTGCTCGACGAACACGGCACGCCCCGCCACCGCTTCGGGAAGGCGAGCGACATGGACGCGCTCTACTTCACCGGACTTCCTTTCCAATACGCGGTGTCATCGCCGCTCGTTTCGGGAGTTGGGCGAGACGCGCGCCGCGTCGCGGAATGGATTGCGGCCAGTCACTAACCCGGGTCACAGAACCTGAACGGCCAAATCCACCCTTGTATCGTGAGGTGAGGTCCATGGAAGCGATTGATCAGGCTTTGTTCAACTTCAGCCCAGAGATCGGGCTGGCTGTCGCAGTCATGGTCGGTTTTCTGGTCTTTGCCGTGGCGCTGGACCTGACCTGGGATCAGTTCCGGAGGGTTCTGAGAAAGCCCAAGGCGCCCAGCATCGGACTCCTGGCACAATACCTCATCCTGCCCGGGGTCGCTTTCGGCGTCGGCCTACTGATGGCCGGCACGCCGAGCATTGCGCTCGGGTTGTTGCTCGTGGCGTGTTGTCCGGCCGGAGCGCTGTCGAACTACCTGACCGGAGTGGCTCGAGGGAGCGTGGCCACCTCGGTCAGCATGACGGCAATCTCCACGTTGTTTAGCGTCCTGGTCACGCCCCTATTGTTCGCTTTCTGGGCCTCAATGAACCCCGAGACCAAGGCGGTCCTCGAACAGATCGAAATCGATCCCGAGCGGGTGGTCATAGTGCTCCTTATCATGCTGATCGTCCCAGTCGCCGCTGGCATGACTATTCGCGCCAAGCACCCCGAGACCGCCGACAAGATCCGGCGGTGGGCGCGCCGCATCGCCGGCATCGTATTCACCGTCGTGGTGGCGATTCTGCTCCTCGGCAACGTCAAGGTGCTCGGCAGCTTCGCCCGGATTGCGCTTCTCCCGGTGTTCATCACCTTCGCCATCGCCGTGGTGCTGGGCTGGGGCCTCGCCCGGGCTTCGGGCCTGATGGCCGCCGACCGTCGCGCTGTGACCCTTGAGGTCGCGTTCCAGAACGTCGCGCTCGCCATCGGACTGGCCGTGGCCTTCTTCCCCGAGTTGGCAGGCGTCGCCATCACGTCCATTCTGTGGGGCGTCGTCCACCTCACCATCGGGTTTGCCATCGCGGCGATGTGGACGCGCGTGCCGATCGCCGACGATCCGCCGGGGGCAAGCCGATCGATCCTCAGCTCCTACCGCAGCGCCGCTCGAACGCCCGCACGGCGTCCGTAAACACTGCCTATGCAAGTTTGTCCGGTTTCGACAACGGATCGCCACGCGCGTGTCCCGGGCCATTCCGCCAGCTCGCGGCTGAAATCCGTCCAAATGCACTCGCACGAATACCGCAACCCCGCCCAGCTTCCCGAGGGGACAGTGCTCCTCGTGGGCGCCGGATCAGTGATGTCCGCTAATGGGATGGACCGGCTGCTTCCCCCGAAGCGGTCTGTCTAGACTGCTTCGTACTAACCGGAGAAGCAGCCCATGGACGCCACCACACCAGCACTCGCCTCGATCGGCATCGATATCGGCAAGGACGTCTTCCACTTCGTTGCCGTCGGTGGCATCAAGGACACGCTCAGAGGCAAATAGGCATGGACGCGCATCCATTCCTACAGGGTGCCCCGCCTGCGATACCAGGCGAGGTGCCCTTTCCAGCACCTGCTTGGAAGGGAGCGGATCAATGGAACGCGTTCTATGAGCTCGACTAAGGCGAACCGACCATGAATCGCAACGGTCTCTATCTCCTCCTCGGCGCTTCGGTCGTCGCAGTGGTGGTCATTGGCTACCTGCTCTACCAAGAGCGACAGAAGACCAGCGGCATCGACATCAACGTTGGAAAGAGCGGTATTTCCGTCCAGACGAAGTAGTCGCTCCCCTCGGGGTTTTTCGCTTGGGGAGAAAATAGGGCAAAGGTTCGGTTAGGTTCTGCAACGGGGGATAATCATGTCGCTGGGACTCATTCTTGTCATCATCCTTATCATCTTCCTGCTCGGCGGTTTTAGTGGCCGCTTTGGTGGTTACGGATACGGCTACGGCCACGGCGGCATCGGTGTCATCGGCATAATCCTGATCGTTCTGATCGTTCTGCTTGTCATGGGCAGGATTTGATCTAGCAGCTGCCATTCGGGTGAGCCGTCTTCGCTTGCACCGCGAAAATCATCTTGTCTCACGCATCGGTTGGCTGAGGGCGGCGGTACTCGGAGCCAACGATGGCATTGTCTCGACCGCGAGCTTGATCGTCGGCGTCGCCGCCGCTGCTGCGACTCAGAGCGACGTGTTGATCGCCGGTGTCGCAGGTCTTGTGGCTGGCGCGATGTCGATGGCAGCCGGCGAATATGTGTCGGTCAGCTCGCAGTCCGATACCGAACAGGCGGATCTGGCACGCGAACGGAAGGAGCTTGGCGAGGACGAGGCATCCGAGCATGCCGAACTCGCCGCCATCTACGAAGAGCGGGGCGTCGAACCTGATCTTGCCCGCAAGGTTGCCGAGCAGTTGATGGCAAAGGACGCCTTAGGGGCTCATGCGCGTGACGAGCTCGGCATGTCTGAGATCACCACGGCGCGCCCGGTGCAGGCAGCGCTGACCTCAGCAGCGACGTTCGCGGTGGGCGCTGCGATGCCATTGTTAATGGTGATTGTGTCTCCCGCCACTTTGCTTGTGCCGCTAGTCTCGGCGGCCTCTTTGTTGTTCCTCGCTTTGCTCGGCGCGATTGGCGCACGCGCCGGTGGCGCCAACCTGCTGCGCGCCACTGCGCGGGTGACGTTCTGGGGCGCATTGGCCATGGCGCTTACCGCCGCCGGAAGGCAACCGTGCCTCCGCGACTCGGATAGGTGACGGAAAGCTTCGCGTACGAATACGCCGTCAGAAGCGCCACCATGCCCGCCAGCGCAAATGCCACCGGCGTACCACCGTGCGCCAGTTGCACCGCCAGCCCCAGAACCGCAAAGATCCCTCCGCCGACCATGCCGCCGACGCCAAGGGCAACCACCGCCCACAAGCCCACCTTGCCGACGGCTGCTTCGTTCATGCGCCAATCCTTTCCTGCTTGCGATAACAATCCGATCTGGTCATTCCCGATACCGAGCGGAGCCTTGAAATCGGCGACCGCGTATCGCTGAAGCGCTCGACCCTTGCTAGCGGTTATTCCGCCGGGCGGATCGACCGCATGCGGGTATTCTCCCTGCCCCGCTTGCTACGCCCACCCGAACCGAAATTACCGCGACTCGGAGAAAATCGTCTCTAACGCAGCGCGCATGACCGCGGGGTCGGCATCGACTCCGGTCCAGTACTTGAAGCCAAGTGATCTGAGGCCGCAAAACTGGATCGTTTTTGGTTAGAGTTTTCCGCGCCGAGTCCCTGGCTGGGAGGAGCGGAGAGCGATGAAGGCATCGAGATTTTCGGACGCCCAGAAGGCGTTTATCTTGAAGCAGGGTGCTGACGGGATGCCGGTAGCTGATATCTGCCGCAAGGCCGGGATCAGCTAGGCGACCTATTTCAACTGGAAGCGCAAATACGACGGACTGCTGCCGACCGAGATGCGGCGCCTGAAGCAGCTCGAGGACGAGAACTCCAAGCTGCGGAAGGTTGTCGCCGATCTGAGCCTCGACAAGGAGATGAACCGTACCGGGTTTGCCGGAGGCGGTTTCGTTTGAGTCACGCGGCCATGGCTGGCTCCTCCAGCATGGCGTAATAGCGTTGCTCGGCTTCGGGCTCGGGCCTGTAAGCTGGCGGTGACCGAAGGGCAGCTGGGGAAGTCATGGCCAAGCGGGCGAAAGCAAGGATTCTTGATTCATCGACGGTCGGTCGCATCGAGAAGCAGGCTCTCGGGAAGCAGATCGTCGGCCGCGTACTGGAACTTATCCGGACCGGTAGTCTTAGAGCCGGCGACCGGCTGCCGCCGGAACGAGAGCTGATTGAGATCTTTGGGATCAGTCGGCCGAGCCTCCGCGAAGCTCTGCGCGCTCTTTCGACGTTGGGCGTCATTGAATCGCGACATGGAGGCGGCGCCTTCGTTAGCAACCTCGATGCAAGAACTCTACTGGCGCCGCTCGACTTCTATCTTTCGCTTACCAAAGCCAACTTTCGGGATGCGTTCGATAGCCGCCGTGTCATAGAGATCGAAATTGTCCGGCGGGCGGCAGCCAAGGCCATTCGATCCGACGTTGTCGAGCTTGAGGGAATTATCGCTGCGCACGCCACTGTGCAGGACGATCCAATTGGTTTTCGCATCCTCGATACGCGATTTCACGAGAAGCTTTCGGAGATCGCGGGGAACGCGGTCCTTCAGCGCATCGCCTACGGCCTCTACAATCTTGGGCTCGACTTCCAGAATTTTGACCGGCGCGCGCGCAACGAACCTGGGCTCATTTCGCAGAGCACGAAGGACCATGCGGAGATCGCGTCAGCGATCGCGGCACACGACGCGGAGAACGCTGTTCGCGCAATGGGGCGCCACATCCACAATATCGAGCAAAGCACCCGGCGGGTGATTGGAAAGGGTGCTGCTCCTCGCAGTCACAAATCCAATTCACGTCGCTCGGTGGCTCAGAGATGACCGACGCATGGTCACATGTTTGAGGCGACTCTGGTCGTTCTCGCCGGGGTGAGATCGATCTCATTTGCCTTGGCCACTGAGCGTGGGAGTTCCGCGAGCATTGCTTCCCCGTCGCCGGCCGCCACGGCCTGACCAAAAACCTCGGAAATTCCCACTACCAGCTTACTTTTGAGATCGACCGATCCGGCAAATGCCGTGACGTCCGAGATGGTATGAAAGGCGGTATCGAGTGCAAATCTGTGGCTCTCTGCATCACCACTGAGAGCCCAGCCGATGAAGGTGTCGTAAAAGCCGCAGTGCATGCGACTGGATCGTATCAGGCTGTCGTAGGTCTCGACGGTCAGGCCGGCTTTGAGCGCCAGGATCAACGCCTCGGAATAGAGTGCCGCAAAGCCGAGCGAGACGAAATTGTTGACGAGCTTGAGCCTGTGACCATTCCCGAGTTTGCCGACGTGTTGGATCGTGGTGGCGAACGCAGAAAGGACGGGACGAATCCTGTCGAGCACCTCTGTCTCGCAGCCTACCATCGTGGAAAGCGCTCCCCGCCACGCCTCGTCGGGAGAGCGGCCAAGCGGTGCGTCGACGAAATCGATTTGCAGGCTCTCGTAGTCGGCGCTGAGCTGCAGGAGGGTAGCAGGATCAGATGTCGTGCAATCGACGATCACAAGCCCGGGTCTAGCTGCCGCAGCCAGACCGTTTGCGCCGCGAACGAGCTCATCGACCTGTTTCGCGCCGGTCACGCACAAAATCACAATGTCAGAACGGGCCGCCATCTCGGCAGGCGTCTGTACTTCTTTGGCCCCACTGCGAACAAGCTCCTCAACCGCGCCTCGCTTGCGATGCGGCATGACGCACAGCGGAAAGCCACGCTTGCGGATGTTCGCGGCCATACCGTGGCCCATATAGCCGAGCCCGATAAAACCGATGTGTGGGAGTTCCGTCATCGTGTGAATAGAGGCTCTCGGCCAGTTGCTCCGTTCGCGAATTTGAGTTTGAGTGGAGCCATCACGACTTACTCGCGGTAGGTATTTCGACTGGAGCGTTTTGCGAAGAGGTCCTTGCTCGGCGACCGTGAGGGAGTGCGCCGGCAATCCGTTTGACCGCCATCACAGAAAGGAGGATCAGCCCCCAGGAAGCGAGGGCGAGGTGTGGGCTGATACCCATCAGATTGAAGCCGCTGGCGATGACCTGCAGGATCAGCAATGCAACGAACAAGCCGGCAATGCGTCCGAAGCCGCCATACGGGTCAACGCCGCCGAGGACAGCGGCTAGGATCGTGATCAGCAGGTATGATTGCGCGAAATCCGCGCCTGCGGAGTTGAAGCGCGCCATCATCATCACAGCAGCAAGCCAACAAAGCAGGCTTGAGATCAGGTATACCCACACCTGTACACGTCGGGTATCGACGCCCGAGAAGCGTGTCGCTTCGAGATTCGATCCGATCATATGGATGCGGATGCCGAGCGCCGTTCGCGTCAAGAGTACGTGCGCGAGAACCGCAATGACTGCCAGCACGATGAATGAGATGGGTATGTCCAGAACCGTTTCGTTGGAAACCAAGATCAGCGCGTCCGGAAAACCGGAAAGGGTCCGCCCGCGGGTGAAGTAGATACTGCACCCGTGCAGCAAGGTCATCGTGCCGAGGGTGACGAGGATCGGATGAACGCCGATGACGGCGACCAGGAGGCCGGTGACTAGGCCGACGACGATGCAGAGCAGAAATCCAGCGGCAAGCGCGCCGGCGAGCCAGAGAGCCAGGGTCGTTCCACTCGCTTCTTGCGGCATCCCAGCGGTCAGAATCCAGGCCATCAGCAGGCCCGCTTGATTGGCGGTCGCAATGACCGCGAGGTTGATGCCTCCAGAGATCAGGGGAATCGCCATTGCAAGCGACAGAAGCCCAAGCTCCGGTACCTGGAACATCATGGCCTGGAGAGTGGAGCCGCGCGGGAAGGTCGTCGGCATCAATAGGGAAAACAGTGAGACGAGCACCGCAAGGAGCACAAGGAGAGCGCCAACGTTAACAGCGCCACCGCGAAAGCTCGAGATCACCCTATCCAGCTGCGATCTAATGCTGTGACCGGTACCGCCGACGTCGTGGGCGAGATCCTGCATCAGGCCGACCTAGTCACGCGCCGTCGGTGCATGTGTTTTTCGGCAAAGCCGGTCATCGTGATGGAGATCAGAATGGCAAGGCCGACGACAACACCAAAGAAATACGACGACACGCCGATGAGATTCAGTCCGTTCTGCAGCATCGCAAGGAAGAAAACACCGAGAACTACGCCCCCCATTGAGCCGATGCCGCCAACAAGGCTCGCGCCGCCGAGGATCGCCACAGCGAGCACATTCAGTTCCTGCCCCGCCATCGCAGTCGGCACGGCTTGATGGACGCGCCCCGCCTGTATGAAGCCGGCGACTGCTGCAAGGAACCCGAGATAGCCATATGCGAGAAGCTGCACGCCAAGCACATTGATACCCACACGGCTCGCGGCTTCCGGATTACCGCCGAGCGCATAGACCTGCCGGCCAATGCGCGTCCGGCTCATAAGGTAATGCGTCAGGCAGACGACAGCGATCATAACAACGATCGGCAAAGTGATCTTCACGACGTCATCCGAGGCGGTCACGTAGCGGAAGAAGGCGAACCGGTTCGACCACCAACCGGGCAGGTTGTAGATTTCCTGAGCGTCGGTGAAATAGATGAGGAGTGCGTAATAGATACTCGATGTGGCGATCGTGACAATGATCGAAGCGACACGGAGATAGTAGGTCAACAGTGCGTTGATGCTCCCCAGCGCAACGCCGAGCAAAGCGGCGAGCGTCAATGAGGGCGCCAGGGGAAAGCCCCGGCTCGCCGCGAGATAGGCGGCGAGATACTGAGTCGCCGCAGCGGTTGCAGGAAAAGAAATATCGATCCCGCCCGATACCAGCACAACAAACACGCCAGCCG
>Ga0315553_10003268_pt1 | contig 12686 bp, 10 predicted proteins | sample SalMarSW160140MG_FD_203099 | JGI IMG/M metagenome (GOLD analysis project Ga0315553, IMG submission 203099) | Salt marsh sediment microbial communities from the Plum Island Ecosystem LTER, Massachusetts, United States - Salt Marsh Sediment SW1601-40 ... | reverse complement strand
AAGCCCTTCACTACCTCCGGAAAACGCCCAGATTTTGCCCACACTTTCCCTACCATACCAACAGGACCTTATTGATTATTGCTTTCGCCGCCGCCTCTCAGTTTTTGTAAACCATCCACGTCAACCACCAGCAATTTGAAATGGCGGTAGAATAAATCTTCAAATTTACTTCTAATATATTCCTCATCAAATTCTTTTGGCAAATCCTCCCCAAAAAGCCAGTCGCCCCTTATCAGAGCGCGCCACTGCCCCTGATATAGTTCTCTTGCCAATTCGTTACTATCCTCGAGTAAAGCAACTACAGCCTTGTCAGATGAGGGAACACCGAGTGTAATATGTTTTACTCTCCGTTCTTTCATACGTTGAATCTTGTAATAATCTCGCTCCGAGGCGTCAGGCAACTGCAGTTCTTCTGGTGTCCATGTTAAAGGACCATTATCACAGAAATAATAACCGTCTTTGGAAAGTAGAACGAGCCAGACAGCCGGTGTACTTTGTATCACCGTTTTATATCCAATGTCTTGATTACCCAATTCAATTGTCCTGAAAGGTTCCCCCGTGAAAGTGTCCTTCGGCGTGACGTCTACTCTAAACAGTAATTGATTTCCAGAGATAGATAAAATGTCCGGACTGAAAAGATCGTTATTTTGCGTAAAGCCTATATCAGTGAGCTTAATGTCAAACTGGTTAATGCTTGTGCCATCGGAGGCCAAAGAACACCCACTGCACCCTAATACTGTCGTCAATGTTATTAAGCTAAGCAGGAGTGTGATATAATTCTGGTTTTTCATCTTCAGTTTGTATGATTATAGGTATGGCAGTAATTTTTTTCAATATCAGGTGAATTGGGTGCATCACACCATGGTTGACCTCGTTCGGCAGCTTCTTGATTATAGAAAGCGCAAGTAGGGCAGCTTAGAACCTCTTGAAAATGCCGTAAATCATAGTCGGTATGTACCAGCTTAGCTGTCTCGCCTAATTTATGTATGTCTGACAACCAAAATACTCTTGTACCCGCAGGTGTTTTCTTGTTCTCTAATAACAATAATATTATAACCCCAATCAAACGGAAATAAAATGGCAGGTTTTAGCAAACTCGGCTTGATAAGCAGTTAAGCGAACAGCATCAAGGCAACTTGGATAGCACAAGAGGAAATATATGTCACTTTCTGACGGATTGTGTAACATATTCGCTCCCTTAGGGCCGCGTTGTATGTTTATGGTGGAGACTGCGTAGAGTCGAACTCCACCTGAAACAAAGGTATTGTGTTTTGTTTAGCATGGCCTCAGCCCTAATTTTATATCGAAACTCCTTTTCGGCGGGCAGGGCACACTACCCCTGATAAAGCGCCTTCTTCTATCCCTATGTTCTATCGTGCTAACCATTGTATGACTGATTGTCTTTTTTTAAGGCCACATCGTCTAAGGCCACAGTGCTTTAGCCACATCATCCAGACCCAGTTCCTGCAGTTTCTTTTTATTCGGCTTTGCCGTCTTGAGGTCCCAGTCCATGGCAACAAAGTAATCTTTAATCATAGTATCCTCATCAAGAGTTACCCCGGCCAGGGGGCCATCCTTTAGCGGTGGTCTACCGAGCACCCTGTCGGGGACTTTAAACTGTAGCGGGTTCAACCCCTCGCGAACATTGAAAGCCTGCCTGAGGTTAGAAATTCTCTCCCCGGTCTCAAGCAGCTCGTCATTAGTTACCTCCCAGCCGGTAACTGCGCTCATAAATTCAGCAATAGGGTCAACGCTGGGAAAAGCCCAGTAAACGAAAAGGCATGTCCCGGTACAAACCACGGCTTGATGAAAGTTATTGCCTATCCGGCGGGCTTCGCCCCTGCCGGCAAAGGACTTTAAGTCGAATCTGGGCAGCAGTCCTGAGGGATGGGCGGGCCCGTCCGAAAGTTCAGAGCCCACAAAATGACGGCCTGGAGTGGGGTCCAGCCGGTAGCTGGTTGCGTAGTTAAAGGCATGCTTCGGGTCGTGTGCCGGAAGCTCTTGCCCCTGAATATGAATGGCGTATTGGTCGGCGCCCTTACCAATCTTCTCCGCCGCCACCTTCGCCCCATCGGCCAACAGGGCACCAAAACCTTCCCTCTTGGCCAGCTTTTCAGTCATGGCAACGATGGCTTTATGGTTGCCCCAGGTCATTTCGATACCATCGGTGTCTGCCTTAGTAATAAGACCATTCTCAAAGCATTCAATAGCCATGGCGATAGTAGCCCCGGCAGATATGGTGTCAATCCCGTGGCGATCACAAATATCGTTTACCTTGATTATCGATTCAAGGTTGTTATTGAGACAATTGGTTCCAAACATAGCAATTGTCTCATATTCAGGTCTACGTGAACCAGCCCCATATTTATACTCCCCGGTTCCTTCCTTCATGTATCCTCCACATCCAATAGGGCACAGGTAGCAGGCAAACCTCTTCGACCTGCGCGCAATCAAAGCGTCGGCTCCGATGGATTCAAAATCGGGAAAGTCAATAATCCCCACCCCTCCCCAGTTTTTAACCGGCGAATCACCACCCTGTACACCGGGGATGGTGAGAAACGGCGTGCCAAGCGGTTTTAGCCATTCAATATGCCCTCCCAGTTCATCCAGATACTTTTTTCTCAGTGTCTTAACCCTTGCTTCATCGGCGAGAGGAACCTTCATGTTGCCCTTCACCGCCACTGCCTTGAGCTTCTTTGAGCCCATCACGGCGCCCAAACCGGAGCGAGCTGCGGTTCTGCTCCTGCTTATAACTGCCGAGATGAGAGAGAGGTTCTCCCCTGACGGGCCGATGCAAGCTATCTCTACATCCTTGCCCAGTTCAGACTTGAGTATATCTTCAGTCTGGCGAGTATCCTTCCCCCACAGATGGGCGGCATCTCTCAACTCGGCTTTGCCATTATTAATAAAGAGGTAGACCGGCTTATCCGATATACCGGTAAAGAACACCGCGTCATAGCCGGCGAACTTCAGGTAAGCCCCGAAATAACCCCCCGAATTGGCATCACCCCATCCCCCGGTGAGCGGTGATTTAGCCACTACGGTGTGCTTTGTACCCGAAAGTGCCGGGGTGCCGTTAAATGGTCCGGAAAGAATACCAAACGTATTGTCGGGACCTAGCGGGTCAACGCCGGCCTTCTGCCGGCTGAAGAGGATTCTGGCACCGATACCATAGCCGCCAATGAACTGGCGGCAAAGCTTTTCGTCGAGTACCTCATCCTTTAGCTCATTTTTGGAAAGATCCACAAATAAAATCTTTCCCATATAGCCTCGTGCCATAACTTCTCCTTATCTTTCTGTCAGGAGGCTCAACTGGGGTTACCCGAGTTAGCCTGGGATTGTCAATATCAGCTAGTACGGTTATGTTTAACCTACTCTCGCTGACATTAAATTGACTATCAACTCTGCAATTTTTATTTCAAACCTAACCTATAAGGTTCGGTAAAAATGTGGCAATTTGAGGAAAGGCGACCACCAAGCCAGCGCAAAGTAATACTGGTGGAATGAACCAGATCACCGACTTGAATATCGCACCGCTAGAAGCCTCTGGGACCATGCCGCTAACTACATATACGACAAATCCCACCGGCGGTGTAATACCGCTCACGATTACTATGAGCATGAGGACGACCCCGAACCATACCAGATCGAAACCTGCCGCCATCCATAGAGGGAGAAGGAGTGGTATCGTGATTATCATCAGTATCGCAGCCTCGAAAATCATACCACCCAAGAAGAAGAACGCCAGAACAAAGAGCAGAATAAACCCGGGAGGCCACCCGCCCATTAATGCTACCATTTCCGTGGGAATCCTGGTCAGCGACAGGAACGGAGCAAAACTCCAGGCACCGATTATGAGTAGAAAAATCATGCCCACTGTTTGTACCGAACTAAGGGCGGCACGGCGGAACTTCCGCCAGTTAAGCTGCCCTTTTATGAGACCTACAACAAGAGCGGCGAAAGCTCCAAGCGCTCCAGCTTCAGTAACCGTGATAAACCCGCTATAAATACCCCCGAAGACGATAATAACCAAGAGCAGTACTCCCCATACGTACCTAAGGGACGAGAACCTTTCGGCCCAGGTTGCTTTAGCCGCCGCAGGGCCCTTTTCGGGAGCAATTCGGCAGATAATATAGATGACAAGCATGTACATGAAAGCACAAATTATGCCGGGGAAGACCCCGCCTAGAAAAAGGGCGCTAATATTTACATTCGCTAATAAGCCGTAGATAATAAAGCCAAGGCTGGGAGGAATCAGAAAGCTTAAGATTCCACCAGCACAAATAGTGGCTAAGGATAAGTTATCATCGTATTGATACTTCCTCATCTCTGGTAAACAGACTGAAGTCATGGTAGCCGCTCCGGCAATATTATCACCGCAGACAGCGCTGAAACCAGCGGCCGTCGCTGTTGTGGTCATAGCCATCCCACCACGAAACCCTCCCCACCATTTGGAGGCGGCCTTGAAAAGGTCCGAGCCCAGCCCCCCCTCATTGGCCAGCAGACCCATAAATACAAAGAGGGGGATGAGACTCCAAAGATGAGTCATTGAGGTATCATAAGTAGCTCGGGCAATAAAATGAAGGGCCTGAGGTAAGTCTCTCAGGCACCAGATGCCCCCAAAGCTAACCAGAAGCAGGGCTATGCCGGCGGGCATCTCCAGAAACAGCAACAGGAGAAGCACAACCCAGCCAATGATGCCTATAATAATCGGGCTTACTTCCATATATTAACCGCCTGTTTTAAGACTTAGTCATTCCCCTCTATAGCTTTTACCAGGAGGTTTAGGAACTGCACTAGAAAAACCCAGCCGACTACTATCAAACAAAGGGCTCCAAACAGTCCAAACGGGTAAACCGGCAAAAAGGTAAACTGGGTGCCGGTGAGATGGCTGGCTTTTAGCTTAAGCGAGAGAACCACCAACTGCGAAGCCAGCAGCCAGCTCAGCAAGCCGGAGACGAGGTACATTACGGTAACCATATATAGGCGAACCCTTGGTGGAAAATGTGACGTGGCGACATCTACCGCAAAATGCCCCTTCTTAATCGTGCAGTAGGAGAATGAGGAGAAGAATACTACCGATAACAGAAGGGTCACACTTTCATAGGAGCCGTAGATGGGGGAGGAAAAGAACCGCCGTCCGGTGGCATCGGCGACAGTAATCAGTATCATCGCGACTAACCCTGCCGCACTGACTGCCCCCAGCGCGCTGAAGAGAAAAGAGGTGCGCTCCTCTAAAATGCGGGCGGCGGTTCTTATATTAGATAACCCCATAACTCTAGCTTAAAAACCCCAGCTGGAATATATCTCCACTAGCTCATGAGCCCTGGCGAACATATCCCTAGCCGGCAGCCCTTGAGCCTCCAGATCGGCTAACGCCTCCTCAATAAGAGGGTCTATGGTCTGGAAGAATTTGGCTCGCTCCTCCTCAGAAAGAACGGAAACAGGGGGAGCGCCCTCCAGTGAGTTGAGATAGTCCACGCAGGCATTACAGCTATAGTCAAAACGCTTACCATGACATATTGACCGAAGTATGCTGGTGCTCTGGTCAAACACTGCCTTGATATCGGGAGGCAGGCTATTATACTTGTCCAGGTTCATAACCACTACCATGCAGGAGTTGGCGTTGCCGGGAATCTCGGTGATGTAAGGCGCCACCTGGTACAGCTGGAAAGCCACTAGCCCGTTGGTATCCTGACAAACCGCATCTACAGTGCCTCTTTCCAGAGCCAGGTAGAATTCTGTTGCCGGCATGGGTACGGAAACGGCTCCCAGCGCTTCTAAGAATGAGCCCTCCGGCTCTCCCATATTAGCCACCTTCAGACCCTTCAAGTCCTCTAATGTACTAATCTGCTTTGTCCTGCAAGCTATACTGTGAGGCGCGTTCGTCCCGAACCATAGAACCTTCACATCCGCCCACTCAGGGGCAAGATAACCTTCCTCAAGCAGCGTTTGGCGAACCATTGAGCCTTGAATAGAATTGGAGAAAAACCCGGGGACCCGCAGGGCAGCCGTCATCGGGAACTGACCGGGGAACGCACATACGTTTATCATGGCAATATCACAAATTCCCAGCTTAACCGCTTCCCACATGTCACCCATTTTTACCAGGGTCTCTGTCGGGTAACGCTCAAACTGCACCCCACCCCCGGTTTGCCACTCTACGGTGTCCATCCATTGCTCTAAGGTGAAGTCAAACGCCTCCAAATATATCGGTGGGGGCATCTGTGCCGGGGTCCAGTTAGCCTCTATTAGCTCTATGGGACCCTCCGGTGCCGGCGTAGTTGTGGCTGGCGTAGTTGTGGCTGGTATGGTGGTGTCTTCCGGCGTTGCCGGACAGCCGATGGCAACCAGGCTGGCGACCAACAGCAGCGCCAGCGGGATTAACAGTATTTTCTTGCTCACTTCTTACCTCCTTAAGGTATTTTTGCTTTTATCATCAAGCCCCCTATTATTCTTTATCTGGGGCGCTTATTGAACCCAGCCGGCCTTCTTCCACTCCTTTTTTACCCTTCATCTTAAAAGTCCAGTACTCCCGGTAGGAAAGCTTCTCTTCAGGGCGCCCGAAATGCAGTTTCTTCAACGCCTCGGCGGCCTTCGTAATCTCCGGTGCCATTTCCTGCATGCCCAAGCCCCTTAGATGTAGCGGCAGTTCCTTCCGCTCTTCGGGTTCCATGGCTAACAAATCGCAGATTGCCTCGGCGGCCCAGCGCGCCCCTTGAACCGGCGGCGTCTGGTCAAGCCCGCCCTCGAACTTGTCCGCAATCATGGCACACTTGTTAGGCTGGTACATAATAAAAAGCTCCTCATTTATCCTGGCGTCAGGGTCGAGGAGGTCAAAAGCTCGCTGAACCCGATTATAGCGCATCCTGAGACAATCGGTGGCGCCATATGTTTCTTCAAATCTATCGACTATGTATGTCACGGCAGGAACACATGAGGCATAATTGAGGTTGCCGTTTTTCGATAGTTCCTCAGTGGTAACACCGACCACGTAACTGATAAGAAATGTAGAAGCGGTAATAGCCCCGCAGGAGCCGACTCCGGACATAGCCACACCGCCGTGAAGCCCGATAAATCCTGAGGTTAGCGCTTTCTGTGTTTCAATTGGAAATAGCTCTACACCCTCATCCCTGAATGCCTCGGCTATTCCCTCGAAAATAGCCGGAGCGCAGGCCATATATTTTACCCCAAAGTCACAGGCGAGGTGACCCGCCTTGTCAATTACTCGCTTCCTCTGCGCATCGTCAAAATTGACTTTCTTAATCATTTTTACCTCCCTTGATGTCTTCGTCTTTCAGGCTATACCAGATTACCCTGTCATATTATGACGATTATCACCTCCTAGCAAAGATTTTCCCGCCTTTTTGCCTCAAACCTACTTCTTGAGCTTTCCCGGGCCGAATGCAGAGTAGTCCAGGTCATAGAACTGCTTGCAGGTTTCGAAGTAACCCAGGTGTGAGCCGCCCAGGACTATCTTTAGCACTACCGCATCACGGTAATATTTCTCGTAGTTGTCTTCCCGGACAAGGCCGAAGGAGCCCATCAGCTCCAAGCCCTTTGAGACCAGGTCGGGCGCGGTTCGGGTGAGATAGGCGTGCACGGCATGCCCTTTAGCCAGCATGCTCTCCGAGTCCCAGGGTCCGTAGACATCCATCTGGTCAAACTGGTGGGCCAGCTCCAGGACGGCAGCCCTGCCCACGGATAAAAACGCGGCCATCTCGCCCATTATCATCGCCGCGTGGAGGTGCTGGCTGATTGGTCTACCCCCGGCTACCCTGTTTTCGGTATAATCGACCAAGACATCAAAAGCCCCCTGCAGAAGACCGATAGCGTTGGCGGCATTCAGGGGCATGGGAGCCGACACGGTATTCTTGAAGATAGCCCAGGCCTCAGGACCCTGTATTCCCCACTCCTTGGGCACCCGGACGTTATCAAAATAGGTAGGAGTGTTCCGGTCAGCGTTAGCCCCGCACTTAACTTCGAATTTGCCGTGGGAGACGCCGGGCCAGGGCTCGGGAACATAGACCAGGGCAAAGGCGTCTACTCCCTTACTGGGGTCCATATTGCAGACAACACAGTTGAGGTCGGCAATGCCTGCATTGGATGCCCATAGCTTATTACCGTTTACCACCCACTCGTTGCCCTTGAGCTCCGCCCTCACCTTAACCGTCCGGCCCTCATTGAGCGGGTTCTCAATATCACAGGCGGAGTCGTCTTCACTGAAGTTCATACAGGCAACGGCTAGCTTGTCACCGGTGAACCTGGGGGCAAATTCACTGAACACCGCCTTCCCCCAGGCATTACCTGTTGGCGAGGGTGATAAATAGGCCAGGGTGGCTGGCGTCAAGCCCCACTCGGTGCAGGCGCTGTGCAGGCTTATCCCATAGTCGGCACGGGACATCTGCTCCTGCCTCAGAGCCCCCCCGACCATGGAAAGCATCTGGTTGCCGCCGAAATCTTTGGGTATCATGTTTTTCTGGTAGCCCAGGCCTACCTGTAATTTCTTCAGGATGGGGGTAATGACCTTTTCGTGGGTGACGTCGTCGTCAATCTTGTCCCGGACTGGCATAATCTCCTTGTCAACAAAGTCAGCCAGCGTCTTCTGCATCATCCGCAGCTCTTCGTTAACGAAAAACTCCGGGTACTGCAACTTGTACCATTGACTTGTCTGGTCTAACATCTTCCCTCCTTTAATTAATGGTTTTTGGTTAATTTGAGATTAATAGATTACTTCCCCAGATAGGATATGGGCCCCTGACGTCATCGGTTGCCATTTCTTCAAGAAGTCCTGGAATTTCTGTGATGGGGCGTCTTTTTGGTAAAATTCCTCCAGGCTGGTCAGATGCATGATTCCAATGTATTTATAGGGGATTTCTCCCGCCGCTGCTCCCGTTATCTTGACCAGTTCGAATTTCTTGACCGAGGATAGGCTCTCTAGTAGAGGGCCTTTCTCATTGGTAACGTAATCCTTGTACTCTTCATCAGTCACATTCTCCGCCAGATTGTAAAGAATAATTTCCTTTGCCATTTTTGCCATCCCTTTCCTCAAAAGATTTTGCTTTCACCGGGCAATGCCTGACCAGCCCAGATATTACTAAAAAAGAAGTCCTGTAGTTTTTGTGATGAGGCATCTTTTTAGTAGCTGTTTCTCTCGTGAGTGTAAAGTTTAATTTCTACCTACAAGCGACTGCTTATTGCGAATTTATCCAGTTAAATGCAATATACCCCTAGCTTTTCTAATTAACAACGACCTATTGACCGTATTCTAAAGCTTATCCCCGGTCAGGAGACAGGGTACTTTAGTTGCTTGTTATCCCCACTTATGTTAAAATCTTCGCCACGAGGTTAGGTGTGGTTGAAGTGCCATCAGAATTTAGTTCAGGACCCCGCGGTTCCGATAACATCAGAATAGTGCTGGCTGACGACCACCCCTTGCTGCGCCAGGCGCTTAGAGAAGTCCTAGAAAAACAGCCTGACTTTGAAGTTATTGCCGAAGCCAGCGATGGTAAAGAAGCAGTAAAACTGACCACCGAGCTGCTGCCTGACGTTGTGATTATGGATATAAGTATGCCTGAGCTCAACGGGTTGGAGGCAACTAAACAAATCAAAGCGAACTGTCCGGCGATAGCCGTATTGGTTCTGACTATCCACAGCGATAATGAGCATATCCTTGGTATACTCAAAGCCGGTGCCGGTGGCTATCTGACCAAAAGCGTATACGGCGATGAAGTCATTTATGCCATTCGTGCTCTGGTATGTGGGGAAACGGTACTGTCTCCCGCGGTTTCACAACAAGTTTTCAAATATGCTTTTCAACATACCATTAAGCCTAAAGGCTTGGATTTAGGTGATAAACTTTCTTCCAGAGAGCTGGAAGTACTCAGTCTAGCCGCAAGAGGTAAATCCAATCAAGATATCGCCCTGCAGCTTGACTTGAGTCTACGTACGGTGAAGGGTTATTTAGCCAACCTTTTCCTGAAATTGAACGTAGCTTCACGTACCGAAGCCGTCATCGTCGGGTTGCGGGAAGGCATTCTTACCCTAGATGACCTTGAATAAAATGGGCGGTTAGCAAGCAAATGATAAGCTTTTTTCCCTTAAGAATTAAGGGAAGGATTATCAATAATCCTCATTTCTGGGTGATTTTCTTTATTACCCTGGTTCTAATACTGCTCTATCAGGCCTGGCCCTGGAGAGAATCTAATATAGAGCCGTGGTTTCCCTGGCTTTCCCCGTTATACAAACTGGCCGTGATGGAGTTTGTAAATCATGTTGTTGGCATCCTCTTTTTAATACCAATTATCTACGCGGCTATATTTTTCTCATGGCAGGGCGCCCTGATTGCTTGCTTACTGGCGCTGGGGGGAATACTACCGATAATAGCCGATATGTGGCCTAATGATTACTTAATAACCAACATAGCTCTGCTGCTATTGCCCTTTTTGCTGGTGTCACTGGCTACTTTTGAGCTGGAGTGGCGTCGTAAAGAGAGGAAAATTTTCGCCGAGCGGGAGGCGGAACGCAAGGTATACATATCAAAAATACTCGAGTCCCAGGAGAATGAACGGCTGCGCATCGCCCAGGAACTCCACGACGATACCATACAGACACTACTGGTCATTGCTAACCGCACTGAAAATTTGATCCCTGCCGGCGACGGTATGAAGGAAGTGAGGGGAAATGCGGAGTGGATTAGAGACACAACTCTGAAAACAGTTGAAGGTCTGCGGAGGATAAGCCTTGACTTAAGACCCAGCATACTGGGCAACCTGGGGCTGGTACCAGCCTTGAGATGGCTGGTGGACCATATGAATACGGAGTCTGGTATTAATACCCGGATTCTGGTAAGCGGTGAAAGGCGCAAGCTATCTCCCAAAGCCGAAGTCACCATATTCCGCATAACACAAGAGGCTTTAAACAATATCAAGCGACATTCCAGAGCTACAGAGGCAGTTGTTAACTTAGAATTCACCCCGGAATGCCTCAATATATCGATAGAGGATAATGGCCAAGGTTTTCGTCCACCTAAAAACATTGATAGGCTTGCTTCCAAGGGTAAGCTGGGACTAATTGGCATTCACCAGAGAATCGATTTTCTTGGCGGGACATTCAAAATCCATTCCAAGTCTGGTGAAGGAACCTCGCTCCTGATTGAGGCAAGGTGTTAGTTTAACAGCAATCATTTTGATTCAACAACGTAAGCACTCGTTAACCCGCCTTAGACCATAATTGCAATCTAATACGTATCTAGAAAAGCGGTATTAGGAAACAAGCCTCTCTTCAACTAGTTGCACTTTTTAGCGTAATGTTACTTTGATCCCCTGCCAACACCATCTCCATCTACAAATCCCACTTTTTCACCAGTAAAGATTTCTCTCATTTCATTGATAAAGCCAATCAGTATTATCTGGATATCCTTTAATATTATATAACCAATCTAACCATGGAATATTACCTCCCGTTTCGGATATCCACATATCATAAGCTTTTTTCACTAATGGTGGCCCAGTTCCGGCTTCTCCCGTCCAAAATGTCCAAGATGCATATTGTCCTCTATTATCATCTACTATACTAACGACTGATGTTTTCAATGGCGCATGAAGTATCCAGGCTCTATGTAATGGACTGGACATCCAGCTATCTACTATAGTCTGTGCAAGATTTTGTCTACTAATCCCGCCCCACGGAGCACCCCATGCATTCTCACCATAAGAAGCACCCATTGGCGTGTGGAAAAGTTCCCCACGATCTGCCATTTCCTCAGTATGTGCCTTAGACAATTTATATAACTCATCATCCCACTCAGTAGGCGGCACACCAGCATTTTCCCTTTCCGCATTTACTAGTCTAAAAGGCTCCTTTTCCAATGCTAGTAAATCCTGCTCCTCCTGTTCGGCCTGTTCTTGAGATTGCTCTCTTCCCTCTACCAAGGCAATGAAAGGTTTTGCATCATTCACAGCAATTGCAAATCCCATTCCCTCCACTCCTTCTCCCACGAATTTAAAAGTAACTATTCCCACGACTTCTCCATCGAGGTTTATCAGGGGACCACCGCTATTACCAGGGTTAATAGCAGCATCTGTTTGAATATAACGCACTGAGTCGCTGTAACGGAACGCTGAAATTATTCCTTTAGAAATAGTCGTGCTACCTTCAAGACCAAGTGAATAACCTACGGCTATAACCTCTTCGCCCGTCTTCAGATCATCAGAATCATCAAGATTTACTATCGGCAAGTTAAAACCGCTGACTGTAATTTTGATAATTGCTAGGTCTCTAAGCTCATCCCTGCCAATAACTGTACCCGGGAATTGTCCTCCATCTTTCAAGATGACTATTGCTGACTGAACACCTTCCACAACATGGTTGTTAGTCAATATATAGCCCGATTCATCAATAATCATTCCTGTGCCAATGTCCTGGTCGACTTCTACCATGACTACCGCAGGTTCAACTTTTGCTACAACACTGGTTACACCTTCTGACGTTGAGGTGGGAGTAGGGGAAACAGATGGGATAGTTTCCCAATTTTCCCCAACCCAAGTGGTCGCTCCCTCCTTAACGGACGACATTGGTTCTATTCCAGCAAACGCGCAGATTATTGCAATTCCCAGTAATGAAAAGAGAACTAATTTAAAACTCGGTTTTATTCGTTTGTATTTCGGGCTACGCAATACTGAAAT
>Ga0315553_10003267_pt1 | contig 12686 bp, 8 predicted proteins | sample SalMarSW160140MG_FD_203099 | JGI IMG/M metagenome (GOLD analysis project Ga0315553, IMG submission 203099) | Salt marsh sediment microbial communities from the Plum Island Ecosystem LTER, Massachusetts, United States - Salt Marsh Sediment SW1601-40 ... | reverse complement strand
CAAAAAGGTGCCATTCGACAAGCTCATGGTCCTGAGCAAAGTCGAAGGACATATGTACGGAGCAATCCCGATTTCATCGGGACTGTGAATGTATAGGGCATTACAAAAAAAGACATACACATGCTCCGTATCAAATCCTTAGGCCGAGTTTTTGGCGATTAGCAAAGCATTCCATGAATCCCAAAATGGGCATCATGAGCGAGTAAAAGGACTTTTTACGAATTTTTCAACTATAATCTAAAATATTTTTCCCTGTTAAAGATTTGAACAAGTGGGTAAACAAAAAAATTAATCTAAGGAGGCCTGAATGGAAATATTTGGAGATATGACTATCCTTTCGCTTGAACAAGCAACAACCCTCCCATACCTCACGTATAGGCTTGCCCAGGATGGAATGAACGTTATTAGAGTAGAACATCCTATATATGGTGATCCTAACAGGATGATCGGGGAAAACTACCTTAAAGAAGAGAGAATGAATGCCTATTATCTCTGTATTAATGCGGGGAAAAAGGCAATCACCCTTAATTTAGCAGAAGAAAAGGGCAAGGGTCTCTTAAAAGAACTGATTACAAAACTAAAGGTAGATATCTTTGCCACCAACCAACTTCCACGGAATTATGCAAAGCTGGGCGTAGATTATGAGACGTTAAAGGGAATTAAAACAGACATCATTTGGTTAGGCATGACTGGCTTCGGGCCAGATAGCAACGAGGCTGCATATGAGCCAATTCTCGAGGCCAGGTCCGGATTGATGGATCTCACCGGTGAGGCAGACGGTAATCCCCAATCACTTGGTATACCCTTGGCTGATATGGGAACAAGTGAGCATGCCTATGGGCTTTTAATGAAGGCACTGTTAAAAAGAGAAAAGGCAGGGCAGGGCTCCAGGATAGATATATCTATGCTTGAATCAGCAACATCCTGGCTCACAGTCCCAATAACACTAACAGCTACATTTAATCAAAAAATAACACGACATGGAAATACCCATGAATTCTTTGCACCTGTCTCAGTGTTTAAGACCAACAATGGGTATGTATACATGGCAGTTGGCAATGACCGACAATGGAAGGCCATGGTAAATTGTGCTATTTTTCAATCGTTGGATAAACCAGAATATGAAAAGAATGCAGGAAGGATACAGGATGTCGTGAACCTGAACCAATCCATTAGTGAAATAGTTTCAACTGTTACTTCAGAGGAACTCATAGAACTATTTAATCAGATCGGGCTTCCCATAAGCACAATACATAGTATTCCTGAGGTGTTAGAAGATCCACTCATCAAAAGAAGGCTACTTAAATCTAAGGATTCTCAATCGGGCCTTGAACTTACCCTTGCACCACCACCGTTTGTCACAGAGTTTATGCACAATTCTAAAAACACCTTGCCCTTTCCACCGAGGTTCGGGGAACATAACAGTGAAATATACACTACTATGCTCGGTTACCCTGACAGTGAACTGGCCACATTCAAGGAAAAAGGGATTATATAGGCTTAAATTTGCAAAGTCAGTGCTCAATGTTGAAGTAAAGATTATATAACAGTCTAAAATTCACCGGTCTCATTTTATTTTCATTATCGATGAAAGGCAGAAAAAAGATTAATTAAATAATCAAACTTAATCTATAAAGGGGTATAAAAGTGAATAAGTTCGACTATCTCATGCCTATCTCTATCAGCGAGGCCATCTCCCTTCACAAAAACTATGGGGACCAGGCACAATATATCGCTGGTGGCACCGATGTCATGGTTAAAATCAAGGAGGGAAAGATCAATCCCCAGTTTGTAATCTCACTCAGGCACATTCAGGACCTTGACCATATTGTCTATGAGAAGGGCCAACTAACGATCGGCGCTTTGGTCACTCATAGAATGTTGGAACTCTCTCCAACCATTAGGAAGGAGTTCCCCATTCTGATTGACGCTGTAGAAAATATTGGCTCTGTTCAGATTCGAAATGTGGCAACCATTGGTGGAAATATCGTAAATGCAGTTCCATCGGCTGATAGTGCAGTCCCATTGATCACCCTGGGGGCTGAGGTTCGAACCATAGGCCCCAAAGGGAAAAGAGCTATGGCACTTGAAGATTTCTTTGTCGGCCCAGGAAAAACCCTTCTTAAAGATGGCGAAATCCTTGTGGAATTCGTTATTCCCAAGCTCCCTTCCCATACAGGGGCGGCCTATTGGAAACACACACGAAGAGCGGCGATGGAATTGCCTATTCTGGGTGTGGCTGTTCTGATCAGTTTTGACGATGATATGCAAACCTGCACCGAAGCAAAGATCGGCCTGGGGGTTGTGGCCCCAACGCCCATGCGGGCAAAGAATGCTGAAGCTATCCTAAAGGGAAAGAAGGTGGACGACGAGATTCTCAAAAAGGCAGGCAAGGCTGCCGCCCAGGAATGCAAGGCGAGAGACAGTATTCGTGGAAAGGCTTGGTATCGAAAGGATATGGTGGAGCTCTTTGTCCAGAGAATGGCAATAGTTGCTATGAAAAGGGCACGCTAGCTAATTGGAGGTGCGCGGATGAAAAAAGTATCGGTTTCTTTTACCTTAAACGGTCATCTTGTAACGGCCGAAGTGCCGCCGAACTGGACACTCTTGAAGACATTACGCGAATACTTTGAATTAACCGGTTCAAAGGAAGGATGTGGGGTAGGTGAATGTGGCGCCTGCACTGTTATTATAGATGAGGACGCAATAAACTCATGTATCTATCCAATCCTTGAAGTAGAGGGAAAGTCAGTTACCACTATTGAGGGGGTAGCGAGTGAGGATGGAACCTTGCATCCCCTTCAAAAGGCCTTCCTTGAAAACAATGGTGTTCAGTGTGGCTTCTGTACATCAGGGATGATCATGTCGGCAAAGGCCCTTCTGAATCATAACCCTGATCCAACTGAAGATGAAATCAGGGCAAGCATAGCTGGCAACCTTTGTCGCTGTACTGGCTACGTTCAGATTGTCGAATCCATAGAGAAGGCTACAGATATGATCAAGCAGGAAAAATGATCATCTCCGTTCGCAGGTTTAGAGGTTCAGGGTTAAGCGAAAATCTGAACCGTTTATGTAAGAACTCTAAAGTGAACCTTGAACCCCGGTTGCCATCCCCGCCCGTCTCGATTATATCGGGACAGGTGGGCGTCGGGAAAGTTTGAGCTTTGAACCTGTGAGCGCCTACAAATGATTTTCATAGGAGGAAGTTATGTCCGATCTTTTGTATGTAGGAAAAAATATTCCAAGGACAATAGAGGTTGACAAGGTAACGGGAAGAGCTGCCTATATCGATGATCTCAAACGCCCCGGAATGCTTTATGGGAAGATACTTTACAGTAACTATGCCCATGCAAGGATTAAAATGGTTGATACTTCCAAAGCAGAAAAACTTCCTGGCGTAAGAGCGGTTTTGACTGGTTATAACATTCCAGATGTACGGGTCGGATTCTTAAAGGATCAGACAGTACTTAAGAAAGATATAGTTCGCCAGTTTAGAGATGAGGTAGCCGCCGTTGCTGCCATCAGCTCGGAGATAGCAAAGGAAGCGTTAGATTTGATCGAGGTGGAATATGAGGAATTACCAGCAGTCTTCGATCCCATCGAGGCGATGAAGCAAGGAGCACCCCTTGTCCATGAGGTAGATGCAAGAGGGAAGCCTATTAAGAGCAACATACTGCCGATGCCTTGGAAGTTTAAAGCCGGAGATATCGATCAGGGTCGCAAGGACTCGGCATACATGATACAAGACAGTATGAGTACCACCTGGGTGAATCAATGCTGCATGGGGACGAGTGGATGCGTAGCAGAGTTTGATATGAATAATAACTTAATCCTTTACAATCAAACCAATGTTCCCTTTTTGGACAAACAGAGAATTATGGAGCACTTCGCTACTATTGGCCTTAAAGGAAAAAATGTGAGGGTTGTCAATGTCGTGGTAGGCGGGAGTTTCGGGACCAAACTTGATACAGATATCTACGAATTTATATGTATCCAGCTCGCCCTTAAGACCAGAAAACCAGTAAAGATATTATTTACTCGAGAAGAAGAATTTCGAGCATTGCCACCACGACAGCCTGCACGCTTTACCATAGAGCAAGGATGTGACAAGGAAGGCAAACTTACCTTCAGAAAGGCGGAGGCTATTCTGGACAATGGGGCTTACACCTCCTGGGGTGTCACAACCCCATCGGTTATGATGATGCCCATATCTTCACTCTATCGCGTGCCAAACGTCTCTTTTGAGGCCACATGCGTATATACCAATAATATCTACTGCCAGGCAATGAGGGGGTATGGGAATCCGCAAGCCACCTTTGCTGTGGAAACTTCAATGGATAGACTGGCTGAAAAAGCCAGTATTGACCCGGCAGAATTCAGACTGATTAACTGTAATCAATCGGGTGATGTAACACCGATGAAACTAAAAATAACCTCTTGTGGCCTGGAAGAATGTATACATTCTGTGAAGAAACGGCTCAACTGGAGCGATAAGAAACAAAAACAGAAAAACAGAGGTGTTGGGATGGCCTCCCTTATTCATGTTGCAGGTGGTGCAAGGGTATATCTATCTGATGGCCATGGCATGATGATTAAGGTAGATCAAAATGGGCATGTAGATGTGCTAGAGAGTGGAACGGATCAAGGCCAGGGTTCTCCCACGGTGATTTCTCAGATTGTTGCAGAGTCACTGGGGTTTAGACCCGAGGATATTTCCTTGACCTTTGGTGATACAGGATTGTGCTTGTGGGATGCAGGAACCCATGCAAGCCGTCATACCTTCATGGCTGGCAATGCTGCGATAATGGTTTGTGAGAAGATAAAAAAACAGATCCTTGAGATTGCTGTCGAACAAATGCCTAAGTTAATTAAGGATAGTTTTAAGCGTAAAAAAAGGAAAGATCCCGATTTCGTGGAACCAGACCTTGATTACAGCCTGATTTCAAGCACTGAAAAACTGGATATAAAAGACAGAATGGTCTTCCCCACACGTGCCCCTGATCATCCATATTTTAAGTTTGAGGTGAGCCACATTTTAAGGAGTGGACTCCATGTAGGAATAGGTGAGAGCAAGGTAGTAGTAGCTGAGTCTTTTTACGACCCACCTACAGAGATGCTGGATAGAGAAATGAAAGGAAATCTGTCACTCACCTATGCCTTTGGTACGACCGGTGTTGAGGTAGAGGTGGATGAAAAAACTGGAAAGGTAAAAATTCTCAATCTTTTTGCTGCTCATGACGTGGGAAAGGCAATAAACCCAACCCTTGTAAAAGGTCAAATCTATGGTGCGGCCTATATCGGAACAGGGTATGCCCTTACAGAGGAGATAAAACTGGAAAAAGGAAGGGTTATGAACCCCAATTTTCGTGATTATAAGATGCTTACTGCCAAGGATGTTGTCCCTGTGGAGCCGATTGTGATTGAGCCAGGAGATGAGGATGGGCCCTTTGGAGCCAAGGGAATTGGTGAACCTGGGCTTGTTCCAACTGCCCCAGCCATTGCCAACGCTGTGTACGATGCTATAGGGATCAGGATAAGAGATCTCCCCATAACGCCTGAGAAGGTCCTGGCGGCCTTAAAGGAAAATAAGGGATAACACTATCGAAGCTCCGCCTCAAACCGACAAGTTGATGGAAATAATACACCATTGCTTGAAGCGAAGCGATGTAGGTTTCGTTTAACGTTCTAAGGTTGCGCTGCTGGTTTCGTATGACGTTAACCGTTAACCGATTCGAGCTGCGCAACCGGTAACCGTTTTACGCAACCTGCATATCATTTTGTATTGGACGTCTTCAAAGACTTGGCATAAATTTTAAGATCTTTACCTATATAGACATCTCGTTCTTATGCCCCTGATAATGGTGAGATTTATTTTTCAGCAATCTTTCTGATTACTTTTGTGACATATTCGATATCCTGTAAGGTATTGAAATATCCCATGCTAAACCGAACTGTTCCTTCAGGATAGGTACCAAGGGTTTTGTGCGCCAAGGGAGCACAATGCAAACCTACCCTCACAAAGATGTCATATTCACCATCAAGGATAGTGCCGACATCGTTTACGGGGACGCCTTCCTCCATCCATGCCAAATTGATTGATCCACAACCGCTAAATGCGTGTTCAGATCCGGTAGGTAAAATAGAATCAAATGTAACGGATACGGTTGCCGTTTGGCGCTCAGCCTTAAGTGGTCCATAAATTGTGAGACCAGGCAGGTCGTATAATCCCTTGAGCAGCGCTGAGGTGAGGACCTCCTCATGTTTTTTTATTATGCCTACTCCCTTCTTTAGGATGAAATCAACCCCTGCACCGAGTCCAGCGATACCAACGTTATTTTGGGTTCCACTCTCAAGGGCATCTGGTAAAAAATCCGGTTGTTCGATCTTTTCAGAAATGCTGCCTGTGCCCCCCCGTTTCAACGGGCGGACTGTGAGGCCCTCTCGGATGCATAGGCCTCCAGTCCCTTGAGGTCCTAAAAGCCCTTTGTGCCCGGTGAAAGCCAAAAAATCGATACCGTCAGTCGCAACATCGATCGGGTGACAACCAGCTGTCTGGGCAGCATCAACCAACAGCGGAATGTCACCTATGGCCTCTTTTACGGCCCTTACATCCTGAATGGTTCCACAAACATTTGATGCGTGATTTAAAACCATCAAAGCAGTGTTTTTTTTAATAAGTTTTGGCAGTGCATCAATGTCTAAAAACCCTTTATTGTCACAAGGGGCTATTGTCACGGTGATAACAGAGCTTTCCTCCAGATGTTTTAAGGGTCGCATAACCGAGTTGTGTTCCATTGATGAAATAATGACATTATCACCTGGGTTTAGGAAACCATAAATGATGATATTGAGTGACTCGGTTGCATTCATCGTGAACACAATGTGCGTCGGGTCGGCACTATTGAATAGGGTTGCGAGACTCTCACGCGTGTGCTGTACAATACGGGACGCATCGAGAGATAATTGATGCCCTGATCTACCCGGATTAGCTCCTACTTCTTTCATATAATGAATCATGGCTTCCATAACCTGGGGAGGTTTGGGGAATGAAGTAGCAGCATTATCCAAATAGATAAATCTTCTCATGGAGTTATCTGGGGTGATTAATGTAGGCGTTTCATTTGTACGCATCTTTGATGTGACAGCATATAACGAAAAACGCCATTAACTATTCGCTTCCGAAATTATTGATGAGGGCTTAGCTCCTCTCATCAACAGGCACATAATCCCTTTTTTTTAGGCCTATATAGACCTGACGGGGACGATGAAGCTTCCAATTAGAATCTTCGTGACTTTCCTTCCATTGGCTGATCCACCCGGGAAGGCGCCCAATGGCGAACATGACAGGAAACATGTTCAACGGAATGCCAATGGCCCTCAGCACAACACCACTGTAGAAGTCTACATTTGGATAGAGATGGTGATCTATAAAATAGCTGTCTTTCAAAGCGATCTCTTCCAACCGCTTAGCTATATCCAGGAGGGGGTCTTTCTGTTTTAGCTTCTTTAAAACCTTATCGCACATCTTTTTCATTATGCGCGCTCTCGGGTCATAGGTCTTATAAACCCTGTGGCCGAAGCCCATTATACGGAAAGGATCATTCTTATCTCTTGCCCTCGATAAAAAGGGCGCCAAGTCTCCACCGCAATCATATATTTCCTGGAGCATCTCCACTACTGCCTGGTTAGCTCCTCCATGCAAAGGTCCCCAGAGAGCAGCTATACCTGCAGAAATAGCTGCATACAGGTTGACGCGAGAACTGCCCACCAATCTAACAGCTGCCGTTGAACTATTCTGCTCATGGTCAGCATGAAGGATCAAGAAGACATTAAGGGCATTTACGATATCATCGTCAATGGTATAGGGCCTGACAGGAGAATCAAACATCATGTTAAGAAAATTTGCACAATAGTAAAGGTCTTTCCTGGGATAGATTACCTTATGCCCGGTAGAAATCCTGTATGACATTGCAGCCAAGGTCCTTATCTTGGAGAGAAGTCTCGAAAACGTTTTGTTTATCTCCTCTGCCTCAGTTCGTTCCGGAATCTCAGGATAAAATGCCCTTAGAGCGTTTACCATCGAGGCCAGAATGCCCATGGGGTGAGCACCTCTGGGAAATTTCTCAAAAAAGGCACGCATATCTTCATGGACAAGGGAGTGATCGTTCAACAAGGCAGAAAAACGATTCAGCACTTCCCTTGTTGGCAATTCACCATTGATTAACAGGTACGCGGTCTCTACAAACCTGGAGCGTTCTGCCAGCTGCTCAACAGGAATCCCCCGGTAGCGCAAAATTCCTTTCTCCCCGTCCATAAAGGTGATACTGCTCTTGCAACTGCCGGTATTTGCATACCCAGGATCAAAGGTAATGATCCCAGTTTCCGCCCGAAGATTGGAGATATCAATTGCTTTTTCACCCTCAGTTCCCGTTACAATGGGTAATTCAAAGCTCTTCCCGTCAACAATGAGTTTAGCCGTTTGTACCATTTTCTCGCTTCCTTCCCGTTTCTATAAATTTGATGTGTATACCAGAACTCTAGTTTTTTCGCCACCAAAAAACCAAGTCCATCTCATTTTGATGAAATTTTCGTATCTGCTCAATAATTTAAGGAAGGGCATGGGTGTCTTTTTTTGTTATGCCCTTCTAATAGGGCGCATTGCCATGTCGTTTCAAAATTGGGTAATAGCCTCTCGGCCCTGAGCTCGAGGCCGAAGGGCAACTTGACATTAGAGTCATATGATCCGTCTATATTACCCAATTTTGAAACGACAACTAATCTGAGTTATATTTAATAGCATAAGAAAAAAAGACATCCATGCCCTAACAAAGCAATAAATTTCCACAGGATTTTGAGCAATTACAAATTTTCTTTGATTTTACTTAAATAATATGAAAAAAAGGAAACACTTCCGGCATGTGCGCTCGTTATCAATACTAATAGCGACTACTGCGTTAAAATCGTCAGGTATAATCTGCGATCGCAAGATCGTGTATCAACTTCTGTTTAATATAGCGAAAGGACCGATAGAATGGCATATAGAGATCATATCGTAGGACAGATTTTATGTGAACACCTAATAGATGGTGAGCTAATCCCCGGATCGGAGATCGGCATTCGGATCGACCAGACGCTCACCCAGGATGCAACAGGTACCCTGGTATATCTGGAATTTATGTCACTGGGGGTTGAACGTATACAAACAAAATGTTCGGTCTCCTACATTGATCACAACATGTTGCAGACGGGCTTTGAAAATGCAGATGATCACCTTTTCTTGCAGTCCGCAGCAGCTCGCTACGGAGTTCACTTCTCCCGCCCTGGCAACGGTATCTGCCATCAGGTACATCTAGAGCGATTCGGTGTGCCGGGACAGACGCTTCTGGGATCGGACAGCCACACGCCTTCAGCTGGTGGACTGGGAATGCTGGCAATGGGGGCCGGGGGCATGGATGTATCCCTTGCCATGGCTGGTATCCCGTTTTACATGACAGCACCTAAGGTAATGCTGGTCCGTTTAATTGGAAAACTTCCATCCTGGGTGGGAGCAAAAGATGTAATTCTCAATCTTTTGAAGCGACTTACCATCAAGGGTGGAGTCGGTAAAATCATCGAGTACGGGGGCCCGGCGGTAAAGGATCTTAGCATACCGGATCGGGCGACAATCACCAACATGGGAGCTGAGCTTGGGGCCTGGAGTTCTTTGTTTCCCTCAGATGAGGTAACCAAGCAGTTTCTCGATGCCCAGAAAAGGGGGACCGACTGGGTCCCAATCCATGCCCGAGAAGGAGCAGACTATGACGAGATAATCGAGATTGACCTATCTCAACTTGAGCCGCTGGTGGCATGCCCCTCCAGCCCAGACGAGGTCAAGCCTGTGCAAGCCATGTCTCACGTAAAGGTTAATCAGGTAGCGATCGGCAGTTGCACCAATTCCTCCTACCGTGATCTTAAGCTGGTGGCCGAGCTCTTACGTGGGAAAAAGGTGTATCCTCACATTAGCCTTGTAATTGCTCCCGGATCAAGACAGGTATTATCTATGCTGGCCAAGGAGGGTAGCCTGGGTGATATGATTGATGCAGGGGCACGAATATTGGAGGTGGCCTGCGGCCCATGCATCGGCATGGGTCAAGCACCTCCTTCAGCTGGCATCAGCGTACGTACATTTAATCGGAATTTTCCGGGTCGAAGCGGCACTCCTGACGCAGAAGTGTATCTAGCTAGTCCTCAGGTAGCAGTGGCTACTGCACTGACCGGTCATCTGGTTCATCCGAGTGTGTTGGGCACCCTTCCTGTAGTAGAAAATCCTGAAAGTTTCCTCATTGACGATTCGATGATTATCCCTCCATCCAGCCATCCTGAAAAAATTACTGTCCGCATGGGACCCAATATCAAGCCCATTCCGGAGTTAGAGCCCATGCCAGACACCCTTAATCTCAAGGTGCTTCTGAAGGCTAACGACAACATTACGACTGATGATATTCTGCCGGGGGGGGCCAAGGTGCTACCACTAAGATCTAACCTTCCTGCTATTTCGGAGTTTGTCTTCGTTTTATTAGCCCCTGGCTTCGCAGAGAAGGCCAAAGCTGAAGCCGGTGTGGCCATTGTGGGAGGTGAAAATTACGGCCAAGGTTCAAGCCGAGAACACGCAGCCCTCGCCCCTCGATACCTCGGGGTTTACGCAGTGCTAGCAAAAAGCTTTGCCCGTCTTCACCGGGCCAACCTTATCAATTTTGGCGTTTTGCCGCTCTTGATCAGAGATGAATGCTATGAAAAAATGACTGAAGGTGATAATATACAACTTACCGACCTGAACATGGTATTGACTGAAAGGGACAAGGTAGTCATCATGGTCAAGAACAAGCATATTGAATATGAAGGCACTTTAGATCTTTCAGAGCAGGAGCGTATGATTATCTTAGCAGGAGGGCGACTGAATTTCTATCGCCAGAAACTTGTAGAGACCAATCATTGATCAAGGGGATAATGCGAGCGTGAGAAACTGAAAGTATACTGTACTGCGGGAGAAACAATATGACTAATGAGATGAGCGAGGTTGAGAAGGCCGGAGAAATCATAGAGTGGGGAGTAGATGGACGCCCCATCGTACCAGACAATCCCATTATCCCTTACATTGATGGCGACGGCACGGGACCGGACATCTGGGCTGCTGCTCAGCCCGTATTTGATGCTGCAGTCTATCACGTCTACAAAGGCAGACGCCGGATTGTTTGGTATGAGTTGCTGGCTGGAGAGAAGGCCCAAAAAGTGTATGGATCACACAACCCTTTGCCAGAGAGGACTTTTAAGGATATCGGCCGGTATGGGGTGGCCATCAAAGGCCCCTTGACAACCCCGATAGGAGGCGGCTTCCGCTCGCTCAACGTGGCGTTACGACAACAATTGGATTTGTATGCCTGCGTACGGCCAGTGCGGTATTTTCCTGGAGTCCCTGCTCCCGTTATCCATCCTGAGAGGGTACACGTGGTGATCTTTCGGGAAAACACGGAGGACGTATACGCCGGGATAGAGTGGGAGGCAGGATCGCAGGATGCCAAGGAGGTTCTCGAATTGATTAATAGAAAACTGAAAGGCTCCGGCAGGCAGTTAGTCTCCCTTGAAAGCTCAGTGGGAATCAAAACGATGAGCGAATTCAACTCTTGCCGGTTGGTGCGTAGGGCAATTCAGTATGCAATTAAAAACGAACACCACAGCGTAACCCTCGTTCATAAAGGCAATATCATGAAGTACACCGAAGGTGCATTTCGTGATTGGGGGTATCAGGTTGCACGTGAAGAGTTCTCGGAGCAAACAGTCACCGAAGCCGAACTATATGAGAAATTTGAGGGTCAAATTCCTCAGGGCCGGATTGTCATAAAGGATCGCATCGCTGATGCGATGTTTCAGCAGTTAATGCTGCGGCCAGAAGAATATGGGGTGATCGCCACGCCTAATTTGAATGGCGATTACTTATCCGATGCAGTCGCAGCGCAAGTGGGCGGTTTAGGGATGGCACCTGGCGGGAATATTGGAGACCGGTGTGCCATTTTCGAGGCCACTCACGGCTCAGCACCAAAGTATGCAGGCCAAGATAAAGTGAATCCCAGCTCTGTCATTTTATCCGGTGTAGAGATGTTCCGCTTCATGGGTTGGGTACAGGCCGCAGAGCTTATTATCCGTGCACTCATACAAACCATCGCCCAAAGAACAGTTACCTATGATCTTGCCCGGCAAATTCAGGGCGCGCAAGAGATTAAGTGCTCTGAGTTTGGTGCTGCTATTGTAAGAAATATTAAGGTAGTGGCACAATAAGGAAAAACTTTAAACATCAGACTATCCCAAAGGTTTAGGTGGCTTAGTGCTTCGATTCGCAAATACGGTGACGTATTTTGACGACTTGTTTCAGAAATGTTGCTCACTCAGCACTAAGTCCTGAGTAAATAAGTTCGCTATCGAACTTATGGATCGAAGGACTTAGATTCCTGCAAATAGGCTGATACAAGAGATAGAAAAACCGGAACTCAGGTGTATGAGAAGCGGTCAGAATACTGTGAGCCACAGGAATAGATTTCTTTATCCGTGAGCCTTCTTTAAGGACTTTCGTAGCCTTTGAGTTGCATCCACTTCTACCTTCAGAGTGTCAGGATTGATCACGACGCCATAGTCTTCTCTCGCACTCTCTAAGC
>Ga0315553_10003265_pt1 | contig 12690 bp, 7 predicted proteins | sample SalMarSW160140MG_FD_203099 | JGI IMG/M metagenome (GOLD analysis project Ga0315553, IMG submission 203099) | Salt marsh sediment microbial communities from the Plum Island Ecosystem LTER, Massachusetts, United States - Salt Marsh Sediment SW1601-40 ... | reverse complement strand
GATGCCTGCTGCTGACGAAGAGTCGCAGCGGATATGTTGCCGCGTTGGCGGGAGTTGTATTGCTCGCGGCGGCGGTCGCAAGGCAGCGCGGCCCGGCGTGGTATCGGCGGATCGACTTGCGGCTGCCGCTGGCGATCGGCGGGTCGCTCGTGGTTCTTGGGGTCGTGTTGGTAACCGTGGCGGCTGCGACCGGTGGACTGGACGTCAAAGTGCTTTCCGAGGCGCCCAAGTCCGTGCTGTATCGAATCCAGTACTGGCAGTCGACGCTCGCCATGATCGCCGACCATCCGTGGGTCGGCTGTGGACCGGGCAACTTTCAGGACTACTACACCACTTACAAGCTTCCCCAAGCCAGCGAGACGGTCGCCGATCCGCACAATTTCCTGTTGGAGGTCTGGGCGACGGCAGGTACGCCGGCAGCGCTGGCGCTGGTTGCGGCCATGGTATGCGTGGTATGGCACGTCTGGCGGATCGGCGTAAGCGAAAGCGCGGCTGTGGCCACCGCATCGCAATCCGCCACCCACGGCGGTGACTCCAATTCGAATGCAAAACCGGACTCAGCGCCGCGGCGCGAAAGTGCAGGGGGGCGCCGCAGGCGAACACCGCGCAAGCGGCGCGACGCTCGCGTCGTTCCAACGCAGGCGCCTCGTGCGTGGTATCTCGTAGCGTGGCGCGATTCATCGCTGGCGATCCTGTTGGGCGCATTGGCCGGCGGAGTGCTGACGTATCTCTGTTGGACGCTCGACAGGCGCAGTCTGGCCGAATCGGCGGTGCGCTTGGCCATCATGGTGCCCGTTGTAGCAGCCGTCGCCTTGGCCTTGTTGACGTGGGTCCAGCGTGGGCGCATGGCCGCTTGGGTGCCGTTGGTCGGGGCGGGCGCGCTGTTGGTGCATTTGTTGGCATCGGGGGGCATCGGATTTCCCGGCGTGGCGCAGTCGCTGTGGCTGCTGGCCGCCCTTGGGATTTGCACGGCCGAAGCACCGAGTGGGCCGGGCGAATCCGGCGAACCGGGAGGACTCTCACAACAAACACTGGCAAAGGCAGTGGTACACGTGGAGCAGGCAGCCAGCGCTAGTCCCGCCGAGCCGATTGCCGCGCGGGGGCCGCGCGATCCGTTCGTGATTCGGCCGGCGATTGCACTCGCGCTTTCTGTTGGTGCCGCCCTTCTCGTGGGGGCGTGTTATGTGACCGCCTATGCGCCCATCTATCATGGCATGGCCGCGCTATCTGAGGGCGCACATTGGAAGCAACAGCGCCAATACGATCGTGCCGATGAAGAATTCCGTCGCGCCGCTCGGTGGGACCCGTTCAGCGCCGAGCCTTGGCGATTTCGCGCATCGCTGGCGCTGGGGCGATGGATGCACGCGCCGACCGATGACCCGCTCCGCGGTGAGTGGCTTGAGCAGTTCGAGAGCTACGCGCACGAAGCGGTCGCCCGCGATCCTCATACCAGCGCGCGACATCGCGAGGTAGGAGAGTGGTATCTCGCAGCCTACGTGGCCAGCGGCAATCGCTCGCTATTGCGCAAGGCGGTATCCGCCAGCCGACGAGCGACCGAGCTTTATCCCAATAACAGCATGGTCCACGCACAACTTGCCTGGCTGCACCACCTTATCGGCGACTCCCGAGAAGCGGCGGCCGAGGCCGAGGAGGCGCTGCGACTCGATGCCCTGAATCCGCACGCGGAGCAAAAGCTGGAGAAACAACAGGTGTTCCATCCGACGAAAACCGAGGGAGTTCCGTACCGGCAAGAGCCGCCCCCGGAAGAGAATGCCGAACAATTGATGGAGCGTTTGCGTACAATCGAGGGTAAAGGAGAGAATTCCTAGCCAGACTTTGTCGGACGGGACCACCGTCATTTCCGCCTGTCCGGGAACCCCTCCGTGTGCTACCGGCTGTCCCAGTGCATGTTGTCCGTCGTCGGTTGTCTGTCGACCGAGAGCGGAACGCCGAGAACCCTGGTTGCGTCGGTAGTCCGAATACCGAGAACTGAACGCTCTGCCCGCACCGCACTGTTTCCAATGTCGGGAGAATCCCCATGAAATCAGCGTTGCCTGTTGCCGTAGCGGCCACGCTCGCCGGACTGTCGATTGGTCTGGCGATAACCTGGACTGAATTCGGGTCTGTCCGTGAACTGTTCATCGCCGAAGGGACGGCGAGGCAAAAGAGCGCCAACGAAATGCCCGCGGACGAAATCCTGCCCGGCGCCGTACCCAAATTGACCGTGCTCGGCGGTGAGGAGTACGACTTCGGCGACATGGTCGTGGGCGCGGAGCTGGAGCACTACTTCGAGATCAAGAACGAAGGGGACGCCCCGCTCGTTCTCGAGAAGGTGGAAAACACGTCGTGCAAGTGCACCGTCGCCGAATTGCCCAAGGAAAAGATCCAGCCCGGGCAAAGCGGCCGCGTGTTGATTAAATGGAAAGCGGAGCAGCATGCGCCGCAGTTTCGCCAGCATGCCGAGTTGTCGACCAACGACCCGGAGCGTCGTCTCGTTCGGCTGAGCGTGAGCGGCAGCGTAACGGAGAACGTGCGCGTCGTGCCGCGGGACATCGCCTTCATCGGCCTGGGTGACGCCGAGGAGCGCACCGCGCAGGTACGCGTATTCGCCTACCACCAACGCGACCTGGAAGTGGTCGGCACCGACTTGCTCGTTCCCGATTCGGCTTCGAGCTTCGACATCAGCAAGCGGCCTCTCACGCCCGAGGAGATCGCCGCCGAGCCCGCCGCGATGAGCGGCTGGGCGGTCGATGTCACGGTCAAACCGGGCTTGCCGCTGGGCTCGATCCAACAGACAATCCGGCTGCGCACGAACCTTGAAGACGCCAAGTCGCTCGACGTTCCTATTGAAGGCAACGTCATCAGCGATATCGCCCTCACGGGCGGCCCCGAGTACCGGCCCGAGTTCGACTTGGTCATTTTGGGAGGCGTGCCTCGCGACAAGGGGCACACCTTCACCATGAACCTGTTCGTGAAAGGGCCCTACCGCGACGACGTGAAGATCACGATCGCCAGCACGGACCCCAGCGACGTGCTCAAGGCGCGAATCGGCGAGCCACAGATACTACCCACGGTTCGGATTTATCCGCTGATCATCGACATCCCCGCCGGCTCGCGCCCCGTGAACCGGCGCGCCTCGTACAACGTCAAACCGGGCGAGGTCCTGCTGGAGACGACGCATCCTCGAACCAAGAAGGTAAGGGTGCGAATCGACTTTGCCGTCGAGGGGTAGCGGCGCGAATGGGATTCACGCTTAAGGCGCAGCCGCGCGAATCGGGGCACGGCAGCGCCGCTGAACGCCCGGCCGCTGGCTCGACCGAGCATCGCTAGTTTCCGATGGGATGGAGCCGCCATGAACACCGTCTTTGCTAGATTCGATCTCCGCACCCGGTATCCGTTAGCGGCGCTGTTGGCGCCGCTGCTCTTGTTGGCCGCCTCCGGGTGTTCCGGCGGTTCACAGGGCTCCGGCGATAAAGAGCTGCCGGTCGCAGGTGGCGATAGCGGGCGCAGCGGCGCATCCCCTGGCTCATCCGCGTCGTCGGGAACCACCGGTGCCGGCGGCGCTGTCTCGGGCCCCGCCAACATCGCTCCCAGACCGGAAAAGGGAAACGACACGACACCCGACGATGACGGCGAACAGGCAAGTACCGATCCCGCTCCCGCCGACAACGGCCACAGCACGAATCCGGATGGCGGTGCGAACGACTCGCACGACTCGGACACAACCCCGAAGCGCGAGCCGCTCTTTGAAGGCTGGCCCGAGCCGAAGCTCGTGCTGTTCATCACGGGCCGGCAGAACGGTTATATCGAGCCGTGCGGATGCACCGGCTTGGCCAACCAGAAAGGCGGCCTCGCGCGACGCCACACCTTCTACCAGCAGCTTGTGAAGCGCGGTTGGAACGTCGTCCCGCTCGACGTGGGCAGCCAGGTCCGCCGCTTCGGCCGGCAGCCCGAGATCAAGTTCCAATTCACCGCCGCTGGCCTCGCGAGCATGAAGTACCAGGGCGTGACCTTGGGGCCCGACGACCTGCGTCTGTCGGGCCTCGAGTTGTACAGTCTATTCGTGAACCTGAACCGCGATGCGAGAAACCCGTTCGTCGGCTCGAACGTCACGGTTCTCGATCCCCAGGTCATGCCGACCTACCGTGTGTTGACGGTAGGGGAGAAAAGGGTCGGCATCACGAGCGTGCTGGGCGACGAGGAGCAACGCCGCGTCAACAACGGCGACGTCACGATGCTGGCCGCCGAGGAGGGACTCCGCAAGGCGTGGGATAGGCTGAAGGAGGAGAAGTGCGACTTCAACGTGCTGCTGGTGCATGCCGACCTCGACGCGACGAAGCGGCTGGCCCAGGCATTTCCCAACTTCGACGTGGTGGTTACCGCGGGCGGCGCCGATGAACCGGCCTTCCGTCCGGAAAAGATCCCCGACAGCAAGGCCCTGTTGGTGCAGGTGGGGGCCAAGGGGATGTACGTGGGCGTGCTGGGCGTGTTCGACGATGCCAAGGAGCCGTACCGCTTTCAGCGCGTGCCGCTCGACGCCCGTTTCGAGGACTCGCGCGAGATGCTCGATCTGCTGGCGGCGTACCAGCGGCAGCTCGAACAGGCCGGGCTCGAACGACTGGGCCTCAAGCCGATTCCCCATCCCAGCGGCCGCGAGTTTGTCGGCTCTGAAAAGTGCGGCGAGTGCCACACCACGGCCTACGGCATCTGGAAGAAGACGCCCCACGCCCACGCCACCACGTCGATTGCCGAGCCGACCGAGCGCTCCGAGATTCCGCGGCACTACGATCCCGAATGCCTGAGCTGCCACGTCACGGGCTGGAACCCGCAGAAGTATTTTCCGTATGCCTCGGGTTACCTCAGCCTCGACAAGACTCCGCTGATGGTGGGTAACGGCTGCGAGAACTGCCATGGGCCCGGCTCGGCGCACGTGGCGGCCGAAGAGGGCGAAGCCGAGGCGACCGACGAGGAGATCGCCGCCCTGCAGGCGGAGATGCGACTCCCGTTCGACCAGGCCGAGCATCACTGCATGGAGTGCCACGACCTCGACAACAGCCCCGACTTCCACGCCGCCGGCGCGTTCGAGAAGTACTGGAAGCAGATCGAGCACAAGGGGAAGTATTAGGTACGGGTCGCCGCGCGGCAAAGCGCATGGTCGCATCGACGAGGTTTCGCGTCCAGTATGATCGGTACGTTGCTAGCCGACGAACTTCGGTTCCTGACCTTTCGCCGCCCCAGTCCCGCCATTCACACGCAATGGAAGGCATTTCTGGCGCTGGGCCTGTTCTTCACGTGGCTCGCCGGAATGGGTCGCTATTGGGACAATCCCAGGGCATATCTGTGGCAGCACCTCGGGCTTGGCTCCGTCGTCTACGTTTTTGTGCTCGCACTTCTCCTGTGGGCCTTGCTTGCCCCACTGCGGCCGAAGAACTGGTCGTATAAGAATGTGCTGATTTTCGTAACGCTCACCGCGCCGCCCGCGCTGCTCTATGCGATCCCCGTCGAGCGGTTGATGTCGGTTGGTTCGGCGCAGGTCGTGAATGCGTGGTTCCTGGGCGTCGTTTCCATCTGGCGAGTGGCGCTACTCGCGATCTTTCTGCGAAGGGTGGCCGGGTTGTCGCTGTGGATGGTCGCGGTGGCCACCCTGCTGCCTCTCGCGATTATCGTCGTGCCGCTTGCTGCGCTGAATCTCGAACACGTGGTTTTCGACATCATGGGTGGTATCAGGGACGAAAACAAAAGCCCTAACGACATGGCGTATGGAATCGTCGTGTTTCTGTCGGTAATCTCGTTCCTGGCCGCGCCCGTGCTTCTGCTTGTCTATGGCATCGCCGTTTTTCTCGTCTGGCGCGGCGCTAAGCAAGCGGCGGCAACCGACTCGCCGCCAGCGCCTGGCGGCTGAATCGCAATGTCAGATCCGCCCGATGATCTGGGCGAGAACCGGAGATCACGGACGACCGACAAGCTATCGCGTCGCGGTGTCACGAAGATGCCGCAGCGGCCCTACATCGCCAGTTCGGCCAGGGCTTCATCGGGCACGTTGAAGTTCGACGATACGTTTTGCACGTCGTCGTGTTCGTCGAGCGCTTCCACGAGTTTGAGCACCGTGCGGGCCGTGTCCACGTCGAGCTCGACCGTGTTGGCGGGAATCCGCGTGATCTCTTTACTGTCGGGCTTGATGCCGGCCTGTTCGAGGGCCTGGGCCACTGTGGAAAAGACGTCCACGTTGCAGGTGAGCTCGAATTGGTCCCCCTCTCGGCGCAGGTCGTCGGCGCCGGCTTCGAGGCCGATCTCGATGAGACGCTCCTCGGCGACCGCACTGGCGGGGATGAAAAAAAGCCCCTTGCGCTCGAACATCCAGGCGACGCAGTTGGTGCCGCCCAACTTGCCGCCGTGCGATTCGAACACCTTGCGAATCTCGGGCGCCGTGCGGTTGCGGTTGTCGGTCACGATGTCGCACAGCACGGCGACGCCGCCGGGGCCGTATCCTTCGTAGAGCACCTCCTCGACGTTGCCCCCATCCAGCTCGCCGGTGCCCTTCTTGATTGCCCGCTCAATGTTGTCCTTGGGCAGGCTGACGGCCTTGGCGTCGGCAATGGCGGTGCGGAGGCGGACGTTGGTCGCCGGATCGCCACCGCCGGCCTTAGCGGCGACGATGATGCTCTTGGCCAGCTTGCTCCACAGCTTGCCCCGCTTGCTATCGACGAGGGCCTTCTTGTGCTTGATGCCGGCCCAGTGGGAGTGACCTGCCATGGATAGTTTTCAGTTGTCGGTGTTCAGTTTTCAGTAGCTTGTCGCGACCCGAACAGCGTCCGCAACCGCAACGGCGTCCCTCTCGCTTGCGGTTTCGCCCTCCGCAGGAAAAGCGTCGACGGCGTCCGCCCCGGCTCTTGACTCTCGACTCTTGTCTCTTGGCTCGGTTCACGGCAGCGGGTGATTGGCGATCTTTTCTTCGACTTCCTTGAGCTTCTTTTCGTCCTTGTCTTCGCGGAAAGCGTCGGCGGCTTTCCGCCAAACTTCGTGCGCTTTGGCGTGGTCGCCGTTGTGCCAATACGCGTCGCCGAGGTGATCGAAGACCACGCCGTCGGTCTCTTCCGCCAGTTCGGCGGCCTTTTCGAGCTCCGCGACCGCCTCCTGGTACCGTCCCTGGCGGAACAGCGCCCAACCGAGGCTGTCGCGGTAGGCCATGTTTTCGGGATCGCCCTCGACAGCAGCCTGGACCATCACGAGCGCACGATGCAAGTACTTATTCTGGTCGGCCCAGAGGTAGCCCAGATCGTTCTGCGCACCGATATCCTCGGGAAACTCGTCGAGCACCTCCTCCAGCCAGCGTTCGGCCTCGGGCAGGTTCTCCTGGTGAACGCAGATGTTCGACAGGGCCAGCCGAGCGTCGCGCATGACTTCGCGGATATCGTCCGAGGTGTACTTGTCGTCGAATTGGGCCAGCAAATCGGTATACGCTGTTACGGCTTCGTCGTAACGGTGGGCGTGGTAGAGAATCCACGCTTGGCGGCTGTGCAGACGGGCCGACTGCGGCTCAAGCTCGGCGGCCTTGCGGGCGGCGGCGAGCGCGTCGTCGGTCTTGCCTCCTAATTCGAGCGGGCCGGCGAGATAGAAGTAAAAGATCGCCTTGCGGTCGGGGTCGATGTTCTCGTCGATGGCGCGCCGGAATACGCTCGCCGCTCGATCGAACTCCTCGGCCATGAACAGCTCCATGCCCCAGGTGACCATCAATTCCGCCTTGGGGGGGTGGTCGGCGGCGAGGGCCAGGTCGAAGTAGGCGTCGGCCACGTCGGGCCGCTTTGCCGCCAAAGCCAGCGTGGCAATGGCGAGGGCTTCTCCTTCGCCCCACGTAGCTTCGCCAGCGTGCCGTTTCTGTTCGGCCGCGGCGATGAGCCGGTTGGCCAACTGCTTATCGGCGGCGATGGCCTTGCCGGTTTCTCCCAGGGGCTCGAGTGTGCCGGTTTTCACCAGCGCGCTACCCAGGTCGGCCAACAGCTTGGACTGGTCGCCCGAGCGGAGGTGGACCTTCAACAGGCCGGTGTACCCGTCGATGGTTTCCTGCAGCGCGAGTGCACTCCGATACGTTTGCTCGGCCTTTCCCAGCTCGCCGGCGGCCAGATATCGATCGGCGAGGAAGTAGGCCAAGGGGGCGTTGGCGGCATCGTCGGCGTACAATTCGGCGAGGCGAGTAAGCAGCGAGGCATCGGCCTGGGTCGCGTCGCCAAGCTTCTTGGCCAATAGCTTGGATGCCAGCTCGTACGGCTCCGTGCCGCCGACCGTCAGCTTGGCGGCGAAGTACTTGTCGAGCAACTCCCAGGCGGCGTCGTGGTTTTCACGGGCTGCCTCGATCCGGGCGAGCTCGAAGGCGAGAAGCCCCTCGTTGGCTTCCTCTTCGTTCGCCTTGCGAAACATGTCGGCCGCGTCGTCGAGCCGACCGGCCTGCAGGAAGCACTCTCCCATGAGCGTATACGTGCGGTCGGCGTTACCCAACAGGGCTTTGACGGTCGAATCGTCGAGGCCGAATCGTTTGGGGTCGGCCAGCGCGTCGCGCACGACGGCCATCGATTCGGCCGCCTGGGGATAGTCCTCCAGGAGGAAGTAGAGCCGCCCCATCTCCCGGCGGGTGACGACGGTGCCTGGGGCGTCGCCCTCGCCACTCGCTTCGAGCGACAGCGCATACATCGCGACGGCGCGCTTAAGCTGCTGTAGTTCCGTCAGGTGCATGGCGAGCCGCCGCAACAGAACCGGATCGGAGGGGTCGCGCTCGGCGACCAGCACGGCATAGCGTGCCGCCTCGCTGCTGTGTTGCAGCGCAAAGGCCAGCGGCACGATCTCGCGCAAGGGGGCCGCCGAATCCGGATCGAGCCGCCAGGCCCGCTGGTACAGACGCAGCGAGCCGGCGAAGTCCTGTCGCTGAAAGCGAATGCGGGCCTGTGCAAAAAGGGCGTGGGCAGCGACGGCGTCTTCTTCGGCCGGCGTGCGCGACTTCCGGGGGTCCAAGGGGGTGACCGGGTCTTCCAGCACCGTCGCGGGTGGTGGGTCAGCCACCTCGTGCTGCGCGAAACTGCCGCACGGCCACGCGGCGAATACGGCTGTCACCATGGCCAGTACCGAAATCCTGCCTACGACGAAACGATGCACGAGGGAACTCCTTCAACAGTGAGCCGGCGCCAGAGGATAGCGCGGAAGCCGCACGGGGCCGATTGCGGGATGACGGTGGTCGTCACATGCTCGCCTTACGCACGTCGCCAACGCACAAGCGTATCCTACTCTTGATGTTAGCAAACAGGTGACCCCGATGCCACGTGGTTCGGATCAGGGCGGGCGGCCGCTATCGCGGCTTCTTGCGTGCCAGCCGCCTTGTGGCCGACTTCTTGCGTTGGGGCCGACTCGACTGCGAGGAGCGCGCGGCGGCGGCCCGTTTGCGAGGGTGGGAAGGGGGCTTCGCGGGAGGCGTCTTGGGGGCCGACGAGGGGGCTTCGTCGGTCTGGGCGCCGGCCGAGGCCGAATCGGAGGTTTTGGCCGAACGGCGCTTGGGGAGTCTCGAGCGACACGCGGGGTCGATCTCGGTGAGAATATCGCGGACACGTCGCGAGAACGGCGACGCGGCGAAATCGGCTCCCAGCCGATGCAACAGCGAACCGAAGGGGACGCCCTTGTTTTTGGAGACGGCCCGCTCCAGCCCCGGCACGTGATTCTTGTCGGCGTCTGCCTGCCCAACCAGATCCAAGAGCACCAACACGGAAAGAGTCGAGCGATCCAACGGAATGGAATGACCGCCCAGCGCCGTCTGCGTGACGAAGGCCACTGCAAAGGGCGTCGTTCCGTGGATCTTGCCCAGGCTCTTCACCGCGGCACCGATGTTCAGCTTGCGCAGGTGCTCGAGATCGAACGAGTATTGCCCCTCGAACACTCCCTGCAGGATCTGCTTCAGCCGCGTGGCGGCGACCGACGGCGCGGGGAGCATGTTCATCTCTTCGCTCAACTCTGCGATCGTGGTCACGCGCACTTCGTTCCAGTCGAAGAACGACTCTTGCAGGCGCGCCATGGCCTCGTCGGCCTTTTCGTACTGCGCATCCTCGAGACAGCTCGCGTAGAGCAACTGTTCCAGCACCGGCCGGTCCGTGGGGGGATGAACCGGCGTGTAGTGCCGCTTGAGCACTTTTTCGAGACGGCTAAACTGTGTGGTACGGGAGGGAGTGGCCATACGACTTTCCAACGTCGGTCGTGAGAGGGTGCGTATCGGGCTAGTCGAAGTTCACGTTTGCTGCGCTAGGGAGATTCGTCCGTGCCGCTTCTCGTGAGTCGTTTCCCAAACCGTCGGGGACGGGCTCGTTTCGCCCAGTCGGCGGAGCAGAACGTGCCTGTCCGCTGCTTCGCGGGCGGTTTTGCAATAGGCTCTATTCCTGTTCCAAACCATCGCCCGCCGCGTCGTCCTCCTCCTCGGAGTGCGGTGGCGCTTCGGTGCTCCCAGGCTCGGGGGGCAACACTTCGCTCAAGATGCGGGCCACCTCAAGCGAATGCTTGACGCCCTGGTCCAACAGGAAGGTAAGCCGCGGCGTGTATCGGGTGCCGACGCGCTTTCCCACCTTTTGCTGTAAGAAGCCGGCGGCGCTCTCCAGTCCGTGAAGGCTAAGCTTTTGATGCGACATGTCGCCCATCACTGAAACGTGCACCTTGGCATGCCGCAGGTCGGGGGATACTTCGACGTACGTTACGGTCACGTCGCGAATGCGAGGGTCTTTCAATTCGGTAAGAATGGCCATGCTCACGACTTCGCGGATGGCCTCGGCCACTTTCAAAACACGTCGTCCGCTCATGGCCGAAGGATCCGTGGGGCGAGGGTCCGCCAACGTGAGGTGCCGTGCCGTCGCTATTCGCCGTCGACCCCAACGGCCGGGTGCGCCCGGCGCGTCTTTCGTGGGCCTGTTCAGCCCATCGTCCGCGAATAATCGCGGCTGGGAACGGGGTGCTCGATCACGCAAGGTTGACGATTCCGCCGCCACGCGGCAAGCGCCACCCGACGAGCGCCGCTGTGCGATCGCCTCGGGGTATTACCGCCGGGGGCGATCGCCGCGTCTCATCGCATCTCGAAGGCGGACGTCACAGGGTACGGGCTACCTCCTCGATCTTATACGCTTCTAACACGTCGCCCACTTTGACGTCGTTGAATCCAGCCAGCTTGATGCCGCATTCCAGGCCGCGAGCCACTTCGCGGACGTCGTCCTTTTCGCGTCGCAGCGATTCGAGCGGATACTCGCCGATCATGCGGCCATCGCGGTTGACACGCATGCGACAGCCTCGCTCGATGGAACCGCCCATGACCTGGCAGCCGGCCACTACGCCGGAGCGGCTGATGTGGAACACCTGCTTGACCAGGGCGTGGCCCAGCTCGACGACTCGCTCCTCGGGCTTGAGCTTCCCTTCCAGCGTGGCGCGGATATCGTCGGTGAGCTTGTAGATGACTTCGTACCGACGCACTTCCACCTGGCGGTCGTCGGCCAAGGCGCGGGCGTCGTCGTCGGGGATCACGTTGAAGCCGATGATGACCGCGTGCGAGGCGTGGGCCAGCATCACGTCGGCCGATGTAATCCCGCCGACCGAGGCCTGGAGGATCTTGATCTGCACCTCGGGGTGGTAGAGCTTGCCCAGCTCCTTCTGAATCGCCTCGATCGACCCGCGCGTATCGGCGCGGATGATGAGATTGAGCGTGACCACCTCGTCGGGCGATCCCAGTTTGCCCTCCTCGACGAGCTCCTGGAAGCGGGCCAGTGACACGCGGGTCGTGCTGCCCGAGAGCGACTGTTCGCGGCTCTGATCGGCACGTTTCTCGGCGATCTGGCGCGCCTGGGCGATGTCTTCGAGGGCATAGAACAGATCGCCGGCCTGCGGGGCCGATTCGAGGCCCGTCACGTTCACCGGCATCGACGGTCCAGCCACCTCGACGCGACGGCGGGGGTCGAGCGTATCGTACATCGCCTTGATGCGGCCGTACGAAGTGCCGCAGAGCACCACGTCGCCGACGCGAAGCGTGCCGTTCTTGACGATCAGCTTCGCAATGACGCCGCGGCCGGGCTCCTGCTCGGCTTCGAGGCACGTGCCGAAGGCGGGGCGATCGGGGTTGGCCTTGTAGTGGTGAATCTCGGCGGTCAACAGCAGCGTTTCGAGCAGCTCGTCGATGCCTTCCCCTTTCATGGCGCTCGTGGAAATCACTTCCACGTCGCCCCCCCACTGGCTCGGAAGCAGGTTCAGCGCGGCAAGCTGCTGCATAATGCGGTTTGTGTCGATGCCGGGCAGGTCGATCTTATTGAGGGCCACCACGATCGGCACGCCCGCCGCACGGGCGTGGCTTATCGCTTCCTCCGTCTGCGGCATCACGCCGTCGTCCGCGGCCACGACCAGCACCGCGATGTCGGTGACGTTGGCCCCGCGGGCCCGCATCTCGGTAAACGCCTCGTGGCCGGGTGTATCGACGAAAGCGATGGGCCGACCGTCTTTGTCGATCTGGTAGGCGCGAATGTGTTGTGTGATGCCTCCCGCCTCGCCGGCTACTACGTTCGTGCCAATGATGCGATCCAGAAGGCTGGTCTTGCCGTGATCGACGTGGCCCAGGAACGTGACCACGGGCGGGCGGGTTTGCAGCGACGCCGGATCGTCCTCGCTTTCGCGAATCTCTTGCAGGACGGT
>Ga0315553_10003262_pt1 | contig 12708 bp, 11 predicted proteins | sample SalMarSW160140MG_FD_203099 | JGI IMG/M metagenome (GOLD analysis project Ga0315553, IMG submission 203099) | Salt marsh sediment microbial communities from the Plum Island Ecosystem LTER, Massachusetts, United States - Salt Marsh Sediment SW1601-40 ... | reverse complement strand
CGTTTGGCGGAGGCTGAAGATGAACCTCGCGCAATCGATCTTCGGCCGGGCGACGCGCGGCGCCTCCCGCGACAATGATCGCAGCTTGGCCTGTCAATGAGGCCTAGCAGCTCACCCAATCGAAGTCTGCGATGGTGCTTAGGGTCATTAGCAGACATTGGCGAGTGGATTTTCGACGTCCGCTTTGCGCCACTTAGTGGACATGCTTCGCGTGGGTATTAAGGTCCGCTTTGTGCCAATAACGGAACTTCGAGTTGTAGCCATGCTCGACATGACTCGGCCCCATTGAGCCCTGATGCCAGAGACTGGGGCCTCCACCGGGGGGATTGGACCTTCTCACCTTGGTCGGCACTGTCGCAAGTTGCCCACGGCGACACGAAATTTTGGTTACGGAGATTTCATCTCCTGTCCATCGCGCCGTAATCGCTTGCCTCTCATCCTATCATGAGGATGTAACGACGGAGGCTGCTTAGGAGGACTTCATGACACGACAGCCAATCAAGCCAAGTTTTGCTGCTGGTACTGCCCTGATCTTAAGCATGACGGTTGCTCCGGCGATCGCTTACACGGGCCAAGAATTGGCCAAGCATGCAAAGATAAGCATAAGTGAGGCACGCGCCCTCGCTCTGCGCGCCCATCCCGGCAAGATCACGGATCAAGAGTTGGAAAGGGAGAAAGGCGGAAGCGGGCTTCGGTACTCCTTCGACATAAAGAACGGGTCAATGATCCAGGAAGTCGGGGTGGACGCACAAACCGGAGCAATTTTGGAAAACAAAAAAGAAGGCCCGAATCCAGATTAATACGCCCCTAATCTTTGAAAAGTGGCCCCTTAGCGGGGGCGACGGACACCGCCTCTAAGGGGATGCCCTGCGATTTATCCACACTAAAGTCCCTGACCTCGTCCAATAGCGTCCAACGCAGATGAGAATTGGTGGGTCAAGGCCATTTAATCCGCGCAAGGCGAACGCTATCCTGTTCAGAACGGCTCAAAATAAGAACCTAGGCCGCTGCCGCAGAAGCAGCAGGGCGATAAGAGAGAGAGCAGGGCTTTGGCGGGGGCACATCAAGCTATGGCGATTGTTGCAAGCTGCACATTTGTTGCCGCTTGCCAATCCTATGCGCCACTCCCGCTACCCAATTCCGACAATTTGGCGACCACTGTGGCTGTCGGTCCCGCCCGCCAAGGGCTCACCCCGAGTGGCTATTATGCGGAAGCAAGGGGTCCCGCCCTTTCGATGCGGGACGCAGCAACCCTAGCGGTCATCAACAATCCAGATCTAAAGGCGGCCGTGGCAAGCGTTAAGGTCGCCGATGCAAAGCTCTATACGGCTCACTTGATTCCAGACCCGCAGTTGACCTGGAGCATCGACGCACCTCTGGAGCACATGGTCGGCCTTGTGAGCGCTTACGGCATCATGCCGAGCTACGATATCCAGGCGCTCATTCTTCATCGCTCCGAGGTCTGGGGCGCAGCGGCGAGCCGCCAGCAAACCGCCCTTTCTGTCGAGTGGCAGGCGTGGCAGCTTGCGCAGAAGGCGCGCGACCTTTTCATCCAAGGCAAATTCCTTGAAGAAAAGTTGGTACTGCTTCAGCGCAATGTGGCCCTGTTTCGCAAGGATTACGATCGAGAAAAGAAGGCTCTGGCCTCCGGGGATGTCACCTCGGCGGCGGTCAGTGCCGACCTGGTGGCTTTGGTTGATGCTGATCGGGATCTCCGAGCGGCGCGTCGCCAGGCGGCAGCCAATCATATCGCGCTTGCCGCCGTCATGGGTGTGCGGCCGGAAATAGTCTTTCGCCTTGGAGACCTCAGCCCGGTTCCTTCCGACGTCTCCAATGTAGACTCACTGTTGGCATCACTGCCTTATCGGCGTCCAGACCTGCTGGCGCTGCGGGCTGGCTACGACAGCCAGGAGGCAACGGTCAGACGAGCGATACTGGCTCAATTTCCTTCTATTAGCATTGGCGTGAACAGGTCGCGCGACAACACCGCTGTCGATGCTATCGGTCCAGGCGTCACCATGAACTTGCCGCTTTTCAATCGCAACCGTGGTCAAATCGCCACGGAGAGAGCTACGCGCGAGCAGTTGCGCGCGGAATACCAGGCGCGGATCGACCAATCGATCTCCGACGCGCGCGCGATACAAACCGAGGTCAGGCTGCTGAAGCAGGAGATTCCATCGCTCGAATGGTCTGTTGGAGAGCTGCGCAGTGCAGTTGCACACGCCCGCCATGGATTCGAGACCGGAGACTTTCCCGCGCTCAATTTCGTTTCGATGCAGACATCGCTGAATGCAAAGGAGCTGGAGCTTCTGGATCGCCGGCAAATGCTTTGGCAGGCGGCCAACAATATGGCCGTCCTCTTGGCCGATGGCCCGCGTGAACTCGCTGCGCCTTGGGTGGTACGGCAATGAACGGGACATTAAGGTTGGCGCTCATTGCGCTGGTCGTTTTGGGCCCCGCGATTCCCGCGGCAATGGCTGCCGACAGTCCGGCTGAGAGTGACAGCACCCAGACATCCCAAGACAAAAAGGCGCCCCTTTCAGTCGAGACAGTCGAGGTCAAACGTGAACAGGTTACGGAGACTGTTACAGCCTTTGGGACTGTCGCCGCGGATCCCAACAGTCAATTCGTGGTCGTCTCGCCGATTGACGGCATCGTCCGCAAACTCAATGCCTATGCGGGCCAGGTGGTGTCGGCTGGAGAGGTTGTAGCCGACATCGAGCCCGGTCCTGGCACGCGCGCACAGTTCGCCCAGCTTCAAAGTGCCGTAACCAATGCCGAGCAGCAGCTGGAGCACACGCGGCGCCTGTTTGCACAGCAGCTTGCCACCAAGGATCAAGTTGCGACTGCGGAGAAAGCGCTGGCTGATGCCCGCGCACAGCTTGAGGTGCAAAAGGCCCTTGGCGCTGGCGCGGATAAGGTCGTGTTGCGCGCTCCCAAGACCGGAATCGTCACAAATCTCACTGCGCAAATAGGCGCTGAAGTCGCGGCCAAAGCACCCATAGCCGAATTTGCCGATCGCACTTCACTTATGATTCAGCTCGGCATCGAACCCAGCGATGCGAGCGAGATAAACGCTGGTGACAAGGTCCAGCTTGAGCAGCTCTTCGCCAACGAGCCTGCAGTGCCCGCTACAATAGCGAGTGTCGGAGCCATGGTTGATCCGACCACGCGCCTGCTTGGTGCGCTCGTTCAGGTTACCGGGGATGCGGCTCGGCAATTTGCGCTTGGAGAGACAGTGAAGGCGACGGTTGCAACCATTCAGGCTAAGACCCTCACAATTCCGCGGCTCGCGGTGCTTTACGATGGAGACCAGCCCTACGTCTTCAGGGTCAAGGATGGACATGCCTATCGGCAAGACATCAAGTTGTCTCAGACGAAAGGTGAGACCGTGTGGGTGGATCGCGGACTTCAGGCCGGAGAGCGGGTTGCCGTCTCCAACGTCGTTGAGCTGAGTAATGGGACGCTTGTGAGCGAGAGGTCGCCTTGAATCTCGCCGGCTGGGCAGCTCAGCATCGTCGTTCCATCTTGTTTCTGCTGCTGCTCGCTGCCTTATTCGGAGCACTTGCAGCCTATCAATTGCCTGTAGCGATCTTCCCGCAAATTGATTTTCCCCGTGTCGTTGTTTCTCTGGATGCTGGCGACCGTCCAGCAGATCACATGGTGGTCCAGGTCACCAGGCCCGTTGAAGTGGCGGTACGTTCCGTGCGTGGTGTGAGGGAGATCAGGTCAACTTCGACACGTGGCAGTGCAGAAATCTCCGTGAACTTTGCTTGGGGCACCGATATGCAGGTGGCGACCCTTGGCGTTGAAGCGGCGGTGGCGCGGCTTGCATCAGCTCTTCCTCCAGGAACCGTTTTCACTGTGCGGCGCATGGACCCTACAGTCTTTCCGGTTGCCGCATACAATCTAACCTCGCGCACAGTCGATCTGGCGCGCCTGCGGGCGATTGCCGAATACGACCTCATTCCCTTGCTATCGGCGATAAATGGAGTGGCAAAAGTAACCGCATCGGGCGGCGACATTGCGGAGTTCCAAGTCGATGTCAATCCTGATGATCTTGTCGCCTATGGCCTCACCATCGATGATGTCGCGAAGGCCCTCGCCTCGTCTAATGTGCTGCAGGCGGTCGGACGATTGCAGGATTGGCACAAGCTGTTTCTCGTCTTGACTGATGACCGCCTGACGACGCTTGACGAGATAAGCCGCACCATCATTCGCTCCGGTCCAAATGGTAAGATTGAGCTCGAAGATATCGCGAAGATCGTTCGCGGTCCGGCGCCCCAATGGGTCATAGTCTCGGCCGACGGTACGCCGGCGGTCTCACTGCAGGTCTATCAGCAACCGGACGGCAACACGATTCAGATCGTGCAAGACGTCGATCGAGTCCTTCAGGCGCATAGAGACAAGCTCCCGACCGGAACCGAGGTTAGAGCCTGGTACGATCAGGGCGAGCTCGTCGCTGCTTCGGCAACGAGCGTGCGTGACGCCATTTTAATTGGCGTTGGGTTGGCGGCGCTGGTCCTGCTTGTCGCCTTGCGCAGTTTCAGGATCACGCTGATCGTCGTCATCGTTGTGCCAGCCGTCTTGGCTGTATCGGTTCTAGTGCTCTTTGCGGCCGGAATGAGCTTCAACATTATGACCCTTGGCGGCATGGCGGCAGCAATTGGTCTGGTGATCGATGATGCGATTGTTCTGGTCGAGCAAATCGTCCGCCGCGTTTCAACACTGTCGGATGGGTCCCGCGCAGAGCGCGTGAGAATTGCAGTTCTCGAGTTTGGAAAGCCGCTCGTCGGATCCTCTCTTGCCACAATCATTATTTTTCTACCACTGGCGTTTGTGACCAGTGTCGTTGGGGCCTTCTTCAAAGCCCTTTCCTTCACGATGGCCAGCATCTTGATCATCTCATTAGTGGTCAGCTGGCTGGTTATTCCCCTCTTGTCCGAGCATCTCCTGCGTGCAGGCGCAGAAGAAGGAGAAGCCGGGAACGCCAGCAGGCTCGGCCGCGGCTATGAATGGCTGCTGATTCGGCTACTAAAACATCCCTGGCTCGTTCTGCCTTTCGTTTTGCTCATTGTCGGCGCGGGGCTTTTGGCCTACCCGAATGTTGGTTCCGGCTTCATGCCCGCGATGGACGAAGGCGGCTTCGTGCTTGACTACAGGGCGCCACCAGGCACTTCGCTAACCGACACCAACGCACTCGTTCAGCGCGTGGAGAACGTGCTCCGCGCGACTCCGGAAGTGCTCACATACTCGCGCCGGACAGGTTCGCAACTCAGCGGCACCGTTACGGAAGCAAACGAGGGCGATTTTTTCGTTCGACTCAAGCCATTGCCTCGCCGCCCCATTGACGAGGTCATGGCTGACGTACGGGGGCGGATCGAACAGACCGTCCCCGGCCTTCAAGTGGAGCTGGCGCAGCTCATGGAGGATCTCATTGGCGATCTGACAGCGGTGCCTCAGCCGGTGGAGATCAAGATCTTTGGAGATGATGTGAAGGCGCTGCTGGCGACCGCGCCGAAGGTGGCGGAGGCGATTTCACAGGTACGGGGGATCGTAAGCGTCAACGATGGAATCCAGATTGCCGGAGACGCTCTGGCAATTGAGGTGGATCGGCAGAAAGCGGCGGTCGAGGGGCTCGATCCTATGTCTGTCACGACTCAAGTCACTTCGTTCTTGACCGGCAACATCGCGACTCAGGTTCAAATCGGACCGCAGACCATTAACGTACGTGTTTGGCCCTCAGCGGAGCATCGCCGCTTCATGTCCGATGTTGCGCGCATGCTGCTGCGGGCGCCCGATGGTCATTTAGTAGCCCTCAATCGCGTGGCCTCTCTACAACGTATAGTCGGCCAACCTCAGGTGGTCAGGGACAATTTGAAGCGTATGGTTCCGGTTACCGCGCGTGTTGAGGGGCGTGACGTCGGGTCCACGATGGGCGACGTCAAGGCCGTGTTGGCCCAGAACGGTCTTATTCCGAAGCAACTCTATTACGCCCTGGGCGGTCTCTATAAAGAGCAACAAAAGGCGTTCATACAGCTCATGATTATTTTTGTTGCCGCCGTTTCTCTCGTCTTCGTCCTGCTGCTGTTTCTCTACGAGGATTTCACCATCGCGATCCAGGTTCTGCTCGTGCCTATCGTCGCCATGAGCGCCGTATTTGCCGGACTGTTCCTCACCGGAATCGATCTCAACATCTCTGCCCTCATGGGACTGACCATGGTCGTAGGCATCGTGACCGAGGTGGCCATTTTTTATTTCAGCGAGTTCGAGCGATTGAAGGCAGACGGACTCTCGCCTGAGCAGGCACTGGTTGCTGCCGGAAGGAACCGGCTGCGTCCGATCGCCATGACCACCATAGCTGCGGCTTTTGCGCTGCTACCACTCGCTTTGGCGCTCGGTCAGGGTGCTGAGATGCAACAGCCTTTAGCAATAGCAATTATCTCTGGCCTGGCTGTCCAAATGCCCCTCGTATTGTTAATCATGCCGGCCACCTTCTTGGCTCTCCTCCGGCTACTCGGTTCCGGGCCCAATAGGCGTGAGTCCTAAAGGATAGAAGGGGCTCGCGATCTGCCAAGTCGCTCGTCCTTCTCGATTCCCCGGTGAGCAGATCAAGCACGAGTAACGTCTGACTTAGGGATCAGCATATGTTTGGTGGGTAGTCGCTCTAACACCAAACTGAACAGCTAATCCCCATCCTTCCGGCCTTTCATGGTCGGCTGAGGCGGCTTCCGAATTCGCTCCTCATTGTAATCGCTGTTTCTGTGCTGCCTTAGTCGCAGACATATGTTCGCTTGAAGCGCCCAGCCTCGTAGCGATATTGCCAGCACGCGCCGTTATGGGGGGCGCCGGCATCCTCAAGCTGATCAGTGCGGGATTCCTCGTTAGAGGTAGGGCTTAAACTGACCCTTGCGCCGTCGCGGGCGCCATCGAGGACACCTACTTCATCTCCAACAAAGGCGCTGACCAGGGCCAGTGTTGCACAGGCAACTAATCCCTTCTGCAATGTAGATACTTTCATCTCGGCAGGCTTCCTTATCAATTTTGGATGCGAGGCCGTTAATGAAATACGCTTACCGAAAGAAAACGTTCCGACTGACCAAGCGCGCTGAGGTGTCAGCTCCTGGCCATTAAGGTCCGTTTTGGGTCATTAGCAGACATCGGCTCGCGGATAGCGAAAGTCTGCTTTACCCCTCAAAGCGGACATGCCCAGCGTCTCCACCAACGTCTGCACTTCGACGTGGCTGTCGTCGTCATCCCACATCTGACGGTGTCGGAGAAATGCTCTTGAGCGACTCTGCGAGCCAAGCGAGAACGTACCAAGAGCACGGACCCGAAACCGCTTGGGGGAAAGCCGCCATGAGCAAAACTCGGAAGCCTGCAGCAAACGCTGTAGCTGATAATACAGCGCCACAACAGCTAGAGGCCTTTTGCTTCAAGCCAGGCCAGAGCGGCAATCCGAAGGGGCGGCCCAAGGGAGCACGCAATCGTCTTGGAACGGCCTTCCTGGAGGCGCTGGAGGCCGACTTCAATCAGTCCGGGGCCAATGCCATCGCGCAGGTAAGGGACAAGAAGCCAGAGGTCTACATGCGGGTCGTGGCGGACCTCTTGCCTAAGGAGGCGAGCATCAATGTTGAAGCGAGTGAGGCCTTCGTCCAGATGTGGAGGAGGATCAGCGATGGCCTCGGAGAAGAACTGGCAGACGGCCTCGATGAACCATCCGAGGTTCTGCATTGATGGGCGCGCTTTGGCAAACCTCTTGGCTCAGGAGCAGGGACGATCCGCTCCTATTTGCCACCGATGTCCTCAATGCGACGCCCGAACCCTGGCAGGCGGAAGCCCTTCAAGCGGTAGGGCGGCATGATCGAGTTTCGATCAGGTCTGGTCATGGCGTTGGCAAGACCACGCTCGAAGCGTGGCTGATCCTGTGGTTTCTGCTCACGCGCCAGAACTGCAAGGTTCCTGTGGCTGCGAACTCTCAGGATCAGTTGCGAGATACCATCTGGCCTGAGATCGGCAAATGGCACCGGCAGCTACCGGATGCCCTCAAGGCCATCATCGATGTGCAGGCGGAGCGAATCGTTGTCGTCCACGACCCAGAGGGTGCTTTCGCTGTCAGGCGAACGGCCTCAAAGGACAACCCTGAGGCCCTACAAGGCTTCCATGCCGAGCACCTGCTGTTTCTGATCGATGAGGCGTCCGGTATCCCCGACATCGTCTTCGAGGTCGGCATGGGCGCTCTTTCCACGCCAGGAGCGAAAGTGGTGATGGCCGGAAATCCGACGCGGACTTCGGGCTTCTTCTACGACACGCATCACTCGCTCAGAGACCGCTGGCAGACCATGCACGTCAACTGCCTCAATGTTCCGCGAGCCCAAGGCCACATCGAGGACATCAAGGCAAAGTACGGCGAGAGCTCCAACGCTTGGCGCGTCCGTGTGCTCGGCGAGTCCCCGACGGCGGATGACGAGACGGTTATGCCCCTTGAGCTGGTGCAGTCGGCAGTTGATCGGAGCGTCTCGTCCTTGGAGTACTATCCGGTGTGGGGCGTGGACGTCGCCCGCTTCGGGGACGACCGTACGGCCATTGCCAAGCGTCAGGTCAATCGCCTGTTGGAGCCTATCATCCACTGGTCGGGCATCGACTTGATGGCTACGGCAGGAAGGATCAAGGCCGAGTACGACGGAACGAGCTACGACATGAGGCCGTCGGAAATCCTCATCGATGCGATAGGTCTCGGCGCTGGCGTATACGACCGCTGCAGAGAGCTGGGTCTGCCGGTGCGGGCCATCAATGTCGGAGAGGCAGCCGCAACACGCGAGAACTGCATGCGCCTCAGGGATGAGCTGTGGTTCAAAGGCCGTGAGTGGTTCCAGAACAAGCTCTGCTCGATCCCTCAGGATGACGCCCTGATCGCAGAGCTGACGTCTCCCACCTACACCTTCACTTCGACAGGGAAGATGGTCGTCGAAGCGAAGGCTGACATAAAAAAGCGGGGCTTGCGCTCACCTGACCTGGCCGACGCCTTCCTCCTGACATTCGCATGTGGTGAAAGGCGCAAGCAGCGATACCGCAAACCAGAGCCTCGCAACTACTCGGCGTGGGCGGTTTGATGCTCCGCCGGAATATCCCGTTATGCAAAACACTCTCTCGATCGCTTTTCAACGCTGTCAATATCCTCGACACCATCGACGTCAAATTGCGGCTCAGCTTGACCCCTTTCCTCAGGCATTCTAGCTTACGATAAATACCATTATCGTAAGTCAGAATGAAGGACAGGCGATGGCAAAACGTCTCCCGGTGAAGGCTAAAACGGGTGCCGTCACCCCTCTCGCCAGCATCATCGAAAAGGCGCGTGCCTATGGCGAGGCAGCCAAGGCTCCCAACACGCGGAGGGCCTATGCTTCGGACTGGGGGCACTTTGCTGCATGGTGCCGCGAGCACGGCCTAGCCCCTATGCCCGCATCACACGGCACTGTCGCTGCCTATCTCACGGCTTACGCCGAGACCTTGAAGGTTTCGACATTGGGGCGTCGGTTAGCCGCCATCCGCGCCGCGCATCTTTATGCAGGCAAGACGCTTGATTTAACCGGCCAAGCTTTCCGCGACGTTTGGGCTGGCATCCGCCGTGCGCATGGCACCCGCCCAGTCAGAAAGCGGGCGCTGGTCACGGCAGACCTGCGCCGCGTCATTGCCGCTCTGCCCGACAATCTCCTTGGCAAGCGAGACCGAGCATTGCTCTTGATCGGATACGCGTCCGCCTTGCGGCGTTCCGAGTTGGCGACTCTTGTCATAGGGGATTGCCCCGGACATCGCCTGACGTTCACTGACAACGGGCTCCTTATCGAGCTGGGGCGCAGCAAGTCCGACCAGGAAGGCTATGGGGTCATTACCGGCGTCCCCTTCGGCTCCCGCGTTCAGACGTGTCCCGTGCGGGCGTTGCGGGCGTGGTTGGAGGCGGCTGGCATCACCAGCGGTCCCATATTCCGGGGCGTTTCACGTCATGGACACATCGGTGGTGCTGCAATCACCGGACACGGGATTGCTCTTGCCGTTAAGCAGGCAGTCTACAGGGCTGCGCTTGCCGATGGGCACGACGAAGCTGCGGCATCGGTCATAGCGTCCACGGTCGGAGGACATTCGCTCAGGGCCGGCTTCGTCACGGCTGCCGATGCTGCCGGGGCTCCTATCTCGAAGATCATGGAACAGGCGCGCCACGCTCGGTTTGAAACAACACGGGGCTACATTCGGGAGGCTGACGCATTCAGGGACAACGCCGCGAGTTATCTTGGACTGTGAGGCTTCATAGTCAACCACATAGGCGCGCGGCCGGGGAGGCGTACGTAACAGTTTGAGCATCCCTTGCGCCGGGTACTTCTCCCCCAGGGCCCACCATTCACCTGCGGAACCCCCAATTCGCTTTGACAGAAAACACGGGACGCTACCGTCCGCACCGTCCGCATCCGTGCCGAAATCCAGTGCAGGCAACGGGCTCGCCGTTCCAGCACTGCGGACGGTAGCGGCATCCTGACCGTCCACTCTAAGCCTTTTAAAGACAATAAGGAGAACGATGCGGACGGTGCGGACGCAAAACTACGCTCCCAACCTGCTCTGGAAAAACCAGAAGCTCACCGCTGGAGGGCTGGCTATGAGTGAGGCTTCGCCCTGACCTGGCAGGCGCCAGTCAGGCAAGTGGGGCAGGGCGCTCAAAAAGACCGGCGGGGGGGCAGGATCATAGGGGGCATAGGGGGCATGGGGTCGGTTCGACCCCTCCAGCGGTCCGATGACCCCTATGAGCCCTATGCCTTCAGCGATCCCACCCCAAATGCTCTTTGGGGCTCCATGCGAGGAGTTGGCTTTAAATCCCTCGCTCTTTCAGGTCATCAATCGCAAGCCACCGACAGAAAGGTCGGCCGAAAATGCGCGGCCGACGGCGACCACGCCAATGCGTTTAAGACGGCTCGTGTTGAGCCCAACATCGGTGCGATGCGGTGCAAAGTCTTCGAATAGAAGCTGAACGGTCCGCCACTCCGGATCGGCCCTGAAGACCTGGCGGTAGGATTGCCACGGTCGCGTGAGATCGCTTGTTCGCAGATGAACGCCGTAGTTCTCGCCGTTGCCGAAAACGTCGAGCTCGACTCCTCGCCAGGCGCTGACATCGACAGCTTCGCCGTCCGGGGCGAGATCGAGAGAGATCTGAACGAAGCCGCCGTTGTTCTCAAGGCTGACCTCGCCACGCATGCGGATAGCCGGCCGCCCAGCAACCGTCTCGTGGGCCATCGTTCCCTTGGACACTCCCCCCATAACTTGGTCAGTCAATATCCGCCAAGGCGTACCTATCGTGGCCATAGGCGGCTCACGGCTGAGATCGTCGATGATGGGGGAGGTGATGGGCATCGCCTTGCCTCGTGCGGTGCTTTGACGGTAATCAAGCCGCCCGCAAGCATCAGAAACGCACGACGACCATAAACCAAGACATAAGAGCCGCCGGCTGGAGGCGCCAGCCTGAGTCCCTTCAGCCAGGATGAGCCAGATCCTCCGCTATCAAGCCCGCTCGCCTGTCTCAAGTTTTTTGACGACGGATACTCTAGACTGAGAACCTGCAGAACATGTCGCCGACCAAGAGGGTCCGCTTCCCCGCCGCACGCCCCCCGGATCAGGTCTCAAACGCCTCCGGCCACTGAAGGATCATGCGGTAGCAGGACATGCCGCCTGAGAGAAACTCGTCGGCGGCGCCCCAGAGGTAAAGTCGGAAACGACGATAATTGAACTCGCCGGAGCGGGCGATGACCGCCTCGCGATTATCGTCGAAGTTGACTGCCCATTGCTTGGCCGTCAGGAAATAGCTGACGCGGTCGTTAAGCAGCTCCAGGACTTGAAGCGGCGTGTTGGAAAGCTGCTCGAGAAGGTCATGCAGAACCAGGTAGCTGTGATTGCCGGCGTAGATGTATTTCACGATATGGGACGATGGTGATCGCCTGCTTGTTCGTTGCGAACCTGGCCAAAAAGCAGCGGCTGCAGGAAGCGCCAGATCGTGGTGAGGGGATGAAAATCCTTCATCGCCCCCCGCAAAGGCATAAGGGGCCAGCATGTCTCCGTCGATATCGATATCGCCGGCGACGTAAGCATCGGCGATACGTCCCCTCGTCCATGCTGCTCACCGCGCGCAACGCCTTGGCGTTCTTTAGCGTGACCTCGAAGCGCGGCGCATCCTTTCCGTAACCAGTTGGTGCTTGGATTGACCAAGATTAAAACAAACACGGAACCAGAAGAACGCCGCCTTGGTAAGGCTCGACGTTGGCTGGAATGAACGAAAGGCGCCGGCCGCGACTTATGAGTATGGGGCCAGAAACAAGTAATGGAGGCGAAGATGCAGATCGAGAGCACCTTGAAGGGACTGCGAGACCATCGTTAGCGCGTTGGCGCTCCTCCCTGGCGAGGTGAGACGAGCGGGCCCTGGCAGGTAAAGGATGCCTGCCTCTTATTCACGCCTTCGAGCTTCGTTGCAGCCACCTACGGTGTTCGAGAACGGTCCCCGGGCGCTGGCGCGGGTCCTCAGCATCAACCCCAACTGAGCCGTCAGCCATCGGGCTGCATTGCGGCGTTCGACATTCCGCGTGTCAGATCAAATCCGACCCATGAGAAGGAGTACGACGAGGACGATCAGAATGATGCCGATGACCCCGATGCCTCCATTACCGAAGCCGT
>Ga0315553_10003261_pt1 | contig 12712 bp, 13 predicted proteins | sample SalMarSW160140MG_FD_203099 | JGI IMG/M metagenome (GOLD analysis project Ga0315553, IMG submission 203099) | Salt marsh sediment microbial communities from the Plum Island Ecosystem LTER, Massachusetts, United States - Salt Marsh Sediment SW1601-40 ... | reverse complement strand
GGTGTGCGCCGGCTCCTGTGCGACAATCCCAGTCCGTTCACCTACAAGGGCACGGTGAGCTACATCGTCGGCCGCGGCGAGGTCGCGATCATCGATCCCGGCCCCGACGATCCCCGGCACATTGCGGCATTGCTTGACGCCGTGCGCAACGAGACCGTGACGCATATGTTCGTCACCCATACCCATGTCGATCATTCGCCGGGTGCGGCCCGCGTGAAGGAAGCGACCGGGGCGATCACGCTTGCGGAGGGGCCGCACCGCGCCGCCCGCCCGCTTCATATCGGCGAGGCGAAGCGGCTGGAGGCGAGCGCGGACAGCGATTTCAGACCCGATCATGCGCTCGCCGACGGCGAGGTCATTGCCGGAAAGGGCTATGCGATCGAGGCGGTCGCCACGCCCGGCCACACCGCAAATCACATGGCGTTTGCGCTACAGGGCACGGACCTGCTGTTCTCCGGCGACCATGTGATGGCGTGGAACACCTCGATCATCGCCCCGCCCGACGGCGCGATGAGCGACTACATGAACTCGCTCAACAAGCTGCTGGGCCGGAGCGAGCGCATCTTTCTGCCCGGCCATGGCGGCGTAATTCGCGAGGCGCCGAGCTTCGTTCGCCAATATATCGCGCACCGCCACGCCCGCGAGGCGGCGATCCTGGCGAGGCTCCGCGACGGCGAGGCCGACATCCCGGAATTGGTGCGCGGCATCTATGTCGGACTTGACCCGCGGCTCGTAGGCGCTGCCGGGCTCTCCGTGCTCGCCCACCTCGAAGATCTTGTCGCGCGCGGATTTGTTGCGACCGACGGCCCGCCGGCGATCGCCTCGGTTTACCGCCTGGGGCGATGACCGCGCCGGCGTCGCTCGGCCTTCGGCGGCGGTGGAGGCGGCTCCAGCTTGATCGAGCTTGCGGCTTCGTTGATGTCTTCGAGCAGGCTGATCACGCGTTTGGCGTTCACGCCGAAATCCCACGTTCCGTAGCGCGACGCGGAACGGACATCGACGCGGGATCCTCCGCGCGTTCCGCGAATGCGAATGACGACGTCGTCGCGAAATCCCATGATCGGCGTGTAGGCGATCGCCTCGATATAACCGTCGCGGCGGCCCGGGATTGGCGGGCGCGCATCGATGATGCGCCAGAGCGGCGCGATCACGTTATCCTTGCGTTTGGCGAGCGCCGCCATGACTACGGAATAGGCGCTCTGCGGCGGAATGGCGAGATCGAGTGGCTCGATGTCCGGATAGAGTTTCTTTATCTCCTCCGGCGTGCGGAGCCCGCCATAAGCCACGGGATTGGCCTGACGCGTGCGCAGGCGCGCGATTGCGTCAAACGCCGGCGGATCGACCGGATCGGTCGACATGTCGGCCATGATCGGCTTGTTATAAGCGCTCGCCGCAATAAAGGCGGGATAGGCGCAGAGCGCGAGCCCGACCAATAGGCCGGTCACGGCGTAGCCGAGGCCGCCGCTCCCGCTTCGCCAGATCGCCACGAAGGCCGCAAACGCGAGCAGGATTGCGGCGACCGCGAACCCTAGGCCAGCCACAAATGTCACCAAGGCCGGAATGATGTCGAGCAGACCCGTTCGCGCGATGACGAACGCGAGCAGCACAACGGCGAGCGAAAACAAGCCGACCCGGCGCGCCCAGACGGCCAAGTTCGAGACGGGCTCTTCGGCGATGCGACGTCGCGCCATCTCAGGTTCCCGGCAGGTCGGACTCGCTCAATCCGTCACCGATAGAACGGAGCGTTGGCGCTGGCAACGCTGTTGCAGGCGCCAGTCATCAGCGGGGCAACGCCCGCCGAGCCGAAAAAACCCGTTCGAAGCAGCAAGTGCAATCAGATTCCCTGCGCGAAATGCGCGAAGGCGTCGCCGGAGCCAGGCGCCAGCACTACGACCGGCGTTCCGATCTTGGCTCTTCTGTAGAGGTCGATCGCGTCCTCATTGACCATGCGGATGCAGCCGGAGGAAATGGCTTTGCCGATCCATTCGGGCTGGTTGGTCCCGTGAATGCGGAACAGGGTGTCTCTGCCGTTGGCGTAGAGATAGAGCGCGCGCGCGCCGAGCGGATTCAAGGGGCCACCATCGACATGGTTCGGCAGGTCGGCGAAGCGCCGCTTGATGGCAGCCGTCGGGGTCCACCCCGGCCACTCGGCCATATGGCCGACCTTGGCGACGCCGGAGAAGGCGAGCGCCTCCTCGCCGACGGCGACGCCGTAGCGGATCGCCTTTTGGTTCGGCAACACGAAGTAGAGATAACGCGCGTCGGAATCGACGACGATCGTTCCCGGTGCCTCCTTGCGATGATAGTCGACAATATGACGGCGGAAGGCGATCGGGACCACATTGCTAGAGTAGGGGGCGCTTGCCAGGTATTCGCGGTCGCGCGGCTTCAGATTGGTCTCTGGCGCCGGCGCGGGCGTCGCCGTCACGCAACCCCCGACTGCGAGGCCCAGGACAAATAAAATCACCGCCCTCGAAATCATCGCTGGCCCCACCCCTTCTTGTCGCAACGACGCACGCGTTACGTCGTATTAGGTGTAACTCAAAACAATGTCGTCGTTCTAGGAGTCGATGGCCCTTTGCAACGTAAACGATGTTTACTGTTGCCCGATTGCCGCAGCTTTTCGACGGTCTGGCCAAAATGCGGCGACAGCCCGTAGCAAGACCATCCATCCTCCGACCGACCCGTGTATATCGGGCGCTCTTAACGACACGTTTACGATTGCCGCGTGTTTATGGGGCGGCCATGGCGGGACGGAGCAAATGCCCTGTTCTCGGACCTATTCTTACTCAATTCCGCCGAGGTGGACCTGCAAGAGGGGCTCGAAGCCCAGTTGGACAAGCTGAAGCATAGTCCGTGGGGCGGAAACTGGTGGAGTGACAAATGACCGAGTCTTCCAATTCATCAAAGGCTGCGAGTAACAGCGCCAAAGACTTTCCCGCGCTCAGTGCGGGGTACCGTGAGATCGGAATCGCGGCCGTTGCCGCAGCGGTGCGGTGCCAGCATATGGGCGGGCATAATGATGAGCGCGGCGGCAGCATTCACGACGCGGGCAGGCCGTTCACCTTCCGTGACTGATTGGCGACGCGCCGAACCTGCTCGCTGAGGCGGGTTCGAGCGCTTTCCGACACTCTCCGACACTTTCTGCACATGGCGGCCAGAGCCGCACGCGACCGGTCCGAAAGGTGGTGTCGCGGGGTTCGGCTTTGCGCTTGCCAAGGCGCGCCGACTTGAGGCGATTCTTGGGCTTGAAGCTCGGCCTTCCCGCGTATGCGCGGCGGGGTGGGCTGTCGGAGCCCATTCCCCATGCTGTCGGTCAATATCCCGCGTGGCGCAACGCTCGAACGCATCGTCGTCGCGCCGGACGGCGAATCCCGGAAGGCGCCGTGTGGCTTGACCTTCTCTCGCGAGTCCGCCCGAAAGCGAATTGGTGGAGCAAGCGCTCGGTCTTGCCGTGCCGACCCGCGAGGAGATGCAGGAGATCGAGCCTTCCAGCCGGCTCTATGCGGAGAACGGCGCGCGCTACATGACGGCGACGATGATGTGCCGTTCCGACACCGACAACCCGACAACGACGGCGGTGACCTTCATCCTGGCTGACCGCCGCCTGATCACGGTGAGCTACGACGAGCCCAGGCCATTCACCCTTGTCAAAAAATCTTCTCGGCCGCCGCGGCTGTATTCATGCCGCCGACGTTGATCGCCTCGCTTTATGGAATGAACTTCAAGCACATGCCGGAACTCGACTGGGGTTTTGGCTATCCTCTGGCGATCTTGCTGATGATCGTCGCCGCGATCATTCCCTGCGTCTGTTCAAGACAAAGAAGTGGTTATGATCTCAGGAGATCGGAGGCTCCGCCTCGAGGTGCGTCCAAAAAACATGCCTGACAGAGGTCAGCGGCATGGCAGCGTTGTCGAAAAGCTGCTATAGGCGCATTTAAGCATTTTCAGCCCGCCAAATCGGGGGAAGCGCATGCATGCGACGATCAGTATCCCGTCATACGTAAAAAGCCAACGGCTGAAGAACTGGGTCATGGACATGGCCCAGCTCTGCAAGCCGGACAACATTCATTGGTGCGACGGCTCGCAGGCCGAGTACGATTCGATGTGTGAAGCGCTGGTGAAGGCCGGGACCTTCATCAAGCTCAATCCGGACAAGCGGCCGGGCTGCTTCCTCTCCCGCTCCGACCCGAGCGACGTCGCCCGCGTCGAGGACCGTACCTTCATCTGCAGTCTCAGTAAGGAAGACGCCGGGCCCACCAACAACTGGATGGATCCGCGCGAGATGAAGGCGACGCTCGAGCCGCTGTTCGACGGCTCGATGCAGGGGCGCACGATGTATGTGATCCCGTTCTCGATGGGCCCGATCGGGTCGCCGATCTCCTATATCGGCTACGAGATCACCGACTCGCTCTACGTCGTCGTCAACATGAAGCTCATGACCCGCATGGGTCGCGCGGTCGACGAGGCGCTCGGCGAAAGCGACGTGTTCGTGCCCTGCATGCACACGATCGGCGCGCCGCTGAAGCCCGGCGAGAAGGACATTCCCTGGCCCTGCAATCCCAAGGTCAAGTACATCGTCCACTTTCCCGAGGAGCGCTCGATTTGGTCCTACGGCTCGGGCTATGGCGGCAATGCGCTGCTCGGAAAGAAGTGCCTCGCGCTGCGCATCGCCTCGGTGCTCGGGCGCGACGAGGGCTGGATGGCCGAACATATGCTTATCCTCGGGGTCACCGACCCCAAGGGGAAGAAGACTTACGTCTCCGCCGCCTTCCCCAGTGCCTGCGGCAAGACCAATTTCGCCATGCTGATCCCGCCCAAGGAGATCGAGGGCTGGAAGGTCACGACCATCGGCGACGACATTGCCTGGCTGAAGCCCGGCAAGGATGGTCGCCTGTGGGCGATCAATCCGGAAGCCGGCTACTTCGGTGTCGCGCCGGGGACGAATTTCAAGTCGAACCCCAACGCAATGATCTCATGCTCGAAGAACACCATCTTCACCAATGTCGCGCTGACCGATGACGGCGACATCTGGTGGGAGGGTATGGACGGGCCGCCGCCCGCGCATGCGATCGACTGGCAGGGCAACGACTGGACGCCCGACTGCGGGCGCAAGGCCGCGCACCCGAACAGCCGCTTCACCGCGCCCGCCTCGCAGAACCCGGCGATCGATCCCGATTGGGAGAATCCGGCCGGCGTGCCGATCAGCGCCATGATCTTCGGCGGACGGCGCTCGACCAATGTGCCGCTGGTCGTGCAGTCGCTGAGCTGGGCGTTCGGCGTCTATGCCGGGGCTACCATGGGCTCGGAGATGACGGCGGCCGCTTTCGGCAATATCGGCGAGGTGCGCCGCGATCCGATGGCGATGCTGCCATTCGCCGGCTACCACATGGCGAGCTATTTCAATCATTGGCTCGACATGGGTCGGCGGATCGGCTTCCCGCCGCGCATCTTCAACGTCAACTGGTTCCGCAAGGACAAGGACGGCAAGTTCCTGTGGCCGGGCTTCGGCGACAATATGCGGGTGCTGAAATGGGTCGTCGAACGCGCCAACGGCACCGCGCGTGCGCTCGAAGGGCCGCTCGGCTATGTGCCGACCTACGACGACATCGACTGGCGCGGGCTCGACTTCTCGCGCGAACAGTTCCATGCGCTCATGTCGGTCGACAAGGCCGAATGGATGAAGGAGATCCTCGGCCACGAGGAGCTGTTCATCAAGCTTTACGACCGCCTGCCGAAGGAGCTGTTGTTCGTGCGCGAACTCCTGCTCTCCGGCCTGTGGCGCTCGCCCGACCACTGGGCGCTGCCCGACTACGCGAATAATAATTAGCGCATTTTTCGGCGAAGTGGGAACCGGTTCGCCGCAGAAAATGCGTCCACTCAAGGACAACCAGAGCGAATTCCGATTCCATTGGAACGGAATTCGCTCTAGCGCGCGGCGCACGCTTTCCCTCCCCCGCGCGGCGGGGGAGGGGAACCGCCTGCCAGGGCGGTCGAGGAGCGTCCAGCACGCCGCAAAATCGTTCTTGATGTCTTCACCGGGCCGGCGCAAAGCGCCGTGACCGGTGATCCATTTTTCGCGGCGAGCTTTTTTCTTCGTCACCGCCGGGCTTGACCCGGCGGTCCATGTCACCCCCTACCGCGTCGCTGCAGCCAAGCCTGCGCAGGCTGCGCGAGCTTGCCTGCGACGCTCCCTCCCCCGCTTGCGGGGGAGGGTTGGGAGGGGGCCTCCTGTGCGCGTTGCATTTATTACCCCAGCCGCCGACGCAAGACGCCGGTTTCGTCGACTTTGCGCAGCGCGGCGAGCTCGCCTTCGGTCGGCTCGGGGATGACACGCGCGTGCGCAGACACCTTCAGGTCCCAGCCGGTGTTGGCCTTGATCTCCGAAATCCTGGAGAACGGATACCAGGCGGCAAGTTCGAATTCTTTCGTGTCGGGATGCGGGCGCAGGATGCCCAAGGTGGTGACGATCGCCGCCGGGCCGCCCCCGCTCAAGCCGCGGCGCATGCGCGCATCGCCGCCGTCGAGATAGCCAGGCGAACTGACATAGCTGACGCGTTCTGCGAACCGCTTACGCTCGTGGGCGACCATGATGAGGTAGCGCTTCGCCCCGCAGGCGATATCATTCGCGCCGCCGGCGCCGGTCAGACGCGTGCGGGGAGGCCGGTAGACAGTCCCGATATCGCCGTCCCAGATTCCTGTCGTATTGACATTGCCGAACTTATCGACCTGCGCCGCGCCGATGATTCCGACGTCGCAGCGACCCGACGCGACCAGGCAGCCGAGCGCGTCAAGCGCGGAGGTGAAACTCGTCGCGTTGGTCGAAATGCGGTTGCATTCGATTCCCCAGGGAAGGCCGCCGACCGGCGTCGCACCGTAAACTCCGCCCTCGGTCATCGCGCGCACGTTCGGGGCGTGGAAGGCCTTGGCGAACCCGCCAGCATCGCCAGGCCGACGCCGAAAATGGCGATTTCGCCGTCGCGAATCTCGCGACCGGCGGCGATCGCCATCATTTCTTGTCGCGTGAAGCCGTCTGGTTCGGGCATGGTCATGCCGTCTCGCGGGCGTCGTGCAGCCGGGCGATATCCTCGTTCGACAGAATCCATTTGCGATAAGGATCGAGCAAGAAGCTCGTCGAGCTCGCCCGCAACGTGGCGCGGCGTTCGTCGCCGATCAGGGCGAGATAGCCGTCGAGGTCGGTATAGCCGTCGACATAGTCGCTGGTGTGCACGACCGCGTCCGCGACAACGACGACGCGCTTTGCGGCGCGCGAGAGCTCGAAACGGCTCCACTCGGTGCCGAGCATGATGCAATTTCCGAGCGGGTCCGCGAGCGTCACGTGAATGGCCGCAAGATCAGGCTTGAGCGGGCTGAAGACCCCGATTTCGCGCCCGGTGAAGGGATCGACGACGGTCGGGATTTTGCTCCGGCTCGGATAGTCCTGCGGCGCAAACGCGCTTCGGTATTGCAGGTCTGAGCCGACATTGACGGTGGCGGGAACGAACGGCCAATTGAGAGCGCCGCCGAGAAGACGAAGCGGCATCGAGAGATTGGAATAGTCCTCCCAGGAGCAACTGCCCGCTTTCGACCGCGCGGCGCAATCCGTTGGCAAGGCCGAACACTTCAAGGCCGGAGAAGCCGCACTCGGCCCGGCTCACGGCGCCGGCGGCGGCGAGTAGATTGAGTTGCTGGCTGTTGCAGTGGAAGACGGCATGCAGATCGGTCCGCTTCTGCCGCAATAGCTCGCGGCCGAACACGATGGCGTCCGAGCCGATCGGCAGCGCCGCGCCGCTCGCGTACTGCATCCCGTCGAACGCATAACGGCGCACCGCCTCGGCGAGCGTTATGAGCTTCGAATGCCCGGCCGGGGTCACCGGGCGGTGATTGAGGGGCGTTTCGGTCGGCATGATCTTAAATTATTGCTTGGGACGGTTGGCGCAAATCGCCGCTCGCCTGAGCGGTATACTCGATCCTGAGCAAAACGTCGGCAATCGTGCCGTAGTCAAAGTGGTCAGCGGCGGTCGGCGGCTTGAGGCGCCGGACATTGTCGACGCCGACGCCCTCGAACGGCAGCCGAATCTCTGGCTGGAGGTCGAGCTCGAAAACGCCCCTGGAACTCTGTCGCTGCCGCCCGCACCTCACACGTGCTGGCCGCCATTAATGTGGATTTCCGCCCCGTTCACATAGGACGAGGTGTCGGTGCACAGCACGTAGACGATCTTCGCCACCTCGTCGGGAGTGCCGAGCCGCTGCATCGGAATCTGCGCGACGATCTTGTCGGTGCCGGGCGACAGGATCGACGTGTCGATTTCGCCCGGGGCGATCGCATTGACGCGCACGCCGCGGCGGCCGAAATCGGCGGCCATCTCGCGCGTGAGCGCGGCGAGCGCCGCCTTTGAGGTGCCGTAGGCCGAGCCCGCAAAGGGATGCACATGCGAGCCGGCGATCGAGGTAACGTTGACCACCGAGCCCTTGGCCTTCGCCAACTCGTCGATGAGCCCACGCGCCAGCATGATGGGGGCGAAGAAATTCACCTGAAACACCTGCTGCCAAGTCTCCAGCGTCGTCTCCAGCGTGCCCAGACGCTTGCCGTCGGCGCTCTTGGGCGAAATGCCCGCATTGTTGACCAGCGCATTGAGCTCGCCGGCATCGAGACGCCGCTTCACCTCGTCGATCGCATGCAGCGTGCTTGCGGGGTCGGCGAGATCGACTTGGATGTGGTCTTGCGCGCCTCCCTCCCATGGGCAGTTCTCCGGGAAGGGATGACGCGAGCAGGCGATCACCCGCCAGCCAGCCGCCTGAAAGCGCTTCACCGTCGCGTGGCCGATCCCGCGGCTTGCGCCCGTCAACAGGAGGATTCGGCGCGGTTGGTTGGATATCGGGGCGGACATGGGTCTGGCCGTGGTCGCTGTCGATGCCGCGGCATGCGGCGTCGTCATTCAAGGATAAAGTCGGGTCTTGGTCCAGGGCGCGTCCGGGCGGTCGCGGGTGAAGGCGATGCGATCATGCAGCCGGAACGGACGGTCCTGCCAAAACTCGATCACTAAGGGTTGCAAGCGATAACCGCGCCAGTGCGGCGGACGCGGCACCGCGCCGGTAAGGTGCTTGGCCGTGTAGTAGGCGACCGCCTTCTCGAAGGCGAGACGGCTCTCGAGCGGGCGCGACTGCTGGCTTGCCCAGGCGCCGATCTGCGACATGCGCGCGCGGCCTGCGAAGTAGGCGTCGGCTTCCGTGTCAGACACAAAGAAAACTTCGCCGCGCAGCCGCACCTGGCGCTGCAGCGACTTCCAATGGAACGCGAGCGCCGCCCGCGGATTGGCGCCAAGCTCCTGTCCCTTCTCGCTTTGCTCATTCGTGTAGAAGACGAAGCCGCGCTCGTCGAAGCCCTTGAGCAGCACCATGCGCACATTCGGCAGGCCATCGGCCCCGACAGTGGCGAGCGCCATCGCATTGGCGTCGGCAGGCTCGCTCCGGTTGGCCTCGGCAAACCAGTGAGCAAATAACCTTAACGGCTCATCGGCCTTGGTAAAATCACCGATCGTTAACCCGGTCTGTTGTTCAATCGGAGGCGCTTCGGACATTTTGTGGAGTTCCTCGTGGCGGGTTCAGCGCAAGGCCTTGCGTTCCGCCGGCGCGGCTACAGGACTTGGGGATCGGTTCGTTCATGGCGGCCGATGGCCTCACGACTGTCGCTCTGCGCGGCGCTGATTGGCGTCGTCGCCGGAGGGTGTAGCTTCTCTTATCAGTTGGGGTCGCTCCTCGAAAATGGCGAGGACAAGCCCAAACAGGCCGCTGACGCCGCGCTTCGGCCCGAGGCGACAGCTTCTGACGCGAGCGAGGAGGATTTGGCCCCGGCGCGCACCGCCGTCGCGGACGCGCTTGCCAAAAACGGAACCGCGAAGAGCGCCACATGGGAGAATCCCGCGACCGGCGCCCGTGGCACGATCACGCCAATCGCCGCCGCCGCCAAACAGGACGCCTGTCGCCACTTCCTTGCGAGCTATGTCCATGGCCGCAACGAGACCTGGCTCGAAGGGGAGGCGTGCCGGGGCCGCAATGGCCGTTGGGAGGTGCGCCGGCTCGCGCCCTGGAAGCGGACATGACCGGAAACTCTGCGCCGCACGCTTGCTTTTGCATTGCGAAAGCGCCTGATTCTTCCCACATTTCCGAGCGAACGGGCATCAAACCATACGCTCGGGTGGGAGTTCAGGAACAATGCGCGACCCTTATGAGGTCTTAGGTGTGCCGCGAACGGCGGACGCAAGCGCGATAAAAAGCGCCTACCGGAAGCTTGCGAAGAAACTGCATCCCGATTCCAACAAGAATGACCCCAAGGCCGCCATGCGCTTCGCCGAGGTGAACTCGGCCTATGAGATCGTGGGAGACGAGAAGAAGCGCAAGCAGTTCGACGCGGGCGAGATCGACGCGGAGGGCAAGCCGCGCTTCCAGGGTTTCGAAGGGTTCGGCGCGCATCCGGGCGCGGGCGCGGGTCCGGGGGGCGCTCATTTCGAGACTTTCACCTGGGGGCCGGAAGGGATGCGGCGCAGTTCCGGGGGCCACGAGGGCGGCGCCGGAATGGGCGGCTTCGAGGACGTGCTCAAAGATATGTTCGGGCTCGGTGGCGGTGGACGCGGCCGGCGCGGCAGGGGCGGCGGGCCGCAGCATTTCGAGGCGGAGGGCTTTACCGAGCCTCCGCCCGTGGGGCGCGACGTCGAAGTCCCGGTCACCATCACGCTCGCCGAGGCTGCTAAGGGCGGCGCCCGCCGGGTGCACCTGCCGACCGGCAAGGATGTCGAGGTGAAGATCCCGGCGGGGCTCTCGGATGGCCAGCAGATCAGGTTGAAAGGGCAGGGCCTGCCGGGTCCGGGTACCGTCGGCGACGCGCTCATCACCATTACCATCGCGCCGCACCCGCTGTTCGAGCGGGATGGCAACAATCTGCGGGTGGAGCTGCCGCTCACGCCCTACGAAGCGATCCTCGGGGCGAAGGTGCGGGTGCCGACCCTCGACGGCGCGGTCGACCTGGCGGTTCCGGCCGGCACCAGCAGCGGCCGCACCTTCCGCCTCAAGGGCAAGGGGCTGGCGGCCAAGCGCGGAACCGGCGATCTCCTCGTGAGCGTGCGCATCGTTTTGCCCGAGAAGAGCGATCCCGAGCTCGATGAACTGATGCGCAAGTGGCGCGACGAGAGGCCGTACGATCCGCGCAAGGGGATGGGGTAAGCCGCGTTGCCGAAGCACGCCGCCTGCTGGGCGGGCCGCCGCGTTTTTGCGGGGCTCTCTCCTATGCAGCGTGCCGCTGCCGCTTAACTTGAAGACCCGGATTCCCTGTGCCATAGGGGGCGGCCGGCCAGAGTCCGGCGAAATCGAGGAAAGTCATGCCGGATTCCGTGGGGCTGTTGCGCGGCAAGCGCGGCCTGATCTTGGGGGTTGCGAACAACCGGTCGATCGCGTGGGGCATCGCCAAAGCGGCGCGCGCGCAAGGCGCCGAGCTTGCCTTCACCTACCAGGGCGACGTGCTCAAGAAGCGGGTCGAGCCGCTCGCGCGCGAGGTCGGCGCCCACCTCGTCGGCCACTGCGACGTGACCGAGCCGGCGACCCTTGACGCCGTTTTTCAGGCCGCGGGGAACCTGTTCGGTGCGGTCGACTTCGTCGTGCACGCCATCGCTTTCTCCGACAAGGACCAGCTCGACGGGCGGTATATCGACACGACCGAAGATAACTTCGTGAAAACGATGGTGATCAGCTGCTACTCGCTGACGGCGGTGGCCCAGCGCGCGGAGAAGCTGATGCCGAACGGCGGCTCGCTGCTCACGCTCACCTATTACGGCGCAGAGAAATGGATGCCCCATTACAACGTGATGGGCGTCGCCAAGGCCGGGCTCGAAGCATCGGTGCGCTATCTCGCCGCCGATCTCGGCGAAAAAAATATCCGCGTCAACGCGATCTCTGCGGGACCGATCAAGACGCTTGCCGCCGCCGGCATCGGCGATTTCCGCTATATCCTGAGATGGAACGAGCTGAACTCGCCGTTGCGACGGACCGTCACGATCGAGGAGGTCGGCGACACCGCCGCTTATCTCCTCTCCGATCTCTCGCGCAGCGTCACCGGAGAAATCCACCACGTGGACGCCGGCTATCACGTGGTCGGCATGAAGCGGCCCGATGCGCCGGACATTGCGGTGGTTCGCGACTAGCGAATTCCGTTCCAATCGAATCGTTATTCGCGCTAGTTTTCTTTCGGTGATCGCATTTTCTGCGGCGAACCGGTTCCCACTTCGCCGGAAAATGCTCTAAGCCACTGTCCCTTGGCGCGAGGCTTGCCCGCCGCGGCTATCGCCGTGAAACCGACCGAGATCCGTCGGGAGAGTCATGCCGCATAAAGGAAAAAGGGCCGACAATCGTCGGCCCTTTCTCTATCCTTTCGCGCTTCCGCCGCTTAACGCAGGCGTTGTCGCGCAATTGATCTGCGTTGCGCAGAAAAAGTTATTTCTTCTTCTTGGCCTTCTTCGCCATCGTCTCATCCTCCATTGTGCTCGGCCCCGGGGGGTGAAAACCGTCCCTCACCGACGCCCAAACCTATATCCGATCGGAGCCCGCACCGCAATCGAAATATTGCAAAAAGTGCTTATTTTTCAGTATATTAACAGATGTTCAGGTTGACCTGAAGAAAGGTTCACGCCGATGAATGGTGGTTCAAAAAGCGATGCGCAAA
>Ga0315553_10003259_pt1 | contig 12714 bp, 13 predicted proteins | sample SalMarSW160140MG_FD_203099 | JGI IMG/M metagenome (GOLD analysis project Ga0315553, IMG submission 203099) | Salt marsh sediment microbial communities from the Plum Island Ecosystem LTER, Massachusetts, United States - Salt Marsh Sediment SW1601-40 ... | reverse complement strand
GACTACTATGCGGATGACCTTCTCAGCGCGGGTGACTGCATTAAACCAACTTGAAACCCTGGCTACGCCGAAGGATAGAAGCGCGCCGAATACCAGAACAGGTAGCCCGGTGCCAATGGCATATACCGTAGGCAGCATCACACCACCGGTGGACTTAATAGCCAGAGGTATTAATACTCCAAAGAATAGAACGGCGCTATAAGGGCAAAAGGCAAGGGCAAAAAGAGCACCCAGCAGGAATCCACCTATCATCCCCCAGTCGGCGACCTTTCCACCTATTGCAGACAGTCTTCCTCCTCCCAAACTAAAGGGTATCCTGTTTATGCTCAGCATTATCACCCCTACCACTATCAGAAGCGGTCCCAGGACCTGTTCACCGAAATCCTGAAGAAATGAAGCTACTCCAGGGATCTCAAGGCCTGCCACAATGATTATGACGCCAAGTACGGAATAAGAGAACATGCGCCCCAGTGTGTAGAGAGCTCCAGTTATGACGGCGTATCTGCGCTCTTTTACTCCACGGCTAACGTATGCCAGGGCAGCAATGTTGGTAGCCATCGGACAGGGACTGATGGCAGTTATCAATCCCAGAAGCAGTGCCGACAGAACTGGGATATTGACGTCTCCCAGAATACCACTCAAATCCATCAGGTCTCTCCATTGAGGCTGTTTTTGATTTTATTCTTGACTATTTCGATGAATGCCTCGTCATTACCTATGACAAGCCAGATGTCTGTTACCTCTTCGATGTGGTCAGTGCCGTCTCTTACAGTGTTAATGCACAGGGTTAAATATGAAGCGTTATTATATTTCTCAACGATGTCAGCATTTGCCTCGTCCTGTACATTTATCGATTGGAAAGTGACCTTGCCGCTAGCCAGTTCATCTGTAAAGAAGGTCTCCACGGTGTACCTTGTCTGTTCTTCGGCATAAAGACATGTATAACAGCGCTGTGTACGGTGGAAGTAAACAACATCAACCCTGTCAGCCGAGCCTGAAGAGTTGTTTGAGACTGGAGGTGTCTGAGGTGATGGCCCGTAAGCTAATACCAGCCATACAGAAAGGCATACCACGACGATAGGCATTACAATCCATAGAATCTTGGGTCTCTTGCTCTTAGGTACCTTATTTTTGCTCATGTTTTTGCTTCCTTCGTTCCCAGTCGTTTCAGTCACTTTGTAGCCTCCTTGTATACTTCTGTAGCTCCAGCACCGAAATTCATTTTCTATCTTTTACTTTTATCCTCTTTAGTTAAGGCGTTGGCAATTAACTGGGTAATCTCTGCCTTATTGGGCACCCGCCCTGCACAGACCAGCTCTTCGTTGATCACCAAGCCGGGAGTGGTTAGGATAGGGTATTCCATTATCTTGTTGATGTCTTTTACCTCCTCAATCTCAGCATCGATGCCCAGCTCTTTCACTGCCTCCTTGGTCGTCTTTCCCAACTGGTGGCACCTGGCGCATCCGGATCCAAGAATCTTGATATTCATTTTTGACCTCCTCATTTTATTTATTGCACAATGAGTCCAAAGATGTAACCTGTGATAGTAGCAAATACCACTACCAAAGCAATGTAAGTGAGAGTCTTCCTCGTTCCCATAATACTGCGGATAACGAGCATATTGGGCAGAGATAATGCCGGACCTGCTAACAGGAGCGCCAGTGTGGCCCCTTTTCCCATACCCAGCTCCATGAAGGCGCTGACGATAGGAACTTCGGTAAGCGTGGCGAAGTACATCAGTGCGCCCACGAAGGAAGCAATAAAGTTGGCAAACAGACCGTTGCCGCCTACCCAGGTGCTGACTGCATGCTGAGGGACAAACGTAGTGATGATACCCGCAATAAACACGCCGCCTAGCAGCCAAGGTACAATGAGGCGAACAAAGCGAAGCGTTTCCTTCATCCAGATACCCATCTCGCTCCTAGTAAACCAGCGCCAGAGTATCAAGGCCAGAACCACAAGCAGAACGCCGGTTGCAACCCAGTTCTTTGAGGCAGCAGAGACTAATATCCCTACCAGGACAGCGAAGAAAGTAATTTGCTGCCACCATTTCTTGGATTCAGGGTCAGCCATCAGTGCATCAAATGCCGCCGTGTCCTTTAATGACTCCTCCTTACGGTAAATCGTTGCCATAATCAAGCCGATACCGGCAGCGAATACCACCGCCCCTATTGCTCTGGCCAATCCCAGGTCAAAGCCGAGAATACGTGCAGTATAGACAATAGCCAGGACATTGATTGCAGGACCTGAGTAAAGGAACGCAACTGCGGGACCTATACCGGCGCCCCTCTTGTAGATGCCGCCGAATAGAGGCAAAACCGTGCAGGAACAAACCGCCAGAATAGTCCCTGAAACCGAGGCCACACTATATGAAAGGAGCTTCTTTGCGTGTGGGCCGAAATACTTTAACACCGATACCTGCGAGATAAAGACTGCGATGGCTCCCGCAATGAAGAATGCCGGAACAAGACAAGTCAATACATGTGCTGACAAGTACTCGAGTAGAGCGTTCCAGCCACCCTGCAGTAGTTGCATTAGAATCGACATGCTAATTATTTCCTGTAATGCGCATTACCGCATATAAATATCAAAAAAATTATACTATGGTATTTTCTCCACGCATTTTCTCAGCACAACTGGGGCCCACCCGCATTGCTTTCTTCAAGCGCTCTCGATCCTGTTCAAGCACCTTATTACCTTCCATAGCCTTAGCTACTGCCTGTACCAAATCAGCTATGAATTCATTTATGTCATCCATATCAATGGAGTAGAGCGACCAAGGTCCATCTCTTCGCAGTTTAAGAAAACCAGCCTCGTAAAGCGCAGCCAAATTACGTGACGCTCTAGTCTGCGAGATATCCAGTGCCTGCATTACTTCACAGACGCAACACTCCCTCTCGAGCAAGATATTGAGCATTCTTAACCTGGTCTCATCAGAAAGAGCTTTGAAGGTTTTGATAGTCTCCCTCATGGAATTACTCCTTATATGCGCATTACCGCATATATATCATAATGATAAAGCTCAGTTTTTAACTTGTCAACTGAATTTCAGCCTAAACTTGCCCCATCGTGATGAGCATTATGATGGGGATTGCACTCACACAATAACATAGAACTTCTACCGTTCAGCGTGCGTGTTTGAGGTAGCAAAACAGGCAATTGTTGCGCGAGCTGAACAATCCAGACAGTTGTTATCCGAGCTGGACAAAACCCGGATTGTTCAATGTAGCCAAATTATCTATTTAAATGGAGCGTCCTAACTTAGTCTTTGTGTAAGCTCATCTACAGTCAGGAATTTACCCGTGGTCTCCACCTCGTGAACCAGCCCGACTATCATAGAATTGACTGAAGTCGGGATACCGTTGTTCTTTCCTAAGCTGACGATTTCGCCATTCATGTAGTCAACTTCGGTGCTTTTACCTCTCTTTATACTCTGTAACATGGAACCTAGAGTATGTTGCTCACCTCCAGATTCGATGATATTCTTCATCATAGATGAGGCCTGCGGCAGTGGCATTTCAGCCATCTTTTCTATCAAGGAAAGCGAAAGACCCGGCACGGGCGCTGTTTTGATTCCGGCCAGCCTGATGACCTCCAACCCTTCTTTCATAAGCCTGATATTTAAGTCTCTGATTTGGGGGTAATGATTACCTTCTTGATATGACAAGCCCGTCACTGCCGGGACAGCGGTAATCAGATTCCAGAGAAGCTTGGTCCAGTGCGCCCCACGAATGTCCTGACTTATATCTGTGGGTAAGGCTTTATTGAACAACGCCAAGAGACTCTGTAATCGGTTTCCCTTAAGATTAAAGGGCTCTCCTATGAGAAGCGCTGTCTTGCTAAATAGGTTAGAGTACAATACTCTACCCGGTTCAAGGAATTCACAGTTATATAGAACAACGCCGCTGATGATATTCTCCTTTCCCAGAATCCCAGCTACGATGTCATCGCTCCGAACCCCATTTTGCGTAGTAACTACCAGAGCGTCGGATAGAAATGGTTGTGCTTTTCTGACTGCAGATTCGACATCATGGGTCTTTGCAGCCAACAGAGCTAAATCCGGTTTGAAATCAAGATTCTCGGTAGCTTTAACCCGAATCACAACTTTCTCAGGCGGTGCCTCAAGGATCAAGCCGTTCTGGTTTATTGCATCAACATGAGGCTTCCGACCTATTAAAATGACATCTTCGCCGGCTTTAGATAAAAGGCCGCCCATTACACTTCCAATAGCCCCCGCGCCAATAACAACTGTTTCCATAATATGCCCCCTCTTCTAACTACGCCTACGCAGATTGTAGCATATTCAGCTTCAGACGTGATGCTGAGACATTAGTTCTCGAAATCCGCTTTGTCGCTTTTTGTTGAATCCAGGGCGACTGAAGGAAAGTTAGAATTATCAGGTCACATTCCGCTAGATTGTTAATACAGTGTTACAGCGGTTCAGAACGAGGGCAAATTATGTCGTAGTACCCAGAACCAGATAGTGGCATCCTAACTCGAATAATGCTTGCTACCAAGCCGTGTTCCAAGGTAATATTTACTTAGATGTTGATCGGCGAAATTGAATTCCCTGAACCTCTTATTGAGGCTCAAAGAAAAGGAGCTCTTGTTGTATTTGCAGGAGCAGGCGTTTCTATGGGGCCACCCTCCAAAGAACCGTATAACTTAGAACCGTAGAACTACTTCCTCAGAGGTTGGAAAGTGGAGCCTGGATCTGGAACAAGAGCAAAGGAGTAGATATTGAAGGCTTAGTGTAGCTGATTATCAGGTCACAATACGATGAAATGTGTTCCTTGGAAACCGTGGTCCCTGCACTCAGTCAGTTGCTTATTCAAATAGAATGGTTTAATCTCAGTGGGTGATGATGTCAGATAAACGTTCAATATTCATAGGTGTTGACTTAGCAGATCCTTTTGCCAAGCGTGGGCGCCCTTGCACTAGAGCAACTATTGGGTCGGACTTGAACTGTATATTTGACAAATGGGAGTATGACCTGACCGGCAATCAGATTGTCCCGGATAACATACTCCCCATACAATTCCTTGTCGCTATTGACGGACCTCAGGGACTGGCAGGCAATCAGAATGTACGATGAGACTCAGTGAGCGCTGGCTTGGGACGCCAGGTAAATCACCCTATGCTTTCCGCCCCATTGGACAACCATACGCAGGATTCGTTCAAGGTTCTGTCAGATTGTTCTATTCACTAAGCAAGTCTCAACGTTTTCAATTATATGGACTGAAGAATGAAAAGGTAGATACAAACTTAATCGAAGTATACCCAGGTGCAGCTTGGCCTGCTATCTCTGGGCACAGGCTGCAAAACAAGAAGCTCTTGGCTGGACGGCAATCTAGGTACGAACTCTTGATGAGGATGGGTATTAAGTTCAGTCCTGAGTATACTATCGAAGTTCCACCTACACACGACCAACTAGATGCAGCGATAGCTGCATACGTAGCGTATCTGTTCACCATTGGAAGGACTATGGAGTGTGGGCAGAATCCTTTCGCGGACGAAAGACTTGGTGTCCTCAGGGAGGGCTTGATAATTCAACCGGTGCATATTTGACGAAATGGCTTTTTGTTGGACCCTAGACGAACTGTCAAAACATCTGCCTATGCACGTTCCGTTCAATCGAAAAGGCTTGCCGGCAGCTCACACATTTTCACTGGGTTCATCAGCGGCGAATTTCAGCTTTATCATACTATCTGTCGCCTCGACTACATCCTCAGGTGCAAAGAAAAGATCCTTGTCAGGTGGAGGTCTATTGACGATGATTTTCTTAAGTTCGCCACTCCAGCCGTCGTGTGCCAAGTGGTTCACGGAACCCACTACCTTGCCATTCTTATCGATTACCTGAATACCTGGTTTTATTTCCATTGCTCTCCACCAAGAGTAACGTCTCCAATAGTCTTACACATGCTAAGTTTATCAGCATTCGCAGAATCTTCAAAATTCGGTCCGCTGTTATCAACTCGGAATCTGCAATCCTTACTCAAGTATTAATCGCCGTACAAAATGACGGATTGTTCAATCCTACAATACAGCCGCAATCTATCTCCAAATCCCAAACTGCTTAGAGACAGGTATCTGAATATCAAGAAGGCGGTATGCCCTTTGGATTGGGCTAGGGTGTAGCTTTTAACAACAAACTCAAAACAATTTACCCTCTTCTGCACCGACTAGTACTTTTTTCCTATGACTATTTTCTAGCGAAATTGGTACTTTTGGGTGATTGTGAAAATAGTTGATACGAGTTATTCTTAAGATAGGCTGATTAAAGAGAAGATGAGGCAAGGTGTGGGAAATGGTGAACGCAGCCTAGCCCGAGGAGGTGGATATGATGAATGTCGCTAGTTCAGATCCGTTAATTCCGTTGGATGAAGCGTGATGCACGGGACTCATGCGGAGCATAACGGTTTGAGGGCTGTTCATGCCTTAGTTTCGGCAGTGGAGTCGAATGATCCCTATACCTATGGTCATTCCAGAAAGGTTAACACTTATGCTGTAGCTTTAGCGGAAGCGATCGGTCTATCGACTGATCAGGTAGCTAACGTGAGCACCGCTGCTTTGCTTCATGACATCGGTAAAATTGGTATTCCCGATAGAGTCCTTAACAAAAAAGAGAAGCTTAACGAAAAAGATTGGAAGGCGATTAAGACTCATCCCAAATTAGGGGCAACTATAATCAGGAACGTACCGCATCTAGCTCCTTGCGTGAATATCGTTTTATATCACCATGAGAGGTGGGATGGTAGTGGCTATCCCGAAGGATTAAAAGGTGAACAGATTCCTATAGAAGCTCGCATTATCGCCATAGCTGAGAGTTTTGATGCTATGACTTCTAGCCTTCCTTACCGTCCTGCTCTGCCCCTTGAGGAGACAATAAAAGAGCTCAGGAAAGGCGCTGGGCTTCAATTTGACCCTAAGCTGGTAGATGCTTTCATTAGAATTGTTGAGGCCGGACTTCCCGGCAAGGGGAAAACAGCTAAGCAAGACGCACCCGGTGATCAAAGTGAGCAGTAGCTTCGAGCCCCGTCTGATAAATTGACGCTAATTTGACGTTAAAATGTTTGGGATGGGTTGGTAAATAATGGGACTCTACAAACAAATCAGCATTCCAGTGATTAACACAAACGCTCTGTTTTGCACGTAGAGGGACTGCCTGGGACATTTGACTTGGGATTAAGAGTCAGCTGCTCTTTCAGCTGAACAATACTGACATTTGTGCAATCAAGCTCCACTCAACGAAAGGTCAGAACGTAAAATCAAGAACTGGCTATCTGGGTAGTTCCTCCAGATGACAGAAAGGGAGAAAAAAGAAAAGCCTCCCCGGTCAGGGAGGCTTCAGCCATCGCGTTAGAGGGTTATCACAGCCATGGATGGATTCTGCTTCTTGGCTTACGGTTGGGGAAAGTATCTCGAAGGTTCGAATCCTCTTGGCTGGAGCCAGGGTATCAATAGGTAGAACTCGCAAGCCCTTCGACTTGACATTCAGCCTGTAAGTAATGCTTCAGTCCGAGTCGCTTCTGGCCGACTGCTCGCAAATTGCTTCTGAAAAGTTCGCTGTGCGCAACTTAGGCAACTGTCCACAAAGATACACCAATCCTCTTTGCCATGTTTTCCTCCTCTTTATCACCACGAGAAAATGTGGGGCAACAAAGTAAGTGGGTGCATGGGCAGGCTGTCCCTGGCAGCAGCAGTCTAGCCTCCGTCATAATCAGTTATCCCACTATTGTACTAGTACTATTTCCTAATCAAATGGGGACTTTTGGGTGATTTACAATGAGGCCCGTGTCGAACATAATTGACATATGCAAGCTATGATTTTGCGGTATAGGAGTGTGAAGTTATGACAACCACAAACCGGGATCGAACCTATTATCGAACTTCGGAGGCCTGCAGAATAGCAGGTATAAGTAGGTCAACTCTATTACGGTGGTTTAAGAGTGGTACACTCAAAGATATAACCCATAGAGATAGGCGAGGGTGGAGACTATTCACGCAGACTGACACCGAGAGAATTCGACACGAAGCTGACAAGCAATCGAAACAACTGAGCCCCTTGGGGAACGATCGACGCCAGACAATGGTCGTACAGACAGTAAGTAGGCACTATGACAAAGGGACACGCAGGAAAAACGAAAACGCTTATCAAGGAATTGGATGAACCACGCCAACAAGCTGCTGGCATGAAATATTCAGAAGGCATGGCACACCAACTGGAAACTTCCGAACTCCGCTACCGGCGCCTCTTTGAGGCAGCCCAGGACGGAATATTGATTCTTGACGTAGAAACGGCACGAATCACTGATGTTAATCCCTTCTTAATTGACATGCTCGAATATTCCAAGGAAGAGTTTATAGATAAGAAGCTCTGGGACCTTGGCTTATTTAAAGATACACAGTTGACCAAGTCAGCGTTCAGGGAATTGCAGGTAAACGAGTATATTCGTTACGAAAATTTGCCGCTTATAACTAAGAACGGACGTCAAATTGCCGTGGAGTTTGTCTCCAATGTCTATTTGGTGGGCAACAAGAGAGTAATTCAGTGCAACATCCGGGACATTACGGATCGTAAGCGGGCAGAGGAGGCGCTGCTGCAAAACCAGCGACAGCAAATACACATAAGGGATCAATTTCTTTCCCGGATGTCACACGAACTCCGCTCTCCTCTGACCCCTATCCACCAGTTCGTCACAATTCTGCTGGACGGGCTAGCTGGCGCTCTCAACACTGAGCAACGTGAGTATCTGACAATCGCACTAAACAACATCAACATGCTCCGAAACATGGTCAGGGATCTTTTGGAGGTCACCCGCGCTGAGTCAGGCAAACTAGATGTTGACCTTCGTTGCGTCTACCTTACCGAATTGATCCCCCAAATACTCAAAACGTACCAGCTAACTACTACCAAAGGTATACTCATATCCGCTTGCGTTCCCGGCGACCTACCCCCCATCTATGCTGACAATAACCGTGTTCGGCAGATTCTTGATAATCTGCTGGATAACGCTATCAAATCCTCACCTGAAAGGGGAGAGATTAGTATCCGGGCGCAGATATTGAACGAAAGCCCTGAATTTATTCGTATAGTAGTGACCGATGCTGGGTGTGGTATTAGCCTGGAGGAGCAAGGGAAAATTTTTAACTATCTATACCAAGTGGAAGATAGCAACGAAGCTATTCGTAAAGGTCTCGGAATTGGTCTATACATCTGCAGAGAGCTGGTTTCCAGCCATGGCGGGCAAATCTGGGTGGAAAGCGAACCTGGACATGGTAGCACCTTTTCCTTCACTTTGCCTATCTTCTCATTGGAACGCCAGCTTGCCTCTGTCCTCGCTACTGCCGATGTCACAACAAATTCTATCACCCTTATCACGGTTGAGATATCCCCCGTTGTGAAACGCCCACTCAAGAGGAAAATCGATCAAGCGGCACTGTGGGATATCTGGAACATTCTACAGACCTGCACTTCTCCTAATGGGGCCGTGCTCTTGCCTAGAATACCGTACAGAAGGATTAAGGAGTTTTTCTTCATGGTAACCTATATCAGTCAAACTGATACCGAGGAGCTATTAGAGCAGCTTCGCCAGCGATTAGAGCGCTGCCAGGGCCTTCAAGATGCCGGGCTTTACCCAGAGATTTCCCTCACCATGCTGAATATCCCCATGGTGCATAGCCAAAAACTACCACTGAAAAAGGTCGTTAGTAACGTTACACGTCAAATCGAGGACTTGATGAAAACAGCTTTGAATAACGGGGGAGGTTGATATGAACGGTCAAAAAGTTCTCATAGTGGATGATGATAAAGACGTGCTACGGGGCCTGAGTGTACGGTTGAAAGCTAATGGCTACAACGTGATCTTTGCCGCTGACGGTATCTCAGCTATTAGCGCGGCTCGAAAAGAAAACCCAGAAGTTATCATCCTGGACATCGGTCTGCCCGCCGGTGACGGTTTCGTTGTTATGGAACGCTTGGGATCGCTTCTCCCCATTGCCCATATTCCCATTATTATTCTTACTGCTCGAGACATATCCGGTAACAAGGAGCGATCTCTCAAGGCCGGAGCGCAAGCCTTTTTGCAGAAGCCTGTTGCCAATCATGTGCTGCTAGAAACTATTCGCAAAGTCCTGGGAAATAATAATCGGCACGTAGAGGAAGACCAATCTGCAGTCAACTAGGGAACCTATCTAAATCTGGGACGCAGGATATGAAGATTACCATGAAAACAAGAGAACGACTCACCGGTGATCTGGCGCAAGCACGCCAACGGAGTACTGAATTAGAAGAGCTGCTAGCTGATGAAGAGAGAGCACGGTCAGCTATTCAGGAAGCACGCGAATATGCCGAGAGCATTGTGGCTACGGTGCGTGAACCATTGCTAGTTCTTGATGCTGATTTACGGGTAGTTTTAGCCAACCGGGCCTTCTACCTGAAATTCGGTGTGAAACCAGAGGAGACCCGGGGAAGCTTTATCTACGACCTGGGTAATGGACAGTGGGACATACCCAGGTTGCGAGAGTTACTTGAGGAGATTCTACCCGGGAATACCTCTTTCTATGATTTTGAGGTAGAGCACAACTTCCCATCTCTCGGGCACAAGGTGATGATGCTCAATGCCAGGCGGCTTTACAGAGAAACTAAAAAGCCCCGATTGATTCTACTGGCTATCCAGGATGTCACCGAGAATAAACAGGCGGAGAAGGCATTATCTGTATCTGAGACTCGTTACCGACGGCTCTTTGAAACAGCTCAAGACGGAATATTGATTCTCGATGCAAAGACGGGACAAATCACCGATGTCAACCCGTTTCTAATAGATATGCTGGGCTATCCCCGCGAGTGGTTCCTAGATAGGAAACTCTGGGAAATCCACCCTTTCAAAGATAGTGAGGCAAACCAGGAGGCTTTTCAAGAGTTACAAAGTAAAGGGTATGTCCGTTACGAGCATTTGCCGCTTGAAACCAAAGATGGCGAGCAAATTTGGGTAGAGTTTGTCTCCAATGCCTATCGGATTAACGGCGAGACAGTGATTCAGTGCAACATCCGTGACATCACTGCCCGCAAGCGTGCGGAAGAAGAATCGAGGAAATACAAGGAGCAACTTGAGTCACTGGTGAGACAACGTACCGCCAAACTAGAGGAGGCCAATAGAAAACTACGACAGGACATCGCCAGGCGCAAACGAGCAGAGCAGGCGCTGCATGCGAGCGCGGAAGCTTTGGAGGCATCAGAAAAGAGATATAGAACCATTTTTGAATCAGCCGTTGAAGGAATACTCATAGCTGACATTGAAACAAAACAATTCAAGTATGCTAATCCCGCCATATGTAGAGGGCTGGGATATACTCAAGAAGAGTTGAAAGAAATGGCCGTGGATGATATTCACCCGAAGGATTCTTTGGAGTACGTATTCTATGAGTTCGAAGCTCAAGTGAAAGGCACGAAAACACTGGCAGAGGAGCTCCCCTGTCTCAGAAAAGACGGCACGATAGTGTATGCCGACGTTAAGTCGGCCGTTGCTTTGTTTGACGGAATAACATGTAATGTAGGTTTCTTCACCGACGTAACCGAACGGAGGGTTGCAGAAGAGAACCATAAAAAGCAAGCAGAGAGACTACTGAAGGCTATGGAAGACACCATCAATGTCCTAGCCATGACCGTCGAAGTCAAGGACCCTTATACCTCGGGTCATCAACGACGCGTGTCCAATCTTGCTACTTGCATAGCCAAAGAGATGAGACTTCCAGAGGAGCGGATTAAAGGAATCCGTATTGCTGGAGTCATTCATGACATCGGCAAGATGCATGTACCGTCTGAAATCCTGAGCAAGCCTGGTCGGTTAAACGATGTCGAATTCGAAATGATTAGGATGCACCCCAAAGCTGGCTACGAAATATTGAAAATCGTAGACTTCCCATGGCCTATCGCTCAAATCGTGCTTCAACATCACGAAAGGATGGATGGCTCTGGATATCCGGGGCATCTTTTGGGTGAGGACATTATCCTTGAAGCAAGAATCTTAGCTGTAGCTGATGTAGTGGAATCTATGGCTTCTCATCGACCTTACCGACCGGCTTTGGGCATAGAGAAAGCATTAGAGGAAATCTCTCAGAAAATAGGCGTTCTTTATGACTCTGAAGCGGTGGATGCTTGCCTAAATCTTTTCAAAGAGAAGGGATTCAAATTCGAGTGAGAGATTGAAGGAGCAATCCGTCTTTCCATCAAGATCATGTGAGAGTTGGTGAATTGCTAGAATCAGGAGTACCAGCATGCAGGTAGAGGAACTTCTTAGGCTCATGGCAGATCAGGGTGCTTCAGATTTGCACCTTATGGTATCAAGCCCGCCGGTGCTGCGTATTGATGGCAAACTCATGCTGCTAGAAGACTTGGCGGCACTTTCAAGCAAAGACATGGAGTCCGCTTTTGAGCAAGTCTCCAATCAAGAGCAGAGGACCGCCTTTGGCAAAGAACGGTAGCTCGATTTTCCTCACAGCACTCCGGAATTGGCGCGATTCCGGGTTAGCGCGTTGCGGCAGAGAGGTACGATAAGCCTTGTTTTCCATATTGTGCCGTCTAAAGCCCCGTCCATTGATGAATTGGGGCTACCCGAGATCTGCAAACAGCTTATTTTGAAGCCGAGGGGGCTTATCCTGGTAACCGGCGCCGCCGGCAGCGGCAAGTCAACTACCCTAGCAGCCATGATCAAT
>Ga0315553_10003258_pt1 | contig 12715 bp, 7 predicted proteins | sample SalMarSW160140MG_FD_203099 | JGI IMG/M metagenome (GOLD analysis project Ga0315553, IMG submission 203099) | Salt marsh sediment microbial communities from the Plum Island Ecosystem LTER, Massachusetts, United States - Salt Marsh Sediment SW1601-40 ... | reverse complement strand
CTGGTGGCGTGCCCCGGCGGCTCCCTCGGCCATGTCGCGGCGTCGCATGACCGTGGCCGCCTGGTTCAACAGCGTGGAGGCCGCGGCCGTTTGTCCGAGGGAGGCCTGGTTGTCGGCCGCCGTCAAGAGCAGCGAAGCTTGCGAGGGCCGCGAATCGCGCAACAGTCGCGAAGAGGCCGCCCCCTCCAACGGCGGATAGGGCTCTTGGCTGTTGGTGATCATGTGGTTGAGGGCGCCCTCGCGGAACGCCTCGTCCAACACGTCGTACTGTTCGAACGCCGCGGCGGAGAACGTCGCATCGTAGAAGTATTTGGCTGCCTCGTCGAGCTTGTCCTGCCGCTGCGCCAGGCGCCCTAGCTCGACCAACGCCAAACCGGTGAGCGGATGAACGTACCGCCCGCCGAGAAGAAGCGATTGCTGCAGCTCCGAGGTGGCCTGCGCCGGCTTCCCGGCCGAGGCGTAGATCATTCCCAACTGCGCCGATATCCACGCCTGCGACCAATGGTTCGGCGGGGCAGGGCGGCGAGACAATACGGCGATGAGCTGATCGGTCAGCGGATCGTACGGGCAGATCGGCCCCATGATCTCGTGGCGTCGGCTGATCGCCAGCGTCGTGCATCGCACCACCTCCTGCGCCCGGACTTTGAGAAAGTGCGCTTGCTCCACGACGCCCCCTTCGCGCAGCACGCGATCGTTATCCAGCCGCCCGAACGAGCACAGCATGGAGTCGGGGAGGTTGACCAACGTCGTGGTCCGTCCGATCGTCCCCCAGGTAAGCTTCCCCTGGAGCGACGCATTCGAGGCGGCGTTGATGGTCTCGGGGAACTGCACTTTCAGCAGCCAATTGGGATCGGACAGATACAGCTTCAGCGCGGCGTCGTACTGGTCGAGCGCCTTGCGCAGCTCGCCCATGTGGTAGTAGCACTCGCCGGCCATGGTGTGGTAGCAGATCGAATCGACCCAGCGGCCGTCGGTGCTGCGCAAGCCGCTGCGCGCGGCGTCGCCAAAAGCGTCGGCCGCCTTGACGTATTCGCCCGCGTAGTAGGGCGCGAACGCCAAGTAGTATGCGTCGGGGGGATACGTCTTAACTTCTTGCCGCTGCGCCCGGGCCGGTTCGCACAACGCGCTCCAGCACCACCACGCGACCAGCAACGCCGCCAGCCAGAATCCGAGACGCCGACGACCTTCCACGCAGGGTACCAGTGGCGACATGACGCTCACCTCCGCGATAGCAGTTCTGTTCCAAGAGGGAGAAGCGGGGCGGATGCCTCACACGCCGGACCGCAACCGTGATCCTTCGTTCAGGCTGCGAGCTCGGACTCCGAACCCAGAGTGCCAGAGAATCCTGGCCCCCTAGTTTCCCTAGCGTAACACCTCGCTCAGACCATCGGACCAATCATACCGCACCTTGCGGCAGGGGGCGACCATTACGCCCCCGACGGGGGGTGCGTCGGATGCGCCGGCGCCCACGCTAGCGGTCCGATCAGGCAAGGGGCGACCTTTTTGCCGAGTTCGTCAAAGTTACCGGTTGCGGTGGACGATAAGGAAGATGACGATCGTTCCGACGGCTCTGGCTGCGCCGGCCAGCCGCCGGTCGGAACAGCCACGCGCCGACCCGCTGGGAGACGCTCGAACCATGAAGAAGCACCGTATCCAAGGCTGGATGAAGATGGCTCTGTGTGGAGCCGGCCTTTTGGTCGCCTGCAGTTCCGTCGGCTGCCAACTCTCATCGGGCGGCCAACTGCTTCCCAGCGGTTACTACATGACCGACGACGTGCAGTATTTCGCACCGGGCCCGGAGATGAAGCTCTCCCAAGAAGCGGCGGCCATGAAGGCGTACAACGCCGAACAGGCACTCCGCGGCCGGTAGCAGAACACAGCCGGCCGTAGTTTCCGGGCCGGTTCTTGGCTGCAACCGCGCGCAAAAAGAAACCTCCGCAGAACCGGTAGCAACTCGAATCCGCACCACGGGGCGTCTGCCCGAGTGCTGGGACGCGAAGTGCTCCCGTTCTCCGGAGGTTTCCGTTCGTTGCGGTAATCCAAGTCGTTGCGGCAGGCGGAGCCGTCGGTCTGCTCTCGCCGCCACGCTGCTTTGCCCCGCAATTTCGCAGCCGCGCTAAAAGTTGTTGCCCTGCAGGCCCGGTCCTTGCAGCAGCCTCACCACCGAGCCGACGAGCTGCAAGATACCCTCTTCGACTTCGATGCGCGTGCGGGCGCCGTTCTCAATTGCCTCGCTGGTGATGGCCACGCGGTCCTTGCCGCCGGAGCGCTCGATGGCCGTCACGGCGAGTCCCAGCATGGGGTTATCCTGCACCGATTGGGCGAACTTCAGAATCGGCGTGAGCGCCACTTCCAAGTGCAGAGGAGAGGCCGTTGGGTCGGAAGCTTGCGCCGACTTGTCGATGGCGCCTTTGAGCATCTCCATGGGCTCCTTGCCGATGGCCACATAGAAGCTCTTCGGGGCCGTGCCCAGCACGATCTCGAACCGCTCGCCCAACAGGCGCCGCGCGTCGGCGTCGTCTTCGGGCACGGGAATGCTGATAGTGTGCAGGTTCACGTCGCCGTGTCGGGCGGCGTTGAGTTTCACGTCGGGAAAATCGGGCTCATTCTTGGCCAGGTCCACGACGCGGGCCAGCAGCCTTGCCGCCTCGGCGCCATCCGCCACCGTCGTCCCGGAGACAAAAGTAAACGAGCCGGGCTCCAGTACCAGCGAAGCACCAAAATCGACCTTTCCCTCCTCGACCGTGGACTGGATCAGATCCATCAACCGATTCACCACTCCCTTGGCGGCGTCCCGCGCCGCGTCGTCGGGAAGCGAGGCATCGTTATCAATCCCCTCCATCGCCTGCTGACGCGCAACGCCGACCAACGCCACGAGCTGCTCGACCGATTCCTTGGGCAGCGTCCCGGCGGAGCTTAACGTGACGGCGGCATCGGGCAAGCGAAAGCCAGCGAACCGGGTGGGCGAGTCCTTGACCAGTTCCAAGCGGCGGGCCAGGTCGGTGCCCGGCACGGCCGTAATCGAGATATCGAGGAATGTCCGGCGGCCGGCGCTGTCGACGGCCCACCCCAGCGTGATCTGGTCGCTGTCTTCAATCGTGCGGACGAGCGAATCCAGCGTGCTGCGGCCCAGCTTGTCGACCGCCTCGGGGTTGTCGCTGTTGGCGCGGGCCGTTTCCAACTGGCGCTCGAAACCCTCCTTCAGTTGGCTCACCGCCATGCGGCGTACTTCGGCGGGAAGATTCTGCATGTTGATCCGCGCGGCGAGAGCGTACTTGCCCTCCAAGCCGGCGAGCAGCGTCGAAGGGTCCATGGGCAGCGCCGTCAGGTTCTCGGCGCGGTCGGAAACGAAGGCCCAGCCTTCCTGCTCTTTCACGAATGCTTTGCGGTCCAGGCCGATCTCCAGCACGCCGTTGTCGCGTTCGACCGGCTCGCCGATTTGTTCCTTCAAACCGGCCAGCGCGGCCTTCAGATCCTTCACCGCCACAAACGCCACGGCGCGCGGTTGGTCGCCTTCCATCGTCACGTAGACGCCCGACGACTTGGTCGTATCCAGACCGTTGGTGTATGCCTCAGCGCTCAGCTCGAAAACCACGCCCAGGCTGGGCACACCGGCTGCCCGCGTTAAATAGCCGGCGTCGGCTTTCAGCGCATCGACGCTTGCCACCGATACCACGGCGACCGGTTCCAGCTTCGCGCCGCCGCGCTGCTGGGCGAAAGTACTGGCCGCCGGTGCGACGATCATCGCGGCGACGAGCGCCGCCAGACACACATGATTCAGGATTCTTTTCACGGGAAGACTCTCCTCGAATTGGTAGAACACCTTGGACCCGACGCCGCGCCCCCGAAGTGAGCACCGGCAGGTCCCCAAAAGGCCTGCTACGCGAACCGGGCACCACCGGCGCTCGCCATAAAGCATAGTACCCCGGCACAGGGCGGGTGGTTTTGGCCAACGAAAACCGGTTGTTCGATGGCGGGGGGGGCGAGGCCGAGAGTGTAGCCCCCGCTTCGTCCGGTGTCGGCTCCCTCCACCGACTTACCGTTCCCGGAAAACGATCCGCCCCTTGGTGAGATCGTAGGGCGACAGTTCGACCCGCACGCGGTCGCCGGGAACGATACGAATGAAGTGCTTGCGCATCTTGCCGGCCACGTGGGCCAACACCTCGCCCCCCGTGTCCAGCTCGACGCGGAATCGCGTGTTGGCCAGTGCCTTGACCACCACGCCTTCGACCTCCAGTGCTTCTTCCTTTTTGACCATGCACGACTCCGACCCAAATCGGGCTCGCACCGGGCTGGGTCGCGGCACCGGCAGGCGAACAATAATTACCTGGCAAAAAACCCGCGGGCGTTTACTTGGCACGTATGCCGGGAAATACCACCCAACGTGAACGCCAATCATAAGGCTCCTAGCGACTCTTCGTCCAGTCCAGGGCCTCCCCGAGCGCGTCCAACACGAAGTCGCTCGATTCGACGCCGACGGACAGTCGGATGGTTCCCGCGTCGATTCCCAGGGCCTTTCGCTCATGGGGAGTCAGGCCGCGATGGCTCGTCGATTCCGGATGGCTGAGAGTGGTCGATACCTCGCCCAGCGAAGGGCAGAACGGAATCCGCCGGGCGGCCTTGATGAACGATTCAGCCGCCGCGAGCCCCCCGAGCAGGCGAAACGTAACCACCGCGCCGAAGCGGCCGTCGAACTGGCGGGTTGCCAGCTTGTGGTCGGGGTGGTCGGGCAGGCCGGGGTAATCGACGTGCTCGACGGCAGCGTGGGCGGCGAGCATCTCGGCCACCTGCCGGGCATTCGAGCACGCCCGATCGACGCGAAGGTGCATGGTCGCCAGGCCCCGCGCCGACAGATAACAGTCAAATGGACTACTGGCCAGCCCCCAGGCCGACAACACCTGCGGTACCCGCTCCCAGGTGTTTTCCCCACCGCACAAGAGCCCCAGCATCACGTCGCTATGGCCGTTGATGAACTTGCTGATACTCTCCAGCACCAAGTCGGCGCCCAGTTCGATCGGGCGGCACAGAACCGGTGTGGCAAACGTGTTGTCGACGAGCAGCAGCGCACCTTTGCGACCACACAACTCCGCCAGTGCCGCTATATCGGCCACGCGCAGGAGCGGGTTGGCGATCGTCTCCACCACGAGGAGCCGCGTTCGCGTCGTAAATGATTTCGCTACCTGATCCAGATTCGCGGCGTCGACGAGCGTGCAACCGATGCCCAGCCGCGCCGCTTCGACGGTCAGAAGCTGCAGCGTGCGGCCGTACATCTGGTTGCTGGCGACGACGTGATCGCCCTGCGCAAGCTGCGACAACAAAGCCAGCGACATGGCCGCCATGCCCGACGACGTGATCGCCGCCCGTTCCGCCCCGTGCAGCTCGCGACATTTTTCCGCCAGCACGTCGGCGTTGGGGTGGCCGTCGCGCTGGTAGACGTAGCCGTCGAGCGTGCCTTCGAGGAGCTGCCGCGCCTGGTCGGGGCTCTCGCATGCCCACACCGACGCGGTGTAGATCGGCGTCACCAGCGGCTGCGTCGGCTGGGGACGAGGCGCATCGGGCCGCGGGCCAATATCGTCGGGTCGAATGGTCATACGATAGCCGCCACATTCATGTGGCGATTGTGTGCGTCAAATTGGTGTTCCGCGCGTTGCGAACCGTCGCCCCGCGAACCAGGTGCCGTCGATTGTACTGACTTCCCGCCGCTTTTCCCACGCGCCGCGCGCAACTACGCCTCTCGCGTCCGCACCGCTTTCGTCTATGCTGTTGCGATGCCTGCCGCCGCCACGCCCAAACGCCAGCTTTCGCTCTTCGATTGCGTTTGTGTGATCGTAGGCATCATCATCGGCGCGGGAATATTCGAAACGACGGTGAACGTTGCTAGGAGTGCGGCCAGCGGCTGGCAGCTCATGACCGCCTGGCTCTTAGGCGGGGCCGTCTCGGTCATCGGCGCGATATGCTACGCCGAGCTGGCGACTTCGTTCCCTCGCGAAGGAGGCGACTACGCCTTTCTCTCCCTCGCCTTCGGCCGCCGCGCCGGATTCCTGTTCGCCTGGTGCGAATACGCGATCGTGCGCCCGGCCAACGTCGGCATGATGGCCTTTGTGTTCGCCCGATACGCCAGCCAGCTTTGGCCGATCTCGATCGATGCGAACCGCCCGCAGTTCGGCTTCATCGTCTACGCCGCCGCCGCGGTGATTCTGCTCACCGGGCTGCACGTGCTGGGCGTACGTGCCGGCAAGTGGATGCAGAACGCACTCACGACCGTCAAGGTGCTTGGGCTGCTGCTGGTGGTAGTGGTCGGCTTGGCTCTGGTGCCCGCGGCATCGCCCGCTGCCGCGACGCCGGTCGCGCCGGCAAGCGGCGGTGGATTCCGCATGGCCATGGTCTTCGTGCTGTTCACTTACGGCGGATGGAGGGAGATTTCCTACGTCGCCGCCGAAGTGCGCGATCCGCGCCGCAACCTGTTGCGATCGCTGCTCCTGGGCGTCGCCGCCGTGACGATCGTCTACGTGCTAGTGAACCTGTCGTTCCTGCGGGCGCTGGGACTGGAAGGGATGGCCAAGTCGCAGGCGATCGCCGTCGACACAGTTCGCCCCCGGCTGGGAAACTATGGAGCCGGAGCGATCGGCGTGCTGGTCTGCATCTCCTGCCTCGGGGCCATCAACGGCATGCTGCTGACCGGGGCGCGAGTCAATTACGCGTTGGGGACCGAGCACCGGCTGTTCTCGTGGCTGGGGCGGTGGAACGCGCGGCTCGACACGCCGCTGCAGTCGCTTCTGGTGCAGGGGCTGATCACGCTCGTGTTCGTGGTCGGGTTCGGCTGGTACGCAAACGGCTTCGACCGATTGCTGCAATTCTCGGCCCCGGTCTTCTGGTGGTTTATCTTCATGGTGGGCGTTTCGCTGTTCGTGTTGCGCTTTCGCCGGCCTGACGCAATGCGACCGTACCGCGCGCCGCTCTATCCCTGGGTGCCGCTGGTCTTCTGCCTGTCGTCGGCGTTTATGATACTCGCCAGCCTCGAATACGCGCTTTCCGGCGGATCGTACGAAGCACTGCTCACCGTCGCGGTTCTCAGCGTGGGCTTGGTGCTGTGCCTGTTCGACACCCCGCGCGTTTCGGCGAAGAATGTGTGAATGCTTGTCGGTCGCGAAGCGGCAATGCTTGTGCCGGTTTTGACGACAGGCTGAGGCCGCCGCCGTCCGACATTTCTATAGGGCACTCCCACCCCCGCGCACCCGTTGCGCCCCCGCCCGTACATTGCACCCGCCCGCCGCCGGCTGAAGGCTGAAAGCTGAGAGCTGACAGCAGAAAACCGCGGTCCATCCAGTCCATGCCGTCCCTACCGTCCACTGCCCCGAGTCCGCAGCGCGTCGACTCCGGCCATCGTGCTGACGCCGACGGCGCGGTGGCAAGCACACGAAATCGCATTCAGGAGCTGGCGCAACAGATTGCCCAACTGGCAAAGTCCGACTGTCTGCCCGATGCGTTCTGCCAGGGGTTTTTGACGCGGCTGGTCGAGGCGCTGGGAGCTCGCGAGGCAATTCTCTGGCAGTCGAGCGACGTGGGCGACTCGGGCAAACAAGGCTTGCAGTCGAGCGAGGTCGCGAAGCCGCTGGTCGTGTGCCGCGCCAGCGCCGACGAAACCAAACCAACGATCTCGCCGCGACTCACTGAGCTGGTAACCGAGGTGCTTGCTGATGGCCGACCGCGACTCATACCGGCCGGCGAAGGCCGCGCGGCGTCCGACTCATTGCTGCTACTGGCTCCGATTGTCGTAACCGGGGACGTGCGCCGCGTCGTGCAAATCGCCCAGCGGCCCGTCGAAAGCGCGGCCGCTCAGCGCGGCTACCTGCGATTCCTGGCGCAAATGTGCCACGTGGCCGCGGACTACTTTACGGCACAGCGGCTTCGGCAGCTTTCGGAGTGGCAGGGTTCGTGGGGCGAAATTGAAGAATTCATCGCCTCCGTTCACCGCCGGCTCGACCTGAACGAAACCGCGATGGCCATCGTGAACGAAGGGCGGCGCCTGGCGCAATGCGATCGGGTGAGTCTCGCCGTTTGCCGCCATCGCCGCTGCCGTATTCAGGCCACCAGCGGCGTCGACTCGGTCGACCGCCGCGCTCAGCAAGTGTCGCGACTCGAACGATTGGCCGAAGCGATCGTGGCGACAGGTCAGTCCCTTTGGTATGCCGGCAGCGCAAGCGACCTGGCACCGCAGATCGAACAAGCTCTGCACGAATTGCTCGATCTCGTGCCGTCGCGCGGTCTCGCCGTTTTGCCGTTATTTGCGCCTTGCGACGATGACGCGGCAGCCGACGCCGACAATCGCAGTCGCGCGGGCAACCGTGTCTCACGCCCCATCGGCGCCCTGATCTTCGAGCAGACGTCTGGCGACGACCACACACTCCGCACTTGGGCCCCGCGACTCGCGCAGCATAGCGCCGCCGCCCTCTCCAACGCCTTGGACCATCATTCGATTTTTCTGCTACCGTTGTGGCGGCGGCTGGCGAAGGTGCAGGAGCGGCTCACCGGTTCAATTCCCAAATTGCTCATCGCGATTGCCGCGGTGTTCGTTGTGGCCGTCGCGCTATTCGCCATTCCCGTCGACTTCACCGTCAAGGCCACGGGCCGACTCCGGCCAGCGGAGCGGCGCGAAGTCTTCGCCGAAGTCGACGGCGTGCTCGTCGATGTCGAAGTCGATCATGGCCAGCAAGTCGAAACGGGCCAGGTGCTTGCCCGGCTCCGCAGCACCGACCTGGAATACGAAATCGCCGGCCTCATCGGAAAGAAGACCACCGCGCAGGAGCGCATGAGCGCCGTGCAGCGCGCCATGTTGGACGGCCGCCAGCTTGGCCCCGACGATCAAAATCGCCTAGCGGGCGAGCTGGCCGAGCTGCGCGAAGCGGTCGCCGGCGTGAATCGCCAAATCGCCCTCTACCGCCGCAAGGAGGAGCAGCTAACCGTGCGCAGCCCGCGCGACGGGCAAGTCGCCACGTGGCAGGTGCGCGACGCGCTGCTCCATCGCCCGGTTGTAACCGGACAAGCGCTCATGACCGTGGTCGATCCCGACGGTCCCTGGGAGATCGAGCTCTACGTGCCCGAGCGCCGCATGGGGCACGTACTCCGGGCCAGTAAGTCGTCCGAAGCTGAGTTACCCGTGCAGTTCGCCCTCGCCTCGCATCCCGGCACGCGACTCGTCGGGCGGGTGACCGAGATCGACACTCAGGCCGAGGTCCGCGACGGTGAAGGCAGCACGGTGCTCGTGCGCGTGGCGATCGATCGCGACTCGCTCCCCGACCTGCGCGATGGGGCGCAAGTAACGGCGCGAGTCGAATGCGGCCGCCGCTCGCTCGGGTTCGTGCTATTTCATGATCTAATCGAAACCGTGCAGTCGAAAGTCCTGTTTTGGCTGTAGGAAGAGGAATCGCCCATGAACCTTGCCAGCGTCGTTCTACTATCGGCCGTCGCGTTTGGCAGTCCGTCCGGTGCTTCCGCGACCACCGCCGCGAATACCGGCGACGTGCGACTTTCGCGTTGTTTGGTCTCGCTGATTGAAGACGTGCAGGTGCCCGCCCTTGAACCAGGGCCGCTGGCCGAAGTGCACGTGGGCGAAGGAACGCTCGTCCGTCAGGGCGAACGGCTGGCAACAATCGACGACCGCCAGGCCCAACTGCAAAAGCTGGCCGCCGAGCGCGAGCGCGACGCCGCGAAGGCGCGGGCGGAGAGCGACATCGAGGTGCAATACTCTCAAGCGGCGTTCGAAGTAGCTGACGCCGAGCTTCGCCAGAACGAAGACGTGAACGCCCGCGCCCCCGGTTCCGTTCCCGTCGCCGAGCTGCGCCGCTTGAAGCTCACGCGCCGCCGCGCCGAATTGCAGATCGACAAGAGCCGCCTCGATCAGCAGCTTGCCGGAATGACCGCCGCCGCCCAGCAGGTGGCCGTCGACGTGGCCGACGAGAGCATCCGCCGACGGCAAATCGACTCGCCCATTGACGGCATGGTCGTGGCGCTGTTGCATCGACGTGGCGAATGGGTCAACGCCGGCGACGCCGTGGCTCGCGTCGTGCGGATGGACCGCATGTGGGTCGAGGGCTTTTTGAGCGCCGCCGACTTCGATCCTGCCCAGATCGACGGGCACGCCGTCGAGGTGCGCTTCGAGTTGGCACGCCAGCGCACCGCGCAACTGCCGGGAAAGGTGGTGTTCGTCAGTCCGCTGGTGCAGGCGGGGAACAAGTTTCGCGTGCGAGCCGAAGTCGTCAACCGCATGGAACAGGGGCAGTGGCTGCTGCGGCCGGGCACCGAGGTCGATATGACGATTTCGCTCGGACCGGTGGGGCACGGTGAAGCCGTGACGCGGGGACACGGCGACACGGCGACGCGGTGAGGGGAGTGTCGCCTCTCGCTCCGCGAGAGGGCGTTCTTTCGCAGAACGAGATACGACAGGGCGACCGCAGGTTGGTGCTGGCGGATAGGAGTCCAAATCACTCCCACGCAGGCGGGAATCCAGCGATTGCCGCCCACGGAAGGATGTTGCATGAGCTCCCCAGCAGCCGCTTCCGACGCTCGCGCAGGCAAACCGCTCGCGGTGCGCATGCGGCCCGATCTGATCGTGCGGCGGCAGTCGTGTCAGGGGGCGGCGTCGTGGATCGTGAAGGACCCGCTAAGCCTGGCGTACTGGCGGTTCGACGACGAGGAGTTCGCGATTCTGGAAATGCTCGACGGCCGGTCGAGCCTCGAAGAGATCGCCGCGCGGTTCGGCCGCCGCTTCGCCCCCCGACGCATCACGCCCACCGAACTGCAACAGTTCATCGGCCAATTGCACACGAGCGGCTTGGTGCTGGCCGATGCTCCAGGCCAGGGCCAGCAACTCATGCAGCGGCGTCGGCAAGCCGCAAAGAGCCGGCTGCATGCCGCGCTGGGCAACGTGCTGGCGATGCGCTTCCCCGGCGTCGATCCCGATCGGTTTCTCGATTGGCTCCAGCGGCGTGTCGGCTGGCTGTTTTCGGCGCCGGTGGTCATCGCAGGGTTATTGCTCGCAGCCAGCGCGCTGCTGCTGGTACTGACCAACTTCGAGGCGTTTTGCGGCCGGCTACCCGCACTGCGCGGACTGTTCGCGCCCGGCAATTGGTTGTTGCTGGCGGTCGTGCTGGCCGGCACCAAGGTGCTGCACGAGTTGGGGCACGGTTTGGCCTGCAAGCGGCTCGGCGGCGAGTGCCACGAAATGGGTCTGATGCTGTTGGTGCTCACGCCGTGTTTGTACTGCGACGTATCCGACTCGTGGCTGGTGGCAAGCAAATGGCGCCGCGCCGCTATCGGCGCCGCGGGCATGTACGTCGAGCTGCTCATTGCGTCGGTCTGCACGTGGTTGTGGTGGTTCACCAATCCGGGGCCGCTGCACTACCTGTGTCTGAACGTGATGTTCGTCTGCTCGGTCGGCACGCTGCTGTTCAACGCCAACCCGCTACTTCGCTACGACGGCTACTACATCCTCAGCGACCTGGTCGAAATCCCCAACCTGCGGCAAAAGGCCAGCCGCCTGCTGACGGGCACCGTGAGCTCGTGGCTGCTCGGGCTACCGCCGCAGTCCGATGCGCTTCTGCCGCGCCGCCACAAAACATTGTTCGCGGTGTACGGCGTGTCGGCCGTCGTTTATCGCACAGTGCTCGTGGTGACGATCCTATGGTTCGTGTGCCGCGTGCTCGAGCCGTACGGGCTGAAGATTGTCGGGCAATTGCTGGCCGCGATCGCACTGTACGGAATCGTCGTCTACCCGCTGTGGCAACTAGTCCAATCGATTCGAACCGATCGTTCGAGGTTAGCGAAAATGAAAAAGCCTCGCTTGCTTGTGAGCCTGTCGGCATGCCTCCTGGTGGCGGCCGTCGTCGTTTTCGCGCCGGTTCCCTACCGCGTCGAGTGCCCGGCGTACGTGCAGCCGCGGGGAGCCGAATCGATCTACGTGACGGTGCCGGGCGTGCTGCGCGAGATTCACGTTGCCCCCGGCGAGCGCGTCGTCGCCGGGCAGCCGATCGCAAGAATCGAAAACGTCGACATGGAGCTGGCCGTCGAGCGGCTCGACTCCGAGCACGCCGAGCTAGAGGTGCGGCTCACGAGCCTGCGCCAGCGCAGCCTGGTTGACGAATCGGCCTCGCTCGAAATCGCGCAGCTCGAAGAGGCGATTGCCGCCGTCGAGCAGCGCCTGGCCAACCGCCGCCGCGATCTCGACTGGCTGATCGTCCGCGCGCCGGCCGATGGCGTGATCCTGCCGCCGCCCCACCGCCCAAAAGTCGACAACGCCGCCACGCTCCCCACTTGGTCGGGCCGCCCGCTGGATGATGCCAACTTGGGCGCCCATCTAACGGCTGGAACGCTGCTGTGCCAGGTCGGCGATCCCGGCAAGCTAGAAGCGGTGCTCGCCGTCGATCAGGCATACGCGCCGTACGTACACGAGGGCCAGCGAGTCGATATCCAGCTCGAATCGCGGCCCGGCCAACTTCTCACGAGTAACCTCACTCAAGTGGCCCGCGTGAACATGAAGTCCGCCCCGGCCGTCCTCTCAATGAAATCGGGCGGCGACCTGGCCACCTCCGCCGATTCCCACGGCCGCGAGCGCCCATTCAGTGCCACGTATCAGGCGAGCACACCGCTCGACATTGGTGACATCGGCGACATCAACGTGCCACTAAACTCCCGCGCCCGCGCCCGCATCCACGCCGGC
>Ga0315553_10003256_pt1 | contig 12718 bp, 11 predicted proteins | sample SalMarSW160140MG_FD_203099 | JGI IMG/M metagenome (GOLD analysis project Ga0315553, IMG submission 203099) | Salt marsh sediment microbial communities from the Plum Island Ecosystem LTER, Massachusetts, United States - Salt Marsh Sediment SW1601-40 ... | reverse complement strand
TCGACCACTACCACCACAACAACCACAATAACAAGTACAACTGTGGAAACGACCTCAACAATTCCCACGACAATAGAAACAACAACAACAGAGGTTACTACGTCACCTACCACGACACAAAATTCGACATCTATTGTAGAAACTGAAACTGAGTCCGAGACAGAGTCTGAAACCGAAACAGAATTCACTAGTAGCACAACTGTCCTCCAGACTAGCAGTTCTAGTACCACTTCTGATTTCACTCAGTTTACAAGCACTATATCTGTAATTGCCACACCTTCTTCAAGTACAACTGCAAATACAACAGAAACTACAAGCAGTGGTACACCTCCATGGTGGGAAGGTTCAGGTACTTTTCTGAGTGTGGTAATCACAGGTGGTTCTGTTGTTGTAATTCTTGTCGTAATCGGAATGGCTTTACGCGGAAGAAAATAATCCATACATGGATGAAGATGTAGGAGTTCATCCTACAATCTTCAATTATTTTTCATTCTCGGAGCAGGCTTTTGATTACTGCATCATTTCCCACGAAGCTTTACATCCATAGTACCCGATAACGGCACAAACGATACCTAGAGCTAAGAAACTAATTGCGGATATTGCATTGAAGTAAAATGCTGTACTACCCACTAGAAGAAATATCAACGCGCATGGTCATACTATTAATGTTACGCAACAAACCCCAATTGTCTTGAACAGGCCCTCTATACTAGTATCTGATCCTCTTCTATCTGGAGGTGGACGTGATGGAGGTACCTCGAATTCTGCCAATTCTTTCTCTCTCCCTCCACAATAGTTTAGTTATGGCATATTACATTCTGATATATGAATGCAGTGGAAATCTTGACTCAAGTATTACTATACTATGATTTTTCGAATATCTTCTTCCGGCTCTCACTGATGAGTTCTTGGAACAACTAATCGATAGTATACTAGACACCGCATACTCAAGGCTAGATATTTGAGATTACGTTTTATCCGGAAAAAAATGAAGATGGTAGGTCTTTGAAAAAAGACCTCCGTATCTATTCGTATTCAACTTCAAGATTTGTGACGAGCTTTATACAGGAACCAATCAGACAATTGCCGATTGGACAATTACTATGAGCCATCTCAAACAATTTTTCCAAACGCTCTTGTTTGATTCCATTCTTCACTATGACCTTGGTATGAATCTCAATAGTTTCGAACCGGCTCATCTTTGTATCATCATCAGTTTCATACTGACCAATAATCTCTGAACTGATACCGCTTACCTCGATATGTGCTTTGTCCAATGCGATCTCGAAAACGAGATTGACGCATGCACCAATCGATGCTAAGAAAAGGTGATGAGGACTTGTTGATCCAGGTTGGTCTTTTACCATTGGAGGTGGAGTAACGGTTATGCTCTGATACCCTCCAAGAGTCACTGCGTGTATCTTGTCTGCACCTGTTGAATGAAGTTTCGATGTAAATGTTGAAGTTGCCATTTCTAAATCACCAATTTAGGAGTTTGTGAGAAATAGGATTTCTCATCGAGAAAATCGAATTCAATCATTAAATAAGGAAGTGGAATGCGGCCATAAGCTCAAATTATTTTCAAAAAAATTTCAGTAATTTACTACTCAGATATCCCCTGCTAAAAAAAACTCAATAAAATAAATTTGGGGTGTTGAAGGGATGATGATATCATGAATGCGAAAGGCGTAATAGTTGAGAAATACTCTCATATTTGTGGAATCTTAGAATAGGTAGTGGTTCTATGGTAAAGATAGACAAGTTAACTAAAGCAGGCCAGGGCGGACGTTCTTCCGAACAAGGATTTGTTGTAGAGTTAGCGATGACTACAGAAGAAGCAGCAAAACTCGTTGAAGCACTTAATAGACGCATTAAGAAACACCCCTCCAGACAGTTACATGTGATTGTGATGGAAGACCATGTGTATGTAGGCTAGTTCAGAACTTGTTCATTATTGCTACACGATTCTTTCAGTCTTCACTCTTAAGACCATGGCATGAACCCGATGTCCAAACTCGAGAAATCTGATGAATAAGCACCTCAAGTGAATAAGAGGAATACCTCAAAAATGCGAAAGATATGATGCACTTGGAGGACAAGTATGTCAGCATAAAGATAGATGATGGGACAGAGCCTCAAATAGCGATGTGTAGATAAAATAAGAATGGAGGGGTCCGTTCCTCAAACCCGGAGGTTGGGAGTTTCTGGTGGGTGGACCCCACCTCTTTGTGTCCTCAGGTGATAGCACTAGAGCTGTTCAAAATCCTCTTTACTAGCAAGACTTTGCATTTTCAATGGCTGAGGTCAGGAAGAAACTTCCCGATGCGTGGTTTCCGGAGAAGCGAAGCCACTCGCAAGAAGATGTAGTAATGGTTCAGGCGCCACTCAGTGAGTTTATAGAGCCAAGTGTGATATTGGAAGAAGGAGGAGAATACTCATGATTGGTGGCAATGGGTGGAAATTTGTTGAGTTAAAGATCAAAAGGGACAAAATACTCGAAGTCGTTTGTGGTTACATCAACAGGAAACTGGGAGGTCGAGCATCCTGAGTGAATGGCAGGATGGATATGAGGGCATCAAGAATGTAGACCTGGGTGTTGACCTGGAGTCACTTATCGACACCCCTGATGATGATATGGACCCTCAGACTGCTGAACTGATGGTGCTTGCCAATCTGAGCATGGATGCTATAGAGTCCTTCGATGATGGGGATAGCTATGAATCGCTCAAGTGGGATGAGGAACTCGTGGACAGTCAACTCTGTATTGTTCCCACACGCATCTACCCGATATCTGACCACGGGAACATCTACCTTCGTCTATGGTGTTACCTCTGTATCCTCGATGCTGACACAGAGTCTGTTGAGGTCAAGAGAGCTACGTTGCCACTCCCCTCTAGACTGAGGATGGCATTGGGAATCGATCCAGATACCTTCGTTGGAGTAAGGGCGGACCCATTGACGGATTCAAAGGTATTGATGTTCAAGACTGTCTATCACGGTCTTCAGGAGTATGAGACCGAGGGTGAGAAACGCAGGTTTCATAGATTTGGTGAAATAACACTCTTTAGAGGAGTTAGAAAGTCCGAGCATGAAGATGACGATATATAGAATGTTGATAGTTAGGTAATATAGTGTGACTCTTGATACTCCAATTCGTTTGTACAGAGATGAGAATGAGAAATTCTACTTGTGGATATCTCCAATGTGTGGGAATAGAGTTCTATGTAATGAGATTTTCGTGCTTTGCACCATTGATACTCAATTCAACACTCCCTTATCCAACCGGAGTGGATTTATTACGATGTTAATCAATACATATGTGCAGTGGGATGCGGAAAGGGAATCCTGTTTCAAACCTGAGGCATTATGCTTCAAGTCTTCTCATCATCTAATTGGAGGTAATCATGTGGAAAAGTGGAAGAGTTTCGTGATTATTGGAGGGTTGGTCGGAGTCATCATCAACATGATGGCTGAAGTGTTCTATCTGATTGCTATCAATCGATTCACTGCACTTGAGGACATTGTAAACACAATTACCGACTATGCATTAATCTCGTTTGTACTAGGAATGTGGTTGAGCATTGTCATCATTGTTGGTTTGTCTGGGTGGCTGACTGTAGAAACAAGAAAAGATCAAGCTGGAAAATCACCATAATCCTCAAGTACGGAAAATTCAGTCTAGATAAGGAGTGCCAGAGGGGATGGAGTCGTTCTGACTAGCCCCTCTGTAGGTAGGTAATTTTCAAGAAGGAGTTCGTCCTCTCCAGATATTGGAGTTTCTGGCACAAGAAGAGTGACTCTATTCAGAGAAGGACTTAAATCAAATGCTAAACTATGTATTCAATCGGTAGGTTCCTGTTCCATGAGATTTTAGTAGACTAAAAGCACTATGGTCAATCCTGAAAATACATCTCTCACCCAATCTTGTCATAGATCTTATTTTGAATCGTGGTGGAGAAATTCATTCATTCTCCTAGTGTCCTTGAAAGTGAGTGGAGCAGTCACCGAGAGATTTGTGGTAGGAGGGGGGAGTTTTTTGTATGAGGGCATGTTATCTCTTAAAAAAACATAGCTCCCGATGACTGGCTACCACCACTATTCATTAACCAGTCCTTTAATTTAAATGCATCGGAGTAAAGTGTCTATCTCGTAATAGGGCATAAGCACCGAGACACAATATATATCAAAGCTCTATCTAATATAATATCGTGGTAATGAATCCGACTGAGGTTTCCAGAGACGAAACAAAGTACTTCCAGCCGATATACCCGTCTACTGAGCTATATACTTGTATTATCTAACTCAGTCTGATCCTACCACACATCTTTGGGAGAATGAGTGTCATGTCTGAGAGAGAAGCTCAACCGCAGAGAGAGAAGCAACCTGAGATGGGACTTGAAGAAGCCAAGAAATCTGGTCTGGTGAAGGATAAGAAGAAGAAAAAGGATAAGAAATGAAGAGTCATGACACGAATGTCTATTATCTTTGAATCATAATAGTTGGCCGCAAGCTGCTCTTACCCGAGTCAAACTGGAGTTAGTTATGAGTTCAGAATATAAAATGTCACAACAGAATGAGTAGTTTAATTGTATGGGTGAATGATGATATTCCAGGAGGATTCAAACTCAAGATATTGATGCATTGTTGAAGACGAATTGAATGCGAAATCTAGAAAATGATATAAAGATAAATTGAATAAACATCAATCAGTCGATGTCCCTATGCTGGATTCATTGATTTTCACACAGTGATTTGTGTATACAGAGGGTATTAAGAATGAAGAAATATTTCCGATGTCAAATAACTTCAATGTTGCTCCTTGCAGTCATTGGTCTTCCAGTTATTGTTCAGGCACTTCCACCCCCCACCTTGCCGGGTTTCCTATCTTTACACCTATGCATTTATACCTAATGGAAATTCCAGTTCCATTTTTTCAGTCATGAGGAAACTCTCAAAACATAAAATAATATACTGACTCCTAGGTTAAGAGAGGAGTTTCAACATGTCAAATCCTGAACGAAGTACATTAACATCGTATATACCTGAACTTGATCAGTCACACAAAATTACAACAGAACAGTCAATTGAACTTCCATTCTGGATTCCTATCAGGTCAGGTGAGTACACATTTCCTACTCGCCAGAGAATTAAAATCCGTAATGACCTCTGGTTGGTATCAGTGGCAAATCTTGTAGACGGTACTTCAGGAACTCCATTTCAATTCGTTGTTGATGAAACTAAGGTTTCAGATGATGAATATTTAAAGGTGGTCACTGAGGGGAATGCACATTATTATCATAAGACGAAGATGAAGACCACAGTCATCAGCAATGTCGTTCATCTTCCACCTGTTGGGATGATCACAGAAGAACCGGGTTCAGAAGAGTGGAAAAAACAGATACTTGAGGTATTACATGGCGCTGGTCAATATATGCATAATACACTTAGACTCATCAATCAGTTCATCGATTACTACTGCTCAATAATCAGTGTGAACAATCAGGCAAATGAGGTGCGTCGTGTCAGCTCTTATGAAACAATGGTTCGGTTAATAGTTAATGTCGAGAAGGATGGGGTTCATTACAGCTATCCATCCACCTTTGCTCCGGACTTACGAATGGCCAATCTTACTCATCCACTATATCGAGTTCGGGATGATACTATTCTAGCCAAATTTCGAGAAGAGCTAGAAACCCTTGATGAGCCATCATTTCATCAATTGCAATGGGTTAAGACACTGAACCATCAGCGAGAACAACGATATCAAGAAGCTCTCCTGAGTGCATCACAGACTCTAGAGGCTCTGGTGTACAGTTACATGGATGCTAAAGGTATCAAAGAATTATCCAAGAAGGGCATGGCTGGATTCGTTATGGAACTCAGTGAACCTATGTCACATTTCTTTTCAGAGTTCACAGAAGATGCTAAGCTGGCTAGATATCGGTCAGAAGGTGTCTGTTCTAAAGTTGCCAACCTATGGCGTCTCCGTAATGATGTTGTCCATAATCAAAGAATCATCTCAAGACAAGATCACTACTTTATTAGTAGGGGTCTTAAGAATCTGGCAAATCTAAGACGTTTTCTCTTGCATACAATAAATCCGAAATTGGTAGAGCTAGAGAACCAATTCAAGAAGTTCTTAGAACCTGTACTTTTCAGTCAGGAACTCAGTATGTATCCTGGTCAAGTGGTCTCTCTGGAGCATGAATGGCGTCGAGAAATAGATGATTATCAAATAGTCTAAGGAGATTAGCTTATCAAATAGACATGTGGCGAGAAAGAAAATACCACTCGTAAAAGGTGTAAAACAAGATGAATATATTAGAGATTGTCTTGAAGATTGAGCTGGCGAGCATCCGAATAAGGAGAGGTTATATTCGATAACATTTAATCTAGCTGAGGCATTGAGATCAGAGGTCTGCATGGTGGCTAAGTTCTCTCCTACAAGTGCCTCGAAGTTGCTTCCTGAGTATTATAAAAAATATAGAATGAGTATCTGCACATTGGGAGGCACACACTCGTACTCAAGATGATGTCAAAAAATGGTGGGAACGTGCACCACCAAATGATGACCGGAAACGAGCTAGGATTGACACTCATTTTGAAAAAAAGAACGCTATGGAGCCTCGTGAAAGGCTCCATTAGATTAATAAAATATTTATTTATTAAAATCTATAGTTCAGAAAAATCTTCACGAGCCGCCCCACACATAGGACAGACCCAGTCATCTGGTAGGTCCTCGAACTTTGTACCAGCGGCAATTCCGCTATCGGGATCGCCAACGTCCTCATCGTAGACCCATCCGCACACTAGACATTCCCATTTGGCCATTGTTTCATACTCCAAATTAGGTTGTAGAATCCGATTTGGAAACCGGATTCATTCATTACTACCGCTTTTGACTAATCGGATAAAAGGCTTCGCTTTCCGACCTTAAGCCAAGATTTGGTATTATTTCTCCCAGAGAATATCGGTTTTTAGGTCCCGATGTAGCCTGGTAATGCTCCGAACATTGCTACTGATTAATTTGTATCCAACCAAGATAACAACAGCGACTCCAGCCCCAGCAACTATTATCATCACAGGTACAGTTCCTTCCCAGATAGTGTATCCTGCACCAACAGTAATCACATTGCCGGTCTGCGAGACCGTGTAGAATACAGATCCTGTCCAATAATTAACAACGCTTGGTGGAACATAGGGGTCTGGATTCCACCACGTTGTATCCCATGTAGTATAATATGAGTCCCATGTAGTATAAGTTGTGCCCCATGTAGGGTACCACGCCGTAGTGCATGTCCAATATGCGATAGTCGTTGTTGACCACCACGTTGAATATGTGGGGTAAGTTGTAGTGAAGGTCGTGTTTGCAAGGAATACTTCCGTTTGTTCGTAATCTTCAGAGGTCATAGGGATTGTTGATATATAGGTGTCTAGAGATTGGTTGAAGTATGCACAGATTGCAGGAATATCCATGTATACCCCATCTTTAGAAGCGATTACTGAATAGGTAACGGTCCAGGTCCCTCCCGGATTCAAAGAATCGTGTGTCCAGTAATAATCACCGCTTCGATCAAATGTCGGATTCACACCATCAAGAAGTTTGATATCATAAGCAGTTTTTGGACCAAGATTCTTCACATCAATTGTGAAAGTGACAGTTCCACCAGAACCAATACTCCTTGTGTTGGGAGTTTTGGTCACTAAGAGATATGGTTCATCCAGAAGCGATTCATCAATGTCTAACTCAAAATCTAATGATAGGGCAGCTGATGACATATCATGATACACAATAGAATAGGTTGGGAATGTATAAGCTTCGTAATTATATACTAGAGTCATACCCATACTATCTGTGATGGCGGAACCAATGTCCATCTCCATAAATGGGGCAAAATGACTTAGAATATCACTTGTATCTATCATCTGATTTACTACACTTTTGATCTGTGTTGTATTGTCTGTGAATGCATCCATTGCATCCCAAAGAGCTTGTAAAGTAATGTCCCAGTGATCCTCCATAAATTCTGCGATTGCTTCTTTGTCAGCGAGGTCTGAGTTGATCTCAATTCCAGTAAGGTCTTCAATAACAGCTGAAATACCTTCAATCGCAGGATTCAATGATTCTTCGAGTACTGTTGGATTAGGGTAGGTAGCATCATCCAATATGTCGAGGATGTTGTAATTGTCAAAGTACTCCAAAAATGCCTCGATAATAGCAAGTAATGGATCATCCTCAGCTACTGCTTCATCAATGTACTCTGTGAGAACAGTCGGAGTCAAACCCGCTTTCTCAAACAGGCTACCAACAAGATCAAAATTGATATCATCCATAGGATAGTACTCAGTAATCATTGAGTAATCGTAGTTCAGGATTTGCTCTCTCAAATCGGGTGGCATACCTGGATAATCTCCCCAAAGTGATTCGATAGTAGAATCGAAGAGACCTGGATAAAGATTAGCCAGTGTTTGATAATATTGTGAAAGATAATATGCTGGCATTTCAGTTCCTATGTATTCAATATACTCACTCAAAGGACCTCCTGAAAACATTGCAGGATACACACTATATGAAGGTGGAATATAGAAATCCTCATCGATTACTTCCCATTCTACAGGGATTCCATTTAACGATACATCCGATGGTGCAGCAGCCGCAATCGCGGACAAACTGTTCATTGAATCGTCCTCAGCCATCTTGTTTTTAATCGCACCTGAGTAACCAACATGTGATGCTAAGGAATAGGATTCCTCTCCTACCGCTGGTGTAATGTACTCTGGAGTGTTGAAAAAGACCCCTCCCATGATTCCCGACTGTAGTACGAGGTTATAGGGATAGGCGTTGTCATCCAAGATCCTCATGTAATATCCCGAACTCGAGAGGAAATAGTCGGGATTGCTTGGTATGTAATAATTATCAACATCTGGTACTTGGATAGGGAGGTATGCTTCCACAGCATGACTGACTGCATCTGGCCAATAGGACCCCTTTAGGATGTCCATATATCCTCCAAGTTGTGATAATTCAGTTCGCAGAATTGTCATTGCATTGATGCCTGTTGGAGCTGCTGGAGAAGCAACATAGACAATATAGTATGTATGCAATTCTGAGTCATAGTAATAGTACGGATAGATCTGGTCATATGTTCCCAATTTCTGAAAATCCAAACCGAGTTTTGCTTCATAAACAGGTACCACTTCATCTGCTAATGAGTATGCTTCTACAAGTGTTAGGTCTGTAATTGATGTGCTTTCAGCTACTTCTATGATTCCTGATACTCTTACTCCAAGTATCGCAGTTGGAGTGCCTACTACACCATTAGGATAAACGGATCTTCCATTCATCTCAAGAAATATTGCTGAGACTGCTCCATCTTCGTATGCTAATTGACTACTGACTATCTGTTCCAGAGTATTTGTAAATGGGTATTGATAATGAGAAGCATTTTGGATTGTCCCTATCGCATTAGATACTCCACCCCAAGGGTCTACAGCTGTAACAATTGCTTCGATTGTCCCTACGCTTGGTGAGGCAATGTACTGTGTAGGTTGGAATGATTTTTCTAAATCCAACCCATTTGTTACCTGTTTATTTCCTAGAATCGGAACAACAAGAATTACTGTAAAGATTAGAATTGCTACGAGTTTGATTTTGTGGTTTCTCACAATCGTCCCTCTCATCCACTGAAGGCAGGCCAGGTACCTTCAATTGTTAACTTTAGTATGGGGATAATTGGATATAATAATGTCGTTTCCAGAAATCGATTGAAAAAAAGAGAGAAGAACCCACGCTTGGCGGCGTGGGTTTTAGATACTGTAATTATCTTCTACGGATCAATAGGATTGCAACACCGATGATTGCTACTCCGCCAACACCAATTGTTACGTAGAGGGTCGGAATACCAAAGACAGTTCCTTCCCACCAGTTACCTGAACCAGTTATCTGAATCTGATAACCTGGAGCAGACAAAGCATAGAAGCTTGCACCTGTCCATGCTTCAGGGCTATCTGGGTTGTATGACGCAACTGTTGTATTGAAGTAGACACAGATAGCTGGCAAATCAGTATAGAGACCTGCATTCTCAGCAGCAACAGTGTATGTTATTGTCCAAGTTGCACCCGCTGCAAGAGTGGTTCTAGTCCAATAGAACTCACGATCTCCATCTAGACCTGCGTTCATTCCATCAAGTACCTTGACATCGTATGCAGTTTCAGTGCCATAGTTATGGACTGTTATGTTATAGTTGATTACAGAACCTGGAGCAACTATTCGTGATGCTGGGCTCTTCGTAATCACTAGGAAGGGATTATCAAACTCCATAGAATCAGGGTCGGCATCGAACGTCAGTGTAAGGTCATCTGTGTCAAGCTCAAACATAGTGAAGTTCATGAAACTTTCATCAAGATTCAGTGCACCAACAAATCCTAAACCTGTAGCAAATGATGTTCCTAAATCCGCCATCAGGTAAGGTATAATGTGGCTCTCTAGGTTATCCATATCTAGCATAGCATGTACTGCATTCTTGATTGGTGTCGTATCATCATCAAATGCTGCCATTGCTGTCCAAAGAGCTTGTAGTGTAATGTCCCAATGTTCGTCAACAAACGTTGCTAATGCCTCTTTGTTTTGGAACTCAGAGGGCACATCAACGTCGGCTAAATCATTCATCATGGTCTCTAGGTTGGTGATGAAAGTGTTGAGATAACCTTCAAGCCCGTCTGCACTCGCATAGTTGGATGATTGCATGATATCGAGTAGATTGTAGGAATCGAAGTAACTAATGAACCCTAATGCTACTGCTGCTAGTGGATTCTCTTCTGCTAATGTGTCATTAATGTGTGTCATCAGAGTAGTTGGATTCATTCCAGCATATTCCATCACAGCTGCAACCAGATCAAAGTTGATACTGAAACCCTCTGGTGTCATGCCTGGTGGAAAATCATTCTCATCCAAGTCCAGGAGCATTTCATCGAGATCTGGGAATCCTGCGCTGCTCCCTGTGCCCCATAGAGCATCAATATAGGGATCGAACGCGTTTGCATCAAGAGCAAATACTGAGCTTAATTCAATAGCTAATTCTCTTGGAAGATGTGATAGATATGCCATCATTACATCTTGAAGTGTAGAGTTGACAGGAAGTGTTCCACCATAAGGTAGTGGGATTGGTAATGGAATTTCATAACTGTCATCGAATGTAGCCCAATCATTGGGAATTCCGCTGATTGATAGACTGGCAGGTGCAACTCCTCCAATTACTGACACTGCGTCTCTAGTTGAGTCCTGTGCCATCTTGTTCTGAAGATTTCCGGTGAACCCAAGATGATCTAAGACCGAATATGTTTCATCACCTGCAACGATATAGCCTGGTTCAGTGAATCCAGCTTGAGCAATTAGTGCGGCTTGTACTATTTCCTGATATTCGGGATGAGATACATGTGCTCGATAGTATGGATAGCTCATACTGCTGAGAAGGTATTGAATTCCATACCCATATGGTGCATCCTCTACAGCCCAGTAGACTGGCATGAATGCTTCTACTGCCTGTGTCATTATATATGGCCAATCTGGACTGCCACAGATGTCCATGAACCCTCCCATCTCGCTAAAGCGGGTGAGAAGTGTTTCAATGACTGTTTCACCTTGACTGGCTGTCATCAGATCCATGTACACAATCTCATATTGCATTGGATACATGAACTCATCACTGATGAGAATTGGTGCAAAATAGTAAAAGCTTGTGTCCTGTGTTGGTATGACAGCGAATCTCTCCAAGCTAATTCCAAGGTCACTATCATACTCATCGGCGATTTCATCAGCTATGTTAATTGCCTCCGTCACACTCAAGTCTGTGAAGCTAGCAAGTCCTTCATCAAGGGGGACTTCAAGAATAGATTTCACAGTGACTGTAAGTGTAGCAATTGGTCCACCAACTACTCCATTCGGGAATGGTGTTAGACCATTTATTTCGAATATGGCATTAGACACAAAACCATCGTCGCTTGCCATTTGAGCTTGTACGATATCCAAAAGATCCTCTGCAGCGCTGTTAGCATACTCTGTTGCATTTTGAGCACTCGCAACAATATTTGTTACTCCACCCCAATAGTCCACACCTGAGAATAATCCCTCAACGGTGGCAATTTCGGGGGGTTCCATCATCGCTGGCTCGGCACTTATTCGAGCTGGCGTGCTTTGTGTTGAATTTGCAGCAATCGTAGGCAACAATAAAGTAGCGAGTACGAACACTGCAAACAATGAAGTGTAATTCTTATGATTCATATCATCCTTTCCCCATAAGGTTAAGTCTCAGCTTGATATTGGCTAGACTAGATAAGGCTAATATATTGTTCAAAATGTAGGTTTATGAAATTTGTGTCGCTGTTTACCTGTCGAATTATCGATATTGTTTTGTCGAAGAGATGAATTGTGAGAGGTATATCCTACTCTTCAAATTTATCATCCATAGAATCTTCTTCACTCTCAGGTATATCTGATTCCGAATCAAAATCATCCGGTTTTTTAAAATCATCTTCAGTATTCGTTAGAGGTTCTGCTTCTTCTACATCTAAGTCTTCATCCTCGACCTTCTCTTCAATCAGGTCTCCTATTGTATCAACTGGTCCAACTGGTTCCTCTGGTTCTTTTCTTATCACCCACAAGTATCGTATTTCCATGATTAATGCAATGAATGGGAATATCATTAGTTTGATGATATTG
>Ga0315553_10003253_pt1 | contig 12727 bp, 13 predicted proteins | sample SalMarSW160140MG_FD_203099 | JGI IMG/M metagenome (GOLD analysis project Ga0315553, IMG submission 203099) | Salt marsh sediment microbial communities from the Plum Island Ecosystem LTER, Massachusetts, United States - Salt Marsh Sediment SW1601-40 ... | reverse complement strand
CTTATCCCATACTCGTCACTATATACAATTTGGCTCTGGTCAGCAGGATTATCAACTATCCCAACAGAGTTCCTGTATATTCTCGTTAGTACTATATCGTATATCAAGTCCTCTCCGTACAGTTCGTGACCTTTTTGTGGGTAGGCTTGATCTGCAGGTATCGTGAAATGACGAGTTTCACCAATTCTCATTCCGACAATAGCGTCCTTGTACATTTGAAGCGCAGACACTGCTTCAAGAGGTTCGACTGATGAAATGTCAGGATAGTCCGCCTCTTGGATTACTGTGCCGTTTCTCAAACTCAAGATATAGTGCACAGTTACAGCATCAGTTGTCTTGTTGACCCTCCAATAATCACCAAGATTTACACCCGGAGAATATCCAACAACGACGTCACTATTGTTCAAACCAGCACTCCTGAAGGTATGAGTATAGTTCTGCCATGCAAATCCAATCCAACCTGATGTTCTAGCTTCTAATCCGATATACAATACAGTACCGTTATGTTCGGCATAGACGTTTACCCCGGTCACAGGATCCGTGTAAGTGTATGTATATTCAGTCGGGTCAATTATTCCATCTGTAATTCCATAGTAATCATCGACATAGGGGATAGATAGATTCACTACCGACTCAGCAAAGATTGACCCAAAATCCATGTTTTGAGCCAAGTGTCCTGATTCCGAAGTCTCGGAGATGGGACTTATAGCCATGAAACTACTCGTCATAAAAAGAGCGAGTAGCAGTAGGGTTCCTATCCTTTTATTCAACAGGCTCAATACGAATCACCATGATTTCATCGGGATCTCTGTCCAGTGGTTTCAGATTCCACTAGACGGGGATTGGTCGCTCGAGCTTCTGGTTTGTTATTATAGATTTCGGATGTTGAAAGCATGCACAAACAATAAAAAATCGCCCGAAAAGGTCAAAACTGAAACGAAGTGCAGTCAGGCACCGGAAGTGGGCCATATTGATATCAGTCCTTATTGCCATATTGGCAGCATTTGTGGTTGTTGTTCTTTTCATGCCCGGAACAATCAGAATGCTACGCGAAAAGGGGATGATTGGAATCGATGTGCACAAACCTGAGAAACCAAAAATTCCCAAAGGTGGAGGTATCGTAGTCCTTTTCGCAATCGTCTTCGGACTGCTATTGGTCATGGGAATCACAACATTTCAAGAGCAGGCAGAGGTTCGTGAGGGGTTGCTTGCTGCGTTAGTTTCAATCCTTATGGCAGGTTTCATTGGACTTCTTGACGATACCTTCAACTTCAAAAACAGGACGAAGATTGTTCTTCCAATGGTTGCTTCTATTCCAATGATTGCAGTCAGCGTGGGAAATCCAACAATGTCTATTCCGTTCATTGGAACCATCAACTTTGGTCCGTTCTATGCCCTTCTAATTGTCCCTCTAATGATGACGTTCATTGTGGACTCTACCAACATGTATGGAGGTATGAATGGTCTCGAAGCAGGTCTAAGTAGTATCAATTCCTCAGCTATCATACTCTATGTCCTTCTCTCTCCATATGTTGATGGGCATATGATCACAACGGCTCAGACAGACGCAGGAATGGTGGCTGCAGCACTATTTGGTGCATCTATTGCATTCCTCATCTTCAATATGTTTCCAGCTAAGGTACTCCCAGGGGATGTTGGTAGACTACCACTCGGAGCAGCAATGGCATCGGCTTTGATTCTGGGTAACATGGACAGACTGGCTATCATCATGTATATGCCCTTCTTGCTCAACTTCCTGCTCTACATTGTGTATCTCGTGTATGTCAAAAGAAAGGGAATAGAATATGTCAAGTTTGCAACCCCAAGAGAAGATGGAACTCTAGAGGTGGTCGGACCATTCACGATTTATTGGATACTGCCTCACTTTTCTAAGAATATAACAGAGAAACGAAATGTACTACTGTTATTGCTCCTACAGGCATTGATAGCATATGGAGCTGTGGTGTTTCTCCTTATTGCATATCCACTAGGAGTAGGTCTATTCTAGTTAATCTTCTTTGAGAGATACGCATCAACTACGTAGTCCATACCAAACCTACTGAAGGCTTGTTGCTCTGCTTTAGTCCGTATCTTCTTGAACTGATGAATATGATTCTGCCATTCGGGCTCACCGTATCGAATATCTTGAGAGAGCTCATCGAGTCGCTTGAGGTCTGCGTCGTTCATAGGTTCTGTTGGTAAAGAATACTGCACAATATCTTCAGGAGTGACTCCAATCCATTTAGCACAAGGAATTGTTAGGTCTTTGATATGTGCCGAGTTCGCACTACCACTAGTGATGACTTTCGCAATGTGCATGCCCCAAGGGTCACCATCCGTGAATATGTACACTGGGAGTCCAAGAGAAACATGTAGGTTTCTCATAAGGCGCCGGGTCGATCTAGGGGGTTGACCGCCAAGCTGAATCAGAACTGCGTTGAACCGTTTCCATGCCTTAGTTTCAATCAATCGAGAGAACATCCCTCCGGATTCTACAGCCAAGACAATTTCAGCATTTGACTCAAGGGGTTCAGCAGTCATCAGAGCGGGGCCCACAGGTAATCCATCGGGACTTATCGTGAGGTCTATTTCTTTTCCTTCATAACCAGATACCGTATATCGCATAACCACTTCACCATAGATTGAGGAGTGTTCTTCAGGATAGATACCAAAGCTCTCACGGGGAAGACCAGTGAGACATTCAAGATCTGTCACAATCCTATCTGATTCCGACTGGTCAGAAAAACCAACACCAAAAGCTTCTGAAGAGTAGTATAGGTCTCTTAGTGAACTTGTTCTAGATGCTTGAAGTAGTTCCTTAGCAAAAGATGCAACCCATGTAAGATGTGCAAACCGTTTGACATGTTTCACATTACTGGAATCTCGAATGCTTCGAGACGGGCCTAGGATATAGTGATTGGAGTCTTCATCGTATACAATATTGCTGGTTCGTCTGTCAGGTATCTCAAGTAGGGGGTACCTGTTTTCGCGTATGGCTTGGATTATCGTTTTGCCCAAGGATGCTAGTGTTTCTATGGCAGGTTTTCGTTCATTCATCTGGTTCAACCTCGAAAAGTTGTTTTACAAGATTATCTGTGGAGGGTACTTCATCGTAACCAGCCAGTGCTGTGCTGAACCTAGCTATCTGCCTGAATGATTTTGAGAAATCTCGCATCTTTTTTGTTTCACGGGCACTTCTTTTAGATCGAGCATTAATTTTCCCGAGCTTTCTTCCAAGTTCTTTGAGAAGTTGGTATGCCTCATGTTCAATCTCGGTGATAGAAGCAAGTGATTGTTTTCCTGCAGCCTTGAAAGGAATCTTAGTAGAACATAGATGGAAGAATAATGCAACAGGTTCCGACAAGCTGACACTATATCTAGACCAGCTCACTCTCTTCATCACTTTTGTCAAGACATCATCATTTGAATCATAGAGAAGGGGAACTCTGTTCACAAATCGATAGAGGGTTGGAATATCAGACCTAGGAAAATCATCCCCTGTTGCGAGAATAGCCTCAATTACGAATGGATTGCCTTGCCATTCACTGGTCCCACGACGGGCATATTCAGCCAGTTTCACATTGAAGACGGAGGTTGTTGCATTCAGGAAATCAGTCTTTCCAATAGGACTGAGGCATTTGCTATCAGGACTTTCGAATCCATCATATTTCCTCAACGCATGTGCTAGCTGAGATAGTTCATCTCTAGTGAGTTCTGCAATGATTCGATTTGGATTCAAATTCATAAATCGAAGAAAGCGCGCAGATGTTCTGGGGCCGACCTTTTGGAAGGAACTGCAGAGAAAATCATTAAGATTCTTTTCCCCATGTTTTGAAATGAGTCTGCGAAGGACCTCCATATCGACTGACCGTGGATGGGGTTCTGATGGTCTGATTGGTTCAGGGACTTTTTCAGACCAACCTCCCAGATTCATTTGTAACTCATTATCAATCTTCAAAGTGAATGTTGCATGAGGTGTTGATATAGTTGAAAGACGTAGATACTCTATTATTCGGTCCTGAGACCGTTTCAGGTCACCTTTCAGTTGAATAGTGACAGTAGTACCAACGGCATCACGTTTGAGCTCTTTTTTGTCTTCCACAAGAGGGAGGTTATTCTCAACATCAACTAATAATCGATATAGAACCCCTTTGGAAGTTTGAGTCCTTGTATGTATGGTTACAGGAGAGTCCGTAGTTATTTGACCATATAGAACTGCCATTGTAACGCCAAGACCAAAAGTTCCACGTTTCTGCTGTTGAGAATATTTACTTCCATAGAGCACTCGACCGAAAGCTTGTGGAACTTGTTCTGGGGGAACTCCAGTGCCGTTGTCTGTAACTGTGACTATAATTGTGTCTGATGTCAGGTTTCGGATCTCAATATCTATCAAAGGATGAGTTTGGGCATCATCACACGAGTCCAGACTATTCTCAACCAACTCTCTTACTGTTGAATAAACAGCCTGTGTGTGATTACCAAAGCCAGCCATCTGTCGATTCCTGTAGAAGAACTCAGCTGGCGAGATGCTTCCAAAGCGTGCATCTATTGTTTTTGAATGACTCATGCTACTCGTGCATCAAGGAACGCCCTAGTCATATTAGACGAGGTATTACAGGCATCATAGGTCTGTATCTTCCCATAGCTCAGCCTGTTGACGATTCATATCTCTCCGCATCTTCTCCAAACGAGAATAGACCGCACTATGTGGTGCCCCAGCAATGAGCATATCAATGGCTCTTCTGGCATAGTCCAGACCTGAACCAACTCCAATTATGGAAACTGTTTTTCCATAGATAGCTATCTTGGTTTCGGTAGTCTGCTCAATGACTCTTCTTGTACGACCATTCTCTCCAATGATACGTCCTGCGACTCGTTTCATATGGTTTTGTGAAGGTCCTACAACCTCACGAAGTGAGATTACCAGTAGCTGAGTATCATCATCGATTAGAGTGAGTGCATTCTTGGGACTGAATCCACGTGCCATTGCTCGAATGATATCACGGGCTTTCCATGCTAAGACAGGGTCTTCAGTATTTTCAGGTGCTGTAATAGTCACTATTCCTTCTGAATTCACATTTATCTTGACGTTTGTAAGTTGCTCAACACGTCTTCTAACTTTGCCATTTCGTCCCACAATTACACCAACCCGTTCTTCTGGCACTCTGATTGTTTCATGATAAAGCATTCACTTTTCACCACCTGTGACTATGTATTTTGCAATGACTTCAGGATCTTCTGTATCGACACCTAATTTTGTGAAATAATTGGTTATGTTTTGAATGTCACGGAACAGATACTTTTTCGCATATTCGTGACCAATTAGAACAGATTGGGATACATCTATGATCACCGGTTTTCCTAACCAGAGGATATTATACTCTGAGAGGTCAGCATGTACCAGACCTGCTTTTTCATAGCCCACTTCAATCATACGAATGATTTCATTGAATGTTTTCACAGGAGAGGGAATTTCGATGTTTTTAATCAGAGGCGCGGGTAGATTGCTTTTGGTGTCGCCTATGAATTCCATAACCAATACATTGCGATCAATAGCTATTGGTTTCGGAACACGAATTCCTGCATTATGATATCTCAAGAGATTTTTGTATTCCTTTGTTGCCCACTGAGGAATCAATGATCTACTGCGACGTTTTACACTCTTGAACCGGGGGTCTCCTACGATATATTCAAGCATAAAATCTGTTTCAGCTGTAGAAACACGATATATCTTTACAGCAACCGATTTTCCATTTGCGTCCTCACCCCGGTATACGTTTGCCTCCTTTCCAGTACTAATCGCACCATGAAGAGCTCGGATAATGCCCTGATTCAGGAGCTTGTAGAGGGTCTTGAGTGTGGGAGGATCTATTACACCCTCAACTACTTTGAACTCATCGTCGTCTTTCCGTCTTTTTTGTTTTCGACGGTCGAGATCCGAGATTATTTTCTTATGTTGCGCATCAGCTCGCTTCAACGGTCATTGCCATCCTAAATACTACTGGAGTGAAATCATGTGAAGTAAGATTTCATTCTCAAAAAAGGATTGACTTTGCATCAGAACATCTTTAGAATACCTTTATTCTGCAACCAGTCCAGCTCGTTGCCTCTGTATCTATAGACAACATCACACTTCTCATCACTTTGAAAATCCCAAGGTGTGATAAGGACTGTATCACCGATTCGCATCCAGACTCTCTTCTTCATTCTGCCTGGAATTCTACCGATTCTGATGTTTTGGTCCTCACATCTAACTCGAACTCTATCAAACCCCAACATCTGGATGATTATTCCAAACATCTCTCCATCATCACGTCTTGGAGTCCTGACTCTCAGTGGTTCATCAGGACCAGTGCCTTGCTGCGGTCGTTTACCGCCGCTGCCTCTTCTTCGGGACAAAGTATTCCTCCAGTTATGCGTTGGACTACTGCGTCCAATAGCAACTAATGCTGAATTCTGGTAGAGGCCATTTAAGAGTACCGAAACCTCGCTCTACTCCGATGGGAGAAGATAGAACACATCATCAACAGTCAACCCATATACTGTACTTCCAGCTTCAACGTCATTATCAAGAAGTGATTCATCGAGCTCAGTAATTTCATAGGTTTCTGAATCCATCAATTGAGCAGGTTGACCATAGACTCGTGTCGTAACCATAAACTTGCGTCTGTCATTCTTAGAGGCAAGATATTCAAGTGTACGCCATTTAGAACTCTTTGGATTCATCGTGAATCGCTGCCTCTGAGTTAAATCAAAACACGTGAGACCGGCTTTACTCATTGCCATAACTTGGCAGGGCTTGTCAAGAACTTTTACAAAATCGCCTATCCCAAATCTGTGAAGGCGGATTAGAATAGTTGTACGAAATTTGTCCTTGCCACGCTTATCTTGACCCACCAATTTGTAGTTCTGTTTTCGCTCGGCAAGATATTTGGATTCGAGAACATCTGCAATGGAGCGACAGAGATGGTCAGAACCTATTTGAAAATCCATACCATACCTGTCACTGCTGATTTTAGTCACGAATGCCTTATCGTCAGATCCATATTGTGCAATAGTCATTTCAGTCACAGTACGGATAATATCATCCTCTTCCTCCTCTTTCAATTGGCGCCCATCTGCACGTATCTGGAGCGTTGCCTCGTAGTACCCCCCACTCTTCATGCCGCAGGTATCACATGTTCCATAAGAGAAACGGACTTCAACATTGTATTGTTCCTCATGTGGAGGGAGGTCTTCATGAGATTTTCCTAGGATTTTTAAAATGATATGAAGAACACGATCTAATCGCTTCTCCTCCTCGATTGTTATTTCGATTCCACGTACAAGAGGTTTTACTTCTGTATCGAGGAGTATGTCCAGTTGGTGAGGCCAGAGATCATCCGAGTCAGCAGCTGAAATTGTCATTTTTTTCCAACCACCCGGTATCTTCACTGAACCACATTTTTTGCAGGCCAGTAGTGTAAGTGGTGTTTTAACCTCAATCAGTGGATGATCTTTTTCATAGCACGTGGTACATAGACCATCCAAAACTGAGGGTTCACCACATTGATAACAGGGGGCTTTCAATTGAACCAACCAGATTTGGTCATACATATTCGCTTAAAACGTGGACTGTTGTGTAACAATAGTAAGCATAATAATTATGATTTGACCAATTTTCGTTAGTCGTATTGGGCCTAAAAAGAGGAATGGTGAAAATTAGTTGAGCACACAAAAAATTGCTGTAACTGCGGATATGGACAACGGACTTGATAGTCCTGTGAGTGGCCACTTTGGTCATTGCAAAGCATTCATTGTTTCTACAGTTGAAGACGGAAAAATAGTCAGTGTAGAAGCAGTACCTAACAATGGTCACAATAGCTGCGCAGAGCCAGTAAATCGACTGGTAAGCCTAGGCGTAAATGTTCTCATCACTATGGGTATGGGTATGAGACCTTACATGGTGGCTCAGCAAGTAGGATTAACAGTTGTACGAAGTGGAAACGCCACGGTGGGTGATGCAATTCAGACGTATCTGAAAGGAGTAGGAGAATTAATGGACAGTGATGGTCTCTGTGGTGGCGGCGGTAGCCACGGTGGCGGTGGAGATTGCCACTAAACATTAGAGTTTGACCCACTGTGCATGTGGATGTCCTTCAATGAAAAGGACTGCTTGCTCATGAACTAGACCAGCACTCATTGCTGCTTCTACAGTCCTCTTTCCAACCATATTTGCGATTGTTGCTTTCTCGAGGTGTTTCAAACATAGCTTCAGATCTACAAGATCTCCACCGTAGAACTCCTCACTGACCTTGAACTTCAAATCACCCTGTTTCAGAGTCTTTCCTAATAGACTCTTATCGCACATTGCAACAACATAATGCTCGTGAGTTTCGCTCACTTTCAGGTAGACTTGCACCATTCTCGATATCTCCCCAGACACTAGACGGGTCGAATAGATGTCCTAGCGCCACAGGCTGAACAGACCAAATAATATGCGCCTGCATCCTTCGTAATTTCAGTATCAGGACGTGTACAAACTGGACATATGACATAGGAATCGATGTAGCGGCTGAGCACTTCATCAATTAATTCTGCATTGAACTTACCATTGAACATGGCATTGCTACCCTCCATTGTTCCTGCAGTACCAAGCTGACCTGAAACAAACTTCAAGACCTCCTTACCAGGGCGATTTAAGATATTGATAATCTCTTGAAAATTCTGCCAGATACTTCTGTTTCCTTGAAGCATGACCTGGACACCAGGAACTTGAAATCGCTCTCCTGATTTCTTAAAGGCGTCCTCGGGCACCTGTGATCGCGCCCTATCCAGAAGCTTGTCATAGTCGTCCATACTTGAATTCTTCCCTAAACACTATTGAAGGTATTGCTCTGGTTAATGAGTTGTATTATCATTGATGACTATCAAATATCAGAAGTCCGAAATTGTCCTATACTAACCTCGTTGAGTGCTCCCTCTGCAACAAGATTGAACACCTTGGTTTGTACTTTTTCAGAATCTTGGCCTTTCTTCTCGAAGTATGCCACAATGTCCTTCAATGGAATGCCTTCAGGAGGGGCTTCCAACCGAACATACGCAATGATATCATTTGCAAGTTTGCCGGGAACAGTTTTACTGGCCACCGAGGTGGTCAGTATATCCTGTTGTTGTTCCATGGTTTCTGGTAAGGATATACCACTTCGATTGAGAACGGCCTTATACCGCTCCATAAGATGAAGACTCATGTAGTTGGGATCCGTCAGTTCTCGAACAACTTCAGGAATCAGATATATTTCGTCGTTGTACTGTCGAACCTTGCCAATCACCAATGCTAGAATGCTCTCCTTCACACCTTCCAGAATGGATGCATCCTCTTCACCCCACACCTTGACTCCAATGGTATCGGTTCCATCATCTATTGTGATGCTTTCAAACCGTTTCTTTCCAGTGTCATCACCCTCTCTGTAGAACTTGTTTACTACAAAGCCTACAATCACAACTCGCCTGAGTTCTACCCCAAAGGGAGACACTACATGCGGACCGTTGTCATCGGAGTAGAACCCGTTGGTGATGTCAGAGATGGATGCTCTGACTGCTGTCATTCGTTCTTTCATTTGAGTCATTCACCTTTGCTGTAATACTGCCTCGTTGTGTCACTATATATCCATCACGGAAGCTAGAAGAAATCCGAAAGTGAGCTCTGATGAGTTGAACCCCGAAGTTCTTCAAGAGCGCTTGTCAATCGCTCTAATGACTTTTGCACTCGAGACTCACTGAAATCATGTTCTAAACATAAAATCCTGTGCAATTCATCAGCCTGAGGACTGGACCATTCTGGAACTGGAGTCTTTATCTGTGGAGGGTTGATAAAAATCTCTCGGATTTCATTGTACGGAATGTCTTGAAGCTCTTTGTATTTTTCCTTATCTTTTGGATTCTTAGATACCTTGAAGGCAGATTCAACATCCTCTAGAGACCCATGTTTCTTCACAAGCTTCAGTGCTGTCTTCGGACCGAATCCAGTTACATTATCGTTGTAGTCCGTTCCAATTAGAATTGCAACATCAATCAACTGCTTCCGAGTAACTTCTAACAAACGGAGGTTTTCGTCAAGATCTATCAACTCAGGTGATATCATTGTGTATGTCTTTGAGGACCCGCCCCGGCGTCTTCCTGAGATGGATAGATTCCTAATCATTCGAGGACAATTATAGAGCAACGAATCATTGTCTTGACTTGCGCTTGCCCACACCAATCCATCACGAGCCATCTGTGCGGCAAGAGCTTCTCCCTCAGATGGTGCTTGAATAACAGGAATTCCTAATGCAGTGAGCAAACTCTTGCTTTCCTCAATCATTGGAGTGGTTAGTCTGGAACTTCCTTTTGCAGCTTTCAGCGCATCTTCGATTCTACCTTCAGATTTAGCTATTTTCCATTCCGCATATGCAGCCTCGCGGATTTCTCTTCTCTTTTGAACTTCATCAGCCTTCAGCGTTGGAGCTTCGCCATCGAACACATACACAGGATAGATTCCGTTCTCTAGTAGGTTTATGTTGCGATAGAATAACCCACTTAGATGACTTGTAACTCGTCCTTGCCTGTCAGATAATGGAGTTCCATCGGGTTGTCTTATGCTTGAAAGAAATGCATAGATTGTGTTAAACGCGTCAATGGCTAGTTTCTTTCCTGACAGATCAGAGAGTGAAATGGCCGTTGCATTAACAATGTCTCCGAGTTTTGTACCCATTCAATCCGCTCCTTTATCATTCATACATTCTAATACATCTCAAGAATATATGCTTCAGGATGGTACTTACACTCCAACAGATTTATAACAAATATCGGAGCACGCCCCCCAAAACTGATGCCCTAGGTATCAGTAACCTTCTGGTGATAATTTGGCAAGTATGAGAGCTATCAGGTGTACTTCGTGTCACGCTTCTGTTTCTCCACAGGAGAACGGCGTGAAGTTCAAATGTCCATCATGTGGTGAGTTTACCATCTGGCGGTGTGAACCTTGCAGACGATTTTCTAATAGATACACCTGTCCTAATTGTGGATTCGAGGGACCATAATCAAATAGGGAGATGAAATGCTTTGGCAAGAGTAGTTATGACCCTTCGGATTATGCCTGAGGATGTTGAAGTTGATTTGGATGATCTGCTTGAAAAAATCAAGAATGTTATTCCAGAAGGGACCGATATAGGAGCTACAGAAACCCAACCAGTGGCCTTTGGTCTCAAGGCACTTAGAATGAATCTTGCAAGAGATGAGTCTATGGGTGGTACTGATGACATCGAAGAGGCAATAAGCACTATTGAGGGAGTATCTCAAGTCGAAGTCGAAAGAGTATCAAGGATGTAGTAGGCGCGCAATCCACATGTTCTTAACTCACCTAGAGCCATATAACATGCACTAGAAGCTCATATAGCAATACAACCATGTTCTATATCGGATTATATTGGTAGACAAAGAAACATTGAATAGCAGAAGCAAGACGGATTTCGATGATTTGACATATTCCGTCCGGTTTCTCATACTATAATAATGATTCAGGAGGATGCTTCAAAGAAATGGTCGAAATTATCCTTAAGGTCGCAGAGGCTGAACATAGAGATATTGGTAGGTTCATAGTCCGTATTGACGCTGTTTCAATGGAGAAGCTGGGTGTAAGAACAGGCGACATCATCCAAATTAAAGGAAAGAGGGCAACTGCAGCTATTGCATGGCCTGCTTATCAAGGTGACAAAGGTAGAGAAATCATTCGGATGGACGGTCGAATCAGACGAAACGCAGGTGTAAGTCTTAGCGAGAAAGTAACAGTTACTAGAGCTAATGAAGAGCCTGCAAAGAATGTAACACTTGCACCGACGTCGGTACCAATCCGTCCTGAGCCCCGCTTCGAGGAGTTTGTGAAGAGAAAACTCTTGAATTGTCCTGTGACAACCCAAGATACTGTATTCATTCCAATTCTTGGAAGAGCTATACCCTTCAAAGTAACATCAATCAAACCAAATGGCACAGTTGTAGTTCAGCATTCTACAATACTAGCTATCGCAGAGAAACCAACAGGAGATGTTATTGGCACTGCCCAGGTGACCTATGAAGAGATAGGTGGATGTTCGGATGCCATTCAAAGGATTAGAGAAATGGTAGAGCTCCCAATGAAACATCCCGAGATTTTCAAGAGACTAGGGATTGATCCGCCTCGAGGTCTCATTTTGCATGGACCACCAGGTACAGGGAAGACTCTGTTGGCAAAGGCAGTTGCTAGTGAGTCTGAGGCAAACTTTGTACATATTAATGGCCCGGAAATCATGTCTAAATTCTACGGCGAATCTGAACAGAAACTAAGAAAGATTTTCGAAGAAGCGGAAGAGAACGCTCCAAGTATCATATTCATTGACGAACTGGATGCAATAGCACCCAAGAGAGAAGATGTACAAGGCGAAGTCGAGAGAAGAGTGGTTGCACAGCTCCTTGCAACTATGGATGGTCTCAAAGCAAGAGGACAAGTTGTTGTAATTGGTGCAACCAACCGTGTGAATGCTCTTGACCCTGCTCTTCGACGTCCAGGTAGATTCGACCGAGAGCTTGAGATTGGCGTCCCCGACGAAACGGGAAGACTGGAAGTGCTTCTTATCCATTCGAGGGGAATGCCATTGACCACGGAAGGGGATGGGACTGTAAACTTGCAAAATCTCGCAAAAATCACCCACGGATTTGTAGGTGCAGATCTTCA
>Ga0315553_10003251_pt1 | contig 12732 bp, 14 predicted proteins | sample SalMarSW160140MG_FD_203099 | JGI IMG/M metagenome (GOLD analysis project Ga0315553, IMG submission 203099) | Salt marsh sediment microbial communities from the Plum Island Ecosystem LTER, Massachusetts, United States - Salt Marsh Sediment SW1601-40 ... | reverse complement strand
AGCGCCGGGAAATTGCAGCTTGCCGCAATCGCAAAAGCGAGACCCACCATGAAAGCGACGTTCTCGTTTTCGAAGATGTAACCGAGATAGACAGCGAGCACGCCGATCGCCACGGCGGCGATCTTCGAGACCCGCACCCCCTTGTCTTCCGACACCCTTCCTTTGGCGATCACCGACTCGTAAAGGTCGTGACTCACGGCGGAGGCGCCGGCGAGCGTCAGTCCGGCGACGACCGCGAGGATCGTCGCAAAGGCCACGGCCGAGATGAAGCCGAGGAAGATCGACCCGCCAGCGGCGTTGGCGAGTTGCACCGCCGCCATATTGGTGCCGCCGATCAAGTCGGTGACCTTGTTGTAGGCGCCGCCCGGCTCGATGCGGTAGTTGGCGGCGTTGTTCATCAGGAAGGCGATGGCGCCGAAGCCGATGATGAATGTGAGGACGTAGAAGTAGCCGATAAAGCCAGTGGCGTAGAGCACGGATTTGCGCGCGGCCTTGGCGTCCGCCACGGTATAGAAGCGCATCAGGACATGCGGCAATCCCGCGGTGCCGAACATCAGCGCCAAGCCGAGCGACACTGCCGAAATGGGATCGGCGAGAAGCGCGCCAGGCGCCATGATCGCAGCGCCCTTCGGATGCACGGCGACCGCCGCCTTGAACAGCGCCGCGGGTGAGAAGCCGAATTTGACGAGCACCAGGAACGCAAGAACGGTGGCGCCGCCCAGCAGGAGGCAAGACTTGATGATCTGTACCCAAGTGGTCGCCAGCATTCCGCCCAGCGCGACATAGAGGATCATCAGCGCGCCGACGATCATCAGTGCATAGAGGTAAGGCATGCCGAACAGCAGCTCGATCAGCTTGCCCGCGCCCACCATCTGCGCGATCAGATAAAACGCCACCACCGTGAGCGTGCCGAACGCCGACAGCGTGCGAATCGAGACCGGCTCGAGGCGGAACGACACCACATCTGCAAAAGTGTAGCGCCCGAGATTGCGCAGCCGCTCGGCGATCAAAAACATGATGATCGGCCAGCCGACCAGCCAGCCGACCGAATAGACCAGTCCATCATAGCCGCTGGCGAAGACGAGGCCCGAAATGCCGAGAAACGACGCGGCCGACATGTAGTCGCCCGCCATGGCAAGGCCGTTTTGCGCGCCGGAAATGCCGGCGCCAGCCGTATAGAAATCGGCAGCCGACCGCGTGCGGTTCGCCGCCCGATAGGTGATCACCAGCGTCGCGGAGGCAAAGACCAGGAACATCACAATGGCCGAAAGATTCGGCGCACTCCCCACGGCCCCCGCGTCAGCCGCCGACGCGCGGGTCGCGCTCGCGAGCATAAAGACGATGGCGGCAGCGATGCCGGAGCGCATGCGCGGCATTATTTGATGTCCTCGAGGATTTGCCGCGTGAGCGCGTCGTACTCAGTATTGGCGCGGTGGACGTAAAGAGCCGTGAGGGCGAAGGCGGCGACGATCACCAGGAGGCCGAGGGGAATGCCCAGAGTCATCCCGTCGCCGATGGGCATGCCCAGCCATTGCGGGGCGAATGCTACGACCGCGATGTATCCGAAATAGATGATCAGCGTCGTCGCGCTGAGCGCCAAAGCGAACCGCGTTCTCCTGCGGACGAGCGTGTGGAAATGCGGATCCCGCTTGATCGCTTCGATCATCGTTGCGTTCGCGCGCACGGAGCCCTCTCAACTCTTCGACCGCCAGGCATGGCCAGAGACGTTTCAACTCGGCCGAGCGCCGCGCTAGCCGCAATTCGACGCCGGACGATAGGTCATTCGCACGGCGGAGCAATAGCATTTCGCACGGGACGCGTCTCGCGTCGGCGTCGATTCCAAGCAACAAGAAAGACGCCGCCGGCTGGCGGGCCCGGCGGCGTCTTCGTCAGCGTAGTTGCGGGCCGCGGCGAACCGCGGCCCGCGTCACTGATCACTCGGCGGGTGCCGCCTTGGAGATGACGCCCAAGGTCGCGCGGCGCTCCATCTCGGCGAACCCGTCCTCGGAGCTGGGCTCCGGCTTCAGCAACGACACCACGATGCCCACGATGAACGCGCCGGTCATGGTGAATAGGCACGGGTTCTTGAGCGGGAAGAACCACCAGTGATTCGGGGCATCCGCGTTCTTCAACAAGTCGAGCTGAACCGTCGGTCCGAGATAGATCAAGACCACGGTCCCGACCGCGCCGAACACGATACTCGCAACGGCGCCAGCGGTCGTCAGTCGCTTCCAGAAGATCGCGAGCATCAGCGCCGGGAAGTTGCAAGATGCCGCGATCGAGAAGGTCAGACCCACCATATAGGCGATATTCTGACCCTGGAACACGATGCCGAGCAGGACCGCGCAGATGCCAAGGATAACCGACGCGATACGGGCGACCTTGAGCTGCTCTTCTTCCGAGGCATGGCCGCCCTTGATGGTGCTGACCCAGAGGTCATGCGACAGCGCGGCAGCGCCGGAGAGCGTCAGACCCGCCACGACCGCGAGGATGGTGGCGAACGCCACGGCGCAGATGAAGCCGAACAGCAGCGGTCCACCCAACGCTTTCGCAAGCAGCGGTGCAGCCATGTTGCCGCCGCCGCCGGATGCCAGGATGCCCTGCTTGCCGACCAGCACCATCGCGCCGAAGCCGAGGACGAAGGTGATCAGGTAGAACAGGCCGATCCAGATCGTGGCCCACAGCACCGACTTGCGGGCCTGGGTCGCATCGGGGACGGTGTAGAACCGCATCAGGATGTGCGGCAGGCCCGCGGTTCCGAACATCAGCGCGAGGCCGAGAGACAGCGCGTCCCAGGCACCGGTGACGATCTTGGTGCCCGGTTCGAGCACCTGCTGGCCGTTGAGTTCCGCCGCCTTGGCAAACAGGTGGGTCGGATTGAAGCCGAACTGCACCAACACCAGGATCGTCATCAGGATGGCGCCGCTAAGCAAAAGGCCGGCCTTGATGATCTGCACCCAGGTCGTAGCAATCATGCCGCCGAACAGCACGTAGGTCATCATCACCACGCCGACGATCAGAATCGCGACCACGTAATCGAGTCCGAACAGCAGCTTGATCAGCGTGCCGGCACCGACCATCTGGCCGATCAGATAGGTGAGCACGACCACCAGGGTGCCGATCACCGCTGCGATACGCACCGGTCCCTGCTTCAGCCGATAGGCGACAACGTCGGCAAAGGTGTACTTGCCGAGATTGCGCAGCGGCTCCGCGATCAGGAACAGGATGATTGGCCAACCGACCAACCAGCCGGTCGAATAGATCAGTCCGTCGAATCCGTTAAGCGCAACGAGGCCGGCGATGCCGAGGAAGCTCGCAGCACTCATATAGTCACCGGCAAGCGCCAGACCGTTCTGGAAGCCGGTGATGCCGCCGCCTGCGGCATAAAAGTGGGCCGTCGTCTTCGTCCGCCGTGCCGCCCAGTAGGTGATGCCGAGCGTCAAGGTGATGAAGACGAAGAAGAAGAAAATCGCCAACCAGTATTCGCTCATTACTTCCTCCCCTGCGCTTCGATGACGGCAGCAGCGACCACCTTATCGTAGTGGTTATTGGCCCAATGAACGTAGATGAGACAAAGGACCCACGCCGAGACAATCACCAAAGCGCCGAGCAAAATACCGAGGCTGAGGCCTGGGGAAAGGAGGGTACCGAGCAGGGGCTTGTCGAAGGCCACCAGCATTATGAATCCGAAATAGAAAACCAACATCAGGATAGTCAGAATGATCGCGAGGCGAAAACGCGCCCCCGCGATGGCGTGCAGTTTGGACTCGACTTCGCTCATGCATTCACTCCCTAGGTACGTCATGACGCGCCGAGACTGAGCAGTCACGACGAGTCGAGGCAGACTCGTTTTGCGTCGTTTAGTAGTCTCGGAAGACGAAAAAGAAAATTAGCAATTAGGTGGTGCTGCCGGTCAGGATTGAACTGACGACCTCTCCCTTCATCACACTGACGCTTTCGCGTCCACCGCAGGCGGCGTTCGTGCGCTGGACCATCCCTTCGCCGATGGGCTACTCTTGAGCCGTTAGGCGCCGCCCGTCTGGCCTCTACACCTTCCCATTTGCGGGCTTGGCTCGGGATTGCCGTCGGCATAATCCGGACGGTTTCCCCGACTTTGGGCGGTGCGCTCCCGGTCGTTTCCGGCCGGGTGGGCAAACTCTACCAAGGGAGTGCTCTACCACTGAGCTACGGCAGCGATCCTCCTGACTATGCAAGGCGGGGCGCATTCAAAAAAAGAATACGGCCCACCAGAACGAGGCGGGAACTCGGAGCGACAAAGCCTTTGCGCCCGAGGGCGCGGAACCTGCCACAAGGTGGACAACATCGCAAGGATGCTGTGCGACTACTATCATTTCAACAGCTTGCATGGCGCGTCTCCGCCATTAGTATGATGCGCTATGGACGATCGGGGTGACCGGCAATCGGAGCGGGTCGTCGCGCGCGACGGACGCGGACAGCGCCTCGCCGCGGCGCTGCGCGCCAATCTGGTGCGGCGCAAGAAACAGGCGTCGGCGCGGTCGCGCGCAAACGAGCGCGATTATCCTGCCGAGACAGCCGGCGGCGATCCGAGCGGCTCGGCCGCCGCCGAGATGCCTCACGATTCTGCCGAAATCGTTCGGGACAAGACTTTCGACTAAGCGACGAAAGGCCGGCGGCGGAGTCATCTCGCCAATTCATGGATTGACGCGGCGTCCCATAGACAGTGCCGCAAGGGGCAAGGGGCATCATGGATCGCATTCGCATCGTCGGCGGACGTCCGCTTGCAGGAAGCATTCCGATCTCGGGCGCGAAGAACGCGACTCTCCCGCTCATGATCGCGAGCCTTCTGACCGACGAGGTCCTCGTTCTGGAGAACGTGCCGCGGCTCGCCGACGTGGCGCTGTTGCAGCGTATTCTCGGCAATCACGGCGTCGACGTGATGGTCGGCGGCAAGCGTCCGGGCGATACCGAGTATGAAGGCCAGACCCTGCACATTTCCGCCAAGCGCATCGTCGATACGACCGCTCCATACGAGCTCGTCGCGAAAATGCGAGCCAGCTTCTGGGTGATCGCGCCGCTTATCGCCCGCATGGGCGAGGCGCGCGTGTCGCTGCCGGGCGGCTGCGCCATCGGCACGCGTCCGGTCGATCTTCTCGTGATGGCGCTGCAACGTCTCGGCGCCGAAATCGAGATCGACCGTGGGTATGTGGTGGCGCAGGCGCCGAAAGGGCTGAAGGGCGGCGAGATTGTTTTTCCCAAAGTCACGGTCGGCGGCACTCATACCGCTATCATGGCGGCTACGCTCGCCGACGGCGTCACGGATATCGTGAACGCGGCATGCGAGCCGGAGGTCGTCGATCTCGCCGACTGCCTCAACAAAATGGGCGCGAAGATCACTGGCGCCGGAACAAACCACATCGTCATCACCGGCGTGCCGCGGCTGTCGGGCGCTCGCCATCGCGTGCTGCCCGATCGCATCGAGACCGGCACCTATGCGATGGCGGTCGCCATGGCGGGTGGTGACGTTCTGCTCCAGGGCGCGCGCCCCGAGTTGCTGCAAGCGGCGCTCGACGTGCTCGTGCGCGCGGGTGTGGAGATTTCCACGACCAATGCCGGCGTACGTATTGCGCGCAACGGCGCGGGCCTCGCGCCGGTGCAGGTGACGACCGAGCCATTCCCCGGTTTTCCCACCGACCTGCAAGCGCAGTTGATGGCGTTGATGACGCGGGCGGGCGGAACCTCGCAAATCACCGAGACGATTTTCGAAAACCGTTTCATGCACGTGCAGGAACTCGCGCGGCTTGGCGCGCGAATCCGTCTGGAGGGGGAAACGGCGACCATCGATGGCGTGCCGCAACTCAAGGGCGCGCCGGTCATGGCGACCGATCTGCGCGCTTCGGTTTCGTTGGTGATCGCTGCGCTTGCAGCCGAGGGCGAGACCATGGTTAACCGTGTCTATCATCTCGATCGTGGGTTCGAGCGCCTTGAGGGTAAGCTCGCAGCTTGCGGCGCCGACATCGAGCGGCTAAGCGGTTTCTAATTTACGGGACCCTGGCGGGAACGAATGACGGCATGCGGGCATTCACCCGCGTCGCCATTGCGGGAGAGGACGACATGAAGATCGCGTATGCAGGGGTGATTTCGCTGGTTCTCATGAGCGCTGCGGCCGGACAGCGCAATCCGCCGCTTCCGGTCATGCCGAGCACGGGAGGCGTCGGCACCGTGACAAAAAGCGAGAGCGCCACACTCACGCCGGAACAAAAGACCGCTATCGCTCAGGCGGTCCGGCAGTCCAACCGCAAGGTGGTGGTTCCGCCGGGCATCAGCGCCCAGGTCGGATCGGAGCTGCCGGCGTCGCTCGAACTCTACACGCTGCCCGACGCGACGCTCGCGCAGATTCCCGCTGCAAAACTCTACAAATACACCCTGGTTAACGATCAGGTCGTACTGGTCGACCCGACTACCATGCGCGTCGTCGACATCCTTCAGGAATAGGAGGCCGAGCAGCGACCCCCGGAGACGCTCACGGCGCGTGCGAGCCGGCCTTCAGCCGCAGACTGGCCGCGGTCGGCAGCAGATCAAGATAAGGGCCCATGAAGAAGGCCTCCCCGCTCCCGGAGCCGAAGGAGGCGTCGTAGGCCTCGATCATTTCGCGCATTTTGCCGGCGCAGGTGGGCATCGAATCGACGATCAACTCGCCCATGATGGCGTCGATGTTGCCACGCCGCATGCGAGGGTCGGCGGCGATCGTGCGAATGACGCACTCGGTTGCGGCGTTAACTGCCGTCCGCAGCGCGTCGCCCCGACGTGCAGCCGTATTCGGGCCAAACTGATCGCCGACCGGCCCGGTCGCAACGGTTGCGACCAATGTCACGGCGAAAAGCGGCCCCCAAATCACGGTAATCCCCCATGCCCCGGCATATCTGTACGTGATTGCCGACAAGCCGGAAAGCGGGAAACCCGCGAACAGATGTCAATTCGGGCGGTTCCGCAGGGTTTCGCGTGCGATTTTTCAGGCACTGTGGCGTAGACGCCGCGTTTTTCGGTCACCCGGTCGAGGCACGACGTGCAACGATGAAGGCCCCGATAAGCTGATGCTTCCGGGGCCATGACTCGAAACCAAAAGGGACTACGAGCGCGCTCGTTCAAACCGTATCGAGCGCAGGCGTGTCGCTTACGACGACTTCGCTTCGTCGAGCGCGTCCTTCCATTTCGACATGCTGTCGGAAATGATTCGCGTCGACGTCAAAGCGGCGTGATTGAGCTGCGCATAGCCGGTAATTTCACGCTGCACCCGCTCGCCTTCGTTGGCGATATAGTCGCGCAGATTCTGCAGTTCGCCGATCAGATTGTCGATTTCCTGCAGAGACGTGCCGGCGACGCGTTGCACCAACGATCGGATATTGCTGGCCGCGAACTCGCCGCTGCCGGCGTCCGTCCGCTTGAGCGGAGTGAAGTCGCGCCTGACAAACTCGCGGATTTCTCCTTCGAACGTGGTCGCGGCGTCCTCGCCAACATCGTCTTGGGCCTGAGCCGTGGTCAGGGTCATGAATCTTGCTCCTTTCGACGCAAACACGAACACCCGCGCGTGCTCAATGCTCGGCAGGTAAACGCTACTAGGCCATTTCAATTTGTCGCTGTCGCGGCGATTATGGGGCGGCCAACACTCTGCAATGCCGTAATTATTGACGATTTGCTAACGCCATAGGCGAAATGGACGGGCATAGCGGCGTCGTCACGCCCGGAGCGGCCGCGCGGTTTATTGCGAGTAGCTGAACAGGATTTCCGTAACAATGGGCTTCACGGCGCGGATTGTGGCGTCGCTCGGCATAAATTCCTAGCCGCGCGGCAGCCTCGCGGGCGGACTGCGGGAGCGGACTCCAGGGCCTCGTGGCTCGAATCAGCGGCAAAAAAGGCCGCTTGGCTGCCGGCTTCTTGGCTTGCGCCCGCTCGCGCTTGCGCACCAGGCTTGGCCGCTGCCGCCGGGGCAGGGGGGTCGTCTGAGTCGGGGCTGGCCAACGATCTTCCAGCATCGGTTGTGCGAATTTTGCCCACGCGGGGACGGATACGGTCGCAGCAAGCCGCGAGGGCGGCTGAATGCTATGATCGCTTAGGAAACGAGGCGGCGGAGGACCCGATGATTGTAACCATCGTGACATTCGAGCTTGCCGTGCCGGTGGCCCTTTCCGAGATCACCAAGACGTTTCAAGCGACCGCGCCGAAGTATCAGGAGATCCCCGGCCTCTTGCGCAAGAACTATTGGCTCAGCGAGGACGGGCGGCGCGCCGGCGGCGTCTATGTGTGGGCGTCGCGCGCCGACGCCGACCGGCTCTATACCGACGAGTGGAAGGCTTTCGTCACCGAGAAATACGGCAAGCCGCCGAAAATCGAATACCTGCATTCGCCGGTGATGGTCGACAACCGCGAAGGATCAATCTTGGTCGACACCTGAGCAGACGGGTCACGCGGGCGCGCTTGTCCCTCACGGTGCAGGTGATTGCGTCCTCACAAGCTCGGTTGCGAGGTGGGCGGAAATCAGGCCCGCAATGTTTTCAGCGAGGTCGAAGGCGGCGGAATCCTGCATCGCGGCGTAGGCCGCGTTGGCAAGGGTCGCATCGGCGAGCAGGCGCGAAAGAAAGACCGCGCCGCCGGGCAGCAGCCGCCGGACCACGACGTCGAAGCCTTCACGCGATATGAGTGCGTCCTCACCGCACCAATCCTCGATTGGCGCGGGCTCGGCCTCGTCCGCATTCATTGCCCAGATCGTGACGATCGGATGAGACGAGCGGACGATCGCGGTGCCGGGGGAAAACCGTATCCGCAACGTTTCAAGGTCTGTCGGGTCGAGCGCGGAGAACGCTTCGGCGAGCAGGGCAGTGGCGTCGGCGGCATGAAAGACGCGCGTCCGCGCCGCTTCCAGGCGGGCCACGTCAGCGAGATAGGGCAGCTCGGCGGCGGGGGCGAATGTCTCGATGAAGGCGGGAAGGCCTTCGCCATAGGTCATCATCAACGGCGAGCGCGGCGGATGAGCCCGCACGAAGACGCCGGCCATGGCGCGGAAGAATTCTTCGCCGACGATCCGCTGCACGGCGGGAAACCGCGTCGCCAACGCATCGATCAGGCTGACCACGACATTGTTGCGGTAGACCGTGAAGCGTTTCGCCGGCGCCAGATGCGTATGCGAGGTGACGCCGTCCGGCACCCGGCGCTCAGGATCGAGCAGCGCTTCGGCAAAGCTTGCCTGGTCGGAGCTTGCCTGGTCGGAATTCATGGACCGCTCGTCATGCCGCATGCATCGCGGCAAAGCGCGTCAGCACGGCATCGGCCGCGATTGCCTCGCCACGTAGCACCGGCCACGCCGGCACGTCGTTGTCCCACTCGATCAAGGTCGGGAGCGGACCGGTGTGGGCGATCACACGTTCGAACAGCGCCCACACGGGGTCCGCCACGGACGATCCATGCGCGTCGATCAGGAGCGGCGCGCCGGCGTCGTCGACGCTCGCATCGTGGCCGGCAAGATGAATCTCGCCGACATGTTCGAGCGGGAAGGCGGCAAGATAAGCCTCGGCGCTCCGGTCGTGATTGGTGGCAGAGACGTAGACATTATTGACGTCGAGCAGGAGTCCGCAGCCGGTGCGGCGGACGATGTCGGCGAGGAAGTCGGTCTCCGCGATCGTGCTTTCGGCGAACAGCACATAGGTCGCGGGGTTTTCCAACAGCATGCGCCGGCCGAGCGCGTCCTGCACTTCGGCGATGTGATCGGCGACGCGGGTCAGCGTGACGGCGGTATAGGGCAGCGGGAGAAGGTCGTTGAGATAGACGTCGCCGTGGCTTGACCAGGCGAGATGCTCGGAAAAACTTTCGGGTCGGTAGCGGTCGCACAGGCGACGCAAGCGCTGCAAGTGCGCGCGGTCGAGCGGCGCGTCGACGCCGATCGACAGGCCGACGCCATGCACCGACAATGCGAAGCGCTCGTGCAGGCGCGCGAGCTGGGCATGCGGGAGGCCGCCGTCGCCCATGTAGTTTTCCGCATGCACCTCGAAGAAACCGATGGGGCCAGGATCGGCGATCAGGCCGTCGAAATGCTCGGGCTTGAATCCAACGCCAGTGCGGGGCGGCAGCGTGGGTTGGATCATGGCGGCGCTCCGTTGAAGGAAGAGGGCGCGATCGGGCCGCGCCCTTCCTCGCCTCAGGTAACGGGTGTGAGCGAGCCCGCGCCCTTCGGGGTCTTTATCGTGGCGCACGTCCCTTTCGCCACATACTTCCAGGCATTGCCTTGGTAGTCTACCTTCGACGTGCCGGCGCAAGTGGTGCCTGGGCCGGCGGCGCAGTCGTTTTGGCCCTTCAGCGCGACACCGTAGCACTTGTCCATGCCGGGCTGTGCAGGCTTCGGCTGGGCAAAGGCATTGGCGCCGAGCAGCGATAGGGCGGCGGCTACTGAACTGGCGAGAGCAACGGTTTGCGAGCGGCGGGTCATGGTGATTATCCCCTGTCTGGAAATGGCCATCGGCCTCGAACATCACCGGTTTCGCCAGGGCCGGGTCCCGCGTTACTTGAATCACCTCTTCGTGTCCGCTGGCGTTATTTTGATCACGCCGACACGACCATCGGGCGCACCCGCGTAACAAATCCATCGCACAGGCGAAGAGAAGAGACAGCAGATGGCGTTGGGAGGCCGCGAGCGGATTTGGGCTGAGTGGATGACCGCCGCCCTCGCCGGAGACGAGGCCGCCTATCACCAGTTACTCACGGCGTTGACGCCGGTGCTGCGGGCGAATACCCGGCGGTCGCTAAGCCAGATGGGCGCGCCCGTGGGCGATGCGGAGGACATTGTGCAGGAGACGCTGCTCGCGATCCATCTGCACCGCAATACGTGGCGGCAAACCGATCCGATCGGGCCGTGGGTGGCGGCGATCGCGCGCTACAAGCTCATCGATTCACTGCGCCGGCGCGGCCGGCGGGCGGAAGTCGCAATCGATGAGCTTGCCGACGCGCTGCCCGACAGCGGCGCCGACCCGGAGGAGGAACTCGGGCGGCGTCAGGTTGTGCGGCTGGTCGATCGGCTGCAAGGCCGCCAGGGAGCGATCGTTCGCGCGATTTCGCTTGAAGGCGCCGGCATCAGGGACGTTGCGGCGAAGTTCAGGATGAGCGAGGGCGCGGTGCGCGTGGCGCTCCATCGCGGGCTGAAATCGCTCGCGCAGTTGTACAGATCGAGGGACGGGTGAGGACCGAGGAGTTCATTCGCGCATTAGCGGCTGACCGGGCGGTCGAGATCCGGCCGGGTTTGGCGTTCGGGCTTGCCCTTGCGGCCGGCGCTGTGATCGCCGCCACGGTGTTCTTGTTGGCGCTCGGCGTTCGCCCCGATGTCCTCGCCGTGCTTCACACGGTCCGCTTCCCGTTCAAGTTCGTCGTCACCATTGCGCTTTTCGCCGCCGGTTTGCGCCTCGCTCTGGCGCTGGCGCGGCCTGGCGGCGATGCGGCCGCGGCGGCGCGGCTGCTCGCCGTGCCGGCGCTCTTGATCGGCGGGGCGCTCGTGATCGAACTCGCGGTCGTGCCAACGGCCGCCTGGGGCCCGCGGCTCATAGGCTCCAACGCCACGGTGTGCCTTTCGGCGATTCCGGTGATCGCCATTGGCCCGCTCGTGGCTATTCTACTGGCGTTGCGGAGCGGCGCCCCGACCGCGCCTGCGCGCGCCGGCGCGTCTGCCGGCCTCGTGGCGGCGGCGCTGGCGGCGACGTTCTACGCCGCTCATTGCACCGACGACTCCCCGCTGTTTGTCGCGACTTGGTATTCGCTGGCGATCGCGCTCGTGGTGGCGGTGGGCGCTCTGCTCGGGCCGCGGGTGCTGCGGTGGTGATTGCCGCGCGTCTCGCGCCAATGGGGTAATTCGCGTCGCGCCTGCGACGGGCGCGCATCGGGCAAGTGGCGCAATGCGGCGGGATGAAACCTTAGGCAGCTGCCGCACCCAACACGGCCTAGCGCCCCGGCGACCCCTCGACTAATATTACAGGTCTTCTGAGCAGGGCCGATCGGCGTCCGCGCGAAGCGATGGATGTCGCAATAGGACCGCTCCGTTTTCGGCGGAACGTCCCTCCTGTTGCGCATGTCCAAAACTTGGCGTCGCGCGGTCCCCTTCCACATAACGGATGGCGAATGAAAATCAGGCTGCCGCACCGAATTGGGCTTGCACGATTGTCGATGCTTGCGGTTGTGGTCGGCCTGATCACCGGCCTCGGCGCGGTGTTCTTCCGCGCGCTGATAGGGCTCATCCACAACATCGCTTTTCTCGGCACGTTTTCCATCTTTTACGAGGCCAATCTATTTACCCAGCCGAGTCCGTGGGGCGCGTTCATTATCCTCGTGCCCGTACTCGGGGGTATAATCGTCACCTTTCTGGTGACGAATTTCGCGCCGGAAGCGCGCGGCCACGGCGTGCCGGAGGTGATGGATGCGATCTATTACCGCGAAGGCAGCATCCGGCCAATTGTCGCAGCAGTAAAGTCGTTGGCCTCCGCCGTCTCCATCGCCACCGGCGCGGCGGTCGGCCGCGAAGGACCGATTATCCAGATTGGCGCGTCGCTCGGCTCCACGCTGGGGCAAATCATTCAGCTCGCGCCGTGGCAGCGCATCACGCTGGTCGCCGCCGGCGCCGGCGCCGGCATTGCGGCAACCTTCAATACGCCGATCGGCGGCGTGATGTTCGCGATCGAATTGATGATGCCCGAGCTGAGCGCACGCACGTTTCTCCCGGTC
>Ga0315553_10003250_pt1 | contig 12734 bp, 16 predicted proteins | sample SalMarSW160140MG_FD_203099 | JGI IMG/M metagenome (GOLD analysis project Ga0315553, IMG submission 203099) | Salt marsh sediment microbial communities from the Plum Island Ecosystem LTER, Massachusetts, United States - Salt Marsh Sediment SW1601-40 ... | reverse complement strand
CCCTGATGGACGGCCTGAAATCTCGAGGCGAGGTAATAGTGATCGGCGCCACCAATATACCGAACTCTCTTGACCCCGCCCTGCGCCGTCCCGGCCGCTTTGACCGTGAGATCGCCATAAGCATCCCCGATAAGAACGGCAGGCTCGAGATCCTGGAGATCCACACCCGCGGCATGCCCCTGGCCAGCGATGTGGACCTGGAGCGGCTCTCCCAGATCACTCACGGCTTTGTGGGGGCCGACCTGGAGGCGCTCTGCCGCGAGGCCGCCATGATCACCCTGCGTCGGATCATGCCCACCATCGACTTTGAGACCGCCAGCATCCCTTACGAGAAGCTGCAGGAGCTGGAGGTCACCCAGGATTGCTTCCTGGAGGCCCTGAGGGAGGTGGAACCCTCCGCTATTCGGGAGGTCTTCACAGAGATCCCGGATGTCAAGTGGAGTGATGTGGGCGGCCTCGATAGGACCAAGCGGGCCCTCATGGAGACCGTTGAGTGGCCCCTGAGACACGGCAGGTTGTTCGAGCATGCCCGACTCACCCCCGCCAAGGGCATCCTCCTGTATGGCCCGCCGGGCACAGGCAAGACCCTCATCGCCAAGGCCGTGGCCAGCGAAAGCGAGGTCAACTTCATCTCGGTCAAGGGGCCGGCGCTGCTCTCGAAGTACGTGGGGGAGAGCGAGAAGGGGGTGAGGGAGGTCTTCAAGAAGGCCAAGCAGGCCGCCCCCTGCGTCGTCTTCTTCGATGAGATCGATGCCCTGGCCCCCGTGCGCACCGGCTACGACACCACGCACGTAAGCGAGCGCGTCGTCAGCCAGTTCCTCACTGAGATGGACGGCATCGAGGAGATGAAGGGGGTGGTCATCCTCGCCGCCACCAACAGGATAGACATGGTCGACCCCGCCCTCCTTCGCGCCGGCAGGTTCGATACCCGCATAGAGCTACCGCTGCCGGACATGAAGAGCCGGTTGGCCATCTTTGAGATCCACACCCGGGGCAAGCCTCTGGCCAAGGACGTCAACCTGAAGAACCTGGCCAAGCTGACCGATCGCCTGGTGGGCGCAGACATCGAGGCCATCTGCCGCGCGGCGGGGATGGTCGCCGTTCGGGAGTTTCTGGAGAGGCACGCTGACTCGGATGACTATTCCGGTTTCAAGATAGCGGCCCGCCACTTCGAGCAGGCCATGATGGAGGTATTGGCTGCGCCCGGCGGTTGACGGCGGTCGGTCAGGCGCAGGCAGCCGTCTGGAGCGACCAGGTAGCGAGACAGGGGGAGATGCCACGTGTCTGCAGACTCACGCGATAGGCTCTATATCTACGGGGTGATCCCGACGAGGGAAGAAGTAGACCTCGGGATCATAGGGATCGGCGATCAGGGCGCCCAGGTCTACACGATTCCCCATCAGGACATCGCCGCCGTGGTCAGCGAGTGTCCCGCCCGGGACTACGCGTCGATGAGCCGCGAGATGCTGATCAGGGAGCTCGCTCAGCATCAGCAGGTTGTGGAGCAGACTATGAGCCGCTTCCCGGTTCTCCCCGTCAAGTTCGGGACAACGGTGGAAGACAGGGCTCATGTCAGTCTGGTCTTGCAGAAGGGCTACGCCGAGTTCAAGACAGCCTATTCCCAGATGCAGGACAAGATCCAGGTGGAGGTCGTCGCCACCTGGGACCTGCAGTCGGTACTTGGGGAGATCGCCCAGGAGGCGCCCATCATCGATCTCAAGGCGAACATCGGCAGCGACTCCTCTCCATCCACCATCCCCGACAGAATACGGCTGGGGGAAGCCATAAAGGGCTCGCTTGACGAGCGCCGGGAGCGCTACCAGCAAGAGGCTATCAGCTTTCTAGCCGGCTGCGCCGTGGAGCTGAAGCCCAACCCGCTTTTCGATGACAGCCTCGTGTTGAACATGGCCATACTCCTCCCTAAGGAGCGGCTGCCTGAGCTGGACGAGAGGCTGGACGAGCTTGACCAGAAGCTCAACGGCTATCTGACTTTTCGCAGGGTGGGGCCATTGCCCCCCTACAGCTTCAGTACTGTGGAGGTCAAGCGTATAAGCCCTGAAGAGGTGCGACAGGCTCGAGAGAGTCTTGAGCTGCCTCAAGAAGCCACCCTGGCCGAGGTCAAGCAGGCCTACTACCACCAGGCCAGGAGGTACCATCCGGACGCCCAGGCGGACATTGCTGGCGACAGCCTCCGGTTTGCCCAGATCCAGGGGGCCTCTAGATTGCTTATCAGCTATTGTCGGGCGCAACTGGCCGGTCGAGAGCCTGCGTCCGAGGCCGGTGATGAGGGGACCCGCTGCTCCTTCGAGCCCGAGGCCGCCGAGGGCGCCATTCTTGTTTCCATCGGCTCCAGCGGAGGCGATATCCCATGAGCCGCAGTGAAGGGCAAGACAACGAGGATGCCGGCCTCTATCTCTACTGCCTCGTCAGAAGTAGGAACGGCCATCCGCTCGGTCGCAGAGGCCTCTCCGCCAAATGCATCGATGGGACCGGCGGGAAGATGTGCGCGGTCTCGTTCCACGACCTGAGTCTCGTAGTCAGCGAGTGCCCGAAGCCCTACTACGATCCCACCCGCACCAACCTGATGGCGCACCAGAAGGTCATCGAGGAGGTCATGGAGAAGGGTTTCGAACCGCTGCCGGTCAGATTCAGCACAGTGGCCTGCCACTCCGGATCTACCGCTGCCGAGGAGCGGGTGGTCAAGGTCTTGCGGCGCCGATTCGGGGAGTTTCAAGGGCTCCTCGGCGACATGGAGGACAAGGTGGAACTGGGGCTGAAGGCCTTCTGGAGGAAGGAGCGCCTCTTCGATGAGATTGTGTCGGAGAACCGAGACATCAGGGCGCTCAGAGACCGCATGGCAGCCGCCCCCCCAGAGGGGCTGGCCTGGCGCAACGAGAGCCTCCGACTCGGCACGATGGTGAGCGACGCTATGGCGGGAAAGCGCGAGCAGGACGCGAGGAGAATAGTCTCCGCTCTCAGGCCAATCGCCTACGACTATAAAACCAACAAGGTCTCCAGCGACATGATGGTGCTTAACGGCGCCTTCCTGGTCTGCAAGGAGCAGGTGACCGAGTTCGACAAGGCGGTGCAGAAGCTGGACGAAAGGTACGGCGAGCGGATGAAGCTCAAGTACGTAGGGCCTCTACCTCCCTTCAACTTCATCGAGATAGTCATTCATTGGGATGGAGAGGAAGAGTAGAGATGCTGATTGATGAGGATAGTCAACTGCCGGGACGAGCAACGAGCGGAGAAAGGCGAAAGAGGCCAGGAATGGTGCAATCCAATGCTGCCGAGAAATCGTCGTGGGCGGAGGTCAAGTGCGGATACTGCCAGGGCAAGGGCAACAACCGCTGGGGAGGATCGGGGAAATGTCCGGCTTGCGGCGGCAAGGGGGTCAACAACGTTGGGGAGCCCTATGTGGTGTGCGCCTTCTGTCGCGGCAGTGGCGTCCATCAGGACGCGCGGGGCTTCTACAAGCGGCTCACCTGCGCCACCTGCTCAGGCAAGGGGGTTGTGGCTGTTCCGGGCCCCGTGCAGACTTGCCCAGCCTGCGGCGGCTTGGGCAGGAGGCAGGCAGGTGACTTGTCCTGCACCGTTTGCTCCGGCAGGGGAGTAGTGGCGGCTTAGCTACCCATTGTGCTCACATTCTCGCTCCCGGCACGCCGGGGCGACGGGCAGCATCTTGCGAAGGAGGCACGCATATGACTCAGAAGCTCCCCGCCCAACCGGGGAAGAAGGCGAACCTGGTGCAGGCGCCTTGCGCCTACTGCGGAGGCAGAGGGAAGGACCGCTTCCAGTTATTGTCCCCCCTCTCCACATGTGGCGTCTGCGGCGGCAGCGGCGCGGTTGAGATAGAGATGCCCTTTCATCGCTGCGCCTTCTGCAACGGAAGCGGTGTCCACCCTCACAAGCGTCTCTCCTGCACCGCCTGCATGGGCAAAGGTGTGATCCATATCGAGGAGCCGGTCAAGAAATGCCCGGCCTGCCAGGGATTTGGCCGTGACGCCACGGGGGACTCGCAACTCTACTGCACCACCTGCGGGGGTGCGGGAGTGGTGTCCGTCTCGCCAGCCGCGAATCCCAAGAAGAAGTAGGTGAAAGGAAGCGAGGCACGTGGTTTCGTATCTCTTGTACAAGACACTCAAGCTCGTGAACAGCGCTGTCACCTCACCGGTGGTAGGACCCTACAAGGGGGTGAAGGGTGTCTTCGAGTCTATCCGCAATGAGGCAGACGCCGAACAGCTGGACGAGGACCGTATCATGCAGCGACTGACCGATCTTCAGCTCCAGTTGGACATGGGCGAGATCGAGCAGGAGGAGTACGACCGCGGCGAGAAGGAGATCATGGACCATCTGGCAGCGGTCCGAAAGTACAAGCGGGAACTAGAAGGGAAAGGCTCAGCGGTCAATCCCGGAGAAGCCGGCCGGGAGAAGGGGGAGTGAACATGACAAAGGAGAATAGTCCTGGGCGAAGGGAGGCCCTAGACCAGGTGTCGGCCGCTCGTCGAGCCGCCACGCTTAGATTCGCCATCGCCCAACAGGAGCGCGGGCACTACGCCGAGGCTCAGCAAGCCTACGGTCGGCTTATCGAGCAGTACCCAGGCACTGATGAGGAGGCGGAGGCGCGGGAGAGGATGCTCGATATCGCTCACCTCTTTGCCTCCGGAAACCAGACCTACAGAATGCTGGGTATCTACGACACCCTTGAGAGCCTCTACGCTCGTCAGGGGGCGCCCAACGCGGCAGAGGCTCGCAGAGCGCGCGTCAGGGAGATAGTGAACGATATCCACCTGAGAGACAGGCGCGAAACGGAGGCTGAGGTAGCTCCGCCGGCGACGCCCCAGGACGAGGAGCCCCCCTGGAAGGAAACGGTCGACGCCCCTCAACAAATCACGGCCCGGCGGCGTCCCTCTTCAGGTGGCGGCCCGACGGCGTCTCCCCTCAACAGGAGGCGGGCCAGCGGCGAAGGAGGTAGGGTGAGTTGACCACCGAGCTGAGGCCAACCCGAGACCACGTTGACAGCCTGGCAGACGTGATAGACACCATACTTGACAAGGGCCTGGTGATCAATGCCGACATCGTTGTGTCGGTCGTGGGGGTGGAGCTCCTAGGCATCAAGATAAGGGCTGCCCTCGCCTCCTTCGAGACGGCGGCCAGATACGGGCTGGAGTTCCCTTCCGGCGCTAACCTGGAGCTGCCTGCCTGGCAGGAGGCGCAGGCCGTGAAGGAGACCTGTCCCCAATGCGACAAGCGGGTTGCAGCGGAAGAGCTCCTCAGCGCCGGCTGCCCCTGGTGTGGATGGATGAGCGCCAGGGCTGAGGCCCCGGCAATGGGGGCCGCCTAGCCCTTCAACGCCAGGGGAGCGGTAAACCGTACGAGGTAAGGTCATGGACGCACCGGGAACTGTTCTGCTGCCAACCAGGTATGAGAAGGCCACCCTGGTCGATCTGCTCGACCGGGTCTTCGACAAGGGCGTGGTCATCCACGCCGACCTGCTGATATCGGTTGCCGGCATCCCCCTGCTGGGCGTCAACCTCAGAGCGGCGCTGGCGGGAATGGAGACGATGCGCCGCTACGGCATCATGCAGGACTGGGACGAGCGCACACGCGCCTGGGAGCGAGAACACGCGGCGGAGAGAAGGGAACCAGCGCTCCAGACGAACGAACGGGTCCTCCTGCGCATGTTCGGCTCACACTGGTATGCCAGAGGCATCTACCGGGCCTGGCAGCCGGGGCAACTCTACCTCACCGACAAGAGACTGATCCTGTTTCGCGCTGAACAGGGAGTGCTGATGAACGTCGCCCTGGACGAGATACGGGCCCTGTCGGTTCGCAAGGAGACCCGCCTCACCGGTCTAAAGCGAGACCTCATCTACCTCCGTCTCAGCGCCGACAGGTCGGCCTGCATCTCCGCTGAGAAGCCGGCGGAGCTGGCAGACGGGATAAGAGAGATCGTCGAGGGCATGGGCCTATCGCTGGCTGAGGATGTGGTTGTCCATCTCTTCTCGCAAGAGATGGACGAGCTTATTGCCGGAGAAGGGCTCCTGGCGGAGGGACGGATCTGGTACCAGCATCCCGCCCACGATCTGTGGGGTGATACGTGGAGGCCGGGGCGCCTGTACCTGACCGATAAACGCCTCCTCTGGTGGTGCGATTCCGACCGCCGGGTCCGGCTCGAAGTTGCTCTGTCGAGGCTGATGGGCGCCGAGCTGGAGACGAGGGAGCTGGGGGGACTGATAGGAGAGAGGCCCGTCCTCTGTCTGCTCTACCGGAATTCCCACGAGCAAGGGTCGGCCCTCTTTGCGGGAGAGGACCTTGCTCAGTGGGTACAGGCAATCGAGCGAGCCGCGGGGGCGACAGAGACCTGCCCCAACTGCGGCGAACCCGCCCCCAGGGAGCAACTGCTGCAAGAGGGCTGCCGCTGTTGTGGTTGGACCAGCCCCCTGCCGTCGGAGAGCCCGGTGGCGGCCGGGCTTGCACAAGCGGCACCTACGAGCGCCGCGAGGAATCATTAACCTTGGTAGTCGATATCGACGAAGACAACCTGAAGCAAGGCGTGCTGGCCCTGGTGGTCAGCCTGGTGGAGATCATACAGGAGACCCTGGAGCTGCAGGCCTTCAGGAGAATGGATAGTGGCAGCTTGACTGCAGACGAGGTCGAACGGCTGGGACAGGCCCTATCGGACCTCAGCGTGGCCACAGAGCAGATAAAGTGTGAACAGGGGCTGAGCGACGCCGTTCAGCAGGTGCGCGATGGCCTCGATGACCTGGTGGACGGCGTAGTGGATAGGTTCCTGAACCCGGAGCGCTGGTTGCAGGAGGCAGGAACGAAGGGAAGAGAGGGGAGATAGCAAGATGGCGCGGACCTTCAGGCCCGCTCTGGCCCCCGATGAGCGCGTGCTCCTGTACGACCAGGGCGGCTACACCCTGGGCCGCTCCTGGCGGCTGGGGATCCTCTGCCTTACGGACAGAAGGCTACTCTTTGCTCAGGGCGACCGGCAACGGGTTGAGGTTCCTCTCTCCTCCGTCAGGGAGCTGGGCATGGACAGGAGGCGATTCGCCCTGGCGACCAAGCCCTGCCTCACCCTCCGGCACCGGGACGGAGGAGAGGGGAGTGGCCTCAGGGCCTGGTTGACGGTCGCCCACATCGAAACGTGGTGGAAGAGTATGGCCGGCCTCGTCGAAGGGCAGGGAACCATCCTGCATACCGAGTGCGGGCAGCCCCAGGATGTCGCTTCCGGATCGCAACCCGTTTCCTCGCATGGCCAGGACGACCTGAGAGCCGCCGGGCCGGCGCTGCGGCTGACAAGGCGCGAGAGCGCTGATATTGAGATGGGCAGACAGCGGGCACTGCAGATCGTGTCCGAGGCCCGCAACGGGCCGCGCCACGAGCCGTTTCCTAGTGACGCCATTGCTCAGGTAACGCAACTGCTAGACCGCGCAAGCGGCAGACTGGTCTGGCATATCTGGAAGAACCGGCATGCCAGGCTGGACGATCTCACGGCCCTCCTTGGGGAGACGTCTCACATGAACGTCCTGGTGCGGGTCAGAGAGACGATTAACCCACTGGCCGTCCGTCTCCTGGGTAGGCCCCTACTCGTCTTCGAAAGATCCCGCGTCGATCAGCAAACCGGACAGCAGATTCTCTTCAGTTGGTGGCTGAACGAAGAGCAGCCGCAGGAGTCAACCAGTCAGTCGGAATTCGTCGACGTGTTGGATGAGGGCGACCACTTCCTCGTACTGCTAGAGCTCCCCGGCATCAACGGGGAAGAGATCAAGCTGAGCGCCGGGGGCGGCACGCTTACCGTGGCCGTGGACGCGACGCAGCGAAGGTACCATGAGCAGGTCACGCTCCCCGCGGCAGTCGACGGAGATCATCCCTCCGCCAGCTATCGGAACGGCGTCCTGCAGGTCAGACTGAATAAGGAGCACATACCATGAAGGGGAAGGATGTCAGCACGCCGGAGGCCAGATACGTATACGCGGTCATTCCCGGAACGTCCAGGGACGAGTTCGTCCACATCGGTATCGGTGGGGCGCGCGTGTATGTGCTCCGGTACGGAGACATCGGCGCCCTCGTCCACGATTGTCCTCCCGAGCCCTACCAGGGCGATACCGAGGCCATGACCGGCTGGGTGAAAACCCACAGCGACGTCATCGACCGGGTCTGGGCCGAGACAGGCTCCGTCCTGCCCATGCGATTCGACGTCATAGTCAGGCCCAACGAGGACCGCAGCGCCGACGAGAACGTCCGCAGGTGGCTGGAAGAGGAGCATTCCAATTTCAAGATCAAGCTGGACGAGTTCAGGGATAAGGTTGAACTGGGAGTCCAGATCCTCTGGGACCCGGCCGTCATCGCCTCCAAGCTGGCCGAGGGCAGCGAAGAGATTAGTGCTTTAAAGGCAGCCATGGCAAACATGTCCAAGGGCACGGCCTACCTCCAGCGCCACAAGATCGCCGAGATAGTGAAGCAAGAGATGGAGAGAAGGGCCATTCGTGACTACACGGCTTGCTACGCGGCCCTGAGCAAGCAGGCCGAGAGCATCCACGTGAACAAGCTCCAAAAGCATGATACCAAGACAATGATCGCCAACCTGGCTCTCCTGGTACAGAGGGAGAAGGTGGAGGCGGTTGGCGCCGCATTGGGCAGCTTCAGCGGAGAAGAGGGGGTGGAGGTCCGCTTTACCGGGCCCTGGCCACCCTATACGTTCGCCGCCAAGATACCCGTCGCCGGAGAGAGGAGCCTCGTCGGGCAGGGTACGGGTGATGCCGGTTGAGAGAACGCCCTCCTTGGAAAGCGTTCCTGATGTGGTGGAAGGCATTCTGGACAGAGGGATTGTGATCGTTGATCGGGAGGCGTTCTTCTCCTTGTTCCGCCTCGAACTGCTTGGCATCGAGGCGAGGGCTACTGTGCTCTCCTGCGATACGTACCTTGACTACGCGGAGGCGGTGGGCCTCCTCCCATTGGCAGCTCCCCGCCACGTCACCGAGTATGTCAGCCGTGGTAAGGCGAGGGACTGGCTCCGGTTTCCCTGGAGATACATCCGGATTGCGCTCAGGACAGTCCTGGGCAAGTGACGCGCTTAGCGAGGGGCAGATCTCATGCTCAAGGCAAAGCAGATGCGGAGTCTCGACTGGGCGATAGCTGATGCAGGAAGGGCGGACCTGGCTGAACTCATGCGCCGAATCCGCAGAGCGCGCAAGGCCGAGTTCGAAGAGCATATCCGCCAACTCATCCGTCAGATCGAGTTTGACCGCCGCCTGAGGCAGGCAAGGGTCGACGAGATCCGCACCGAAGTGAGGGAATTCAAGGACGAGTGGCGGAAGCAGGTCCGGCGATTTCAGCGGGCAAAGACGGAACAGATATGAGCAAGGTGATCGGCATCGACTTGGGCACGACCAACAGCGGCGTGGCGGTGATGGAAGGCGGCGAGCCCGTCATCATCCCCAACGCCGACGGCGAGCGGATCACGCCTTCTGTGGTCAGCACGGATACGGCCGGCCGTCGATTCGTTGGCACCCCGGCCAAACGGTCGGCTGTCGTCAACGCGGAGAACACCATCCTGAGCGTCAAGCGGTTCATGGGGCGCCACTTCCACGAGCAGGAGTGGGCCAGGCGCGAGGCCATCGACAACGTCGTCAGCACTATTTCCAGCATCAAGCGCTTCATGGGGGTGAAGGTCTACGAGCCATCGGTCAAGCAAGACAAGAAGTACGCCGTCTACAAGGTAGACGAGTCGCCCAACCACGACGTGCGCGTCTGGATGGCTGGAAGGTCATACAGCCCGCCTGAGATATCGGCCGTGATCCTCCAGCAGTTGAAGGCCGACGCTGAGGCCTACCTGGGCGAAAAGGTGACGCAGGCGGTGATCACCGTTCCCGCCTACTTCAACGACAACCAGCGCCAGGCCACCCGGGACGCCGGCACTATAGCGGGCCTGGAGGTGCTGCGCATCATCAACGAGCCCACGGCGGCCGCTCTGGCCTACGGGTTCGACACGGGGAAAGATCAGACCATCGCCGTCTACGATCTTGGAGGCGGCACATTCGACATATCCATCCTGGAGCTGTGTGACGATACCTTCGAGGTCAAGGCGGTCAACGGCGACACCCACCTGGGCGGCGACGACATCGACCGCCAGGTCATCGAGTGGCTCTGCCACCTATTCGAGGAGCAAGCGGGGCTGGACCTGCGAGGGGATCGGGTGGCACTGCAGCGACTCAAGGACGCCGCCGAGAGGGCAAAACAGGAGCTCACCACAAGCGCGAGTACCGAGATCAGCCTTCCCTTCATCGCCCAGAGCGCTTCTGGTCCCACACACCTCGAGGTCAGCCTGGAGCGTTCCCTTCTTGAAGAGCTGGCCGCTGACGTTGTCGAAAGGACCATCGAGCGCTGCGGGCAGGCCCTCCAAGATGCGGGGCTGACCGCAGACCAACTGGACCAGGTAGTCGTCGTGGGCGGGCAGACACGCATGCCGCTGGTGCGCGAGCGGGTGAGGCGATTCTTCGACAGGGAACCGCACACTGACATGAACCCGGAGGAGGTGGTCGCCCTGGGCGCGGCGGTGCAAGCGGGTGTGCTCACGGGCGAGGTAAGGGGCGTGCTGCTCCTGGATGTGACCCCGCTTACCTTAAGCGTCGAGACGAGAGGCGGCATTGCCACGCCGCTCATAAGGCGTAACACTACTGTTCCTACCAATGCCAGCCGCATCTTCACCACGGCAACCGACGACCAGCCCAATGTCGAGATCAATGTCGTGCAGGGCGAACGGGCAATGGCGGTGGAAAACAGGTCGCTGGGCCAGTTCTGCCTGGAGGATATTCCACCGTCGCCGCGGGGTACGCCGCAGATCGAAGTCACGTTCACCATCGACGCCAACGGCATAGTGCAAGTTCGGGCGCGCGATAAGGCCACAGGGCAGGAGCAGGGGATTGTCGTTCATGCCTCCGGTGGCCTGTCGGAGGAAGAAGTAGAGCAGATGACGGCCGAGGCAGAGCAATTCGCGGCCGTAGATGGCCAGCGACAGGACGAGATCAGGGCCCGCAACCAGGCAGACACTCTCATTCATGGGGCGGACAAGGCCCTCGCGGAATGGGGCCAGGAGATACCCTCTGAATTGGCGAGCGGCATCACAGACAAGATCGCCGCCCTCAGAGTGGCATTGCGGGGAGGCGATGTGAGGCGGATCAAGTTGGCCCGGCAAACCCTGGAGGCTGCCCTCACGATGGTCAACTACTCGTCAACGGGGGAGCTGGCGGCTAGAAAACGCAGCGCCTAGCTTCTCGGCTCGGCTTGGCGATCCTTTCGGAAATGGGCAGCAAATGCAGATGGGCCAAACTCGATGTCAGGGGTACGGTCGCGGGGTACCAGGAAGTTGTGATAGTAACTCGACTGGCGACCGAGGTATTCTACCTCCAGGATATCGCCGCTCAATCGCCAGACAATGTCTGCCTCTGATACACACACCGGAAAGTCGAGACGTACCAGGTAGTCACCATTTTCCCGTGTTATCTTGTGAATGGGTGATACGGAGCTACGAGGAGGGACTACGACATCGTGTCCCCGCCGCATCGTTTGGGTCTTCGGCTTCAGGTAGTGGGCTCCCCCCAGGCTCCGGCCACCATTTCCGGCGGGGCGGGGCGACCTTGTTCTCATAGTAGCCGGAGGGATGCTACGTAGTGTCATGCTGCTGCTCCCCCTTGAGCGGCCGGTGGAATCTGACGAGCCTTACCAATCGCTTAACGCGGCTCGCCCAGCGAATGTTACAGTTAGCCACCGCGCCCAATTGGGGAGTGTAGGGTATAATGTTCCGTCGATCAAGCGTCTCAGGAAGGGCGAACTGTAGTTCTAGCCAGCCGCCAGGGCGATGAAGCGAAGCTATCCAACGGGCCAAAAAAGGGACTTGCTGTGACCGACACAAAGCGGCGGCTACTCTATGTGCCTGTCGCTCACAGCCCAGCGGACATGGGTATGCTGGGGCAGCGGCTGCCCGCTCCCGCAGAAGGCAGGTCGTTCGCCGACCGCTGGTGGCAGGAGATATCGCGGAAGGTCAAGAGCCTGCGGCAGGATTGGCGCTCCACCAAGGTCTACCAGGACGGCCTCCCTGATGTGGCTGACGAGCTGGTGGAGCGGATAGTCCGCCAGGTGGAAAGCCCGAACTACGAGCTCCTTCGCTGGCTGAAGGCGCAGGGAGCCGTCGTCCTGGGCACGGAGTCCTGGGAGCTCCTAGCTGAAGAGTATGAGCACCTGCGCGCCATCCTCGTTCCCGATGATGCGGCACAGAAGCGACAGGCAGTGGAGAATTACCACCGCCGCGCCCCCGCCTTACTGGACGAGAGGGACGAATACATCGCCAAGCGCATTGACTCCACCCTGGGAGAGGGCGAAAGCGGAGTGCTGTTCATAGGTCTTGCTCATCAGATCGTCAAGAAGCTACCTTCAGAGATCGCCGTCACTACCTTGCCCTGACGCCATTGCCCCCCGACAGTCTCGCCAGAAGACGCAGATGCGCGATGGGATGGCAGATGTCCGATCATACTAGACCATGCCAGCGAATTAGCTTGAATTAGCCGTGATTAGGGTATAATGGCGTCGATTGGCAATTTGGCGTCCCTCTGCTTAGATCTGCAGATGGTGCAACGCCAGATTCAAAAAGGGGCCCGAGTAGCGGGAAATCGACCCTGCCCTTCCCAAGCAGAGGGTCGCGGGTTCGAGTCCCGTTTCCCGCTCCAAAT
>Ga0315553_10003247_pt1 | contig 12743 bp, 8 predicted proteins | sample SalMarSW160140MG_FD_203099 | JGI IMG/M metagenome (GOLD analysis project Ga0315553, IMG submission 203099) | Salt marsh sediment microbial communities from the Plum Island Ecosystem LTER, Massachusetts, United States - Salt Marsh Sediment SW1601-40 ... | reverse complement strand
GCACCTCGATGTCTTCGGGGTTCTGGGCGGGCACCGGCTCGTCGTCGAAGCGGAGGATCACGTCGCCGACCTTCAAACCGGCCTGCTCTGCCTTGTGACCCTCGTACACCCGCGTAACGCGAACGCCCTTCTTGCCCTTCAGGCGCAGGGCCCGCGCCAGGTCGCGCGTGAGCACCTGGATGTCGGCGGCGACCCACGCCTTGCTGGCTTCGGATGGTTTGGGCTCGGGCGGCTCGAGGCCCACGCGGACGACGGTCATCATGTTCGCCAGCCTGCGATCGAACACCACGGGTGTCTTGACGCGCTTGCTGCCGCCTCCTGTTAGCTGGTCGGTGACGGCCTTGAGGGCGGCGACGTCCGGCACCGGTCGGCCCGCGGCGGAGATGATGATGTCGCCTCGCTGAAGATCGGGTTTGGCGTCGGCCGCCGGCCCGCCGGGGCGAATCGTCCGAACCAGCACGCCGTCGGTATTCTCGCGCTTGAGTTCCTTGGCCGACATGGTCGTCAGGTCGCGCACCGTCAGGCCCCATTCGGGCAGCTCGACATCGTCGCCCACGGGCTTGTCGCGCAGCACGGTGGTCAATGGCAGCGTTTGCTCCTGGTCGTCGCGCGACACGAGAAGCTCGACCGCAGCACCCACGGGCGTTTCGAGCATCAGGCGGTTGATTTCGGGAAGCTGCTCGTCGAACCGCGCGGTCACGGCTCGACCGTCGTAACGCAGCAGCACGTCGCCCGGTTTGACGCCGGCCTTGTCGGCGGGCGAATCCTTGACCACGCCGCCGATCAGCACGCCCTGCTGCTGCTCGATCGACTCCAGCAGCGGCTGAAGCTCCAGGCCGGTCCAGCTTCGGCGGACGCGGCCATGCTCGATCAACTCCTCGGCAACAGACTTCGCCAGGTTCGACGGGATCGCGCCGCCCAGGCCCATACCGATCTCGTTGATGCCGACGATCTCGCCGTCGAGATCGACCAGAGGCCCGCCGCTGTTGCCGCCGCGAATCAGCGCGTCGTGACCGATCCACTTCACCAGCAGCCCCACGCGCTCGCCGTCGAGCGTCATGTCGTACCCCCACCACAGGCTCGGTGTGATCATCTCGACATTGGAGATCACGCCGGCCGTCACCGACTGCGACAGCGACAGCGGCGAACCCATCGCCAGCACCGGATCGCCGACGCGAAGCTTCGCGCTGTCGCCGAAGGTGGCGTGGGGCAGCGGGTCGGCGCTCTCGCGCTGGGAGAGGTCCAACTGAAGCACGGCGATATCTGCCAGGGCGTCGCTGCCGATCAGTTTGGCCTCGATCTCCTGCTTGTCGGTCAGCGTGCAGACGACGCGCTTGGCCTTGCCGGCTACATGATGATTGGTGATCACGTGACCATCGGGGCTGATGATGACGCCGCTGCCGCTCTCCTCGGTCTTTTTCTCGCGACCATCGTTGTAGTACGTGGTGACCACGTGAATGCGCACCAGCGCAGGGAAGACTTTGGCTACCGCGAGATCGACGGCCCGCTGACCGGGCGCCGACGAGTCCTGCTCGGCCGGACTGGTCGGCACGAAGGTCAGCGATGCGGTCAGCAAAACAAGAGCCCAGCATGCGTAAGTCGGTCTCATGAATGTCTCCAGGTATGTTCAGGCGGCACGGCCCGGTCCCGATCAATCGATTGTCCCACGTCGCTTTCCCCAACAGCGGAAAGGGCACTCGTCGCCGCCAAGGTCGCAATCTTGATACCATGCGTAGCCGCCGTGCGTCAAGCTTGCCGAACCCCGGCATATCGGAGCCGGCGTGCCTTGCCCCGCCGCCGCTTGCGCCTGTAAGGTGTACTCTCGGTCGGGCGGGGTCTTGGTGGTACGGTGGTTGGGCGGGCCGAACGCATGGACGAGCAACTCCTCGATCAGGCGGCTGACCTGCTGCGGCGGGCGAAGCACGTGTGTGTGCTGACCGGCGCGGGCGTGTCGGCCGAAAGCGGCGTACCCACGTTTCGCGGGGCGCACGGTCTGTGGAAGGGCTTTCGCGCCGAGCAGTTGGCCACGCCCGAGGCGTTTGCGTCCGATCCGCCGTTGGTGTGGAAGTTCTACAACTGGCGGCGCGAGCTGCTGGCCGACGTCAGGCCCAATCCCGGGCATGCGGCGCTGGCGACGATGGAAACGATCCTGCCGCGCTTCGATCTGATCACGCAGAACGTCGACGGGCTGCACCAGGCCGCCGGCAGCTGCAACGTGATCGAGTTGCACGGCAATCTATGGCACGTGCGATGCGTGGCCTGCTCCTATCGGCGGCGGGCTGTGGGCGAGAAGCTTCCCGCCGAGCCGCGCTGCCCCGACTGCGGCGATTGGCTTCGTCCGGGCGTGGTCTGGTTCGGCGAGCTGCTGTCGACCGACGCGATCGAGGCCGCGCGGCGAGCCACCGACGCCTGCGACGTGATGTTGGTCGTCGGGACCAGCGCCGTGGTCCAGCCGGCCGCATCGATGGCCGATTGGGCCCGGCAGCACGGCGCCGCCGTGATCGAGGTCAATCCGGAGGCTACGCCGCTGTCGAGTCGGGCCGCCGTCTGCCTGGCGGGTGCGAGCGGGCAGGTGCTGCCGCGCCTGCTCGATCGACTGCAACCTCGTGCTGATTCACCCGGCACAGAATAAACACTGAACCTACGCTCGGGCGGCGGTAGGGGTGCGATCCCAGCCTGTGATGGGTAGTGTTGCTACTTCGGCTCGCTCGCCTGGCGGCGCTGTTGGTGAATCTGATCGCGAAGACGGGCCGCGTCTTCGTAGCGCTCCTCGTCGACGGCCGCCTCCAACGCCCGCTCGAGCTTGGTAATCGGGTCGGTTGGGAGTTGTTCGATGACCTCCTGTCGCAGCGCCTGGAGGATCATCACCTCGGTGGCGTCCGTCCCGTCTTCCTCTTCATCCAGCGCCTGCCAGAACTCGGAAATGGCCGACAGGCCGGCATCGACGTGCGCCAAAGCCGACCGATACGCTTTGGCCTTCAGTGCCGTGTGTGCTTTGGCACGCGTGTTCATCATGATCAGGTAAGGTCGATACTGCTGGAAGTTCACCCGATCCTCTCGTTTGGCGGCGTACTTGGCGAGCAGGTCCAAAGCCTGAAGGTTGCGGGCCGTGTCACGCTCGACCTGCTCGAACTCCTCCAGCACAAACAGGCTCAGGTAGCGGTGGTAGTACATGACCGCCTCGGCTCGCAGCGCCTGGCACTGCTCGGCGGTCAGTTCGAACCCCAGGTCGGTACCGTTGCGCTTGCGGTACGCATCCAGACGTTTCAGGTGGTGATGGACTAACGACTCGGCCCCATGCGGGCGCTGTCCGTCGGGGCGCCCCGTCATCTCCATTTGCAGCAGGCCAAGATCCAGACGCATCTGGACCTTCTCGCGCCCGTCGTCACCGACGACCTTGCGGACCGATAACTCGCCCGGTTCGTAAGGCCAATCGTCCACGATTTTGCGAATGTCCAGCGTCATGGCCAGTGTATTATAGCAGGGCTACGGCTGGTCCGGAATCGGAAATGGGCCGTTCGCACCGCGGGTCATCAGGGATTACCCTGACCTTGTGGGCGTGCCGGGGTGCGGTCAAAGCCGAACTCGACCAGCAGCTCGGTCACCAACTCCATGGGCAGCCCCACCACGTTGGTGAAACTGCCTTCCATCCGCTCGACGAACGGGTCGCACTGATCCTGGATGCCGTAGGCCCCTGCCTTGCCCTCCCATCCGCCGCCGTCGATATACCGCCTGAGGTGCTCGTCGAGCAGCCTGCGCATGCGGACACGGGTGACGTCGTGGGCGATCCGGCGGCGACCCGTGTGCGCCTCCAGCACCGTTACCCCGGTGATGACTTCGTGCTGGGTGCCCGCCAGCGTCGAGAGAATCCGGTACGCGTCATCGACGTCGCGTGGTTTGCCGAAGATCTGCGTGCCCAAAGCCACCACGGTGTCGGCGGCGAGGATCACTCCCTGGTGGTGCGCCTGGCTCACCGAACTGGCTTTGAAGAAGCTCAGCGACTCTGCCTGCAAGGCCGGCGGCAAGGCCACGCAGAACGCGTCGGGCTCGGCAAATGCCGGCGTTGCTCTTTCGAACTCGTAGCCGCCCTGTCTGAGCAACTCGGCCCGTCGAGGACTCGCCGAGGCCAGGATCAGCTTGGGATGTGCTCGGTAGGTTTTCCCTGACATGAGGTCCCTGCTGTTTGGTTCTGCGGGTCAGAGTCAGATGCTTCGCGACGAGCGGCCGACTCGCGCCGCTGGTCCGTGGATGACGTCGGCGATCCGTCGGCGCCGCGAGCGACCGGCGTGCCCCGCCTCTTGAGCAATGCTCCGTGGTGCGCGCGGTAATAGGCTACGCCGCGGCGCGTGATGGTGTAGCTAAGTGCCCCGAGGATCAGGCCGACGATAATGCTGCCGATCCATAATTCCATGCCGAAGCCAATCAGCTTCAGACCCGTGGTACGCCAGAAGTCCGCGTCGAACAAGTGGCGCAGGACAGTGAGCGGATCGTTCAGCGATTCAATAGCCTTGGTCAAGGCCGACTTGACCGCAGGCCCACTCTCCAGGGCTCCGCGTGTGATGGCTCGGCCTACCACCCAGTTGTAGTAGTAGAGCGGCGCGGCCGTTACCGGGTTGCTGATCCACACGATGGGTAGGCCGACTACCTTGTTGGCCCGAACGGCTGCGGCGATCGCGATCGTCAAGGCCATCTGAAAGCCGATCGTCGGCGTCCATGCCACGAAGAAGCCGACGGCCACACCCAATGCAATGCGGTGCGCCGAGTCGTCAATATGGAGGATGCGATAGATGACGACGTCGCTAAGTTTTTTGCCAATGGCCCGATAAGGCATGCGTCGGCTCTTACCCGTTCTGCAAACGCCCAGTGTTACGCTGAAGCATTCTAGACGCTCGCAGCGGTCATGTCAGCCCACCGCGTGTACACGCCGGTCGGACTGCCGGTCGGCCAGCAGGGCGACAACCTCGTCGCAGACGTCCTCCGGCTGAATGCTGCGAAGGCAGCGGTGTTGGTAAGGACAGTCACGCAGCCGGCGCAGATAGCACGGCGAGCACGGCAGCGACCGGCGGACGACGCGTGCGATCGGCGTGTGCGGCCCCGTGCGGGCGGGGTTCGTCGGGCCGAACAACGCCACCAGCGGACACCTCACCGCGGCCGCTAGGTGCATCGGGCCCGAATCATTGCATACCATGACCTTCGCTCGGCGGATCAGCCCGACCAGTTCCGGCAGAGCCGTGTCGCCGGCCAGATTCACCAAATTGCTACAAGCATGCTGTTGAACCTGGCGGCAAAGCTCAACCTCCGCCGCGGAGCCGATCAACACCACCGCCAAGCCCAGACGCTCGTGAATGAGATCGGCCAGTCTTGCGAAGTGATCGGCCGGCCAGATCTTCGTCTGCCACCGCGTCCCGGGCACGAGGACGGCGTATGCGCGACCGCCCACCTCGCTTCGCGCCAGCGTCGCGGCAATTCGCTGCGACACAGCTTCCGACACGTGCAGCGAGAAGTCCTTCTCTATATCACCAAAGCCCAGCACGTCGGCCACCAGGTAGCTCTGGTCTGCTGCGTGACAGACTTCCGAAGGCACCACAACGCGATGTGTGTAGAAGATCGCGCCAAGCTCGCGGGCGTTGGCAAATCCCAGTCGAACCGGCGCGCGGCTGGCCCAGGCCAGGAACCCGCTGCGGAACAGGCCCTGCAAATCAACGACCAGATCGAACCGCCGCTCTCGCAGGCCGCCCAGGAACCGTGCGAAGCCGATCGACACCCCCAGGCTGCGGCCCAATTTGCCGTAACGCCGTCGATCGAAGGGGATGACTTCCGTCAGGGCCGGCTGCCCCTCCAGCAACTGGGCGTAAGGACTGCCGGCCAGCCAAGCGATATGCGCGTTGGGATAACGATGGCGCAGCCCCGCCAGTACCGGCATGGCATGGATGATGTCGCCCAGCGAACTGGGTTTGATCAGCAGGATACGCTGAAATGGCCGGCTCGCTATGTCAGGGGATGGTTTCATGGAGGGCAAAACCCACGCGGTGGCGCTGGCCGGTTGTTACGCCCGACCGTAGTGCTCGAGCTTCCAGTGCAGCCGTTTGGCCTTGTGCTTTCGAATGCCGTCCGACACGCCCGCCAGTCGCCGCCACAGTGGCTTCCAGCCGCCGGCCACATAATCCGGGGTGCCAAGATACGCCCGGAGGAATCGGAGTCGGTCCGCCGCCGTCACCGTCGTGCACAAATCGAGACTGACGTTGAGCCTGGCCAGGGCGCGTAGCTCGTCGCGGTGCCGGACACGTCGGCGCAGCCGCAACCCGTCCAGGTCGATCAGGGCCACGCCCGGAGGTCCGACCTGCTCGGGACGCCACTGGACGAGTATGTTCGATGCTTTCAGATCGCGATGAGCGAACCCGCGCTGGTGCATCTGCCGGATCACCTCGGCCAGCCGACCAGCCAGTTGATCCTTGACACGCCGAAGCACCTTCCCTGACTGGGGTGCCCAATGCAGTCGCAGCATGGTATCCAGGTCGTGCCCATCGGTAATCGACTCGGTCATCACGATGCTGTCAAGCAGCAGTCCCAGGCAGCGCCGCTCCAACACCGCCAGGGGCCTGGCCGTCGGTAAATCGCGGTGCAGCAGCGCGTGTCCTCGGCGCCATGTGCGGAGGTTGCGCGATGCGCCGAACGGAAACAGCACGCGCTTCCACCACGTGCGGGGCAAGGGTCGCTTGCAGATCACCTCTATCGCGCCGTCGTCCAGAGGCAGCATCGCGCGACATACCGTGCCACTGTGAGATCCCTTGATCAGTTGCGTCCGTCGCCGACCTGTCCACTCGCTCGGGTCGTCCAACCACTGTCGCCACTGCCCTCGTGCAAAAGAAACCTCGCGTACGCTCAGCCCCACAACCGGTCGTCTGGGCTGAAGCACGACGTGACCGCGCCAACCGCCGGGAATGCGCATGCGACTGAAATACCGTCCGCTGCGCATGGCTGTGCGGTCACGCTTCGCCCAGAGGCGACGTGCGTGTCTGCGCGCCATGCGATCCAGTCGGGATAGCATCGGCCTGAGATCCGCCTGCACGCGACGCGCATACTTCAAGTGGGAGAGTCGTTCGTGCCACGCCAGGTAGCTTCGCAGAAACCGCAGACGTTCGCTGCGACTGGCGTGCCGCTGGAACCACTGATTGAGTTGGACCAGATTCTCAAGCGCCGCCCACTGTTTCACCGGACGCCCGATCCGAGCCGCTTGAAGATCCACCATCACCACGCGGGGGACGGTACCCTGAACGTCTTGCACCAGCAGGTTGCCTGGATGCAGATCGAGGTGCCGCATGCCGCTTTGATGAGCGCGGGCCAGCAACTCGGCAAGGGCGTGACACAGGGCAACGCCTTTCTGATAGCGCCCGCGACGATCGCTGGCGGTTTCAATCGCGATCCAATACGTGTGCAGGGGTAAGGAATGATCGATCGCTCTGGTCAGCAGAACGCCCCGGCCCAGCCGCCGCTTCCATCCGCACGCGACGGGTGACGGAGCCGCCAAACCGGCCTGCTGGGCGTATCGGTTCGCCCGCCATTCGCGACGGCTGGCCGAGCCGAACAGCAGCACTCGCAGCCAGTCGCCGATTTTGACCGGCTTGTATACCTTGGCGAACACCGCCAGCGACATCGCTCGCACGCGCCAAACCTCCCGAGGCCCGTTACGCTTGACCAGCTCGGCCGCCGGTTCGGTTCGCAGGTTCTGCCAGTCCGGCGCGCCCGGGTCGGTCAGAAGCTGTACGTGCTCGGGCACACAGCGCCAGGAGAAACCACGGCACGAGAGGGCGACTGTACCCACAGCGTCTGCGTCCGCCTCCGGCGCAGCGTCTGCGCCGCTGTCGGTCGCGGGGCCGTTGGCCTGCAACGTCCCCTCCCGAGAATGTCGAAAGCCCTGGGTCGGTCCCATCCTACGTGCTCGTCGGTTTCACCCGCTTGCCCCCTCACAAACGTAGGCAAGTATAGGCCGTACCGAAGGTTGTTGCAATGCAGCCGGTCACAGCGAGAGTCCGTGGCAGGCCCGTTGACACGTCCCCGGGCCACCGCTAGCATCCGGACGGCCCGAAGGGCGCAAGTCAGTCATGCACGCGATAGTGGCTAAAGCGTCGCCGATCCGGGCCGCGGCGCGCGGCGCACAAAAATCATCCAGCAAGCGAGGTACACATGGCCGGCAAGTTCCAGCACGTAACGGTACCGTCGGAAGGCGAGAGGATCACCGTCCGCAACGGCAAACTCCAGGTGCCCGACAAGCCCATCCTTCCGTTCATCGAGGGCGATGGCACGGGACGGGATATCTGGCGAGCCAGTCAGCCGGTTTTTGACGCTGCCGTCCAGAAAGCCTACGGGGGCCAAAGGAAAGCCGCCTGGATGGAGGTCTTCGCCGGACAGAAGGCGTTTGATCGCTTCGGGAGCTGGCTGCCCGATGATACGGTCGAGGCGTTCAGGTATTTCATCGTCGGGATCAAAGGACCGCTGACCACGCCCGTGGGCGGCGGGATCCGCTCGCTTAACGTTGCCCTCCGGCAGACGCTGGATTTGTACGTCTGCCTGCGCCCGGTCCGCTACTTCGCGGGCGTCCCCTCGCCGGTCAAGCACCCCGAAAAGGTGGACATGGTGATCTTTCGGGAGAACACCGAGGATATCTATGCCGGTGTGGAGTGGGCCGCCGAAACACCCGAGGCCAAAAAAATTATCACTTGGCTCCAGAACGAGATGGGTGTCACAAAGATTCGCTTCCCCCAGTCCAGCGGCATCGGCATCAAGCCGGTCAGCCGCGAGGGCACCGAACGCCTCGTCCGTGCCGCCATCGATCACGCCCTGCGCTACAACCGCAAGAGCCTTACGTTCGTGCACAAAGGCAACATCATGAAATTCACCGAAGGGGCGTTCCGCGACTGGGGCTACGCGCTGGCCAAGCGCGAATACCGCGACAAGGTGGTCACCCAACGTGAGTCGTGGATCCTCGGCAACAAGGACGACAACCCCGATCTCAGCGACGAAGACAATGCCCGCATGATCGAGCCCAGCTACGACGGCCTTCGCGCCGAAGATCAACAGACGGTCGTATCCGAGGTACGACAGACGTTGGCCGCCATTCGTACGACACACGGTGGCGGTCGATGGAAGAGCAAGTTGATGGTCAAGGATGCCATTGCCGACATCTTCCTTCAGCAGGCGCTGACCCGCGCCGACGAATTCGACGTGGTGGCCACTATGAACCTCAACGGCGACTATGCCTCCGACGCCCTGGCCGCCCAGGTCGGGGGGATCGGCATCGCGCCGGGCGGTAACATCAACTACCAGACCGGGCACGCCATCTTCGAGGCCACCCACGGCACCGCCCCCAAGTACGCCAACCGCGATCAGGTCAACCCCGGCTCCGTGATTCTCTCTGGGGACTTGATGTTTCGTCACCTCGGGTGGGACGAGGCGGCCGACCTGATCGTCAAAGGTATGAGCGGCGCCATCGCCGCCAAGACCGTCACCTACGATTTCCACCGACTCATGGAAGGCGCCACCAAGGTCAAGTGCTCCGAATTCGGCAAGGCTATTATCCAACACATGGATGATTGACCGCTCAGCCCACGCGAACTCGTCGCACGTGTGGAGTACGGCTTGCGGCGGCCGGTGTGAATTGAGCAGAGAAGACGCTCCAGACAAGGCGCCCCCCAAGCTTCGACCCATCGAGGTCATTCCCGCCACCCAGGGCGGCCGACGGATGATCACGCTGCACGACCCGACCGGCCTGGCCCGTGGCGTGGCCAGCCTATCGCCCGTGGCGTTTTTCGTCGTGTCGCATTTCGACGGACAGCATGATCTGACCCAGATCCAAGCCGACTTCGCGCGCCAGTTCGGTCAGGCTCTGCCGCTTGAGCGCATACACGAGATGGTCGAACAGCTCGAAGAGGCCGGCTTCCTCGACGGGCCCCAATTTGAACGCCGCTATGCCGAACTCGCCGAGCGGTACCGCAGCGCCGCTACGCACCAGGCCCACTTGCCGCTCGATCCCCAACAGCTCGAAGCGGGGCTTGCCGCCATCGTGGCCGACACGGAGCACACCGCCAAGGGCCTCCCTGTTGTGGGCATCATCGCGCCACACCTCGATTACGAACGCGGCAGACGCTGCTATGCCGCCGCCTACGGCGCGCTGTGGCGGCGCTCGGCCGCTCGTCGGTTCGTGATCCTCGGGACCAACCATTTCGGACGGGCACGCGGCGTGGTCGCCACCGACAAGCCGTTCGAAACACCTCTTGGCGTAACGCCGATCGATTCGCAGCTTATGGCTGCGCTGCGTACGCGGTGTGGCGAGGCCCTGTTTGAACACCGGTTCGATCACCAGCACGAGCACTCCGTCGAGTTGCAGATCATGCTGTTACAGAAGTTGCTCGGCCCGGAGCGGATTCACATCGTCCCGCTGCTCTGCCCCGACGCGTGCGAAGTGCAGGACGAGGGCGGTTCGCCCCGCCCGAGCCTGACCGACGTGGCCGAGACCCTTCGGGACGCGGTCCGGCAAAGCAGCGATCCGATCTGCATCGTTGCCGGCGCCGACTTCAGTCACGTCGGCCGACGCTTCGGGGATGACCGCAACCTCGACCGCGACTTCCTCCAGGAAGTCGAACAGTACGACCGTCGGTTGCTGCATCGCATCGAACGGAACGATCCCGAGGGCATGCTCGAGTCGCTGCGGCAAGCACGGAACCCCACCAAGGTGTGCAGCAGCGGGTGTCTCTACATCGCCCTGGCCGCCCTGCCCGACGCCAAGGTCGAGCTGCTGCGCTATCACCAGGCCGCCAACCCCGAGATCGAGACCGCCGTCACCTCGGCCGCACTGGCTTTGACACATTGACGGTACAGTCCGATATGTCATTCGATCCGGTGGGTTGCGCCCGGTGATTTCGGCCCCGATGTCGGGTCCGGGTATCGCCGCCCCACGGGGTGCAGGCCGATCTTGCCCGCCCTGACGGGCACGCCAGGGCACCCCCTGGCGAGGGTGAAAGACGCCAGAGCAGGCCATTCGGGCTCTTGCAGCCCGACGTATGGCGCTCTACAATAAAGTAGGTGGTGGGTTGCCGTTCTTGGCGGAGACTCACGTCTGAGCGGGGACGCAGGGCTGTGGAAAGACTTTGGGTAGCCAGAGGTTGTGGCGTGCGTCCGTCGGGGTACAGGTGTCTCCGGCCATCGAGCCGGGTGCAATGCCCGGCGTGCTTGCGGGACGTTACGGATACTCTTCACTTCCGGAAGGAGGAATGGGCATGAGCGCAAAATGGTGGTTTATGGCACTCGGTCTGACGGCAGCGGTCGCCGTGACGGCCAGTGCGGGTCAAACGAATCCGGGCAGCGGGATGCTCTTCATCGCCGACTTGGAGGGCACGGTGGAAGCCAACATCTCCTTTGATGGCGACTACCCGGATACGCACGCGCGAACGCGTGCGGCCGATGCCGTGTTGGGCCTGAGCTATGCGGTGGTCGACTGGGAGGGGGGGGTCTCCCTGGCGGGCGAGCAGGCTCGTCTGGCCAATTGGGATAACCGCAACGACGACTATGAGAGGCTGGGTGCTTGGGGCCGCGGCGGTAGCTGGACGGAGATCACCCGTTCTGGGCGCGGCTTGGTGCGCTACGACCTCGACACCTACGTCCTGCTGTGCACCCAGAACAACCCGGAGAACGCCAACGCGTCGCGTCCCCCGACGTTGCTCCAGATCGAGTACTACGACGATTGGTATACCACCGCGCCCTTCACCGACGATCAGTACGTCGACAGCAACTACGACACCATGTACCTGCTGCGGTGTGGCGCTCGGCCCATGGCCGGGGTGCAATGGGGTCCGCGTCCGAAGGATACGTTCCTCACGCCGGTCGATCCGAACGACCCCAGCAACCGGGGCGAGCCGTGCGACTGGACGTGGACCGGTGCCGGCACCGTAGGCAAGCTTCAGTTTGGCGATACGGTCACGATCGGCCCGAGCTACGCCTGGAGCAACGACCCCAACGTCAATCCGACGTACGACTACATTACGTTCTCCAACCCGGTCAACTACAAGACGGTGGACGACAACCATCGGCCGGGGCGGGTGGGCGCTCTGTACAAAGATTCCCGAGACGTCAGCGGCCAATCGGCGGATTGGGCCACGGTTAACTCGTGCGTGGAGCTTGTGGCGTTCTACGGCGGCGACGAGAACGTGGTGTACCTGACGCAGTATGCGGGTCGCATTTACAAGATGACGGGCGCCAAGAACCTGGGTTGGCGTCGTCGCGCCGGCCAGGCCGCCCCGGGCACCCGTCTGGGTGACGGAACGTACATCACTTCGCCGCCGGAGTGGTTCTTCCCGGTGTACGTCCCCGGCACTGGCGGCACGTATACGGCCGACGCTTCCGGCGGCGGTCCGGTCATCGGCGATGCGTACCAGGTAGACCCCAACGATCCGAACAGCGTGTGGGTCGGCACGGCGATCACGTCGGTCGAGCTGTTCAACGCCGATCCGAACTTCGCGCTGGATCCGAGCGTGTCGGATCGTCACTACACGGGTCTGGCCGTCGACTGCGGCGGGCGTGTGTACGCGGTGAGCGAGCGGGTCGTTAACAGCAACGGCGACGAGCCTGGCGTGAAGTATCAGGGCACGTTGGCGGACGTCTGGAACGGCGCCCCGGGCGACTACGGTCTCAATCGCATCGAGACCCAGCAGACGGTGGGTACCGGTGCGGCGCCTGATCCGAATGACCCG
>Ga0315553_10003246_pt1 | contig 12748 bp, 9 predicted proteins | sample SalMarSW160140MG_FD_203099 | JGI IMG/M metagenome (GOLD analysis project Ga0315553, IMG submission 203099) | Salt marsh sediment microbial communities from the Plum Island Ecosystem LTER, Massachusetts, United States - Salt Marsh Sediment SW1601-40 ... | reverse complement strand
TGCTGGCCGTTGGTCCCAGGCTCGCCCCAGAAGATCGCCCCGGTTTCATAGTCGACGCGGGCGCCGTCGAGGGTGACGTGCTTGCCGTTCGACTCCATGGTCAGCTGCTGCAGGTAGGCGGGGAAGCGGTGCAGGTACTGGTTGTAGGGGAAGACGCCGCAGGTCTGGGCGCCGAAGAAGTCGCCGTACCAGACGCACAGCAGGCCGAGCAGGGCGGGCAGGTTCGCCGCCAGCGGCGCCTCGCGGAAGTGCTCGTCCATCGCGTGGAAGCCGGCCAGCATCTCGGCGAAGCCGTCGGGGCCGATCGCCAGCATGGTCGAGAGACCGATCGCCGAATCCATCGAGTAGCGGCCCCCGACCCACTCCCAGAAGCCGAACATGTTGTCGGTGTCGATGCCGAACTCGGCGACCTCCTCGGCGTTGGTCGAGACCGCGACGAAGTGCTTGGCGACCGCCGACTCGTCGCCGCCCAGCCCGGCCAGCGACCATTCGCGGGCGGTGTGGGCGTTGGTCATCGTCTCCAGCGTCGTGAAGGTCTTCGAGGCGATGATGAAGAGCGTCTCCTCGGGGTCGAGGTCGCGGGTGCACTCGACGAAGTCGGTGCCGTCGACGTTGGAGACGAAGCGGAAGGTCATGTCGCGGTGGCTGAAGTGGCGCAGCGCCTCGTAAGCCATCACCGGGCCGAGGTCGGAGCCGCCGATCCCGACGTTGACGACGTTGCGGATCGGCTTGCCGGTGTGGCCCGTCCACTCGCCGGAGCGCACCCGTTCGGAGAAGTCGCTCATCCGGTCGAGCGTCTCGTGCACCTCCTTGACCACGTCGACCCCGTCGACCATCAGCGAGCGCTCGCGCGGCATCCGCAGCGCCACGTGAAGCACGGCGCGGTCCTCGGAGACGTTGATGTGCTCGCCGGCGAACATCGCTTCGCGGCGCTGCTCGACGCCCCGCTCGCGCGCCAGCTCGCCCAGCAGGGTCAGCGTCTCGTCGGTGATCCGGTTCTTGGAGAAGTCGAGGTGCAGGCCGGCTCCATCGGCGACCAGCCGCTCGCCGCGCTGCGGGTCGGAGTCGAACAGGTCGCGCAGCTTTGCGTCCTTGACCTCGCCGTGGTGGCGCTCCAGCGCCTTCCAGGCCGACCCCTCGCGGAGGTCCGGCGCGGAACCGCTCATGCGCGCGCCCCGAGCTGCGACTCGATCGTCTTCAGCAACTCGTTCCAGGAGTCGACGAAGGCCTGCTTGCCCTCCTCCTGGAGGCGGACGGCGAGCGCCTCGACGTCGATCCCCGCCGCGTCGAACTCGGCCAGCACCTGCTCGGCGTCGCCGCCGTCCGCGGGCAGCGGCTCGCCGACGTCGCCATGGTCGGCGAAGGCGTGCAGGGTCGGCTCGGGCATCGTGTTGACAGTGAACGGGGAGGCGAGCCCCTCGATGTAGAGGACGTCGGATGCTTCCGGGTCCTTGGTGCCGGTGCTCGCCCAGAGCAGTCGCTGCGGACGGGCCCCCGCGTTCTCGAGTCGCTGCCAGCGCTCGGAGTCGAGCAGCTCGCGGTAGGCGCGGTAGGCCCGCTTGCCGATCGCGATCCCCAGCCTGTCGCGCAGCTCGTCGGGCACTTCGCCCATCACGGCCTTGTCCCAGCGGCTGACGAACAGCGAGGCGACCGAGCCGACCGCCGGGTCGAGCCCGGCCTCGATCCGGCGCTCCACGCCGCGCATGTAGGACTCGGCGGCGCCGAGGTAGTGCTCCCGCGAGAAGAGCAGCGTGACGTTGACCGGGATGCCGGCGAAGATCGACTCCTCGATCGCCCGGTGACCGGCCCCGGTGCCGGGAATCTTGATCAGCAGGTTGTCGCGCTCGGCCTGTCCGTGCAGCTTCGCCGCCTGCTTGATCGTCGTCTCCGTGTCGTCGGCGAGCTTCGGCGAGACCTCGAGCGAGCACCATCCGTCAACCCCGTCGGTGCGCCCGTGGATGTCGCGAAAGAGGTCGGTCGCACGGCGCAGGTCGGTGATCGCCAGCTCGAAGAAGATCTCCTCGGGAGAGCTGTCCCCGGAGGCCAGCTCGTCGATCTGCTCGTCGTAGACGTCGCCCCCGGAGATCGCCTTGTCGAAGATCGTCGGGTTGGAGGTGAGGCCGGTGACCGACAGCTCGTCGACGTAGCGGGCGAGCGTGCCGTCGTCCAGCATCGTGCGGGTGATGTTGTCGAGCCAGAGGCTCTGGCCCAGCTCGTGCAGTTTCGCGTTCGGCTTCATTGCTCTCCTTTCGCAGCGGCTCTCAGCTCACCGCCGTACGTTCCACTACCCCGCGCGCCGCCTCGGCCACCTTGTCCGGAGTGAAGCCGAACTTCGTTTGCACGTCCTTCAGCGGCGCCGAGGTGCCGAAGGTGTGCATGCCGATCCGCGTGCCCCCGGGCCCGACATAGTGGTCCCATCCGGTCGTCGCGGCCTCCTCGACCGAGACCCGGGCGGCGATCGCCGGCGGCAGCACCTCGTCGCGGTAGGCGGCCTCCTGGCGATCGAACAGCTCCCAGCAGGGCAGGCTGACCACGCGCGAGCCGATCCCTTCGGCGCTCAGCTCCTCGTGCGCGGCCACAGCCAGCGCCACCTCGCTGCCGGTGGCGATCAGGATCACCTCCGGCTCGCCGCGGTCGGCGTCGACGAGCACGTAGCCGCCGCGCCGCAGGCCCTCGGCCGAGGCGTACTTGGAGCGGTCGAGGATCGGCACGTTCTGCCGGGTCAGCACCAGGGCGACAGGCTGGTGGGTGCGGTCGACCGCCACCCGCCAGGCCTCGGCGACCTCGTTGGCGTCGGCGGGGCGGATCACGTCGAGGCCGGGAATCGCCCGCAGCGAGGCGAGCTGCTCGACCGGCTGGTGGGTCGGACCGTCCTCGCCGAGTCCGATCGAGTCGTGGGTGAAGACGTGGATCACCGGCAGCTCCATCAGCGCCGAGAGGCGGATCGCCGGTCGCGCGTAATCGGAGAAGGTGAGATAGGTGGACCAGAGCGGCCGCAGCTTGGAGAGCGAGAGGCCGTTGGAGACCGCCGCCGCCTCGTGCTCCCGGATCCCGTAGTGGAGCTCACGGCCCTCGTAGGCGCCGGGCTCGAAGTCGACCGCGCCGTCGAAGCTCAGCCGTACCGACGTCGAGTCAGTGAGGTCTGCCGAGCCGGCCAGCAGCCAAGGCACCCGCGCGGCGATCGCGTTCTCGACCTGGTTCGAGGCCTTGCGGGTTGCGAGGCCCTTCTGGTCGGGCTCGAAGCTGGGGATGTCGGCGTCCCAGCCGTCCGGCAGCGCCCGCTTCTGCGTCGCATCGATCTCCGCTGCGAGCTCGCCGTTCTCCTTGGCGTAGTCGGCGAGCTTCGCCTCCCAGGCGGCGCGCAGCTCGGCGCCGCGCTTTCCGATCCCCGCCGCGAAGTGCTCCCTGACCCCGTCGGGCACGAGGAACTGCGCGTCTTCGGGCCAGCCGTAGGCGCGCTTCGTCTCCCGCACCTCCTCTTCGCCGAGCGGCTCGCCGTGGGCCGCGGAGGTGTCTTGCTTGTGCGGCGAGCCGTAGCCGATATGGCTGTCGACGATGATCAGCGTCGGCCGGTCCTCCTCGCCCTTGAACTCCTCGAAGGCGCGCGAGAGCAGTTCCATGTCGTTGGCGTCGCCGACCCGGGTGACGTTCCAGCCGTAGCCCATGAAGCGGGCGGCAACGTCGTCTTCGTAGGTAATCCGCGTTTTGCCGTCGATCGTGATGTGGTTGTTGTCGTAGATCCAGCAGAGGTTGTCGAGCTTCAGGTGGCCGGCGATCGAGGCCGCTTCGTTGGAGACGCCCTCCATCAGACAGCCGTCGCCGGCGATCGCGTAGACATCGAAGTCGAAGAGGTCGAAGCCGGGGCGGTCGTAGCGGGCCGACTGCCACTTGCCGGCGATCGCCATCCCGACCGTGGTCGCGATCCCCTGGCCGAGCGGCCCGGTGGTCGTCTCGACGCCCGACGTCCAGCGGTACTCCGGATGGCCGGGAGCGCGCGAGTCGAGCTGGCGGAAGCGTTCAATGTCCTCGAGGCTGACCGCGGGGCGGCCGACCACCTCGTAGTCGGGTTCGACCGCCTGCACCTCGGTCAGGTAGAGCAGCGCGTAGAGCAGCATCGAAGCATGGCCGGCCGAAAGCACGAAGCGGTCTCGGCCGGGCCAGATCGGGTCGGAGGGGTCGAAGCGAAGGAAGCGCTGCCAGAGCGTGTAGGCGACCGGCGCCATCGCCATCGGCGTCCCCGGATGGCCGGAGTTCGCCTTCTGGATGGCGTCTATCGACAGCGTGCGGATCGTGTTGATGCAGAGCTGGTCGATACCCGCGACCCTATCGATTCGGAGGGCGGCCAGCTCAGGGCTGGATCCGGGTCACCGTGCCGTCGCCGTTGTTGGCCACCCAGACCGCTTCGCCGCCGACCGCTACGGCGCCCGGCTCGGGGCCGACCGAGATCGGACTGCCCTGCGGCTCGCCGCTGTCGATCCCGATCCTCGTCACCGTGCCGTCTGCGTTGTTCGCCACCCAGACGGTGTCCGTGCCGTCGTCGATCCCGCCGGGCCTCTCGCCGACCGGGATCGGCTCGCCGATCGGCGAGCGGGTCGCCGGGTCGACCCGCCTGACGGTGTCGGAGCGGCTGTTGGCGACCCATATCAGGCCACCCGCCACCGTGACCCCCGCCGGGCCACGCCCGACCGGGATCGGCGCCCCGGCGACGGCGCTGCCGAGGTCGACGCGGCGCAGGACGCCTGTCGAGGCGCTGCTGACCCAGACGCCGCCGGCGCCGACAGCAAGCCGAAGCGGCGCCGCGTGGGGCGCGATGCCGCGCTTGAAGACCGCCCCCCCGGGGTTGACGGCGGTGAGCCCCCCGTCGTCGTCGTCGGCGACCCAGATGCGGCCGCCACCGGCGACGATCGCGCCGGGGCGGCCGCCGAGCGGGATCCGCTCGATGACCCGCTCGCTCGCCGGGTCGATGCGTAGGAGCCGGCCGCTGCGCGGCCTCGTCACCCACACCGAGCCGGCGCCCACCGCCACTCCGGAGACGCCCCTGCCGAGCCGCAGCGGCGCGCCGAGCGGCTTGCGCGTCGCGGGATCGATCCGCGAGAGGGTCCCGTCCGGGGCGCTGGTCGCCCAGACGGCGCCCTGGCCGACCGCGAGGTGCAACGGCCCGCGGCCGACCGCGATCGGCGCCGAGACCGAGACGCCGCCCCCGCCGAGCAGGAGGATCGCGACGACGGCGGCAATCGGGGCGAGCAGGGCGACGGGAACGATCAGCCAGCGGCGCCCGGCACGTCCCCGCGGGCGGGCGGGCCGCTCGGTCAGCACCTGGGTCGGCGCCGGAGTTCCCCTTTGCACCTGCCGCGCCGCCTCGATCGTCGCGCCGGCGCTCGGGTAGCGCTCGGCCGGGTCCTTGGCGACTGCGCGCTCGATGACGGCGTCGAGTCCGCGCGGCATCTCCGGCTCGGCCTCGCCGGCCCGGCGCGCGAAGGGGGCGATCCCGGTCACCGCCTCGTAGAGGACGCAGCCGAGCGAGTAGACGTCGGCCGCGGGGCCGACGTCCCGGCCCCGCCACTGCTCGGGCGACATGTACTCGGCCGTGCCGGCGATCGAAGCGCCGCTCAGCACGCCGCTCTCGCCGAGCGCCTTGGCGAGACCGAAGTCGGTGAGGTAGGCGCGGTCGCCTTCGAGCAGGACGTTGTGCGGCTTGACGTCGCGGTGGACGATTCCGGCGGCATGGGCGGCGTCGAGCGCCTCGGCCACCTGGCCAAGCAGGGCAACCGCCTCGGCCGGGGGCAGCGTGCCGCGGGCGGCGATCCGCTGTTTCAGGTTGCCCCCCTCGATCAGCCGCATCGCGACGATCAGCTCGCCGTCCTCCTCGCGCGCATCGTAGACGGGTACCACCCCGGGATGCTCGAGCCGCGCTGCGAGCCGGGACTCGCGCAGGAACCGTTCGCGAAAGCCGGAGTCGCCGGCCAAGTGGGGGGCGATCACCTTCAGCGCTACCGCTCGCTCCAGCGCCAGCTGCGTGGCCCGATAGACGACCCCCATCCCACCGCGCGCGATCAGCGCATCAAGCCGGTATCCCGCGAGGGTCGAGCCGATGGCCGGATCCGCTGTCATGCGGCCGTTATATCGCCGCACACGACGAAAGGGGCCCTTCTCCGCTGCGGCGCACCGGCTGCCAGGCGATCACCGGGCCGATCGTTTCCGCCATCGTGCCGCTGTCGAAGGAGAAGCCTTCCGCCAACTGGGTCGCCCGGCGGCTGCGAACGTCGATCCCCGACAGGGTCTCGATCCTGTCGCCGCCGGAGTAGTCGGTCGCGACGAAGGCGGCCACCTTGCTGCCGTTGGAGGAGAAGACCGCGTTGGTCTTCGACCCGTCGATCAGATCGGTCAGCTTGCGGGCGCGGCGATGACCGCGACAGTGCCTGCCGAGCGACTTGACCCAGAGGCCCTGGTCGCGGCGGAAGAGCAGCCGGTGGCCGTTCGGCGCGACGTCCTCGACGTAGGCCGAGCCGGCACCGGCGATCAGCGCGCGGGCCCGCCTGCCGTTGCGGCGCATCGTGAAGATGTCCGCGTAGGCGTCCGATCCTTCGCCGTCGCGGCCGCGACTGAAGGCGATGCCGCCGACGCAGTAGCGCGGCGCGAACTCGTCGACCCGGGCGGTGCGGGTGAGACGGCGCTGACCGGCCCCCGACGGCCGCACCGAGTAGAGGTCCGCCGTGCTGCCCCAGGCGCGGGCGAAACGGCGGACGAAGACGATCAGCCGCCCCTTGCGGGAGAAGGAGGCTTCGCTGTCGTCCGGGGCCGACGAGGTGAGCGGGTGCGCGCTGCCACCCCGGAGGCGCACCGTGTAGAGGTCGCGTGCGGCGCCCGCCGCAGCGGCGCGCTCGAAGAGGACGAACCTGCCGTTCGGCGAGACGAGCGGGCGGCTGTCGACCGCGGCGCCGCCGGTGAGGGCGTACTGGCCGGAGCCGTCGGCGCGCATCGCGTAGAGGTTGCCGCCACGCACGAAGACGATCTTCCGCCCGTTCGGGGCGAAGTCCGGCTGGCTGTCCGCCGGGTTTTCGGTGAGCTGATTGAGGTGGCCGTTCCGCGCCGCGAACAGGCCGGCCTGTTCGGCTCCAGGCCCCGTGGTGGAGCGCGAGAAGACGACCGCGCCGGAGGAGCTTGCCGCGGCGGCGCTGCCGGCCATCAGGCCGAGCGCGATGACGGTGAGCAGAGCGATGAGGATCGAGCGGTTGTGCATCGGGGGTTCCTTTCCTGGTGGTGAGAGGTGATGGCTCGATGCTCGCCCGCTCAGCCGTACGCGCCAACGACAGCGCCGTCCCCCACCGAGCCGCGTTTGGCCCGGTCCGGGTCAGCGCGAGCGGTCGAGGCCCAGCTCGATCACCCGGGCGGCGACCAGGCGCGGCCGCTCGCGACCGGCGTCGCCGGGCACGTCGAGCTTCGCCGCGAGCGCGTCGAGGCGGCGCTGGGCGGTGCGCTCGCTGACGTGCAGCGCCTCGGCCAGCTCCGCCCGGGTCGCGGGACGTCCGGCGAACGCGCCCTCGCTGCGGTAGGGGGAGACGAGGGCGGCGGCGGTCGCCCGCTCCTCCTCGCTCAGCTCGACCGCGGGAACGGCCGCCGGTACGGTCGCCCCCGCCCGGCCCGCGACGGGGTCGGAGACTTCCAGCCGGTGGCCACCGACGATCAGGGTGTCGCCGTCGCGCAGGCGGCGCGGCCGGTCAAGCGGCTCGCCGTTCAGCGCCGTGCCGTTGCGGCTGTCCAGGTCGGTGGCCATCAGCACGCCGGCGCGGCTCTCGATCTCCAGGTGATTCCAAGAGACCGCCTCGTCGTCGATCGTGATCTCCGCCTCGGGATCGCGACCGACCACGGTGCGCTCGGCGGAGAGCGGGAACGAGCGAGGCTCTCCGTCCGTCCCGGTCAGCCATATCCTCGCGTCCATCTCGCCGCGAGCATAGAGTCCCGAGCATGAGCGCCGACGACGAGAAGCGGATTGCCGCCGAGGCCGCGGCGGAGCTGGTCGAGGACGGGATGACCGTCGGCCTCGGCACCGGTTCGACGGTCGCGCACCTGCTGCCGGCACTCGCCCGCCGTGGGCTGAGCGAGATCCGCTGCGTCGCCACCTCGGTCGCCACGGAGGAGAAGGCGCGCGAGCTGGGCATCCCGGTCGAGGAGTTCGGCAAGCTGGAGCGGCTCGACGTCGGAATCGACGGCGCCGACCAGGTGGCCCCGGACGGCTGGCTGATCAAGGGCGGCGGCGCCGCCCACCAGCGCGAGAAGATCGTCGCCGCGGCGGCCGAGCGCTTCGTCGTCATCGTCGACTCCGGCAAGCCGGTGGACAAGCTCGCCCCCCCGGTCCCGCTGGAGCTGTTCGCCTTCGGGTTGCGATCGGCCCTGGCGCGGCTCGGGCCCGAGGTAGCGCTGCGCGACGTGCCGCGCAGCCCGGACGGCGGAGCGATCGCCGACTACCGCGGCGAGATCGGCGACCCGGCGGCGCTCGCCGCCCGGCTGGAGGCCGACCCGGGCGTCTCCGCGCACGGCCTCTTCCCGCCGAATATGGTGAGCGACGTCCTGGTGGGGGCAGGAAGCGCCGTCGACCGCCGGACGCCGAGCTAATTCCCCAAGGAGACCCCGTTGACCGACTTCGCCTCCCTTTCCATCGCTGGCCACATCGCCACCCCCGACGACCCCGACTGGGACGAGGCCCGCGCCGCCTGGAACCTGGGCGCCGACCAGCGACCGGATGCCGTCGCCCTGGTCGAGGGCGCCGCCGACGTCGCCGCGACCATCCGCTTCGCCTCGGAGAACGGGCTCCGCGTCGCCGCCCAGGGAACTGGCCACGGCGCCGCACCGCTCGCCCCGCTCGACGAAGCGATCCTGGTCAAGACCGAGCGGATGCGCGGGGTCGAGGTCGATCCGGCGGCGCGCACCGCGCGGGTCGAGGCCGGCGTGCTTGCCGCGGAGCTGGGCGAGGCGGCCGGCGCCCACGGCCTCTCCTTCCTTCCCGGCTCCTCCCCCGACGTCGGCGTGATCGGCTACACGCTCGGCGGCGGGCTGAGCTGGCTGGGGCGCCGCCACGGCTTCGCCTGCAACCGCGTGCGGACGATCGAGCTCGTCACGGCCGCCGGCGAGCCGCGTACCGTCGACGCGAACAGCGATCCCGACCTCTTCTGGGCGCTGCGCGGCGGCGGGGGCGCCGTCGCGATCGTCACTGCGCTGCAGCTCGAGCTGCTCCCGATCTCCGAGCTCTACGCCGGCGCGCTGCTCTTCCCGGCCGAGATCGGCGCCGACGCGGTGCGCGCCTATCGCGACTGGGCGGCCGGCGTCTCGGAGGACGTCACCTCGATCGTCCGCTTCCTGACGCCGCCGCCGATCCCCGACGTGCCCGAGCCGATCCGCGGACGGCCGCTGCTGACGATCGACGCCGCCTGCATAGGCGACCGCGAGGAGGGAGAAGCGACGATCGCGCCGCTGCGCGAGATCGGCGAGACAATCATGGATACCTTCGAGTGGATGCCCACCTCGGGCCTCAGCCGCATCCACATGGACCCCGAGAACCCGGTGCCTGGGATCGGCGACGGGTTCCTGATCGCCAACCTGCCCGACCAGGCGATCGAGGCCTTCGTCGCCGTCGCCGGCCCCGACTCCGGCTCGCCAATGCTGCTCACCGAGATGCGCCAGCTCGGCGGCGCGCTCGGTCGCCCGGCGGAGGGCGGCGGCGCCCTCTCGCACCTCGACGCCGGCTTCGTGACCTACAGCGTCGGCCTGCCGATGAACCCGGAGCTGGGCGCCACGATCCCCGCCCACCTGGCAACGATCGAGGAGGCGCTGCGCCCCTGGATCACCGGCGCCTACTACAACTTCACTGACCGCGCCTGCGACGCCGACGCAATCCTCCCCGAGAACGTCAGTACCCGCCTCGCCGGGGTGAAGCGCAAGCACGACCCCGACGACCGCATCCTCGCCAACCACCCGGTCTCGCGGGGCGGGGTCTGAACCAACAAGGCGCGGCTCCTGCTGGCGACTGTGTCGCCGTCTCTAAAGCACCGCCGCTCGCGCTCGGCGGGAGCGCTACGAGCTCAGAACAGCGTTGCCATCCGCAAGCTCCTTTGAGTTCTCATCGCTCGGCTCCGTTCCGATGCTGACCACCTCCGGGACAAGGCGCCTGCTCCCAAGAAGACGCGAGCGTCCCCCAGCGGTCCCGGTCCCGCGGAACCGCCTTGAGCTGTTCGCAATTTGCGGAGATCGGGCCATGCGGCTCGGGCCACGGTCTGTGGGCGCTGGCCGCAACTTTCTGTCCGATGGCGTGGGTACTCTCACGAACACATGTTCGTAGAGGGAGGGACAGGGGCAAAGGCCGAGGTCCTCGTCGACGACGAGGCGCTCGGCAGCGCCCCCACCGACTGGATCGAGCGCGAGATCGGGGAGTTGGCGACGCATATCGCAGCGGCGACCTGCCGCTGGCTGGAGTTGATCGCTGAGTTCGACCGCAGGGCGGGCTATGAAGTCTGGGGCTTTCACTCCTGCGGAGCCTGGGTCGCCTGGCGCTGCGCCTTGGATCCGCGCTCGGCGCGCGAGCACGTGCGGGTGGCCAGGGCGCTGGGTGAGCTGCCGCTGGTTCATGAGAAGTTCCGCCGCGGCGAGCTGAGCTTCTCGAAGGTGCGGGCGATCACCAGGATCGCCACAGCCGAGATCGAGGAGGAGCTGGTCGAGATGGCCCGCTGGGCGACCGCCGCGCAGCTCGAGCGGCTGGTGCGCGGCTATCGCAGGGCAGTCTCGCTGGAGAGCGCCGCGGCGGCGCATCGCGATCGCTTCCTCGCCTGCGAATGGGACGAGGACGGCAGCCTGATCGTTCGCGGGCGGCTGGCGCCCGAGGACGGAGCCCTGTTCCTGAAGGCGATCGAGACGGGCGAGGAGGCGATCCACGAGCGCGAAGTCGCCCATGCGGCGTGCGCTCAAGGCGGTTCCGCGGAACCGGAGCCGGGTTCCGGGGGTGTGCGTGAGGCGCCCAGGGCAAGTAGGGCGGATGCGTTGATGGAGGTTGCGGAGCGCTCGCTCTCAGGCGGTTTCTTCCGGCGCCCTGCGGGAGAGCGCCACCAGGTGGTCATCCACGCCGAGGCGGAGGCGCTCGCCGGCGAGGGCGCTGAGGCGGGCTGCGAGCTCGAGGACGGCCCCGCGATCTGCGCCGAGAGCGCCAGACGGCTGGCCTGCGATGCCTCGCTGGTCTCGGTGGGGCGCAGGTCCAGGGCGGTGCCGGCCGCGATGCGCCGGGCGCTGGACAGGCGAGACGAATGCCGCTGCCGCTTCCCGGGTTGTGAGAATCGCCGCTGGATCGACGCCCACCACATCGTGCACTGGGCGCGGGGCGGGGAAACCAAGCTCGACAACCTGGTCCTGCTCTGCTCGCGCCACCATCGCCTCATGCACGAGGGCGGCTTCTCCCTCGCCGGCAAGCCAGACGGCGAGCTGGTCTTCCGCCGCCCCGACGGCAGGGCGGTGCCGAGTGCTCCCTCCCCCGATCGGGGTAGCCACGCGGAGCTGCGAGAACGCAACCGCACGGCGGGGCTGGCGATCCTCCCCGGCGCCTCGATGTCGCTGGGCCGGGGCGAGCGCTACGACCGGGAGCTGGCGGTGGCGGAGCTGCTGGCGCGGGCCGGGCCTGCGAACTGAAAGCCAAGCTGATCTAAGGCTCGATCACGTTGCCCGGGTCGGGTTTGTCCTCGGGTGCGGCCTGGCTGTAGTCGGCGAAAGGGCCGTCGCGCTCGGCGACCGCCGCGGCGACGCCCTCGCGCTCGGCCAGCTCGATGAAGCGCTTCGCGTCGGGGGTGTTCCGCATCAGGCCGTCGAGGATCGGGCCGAGGGTCTGGGTCGAGGCCAGGCCCATGTTCTCGTAGGCGTGGTTGACGACCAGCTTCATCGCCGCCAGCTGCGAGGCGGGGATCGACGCCAGCCCGCGGGCCGCCGTGGCGACCTCCTCCTCGAGCCGCTGGAACGGCACCGCCCGGTTGACCAGCCCGACCTCGGCGGCTTCGACCCCCGACAGCGGCTTGCCGGTCAGCGCGTACTCCTTCGCCTTGGTCAGCCCCAGCCGGTAGAGCCACATGCCCGACAGGTAGGCCCCCCAGAGCCGCGAGTAGGGGGTACCGATCCGGGCGTCCTCGCTGGCGATCACCAGGTCGGCGCAGAGCGCGAAGTCGCTGCCGCCGCCGACGCACCAGCCGTGCACTTGGGCGATCACCGGCTTCGGCGCCCGCCAGACGCTCATCAGCTTCTGGGTCGGCGCCAGGGCCGGCGCGGTCGCGGCAACGAAGTCCTTGCCCGGGTCCCACTCCCCCTCGGTGGTGAGCGCCTCGTCCCAGTGGTGGAAGCCGCCGCCGAGGTCATAGCCGGCGCAGAACGCCCGCCCGGCGCCGCGCACGACGATCGCCTTCACCGCCTCGGCGGCGATCGCCCGCTCGACCGCCGCCTCGATCTCTTCGGGCATCGGCGGCACGATCGTGTTGAGCGAGTCGGGCCGGTTGAGGGTGATCGTCGCGACCCCCTGGGCCTCGCCGTAGAGCAGCGTCTCGAAGTCACCGCCGCCCTGGCCGGCGCTCATCCCCCCGAGCCCCCCATCGCCTCCTCGTCGGCGACGAGGACCATCGCGTCGTTCTCGACCCGGCCGGCCGGGATCGAGGTATCGCCGGCGAGCAGCTTGGCCAGCGGCTCGCGCGCCTTCTCGCCGAACGTCAGCCAGAGGACCCGGCGGGCC
>Ga0315553_10003245_pt1 | contig 12748 bp, 7 predicted proteins | sample SalMarSW160140MG_FD_203099 | JGI IMG/M metagenome (GOLD analysis project Ga0315553, IMG submission 203099) | Salt marsh sediment microbial communities from the Plum Island Ecosystem LTER, Massachusetts, United States - Salt Marsh Sediment SW1601-40 ... | reverse complement strand
TAACAAAACTTGGCAACCACAAGCCTGATGCCAAATTTGAGATAGACAAGGACGTGGCGGGGGAATTCAGGTTTAAGCTGGTTGCTACAAACGGAGAGTGCATCGCGGTGTCTCAGGGTTATAACGCTAAAGAAAGTGCGCTTAAAGGCATTGAATCCGTCAAGCAGAACGCGGCTGAGGCCCTGATAGAAGACAATACAGTTTAGCGTCGACAAGTCAAACAGCCAGACCAAGAATTGAAATATCCTGGTGAGCCGGTGATGCGGGCCGGCTTACTAATCGTGCTTCATACCGGAGCCACAGTGCTGGTAGAAACGCAAAAGGACTAGCCAGTATGAAAGGCGAGGCAGCTGCGTCTCCGCCAGACCATGTGTCTCTACCTCCATCAGAATAGAAAGATAACTAAACCTCTGCCTTGACGTTTATATTAATAAAGAACGCATTTTATTATACTCATCTACGGAGGAATCAAAATGAAGAGGCTATTATTCTTAATGCTAACTATCGTAATGACAGTCGGTCTTTTCGGCTGTTCTCAGCCGGCCTCGGGAGAACTGCTGATGTCGGACAAAGACCGCATCACCTCGCCGGTGGTAAATCAATCCGACATGACAATGCTGGTAAATGGCGATAGTGAATTCGCTTTCGACCTTTATCAAGCTTTAAAGAAAGAAGACGGTAATATCTTCTATTCGCCCTACAGCATCTCGCTGGCTCTGGCGATGACATACGCTGGCGCCCGTGGTGAAACTGCGCAGCAAATGGCAGACACCCTTCGCTACCAGCTAGATCAAAACGCTTTACACTCGGCGTTTAACAGTCTGGATATCGAGTTAGGCAAGCGCGGCGAGGGAGCTAATGGCAAAGACGAGAAAGGTTTCCGGCTCAATGTAGTCAACGCGATTTGGGGACAAAAGGATTATCAATTCCTCTCAAACTATCTTGACCTGCTAGCCGAGAACTACGGAGCCGGATTAAGGGTTCTTGATTTCATTAAAAACCCGAATCAATCCCGAGAAGTGATCAACCAATGGGTGAGTGACCAGACGGAAGGCCGCATCAAAGACCTAATTCCGGAAGGCAGCATTACTCCTTTGACCCGCCTGGTGTTGACCAACGCCATCTACTTCAACGCGGCATGGAAGCTCCCTTTCCAACCGGAAGCCACCACAAATAGTCCCTTCCATCTGATAAGTGGCACCGACGTAACGGTTGCGATGATGAAGCAAACCGGCTCCTTTAAATACGCTGAGGATGATAATTATCAGGCTATAGAACTGCCTTATGACGGACAAGAACTCTCTATGGTCATCTTCCTGCCCGCGCCGGGACAGTTCAAAGCCTTTGAAGAAGCGATGACTTATCAAATAGCCAGCAATATTTCGGCGCAAAAAAATAGGGACCGGCAGGTTACTCTCACGATGCCCAAGTTTGAATTTGAATCAGAGTTTGGGCTTAAAGAGACACTTATGGGAATGGGTATGGCAGAACCGTTCCAGGATAGCGCCGATTTTTCCGGTATGTCCAGCCAAAGTGATCTACACATTGACGACGTTGTGCATAAGGCGTTTGTTTCTGTAGATGAGGCTGGTACCGAGGCAGCCGCAGCTAGCGCAGTGATCGTGGGAACAACATCCATGCCGACAGACCTGGTAACAGTTACTCTTGACCGCCCCTTCGCTTTCCTGATTCGTGATATTCAAACCGGCACCATCCTGTTTATTGGGCGTGTGATGAATCCGGGCGAGTAGGATAGTCTCGAATCCCCACGGGTAAGGTAATACCAGCGTGAAGAGAATAGAAGTAGTAGTGAACTATATCGATGATACTGTCGACGTGCGGTGAATATAGTTGGCAGCCGATAGACATTCTATATGGCAACGTAAATATGTTTATTCGCTCCATTCCATAGGTTTTAACTAAAAATCCAACTTGAAGCCAAGATGTAACTTAACTTTCTACTTCAATGTTACCTGAGTTTAAAGATAGTCATTCTCCGAGAGTGACAAAGCAAGCAATTGTGTAACATATTCAAAAGGAGATTTTCTTGTCAAAGAAGAGACGGCTCAGTTCTGCTAATGTCTATCCCCTTGGGAAGGACCACTATACCGTTATCCGATACTGTGCAGCCTCTTCTCTTATCCCCCTCTAGGTCAAAGCCTATTGATGCGCCAGCTCGGATTCTGCTTTCCTTATCAACGATGGCTCGTCTTATGCTAGCGCCAGGCTCAATGATAACATCGTCAAATACAACCGATTGCTCCACCCGGGCATCTCTCTCTACAACCACGCCTGGTGAGAGTATGGAGCCCCAGAGAGTCCCGCCGCTAATTATACAGCCATCGCACACGATAGACTCCGATATATTTCCACCAAGGATACACTTACTTGGAGGCAGGGGCCGCTGATATGTCCTGAAAGGCCATCTCTCTCCGTAAAGATTGAAGAGAGGATCTACACCCACTAGTTCCATGTTTGCTTCATAGTACGAATCGATGCTGCCGACATCCCTCCAGTAGGATGAATCACGGGTCTTGTCGACCAATATCTTTTCTCTTATACCATCTTTCACTTTGAGCTCAAAATCCTCTATCTTGTTCTCTTTCTCGTAGTCATAAACGAAAATGTCGTGATGCTTGCCTATCATTCCTGGAATGATGTGCTTACCAAAGTCGTCCCCTTTCTCTTGCAAAGCCTGAAGTAGTGTATCCACCTTGAAGATATAGATGCCCATTGAAGCTAGAGTATGGTCTGGAGCATCAGCAGTTACCTTCGGCTGTGCTGGTTTTTCTTCGAAGCCAATCAATCTGTGGTCCTGGTCTATTTCAAGCACGCCGAGTCTTCCGGCAGCTTCCTCTTTCCTTGCCCTGACAGCGGATATCGTCAGGCCTGCCTTCTTCATGCTGTGATAGGCCACCAACTGACGGTAGTTCATCTTGTAGATATGATCACCGGAAAGGATTAGAACGTTCTCAATGTCCTTTCTCCTGACCAGATTAAGGTTCTGCCGCAATGCATCAGCCGTGCCGCTGTACCAGTCTGCGCCAAGCTTCTGTTGAGCCGGTATGCAGTAAATATAGTCACCCAACCCGGCACTTGAGATTGCCCAGCCCTCCTGGATGTGGCGATTTAAAGACTCTGAGAGGTATTGTGTGAGAATATAAATTCGACGGAGGCCTGAGTTGACGCAGTTGCTCAGCGTAAAATCAATGAGCCGAAACTTACCTCCAAACGGGACCGCCCCTTTGGACCGTCTATTGGTCAAAGGTTGCAGCCTCTCCCCCGCTCCTCCTGCCATTATTATTGCCAAGACCTTGTCCATTACAGATTTTTTTTCTCCTGCTCAAAGACTCCATAATAAACAAACAATGCCAATCGTCTGTAACGGTGGCTACTGTCTAATCTAGAGCCTATGGTGTAATGCGATAGAAAGTGCCCTAGGATTATCTATGCTTTCTTTGAGCGACGCTTAACTGGTCTTGGCGCTGGTGGCGGTTGTAGTGCCGATGCTGGTGGTACTGGCTCATTAGCAGGCGACGAAGCTGCCTCTCGCTCTTCCAGTATTTGTTTAGCGCGGAAATAGTACTCCAGATCCTTACCTTCTCGTCGACCTTCCTGCTCCCAGATGGCATAAGCTAGCTCCCTTATTTGCTCTTCTGTAACCATATCTACCTCCCCGGCTATATGATTCAAAAAAATACTGAATTATCTATTCTGCCAGATGCACACTCGCACGGTAATTTTGCATCCCTAGTTTCTAAATGTCAAACAGTTGCAAGGCAGGGTGGCCTATCTGGGCGAAAGTACGTTGTTTGACGGAACTATTAGTTTGGTGAAATCGCCCGGACCGACGTGGGGCAATATCCTGCAGTTGCGACTAATAGCCGTATGAGAGGGCACCTTCACATCTTTCCCCATCATCGTAACTTCCCAGTTGCCCGGTAAGAGACTGGCTCCAATCCCGATGTAGCAGAACTGGCCGACTTTCACTCCATCGTCCAGGATACACCGGTCAACGATGCTGTGGTAACCGATGGAGACGTTGCCCATAATCACCGAGTTCCATACCTCAGCCTTTTTGTCAACGTAGACGCCAGGTGACAGGATAGAGTTCTCCACGTGACCCTTGATAACACACCCCGGACTTACCAGACTGTTAACTACGCTGCCCCTAGCGCTTCCCATGCCGGCGAGCGGGTTGCTGCTTTCAGTGAGAATCGGCCAGTTGCTGTTGAGGCTGAAACGCGGTTGTGCTCCTAATAGCTCCATATTAGCCTCATAATAAGCTTCTACCGTGCCGATGTCCTGCCAGTACCCGTCGAAAGCGTAAGCGAAAACCCTGTCCCGTTCTACTATCCGCGGCAGTATGGCATAGCCGAAGTCATGGGGAGAGTTTGGATTACTGGCATCCTCGGCCAGACGTTCGGCGAGGAACTTTTTGTTGAACACGTAGATGCCCATGGAGGCAAGGGTGTGCCGGGATGTTGTGGATTTCTCCACGAAGTCAGTTATTCTTCCTTCGGCATCCACCGCCAGCGTGCCAAAGCGGTGGGCTTCTTCAACCGGGACCCTAACGACCCCCACGGTAGCATCGGCTTTCACCATGTGATGAAAGGCGACCATTTTGCGATAGTCCATCTTGTAAACGTGGTCTCCGGCCAGTATCAACACCGTATCGGCATCATGCCTATCCAGATAGTCCAGGTTCTGGTATACCGCATCGGCGGTTCCAGCATAGGAGCCGACTTTTGGTGGTAGAATGGAAAGCTCACCCATGGTACCGTTTGCCGAACGCCAGCGTCTCAGGTAGTCGTTCATGTCAGCACGCTGATAGTCCACGAGAACGGCAACGGCGTTGATTTGAGAGTGTATGCAGTTGCTCAGGCTGAAGTCGATGACACGGAACCGGCCGGCGAAAGGCAGAGCCGGCTTCGGCCTTAGGTGACAGAGGATATCCATCCTTTTCCCGCGTCCACCGGCCAGAATTAAGGCAACTTCCGTTTTCTTCATGATGTACCCTTCTCTAAAAATTGTAGGCCGTACCGGGTAAAAAAGTTATAAAATGGGGGCTTAAAAGATTACAAAATTGTGACATCTTGGAGAGGGTAAAAGTCCGGGGTGGGGTTTAAAGCCGGTTAGTGCTGAGGTGAACTCTTTAAGAGAAGTGTGGACCGCCCGCCGACTTTGAGCTTCTCGCCGCTCCTGAGCACGCGTTTTGGCGGCGCGACCTCAGACGTGCCGGTGTCCAAAATCACTTCCCACCGGACAGCCTGTTCTAATGCCGGCCCGGTAAAGTCCACCTCTTTATGGTCAGGATTCAAGAGCAGAAGAAGGTCATCATCAGCCAGTGGTTCCCCTTTTTCATCAACTTCTCCGGGGGCCGTTCCTGCCAGGAACATGCCGATGCAGCGCACCCGGGATGATTTCCAGTCTTCGTTAGTCATCTCCTGGCCGTCGGGACGCAGCCACATTATATCCTTGATACCAGAACCAGGGACGGGTCTTCCCTGAAAGAATTTGCTCCGGCGGAGAATGGGATGGTCGCGGCGGATTTGAATCAGGCGCTTGGTATACTCCAGGAGCGCCCGCTTCTTGTCGTCCAGATTCCAGTCATACCAGCTGGCTTCGTTGTCCTGGCAGTAGGCGTTGTTGTTTCCCCTCTGAGTCCGTCCCAGCTCATCTCCGCCGCATAACATGGGGACACCCTGCGACAGGAATAGAGTAGTTAGAAAGTTGCGTTTTTGCCGTTCCCGCAGTTCTATGATATTGAGGTCATCGGTAGGCCCCTCAACCCCACAGTTCCAGGAAAAGTTATCATTGGTCCCATCGCGATTACCTTCTCCGTTGGCCTTATTGTGCTTCCTGTTATAGCTGACCAGGTCATGCAGGGTGAAGCCATCGTGCGCGGTAACAAAATTGATACTGGCGTACGGGCTACGACCGTTTGGCTGATAGAGGTCACTGCTGCCGGTGAGCCGGTAACCCAGTTCGGCCAACAGTCCTTCATCAGCCTTCCAGAACCGCCTGACGGCGTCCCGGTATTTCCCATTCCACTCGGTCCACAGCACCGGGAAGTTGCCTGCCTGATAACCACCCTCACCCAAATCCCAGGGTTCGGCGATGAGTTTGACCTGCGAGATGACGGGGTCATGATGAATGGCAGCGAAGAACGCTGAAAGCCGGTCCACATCATTCATCTCCCTGGCCAGTGTAGAAGCGAGGTCAAAACGGAAACCGTCAACGTGCATCTCCAGGACCCAGTAGCGGAGGCTGTCCATGACCAGCTTGAGCACCTGGGGATGAGGCACGTTCAGACTGTTGCCGGTGCCGGTATAGTCCACATAGTAACGCTCCCGGCCCGGCTCAAGGCGGTAGTAGGTCAGGTTATCAATTCCTCTGAAGCTCAGGATCGGGCCAAGCTCATCGCCTTCCGAGGTATGGTTGTAGACGACGTCCAGAATGACTTCAATACCGGCCGAGTGCAGCCTCTTCACCATTGTTTTGAACTCTTTTACCTGCCCGCCTCTATCTCCAGAACTAGAATAGTTGGCGCTCGGTGAAAAAAAGTTGGTGGTATTGTAACCCCAGTAGTTAGATAGCCCGCGGTCAGCCAGGCTTTTGGTACCAAGAAAATCATGTACCGGCATCAGCTCCACCGCGGTAATACCGAGGTTCCTTAAATAATCAAGCATTGGCGGCGAGACCAGCCCGGCGTAGCTGCCGCGCACTTTTGCCTCCAGTGCCGGATGGCGGATGGTAAACCCCCTGACGTGGGTTTCGTAGATTACTGTCCGATGCCAGGGGATAGCTGGCGGCGCATCATCCTGCCAGTCAAAGTAGGGGTCCACTACCACACATTTCGGCATTCCCCAGGCATCATCATTGTCATCACGGGAAAGGTCGCCGTCCCTGCTTCCCCGCTGGTAGCCGAACACAGGTGCCTGCCAGTTCACCTTGCCCGAGATTGCCTTAGCGTAGGGGTCTATCAACAGTTTGGCCGGATTGAACCTTTGGCCAGCGGCCGGCTTATAAGGCCCGTGCACGCGGTAGCCGTATAGCTGCCCGGGAAGAGTATCTGGCAGATAGACGTGCCAGACATGGCCGGTGATTTCAGTGAAGGGGATACTTTCCCACTGCTGGCCCGAATCGTCAAATAAACAGAGCTCGACTCCGGTTGCCGCCTCGGAATAAAGGGCAAAGTTAACGCCATTCCCGTCCCAGGTGGCTCCTAACGGGTACGGTTTACCGGGGAGTACTCGGCTAGCCATGATACTCGCCCCTGCCTACCCTTCCTGTCCTGCCGACCACCCGCAATAGGCATAAATTGTCACGATTCGGCCTTTTGTTTCTCGCCTTCGCTCATGAGGAACAGGATGGACAGAGGTGGTAGGGTAAGGTTAAGAGAGTAGGGGCGATTATACAATTGGATTTTGGCTGCCTCGACCCCACCCAAGTTTCCCTGTCCGCTGCCCCCGTAGTCCATGGCATCGCTGTTTAGAAGTTCCTTCCAGAAACCCCCTCGCGGGACACCCACCCGGTAGTTGTAGCGGGGCACCGGGGTAAAGTTGCCAACGGCAAGCACAATACCACCTGTTGAGCTACCTTTGCGGATGAAGCTGATGATGCTATCGTCAGCATCAATGCAGTCAATCCATCCAAAGCCATTTGGGTCACAATCGAACTCATAGAGCGCCGGCTGGCTCCGGTAGAGCCGGTTCAAATCCTCAACCCATCTCTGCAGCTCAGCATGGCGCTGGTACTGGAGCAGGTGCCAGTCCAGGCTCTCGTCATGATGCCATTCCCGCCACTGTCCCAACTCCCCCCCCATGAAGAGCAGCTTCTTCCCCGGCTGGGCGTACATGTAGCCCAGAAGAAGCCGCAGGTTGGCGAACTTCTGCCAGTCGTCACCGGGCATCTTGCCCAAGAGGGAACCCTTGCCGTGGGCCACCTCATCGTGGGAGAGGGGCAGGACGAAGTTTTCCGTGAAAGCATAGAGCATGCGAAAGGTCAAATCGTTCTGGTGGTATTTTCGGAAAACGGGGTCTTGGGACATGTATTTCAGCGTATCGTGCATCCATCCCATGTCCCATTTTATGCCAAAGCCCAGACCGCCCACATAAGTCGGTCGGGAGACCATTGGCCAGGCGGTGGACTCTTCGGCGATAGTCTGCACATCGGGATAGTTCCGGTAGACCTCCTCGTTGAAGCGCCGCAGGAAATCCATGGCCTCCAGGTTTTCCCTGCCCCCGTACTCGTTAGGCATCCATTCGCCTTCCTTCCGGGAGTAGTCCAGATAAAGCATGGAGGCGACGCCGTCCACGCGCAGCCCGTCCGCGTGGTATTTGTCCAGCCAGAAGAGGGCGCTGCTGAGGAGGAAGTTTCGCACTTCGTTCCGCCCGTAGTTAAAGATAAAGCTGGTCCAGTCGGGGTGGAATCCCTTCTGGGGGTAGGCATGCTCATAGAGGTGGGTGCCATCGAAGAAGCCGAGTCCATGCTCATCGGTGGGAAAATGCGAGGGTACCCAGTCCAGGATTACCCCGATGTTGTGCTGGTGCAGGTAGTCGACCAGATACATGAAGTCCTGCGGCGTGCCGAAGCGGCTGGTAGGGGCAAAGTACCCTGTAGTCTGATAGCCCCAGGAGCCGGAAAAGGGGTGCTCCATCACCGGGAGGAACTCTACATGGGTAAATCCCATTTGATTTACGTATTCGGCGAGCATAGGCGCCAGCTCCCGGTAGTTGAGGGGACGGTTTCCTTCTTCGGGCGCCCTCCTCCAGGAGCCGAGGTGTACCTCGTAGATGGCAATCGGGGCATCCAGCGCATTGTACTTACGTCTTTTCCCCATCCAGTCCTTGTCTCCCCAGCTATACTCCGTATCCCAGACGACGGAGCCGGTCTTGGGCGGTATCTCGCTGTAAAAAGCGAATGGGTCTGCCTTGTCCACTTGGTAGCCCCGGTAGCGGGAGACAATATGGTACTTGTAGATGGCCCCCCTGGTCACTCCGGGGATAAATCCCCCCCAGATTCCCGACTGACCTTGGGAGGACAGGGGGTGGCTGGTGTTGTTCCAGCCGTTGAAGTCGCCCATAACGAATACCTGCCTGGCGTCGGGCGCCCACACCGCAAAATAGCTTCCTTCCTGACCGTCAATCGTGACTGGGTGGGCTCCCAGCTTCCGATAGAGGCGGAAATGGGAACCTTCATTAAACAGGTAAAGGTCATCCCCGGTCAGGAGGACGGATTGGGACGGTACCGTTTCTCTCTTGGCCTTTGACCTAGGACCTCGCTTTGACTGGCTTTTCGTTTCTTTGGTCAATCGCCTTTACCCGCTTGCTTTCGAAGATGGTCTATCATCCTTAGTGTATCAACTACCTGGGGCATTTGGCAAAAGTCCTCAAAATTATAGCGGGCCTTGTACCGCCAGTTTGGGTATTCGCCCTCGGTTCCGGGTATGTTCTGGGGATGAGTCTCCAGCCACAGGTCTTCCAGGTTGACCAGGACCACCCGGGCCTGGCTGCTGCTGAGGAAGGCCAGACAGGCTTTGAGAACAGAATAGGCATCGACATTGTTCAGTTTAAAGCCCTTTTCTTGTAAAAACCTGACCAGGGATTTTTTAGTGGCCTGGCGGTACCGGTCTTCTCTTTGCGCCCCCGCCCTGTCCAGAAACCCCAGCTCCAGCCGTTGTTTAATATCCAGGCCCTGCCAGAAGGCGGCAAAGGGAGGGATATCATGGGTATTGAGGCTGGCCAGGGAACTGGCGGGCGGTCGCCTGAGGGCTTTTTTCGGATTTGAGGCAAGCTCGTAATGCAGCACATACAGGCTGTTAATCCCGTGGCGGGCCATAGCCGGTCTGACCCCGGGGGGCACGGTGCCCAGGTTCTCGCCGACTATAACCGCCTTATGGCGATGGGACTCAAGGGCCAGGATAGCGTAGAGTTCCTCGGCGGGGTAACACACATAGACACCGTGGCTAGTTTCCAGCCCGTGGGGAATCCAGAAGAGACGGTGGAGTCCCATCACGTGGTCAATCCTGAGGATACCGGCATACCGAAGGTGATGGCGTAGATAGGCAATGAAGTAGCGATAGCCATGCTCTCTTATCTTTTCCGGGTGCAGAGGTGGAAACCTCCAGTTTTGCCCTTTGGTAAAGACGGTATCCGGAGGTGCCCCTGTTGAGACATCTTGAGCGAATACGGTGCGCTCGCGCCAGGCGTCAAAGCCTTCGGGATGGACGCCGAGGGGCAGGTCAAGGTACAGCCGCAAGTCATTCTTGCGGGCCGTTTCCGAAAGGGTCTGGAATTGTTGTTGGGCTAACCACTGTACGTATAGGTGGTAGCGCCGGTCTCTTTCGTTGTAATCGCCCTCTCCGGGTATACCCTCCCTAAGTCGCTGTGGCCATGACTGCCAGGCGGCACCCTGTTTTTCACCGGTAGCGCGGAAGCGGGCATATTCCTCTACCAGGGGATTAGCTTCAGCGAAGTGCATAAGCGCTTTAAGACGGTCGGATGACTCCGTGAACAAGCATTGACATAGTTGTTCCAGAATCTGGCGCTTTAACACCATTGAGCGGCGGTAGTCAACGAAAGCTGAATGGCGCAGGGTCTCAATCTCATCCTGAAACGGCAGTGACGCCAGCAGGGCCTGCGCTGCCGGGCATTTGTTTAGTTCTGGAACTCGGGTTATATCCAGATAAAACTCGTTCCAGAGCCGCTGGCTCACCGGAAGATAGGGGCTGGGTTCGAAGGCATAATCCCCGAGGAAAGTAGGCAGGAGGGGCAAGGTGGCTACCACCCGGCCCCCGATTTCAGCGCACCAGGCCATCATCTCCTCCAGGTCGGAGAAATCACCGCTTCCCCAGCTCCGCTGAGTTTGCAGGGCATACAGGGGGAGAAAGGCCCCCCAGATGTGGTTGTCTCTTTCCTCTAAAGGCAGGTAGGCTTTATGGGGGGCGGCAATGATGAGGGTTTCCCGGCAACTTCCGGCTAACTCCAGGGTAAACCGGTGGTACCCCCAGGGAAGCCCGTCGGGCAGAGGGAGTTGCTTGGCCACATATTGTGTTCCTTCTATTTCTTCAGTCTCGGCTACCGGCATGTCGGCACTACGCCATTGGTATGGCCGCTGCTCGCCATTTTCCAGCGTCAGGTGACCAGCTAAAACAGCGTCAACCGCCGCGGCGGGAAGCCGCACCTTTATTACGGGCGGCTCACCGGCCCAGGCCACTGCCACCGGCTCCAGAGGCCGTTGCCACAGCTCCTGCCGCCGTTGCCGCCACGCCGAGGGGACATCATTAAGAGTTACCAGCGGGGCTCCCAGCGACTTGAGTACTGCCAGCAAGGCTTCCACCGAGGCCCGCCGCCGGTGGTGGGAGGTATCAGAATAGACCGTCTGTACTCCATAAAGGTGAGCTAGGTGGCGCAGAAGGCGAGTCTCAGAAGGAGAACCCATTTCTCAGTATCCCCTTTTACTTTGTCCCCAGCCTCCAGGTAATTTGCCTGGTCTCCCTGGTAGGGCTAACGCCGCCTCTTTTCCGGGCGGGACTGAGCCGCCGGTATGTACATTCGTTTGGTGTATTCCTTTAGCATGCGCCGGGCACAAAAAACAGGCATAATTGAGCTGATTGCTGCCTTAACAAAACGAATCCAGCCGTACGGTATGCCATCTAGGTTCTGCTCATAGTATAGGGGCACAATCTCATTTTCCAGAAGATGGTAGAGTGAGTTAGCGTCGGCTTCATCTTGCTCTGCCGGCGGAGGGAATTCAGTGCTGTCACCGATTTCCCAGCCGTTAGCGCCATTGTAAGCTTCATACCACCAGCCGTCTCTAACGCTAAGGTGTAGGACTCCGTTCATTGAGGCTTTCATGCCACTGCTACCACATGCCTCCCGGGGGCGGCGCGGGGTATTGAGCCAGAGGTCAACACCCTGAACTAGATAGTGGGCAATGTGCATGTCGTAGTCTTCAACAAAGGCAATACGTCCCTGAAACTCGCGGTCTGTGCCCAGGTTGTATACTTGTTGAAACAAATTCTGGGAGGGTAAGTCAGCCGGGTGAGACTTTCCGGCGAAGATTATCTGGACCGGCTGACACTGGTTCATCACTATCCTCTTAAGACGTTCGACGTCGTAGAAAATTAACCCTGGTCGCTTATATTCGGCAAAGCGGCGGACAAAACCAATAGTCAGCACCTTGGGGTCAAGCAAAGCACCCATAGCCAGTATCTGCTGAGCGCTGCACTCATGGTCAATAGAGCACTCCCTGGCCCGCTCTACCATAGCCCCCATGAGCTTGCGTTTCTGGACCTGCCGAGCCTGCCAGAGCTCAGCATCCGGGATTTCGGAAATGTGCTGCCAGAGTTGGGCATCATCCTGTCGGTTAACTGCGTCCTTGCCCAGGTACTTATCGTAAAGCTTCCCCATCTCCCCAGAGACCCACGTGGGCACGTGAACACCGTTGGTAATATGCGAAATAGGAACCTCCTCCTCCTTAACCTCAGGCCAGAGTTCGTGCCACAGCTTTCGGGTCACTCTCTCGTGGAGCTGGCTGACCGCGTTGCGGTGCCCGGCCATTTTTAGACCCAACACCGTCATATTAAAAGTAGGCTCTTGGGAAGAAATCTGCCCTAGTTCCAGGAACTCTTCACGGTTTAGTCCCATAGACTCCCAGTAGACATGGAGATACCTTTCTACCAGCTGGACAGGAAAAATATCGTTACCGGCTGGTACCGGCGTATGGGTGGTGAAGATGGTGG
>Ga0315553_10003244_pt1 | contig 12749 bp, 12 predicted proteins | sample SalMarSW160140MG_FD_203099 | JGI IMG/M metagenome (GOLD analysis project Ga0315553, IMG submission 203099) | Salt marsh sediment microbial communities from the Plum Island Ecosystem LTER, Massachusetts, United States - Salt Marsh Sediment SW1601-40 ... | reverse complement strand
CGCGCCATTGACGTCACTTTAGGAGAGCATGTTCTTAAGCTCGTGGCGTTCGATCCGCCAGGACACCCCTACCCTACCGAACGCGCCTCGAACGATCAGTGGTTCGAGCATGTCGCGCTCGTCACCGCCGACATCACCACGGTGTGGCAGCGGCTTGAGCGCGGGTCTCTCGGCGTGATCACCAAAGGTGATCCCGTGCTGCTGCCGCCGAACACCGGCAGCGTCACGGCCTTCAAGTTCCGCGATCCGGAGGGACACCCGCTCGAGCTGATCTTCTTCCCCAAAGGCGTGGGTTCGCCGGAGTGGCAAGGACAAACCGCATCAGGGATACTAGGCTACGATCACACGGCGATCTCGGTGACGGATGTCGATCGCGGCGTCGCGTTCTATACGGGCCTGCTCGGTTTTCACGTCGGTGGCCGGTCGCTGAACCAGGGCGTGGAGCAAGACCGTCTCGACGGGCTCAGCAATTGCCTAGTGGACGTGGTCGCGCTCCATCCAGCCAAAGTGGCGACCCCCCATGTGGAGCTGTTGCATTACCGGACGCCGCGGGGCCGCGAGCGCGCCGCGGCGGTCAAGGCCAACGATGTCGCCTCGGCCCGCCAGGTCCATAAGGTTGACGATCTCGATGAGCTGGTCGGGCGGCTCAAGGCGGAAGGCGTCGTGTTCGTGTCGCCTGGCTTGGTAACTTTGAAGGACGGCGGAAAAGCCGCGGCGATCCGCGACCCGGACGGGCATATGATCGTGCTCGTAGGGTGATGGGCGGTGCGTCTCGGTTCCCCACCATGGTGCAGTCATCCGCCGGGGGCGGCCCATCGGATGAAAGCGAACGATGGCGTATCCCTGAGCGTCAACTTCGATCTCGTCTGGGAAAAGTCAGGCTGGGAGGCCAACATGAAGAGAAGGCGACAACCCTACGCGCTGGTGTTGGCCATGGCGCTCTTGGCCGGCGGATACTGGAGCGCGCACGCAGCCGAGGAGGCGCCAGCGTGCTGCACAGCCGGGGACATGACGCCCCCGACCGAACTCGTCGCGAAAGTACCCAAAGGCCAACTGCACAGCCCCTACCCGGACTACGCCAAGCTGGCGAAGGACGAGGAGCTCGTCAAACAATTCCGGCTGCCGGGATGCAATGAGTGTCACGGCGGCACCGGTGGCGGCGGTATCTGCCCGGCCCTCACTCAAGGCGCTTGGTTCTGGGGCAACACCGACGACGTGCTGTTCAGACTCATAACGGTGGGCTCGGCTAATATGGAAAAGCAGGGCTACAAGCGCCTGGGCTACGGCAGCGTGCACGCACCGATGCCGCCCATGGGAATGGCGATCAAAACTTCGGATCAACTCTGGAAGATCATTGCCTTCATCCGCTCGATCAATCCACCCGGCACCAATCCACCGGATACGGTCTTGCCCAAGGAGTGAGCCATGGCGGAAGCAGCCAAATGAACGAAAAAGACCCGGGAGGCGCCCGGGTCTTTTTCAGGCCGAGAGAGGAGAACGAAGGACCTTACTGGACCTTCTGCTTCACGACCTTTTCGACCGGCTTGTACGCGTCACGCGCGACGGCGACATACATTTCGCCAAGCTTCGAGGCCTCGGCCACCCAGGTGTCGTATGCCTTCTTGGCGTATTGCGATTGGATTTCGACGGCGTGCTCAAGCGATTTGGCGCCGACGAGCTGCTCGAAAGCGCGGGTTGCGTCTTCAAACGCGCGCTTGGAATAGTCCGTCATTTTGGCGCCGATGGCCTGGAAGCCCTTATTGAGCTCGCTGTAGGAGCGAAGCACCGCCTCATAATTGGTTTTGCCCATCTTCTGGAAGTCGTCGGTAACCTTCTGGAATGGCTCAAGCATCTCCTGGATCCTTTTAAAAACCGGGGGTCCGGCGTGGTTGAATGCCGCTTTATATTGCGGTGCACAAAACGTGTCAACGAAATTGTGCGCCGCAGCATAGCCAGGGCTGCAAATGAGGTCGCGGGCTGGCAGGTGCGCGAGAGGAGACCCCCTGCGTGGCTGGCCTGCACCTCACTCAGGTTGCTTCATGCGGTCCGGGCATTCGCGGCGCAATATTTGATCGGCGAGTGCATCGGCTATCACGCCATTGGCAAAGGCATCGAGATGCACCCAGCTCACCATGTGCTGCCGCTCCTGGTCGAGCAATCTGATGATGTCGACGAACGGGAGCTTATTGTTTTGCGCCCAAGTCCTGAGGTCTCGCATGAGGCGGGCATGAATCAAGAAATTGAACTCGTAGCCTGATATGGGTTCGCCGCGTTGGAGCATGTGCTCAATGCCGGCCACCTCGTCGCCATAGGTGACCCCCTTCTGGCTCATCCTCTGGGCCGCAGGGATACCGAACCATGATTTGGAATTGGCCTGCTGGTTGGCGACAATAAAGAGAATGTGCCGGCGATCGGCCACCTCCCGGATTTCCTCCAGGTCCTGAAGAAAAACCTTGCTTGTTCTGGCGCTGACGGTGCGCAGCGACTCAAGTGCTTCATCCGCCGCAACCTGCGTGTGGGCCGCGAACTGCTCGTCCACGAAACGCGCCAGAATGAACGTGCGAGTCATCGCATTCCACGGGCCATGTAGCCAGCCCGTCGACGCTTCGCTGCTGTGAGCCTGTCGAAAATCCATGGGGCGAAGGCGGGCGCTGTCGTTTCGACCCTCGTAGAACGTAATGACATCGGGATCGAACGCGAGACCCTCAGCCACGAACATCGAACGAATTTGCTCAGCACGGGCGTCGGGAATAGCGAAATTGATAACCTCGAAGCGCTTCGGCCCATGGCAAAGCTTGTTCAGCCGCTGCTCCAGCAGGTAGGGATAGGTTTCGTCATCCTTGTTGTAGAACCCGAACGTCGATGACGCGCCGAGCGTCAGCACCCTGATGACGTCGTCGGGCTTCGCAATCGAAAACTCCTTGCCGCGAAATCCGTGGCTGTTGATGGTGACGGGAAAGATCTCGCCGCTGTCGATGTCCTTTATGTATTTCTTCTCGTTCGGAAAGAACTTGAAATAGCCGCCCTTCTCATTGTTGTGCTTCGACACCGTATTGAGCGTGTCTTCGTTCTCGTCCCAGCCGACGAGTTCCCGATTGTACTGCTTGATCAGCTCTTCCTTGCGGTGTTCGCCGAATGCGTTCCGATACCACGGCGTCCCGTAGGCGAGCACGCGGGGCCCGACCTGCAAAGCAAAGTATCCGCGCAGCGCCAGTTCGAGCAGCAGCGCCACCGTGACGATCAGGTAAACGGCAAACGCCACTCTGCCGCCGAATCCGCTCCTGCGTCGCGCTGATATTGTTTCACCCACGTGGCGAGCCTTCGCTCAGCCCCTTTAGACAACCGGACGGCGGACAGTCCCGCCGCCCTCTTCCGGCGGGGGCTTGTCCGCCCAAGGCGTCATTTCTTCGTGTAGACGATCTCAAGCTGTTTCCACCGAACGCCTTCGACGCTGGTCGCATAGGCCGTCAAAACATGCCGGCTAGGAGATTCGATCTTCAACTCGGAGGCGGTCAGGATCACCACCAAGGAGCCGGCGGCCATCTCTGAGCCCTCCATTCGGATCACGTTCTCATCGGGATCGTACCGGCCACGCTCGGTAAACACCCCCGTCGAGCTGTTGGTCATCCAGAAGCGCTCGTAGAGCTCGGTTTGGCGGTTGTACCCAAGATAGCCAAGGCTCTCATAGCGGCCGCCCTGAGACGTTCCGTTTTCCACACGCTCTTCGACAAAGCGGCCATCGAGAATCCACCGGCTGGTCATCGTCCCTGTCAGTTCGACCGCCTCGCTTTCGGGACCCGTCCACTGCTTGATCGTCGTGGTCCACTCCCCGATGAGCGCATTCAGCCGCTCGTGGTCGGGGCCGGGCATGCGCAACGCCGCGCGCCAGTCTTGATCAGAGTCCGCCGGCGTATCGCCGGCGGAGGCCGATCCCGCAGCGACCAGCGCCACTACGGCGAACACCAAAACATACCGCCCCGCAAGGAGGCGCTTTGCAGGTTCCGTCATGGATCAAGCGCCGTGGTACCGCAGCTACCCAGTCGCGAGTGTGTTCCTACTGCTGGGGAGGCGGATTGACGTCGTTCCCCGGCGGCGGCGCATGCGGCGGCCCCGGCGGCGTAGGACAGCCACGGTCCGGCCCTCTGTCACGATCGCATCCGCGGTTTGGATTGCGGTTTCCACGGCCTCGGTCTTGCGCCTGTGCGGCAGGTGCGAGGCCCAACAATGCGGCAAGGACAGCAAACGCCAAGACGCGCATGCCAATGCGGCGTCTCGGCGCGTCCGGATCGGGCGCTGGGGTTGCTGTTTGCTTGCGCTGGGATTTAAGCGCAGCAAGCATGGGGGTTAAAAAACGATTCATTGCGTTGCTCCCTAGCTTCGACCGTCCGGCGGGCTTGGCTCGACAAAAGCGCAGCAAGACTTAACGCGCTGCACTCGGCATGACAAAGCGAAATGAACCCATGACAACAAAATATGTGGATTATGCATTCTAAAGAGTTTCCGGGTAGCGTGCGCTCTCGATCCGACCTCTCGTGAGAAGTAGACTGATTGAGTTGAAGCCATGGCAAACGACGATCTCTTCATTCTGGGAATTAACGCATACGATCATGACGTTAGCACGTGTCTCTTGCGCAATGGCGAGGTCGCCGTTGCCATCAGCAAGGAGCGCCTGACCCGGTACAAGCATGACACCGGTTTCTACAGCGAGGTGGTGGACTATTGCTTGAACGCGGCAGGAATAACGCTCGACGACGTTTCGCTCATCGTTCGCAATAGTTATGTCATGCCGGTTAACAGGATCGAGAAACGCTTGGCCTATCGCGACACTCCGTCCTACCTCAATCCGAGGGAGCGCGCCATCGCCGCCAAGCATCCGCTCTTTCAGTCCGAGTCCAGCCGCGTCGTCGACGTCTCCCATCACCTGGCTCACGCCTACAGCGCGTTTGCGGCCTCGCCATTCGATGAAGGGGTGATCATGGTGGTCGATGGGGTCGGCAGCTATCGCGCCGATGTCATGGAGCCGATTCCGCCGGAGAACGACGCCTATCCTTTGGCGCGGGAATCAGAGAGTTATTACCGTTTCGCAGGCGCGAACATCGAAACCCTCAAAAAGGTTTGGATGGAGCCGGTACCCGGCTTTCTCAGCGACGAGTTCTTCATGATGCCCAGTCTTGGCGCCATCTACAGCCGGGTCTCACGCTACGTGTTCGCCAACTGGAACAAGTGCGGCGAGGTCATGGGGCTTGCGGCCTATGGGCGCCCCAACCAAGTGGCGGTGCTGGCCAGGCTCGAGAATGGACGCCTGGAGGTGCCGGAGTGGACCTCAGACCTGAACCAACCATGGCTCGGCGGCGACAACGCGACTTGGGAGAGGAGTCCGGCGCGCGAAGGCTGGCAGGACCTATCATGGCAGATTCAGGATGACACCGAGCGCGTGCTCCTGGAACGTGCGCGCTGGCTGTACGAGGCCACCGGGGCGAAGAACCTCTGCATCGCCGGCGGCGTTGGGCTCAATTGTGTCGCCAACGGTCGCATCGTGCGCGAAGGTCCGTTCGAGAACGTCTGGATCCAGCCGGCCACAGGCGACGACGGCATTGCCATCGGTTGCGCCTATTACGGCCATCTCGCGCTGCGTCAGCAGCCGCGCGGCTACGTCATGCGCCATGCCTATCTTGGCCGCCGCTACGACCGCGAGGATGAAAAAAAGGCCTTGTCGTCTTGGCCTGTCCCGTTGGTCACGCGTCACGAGCGGATTGCCGACATCGCCGCGGCGACGGCAGAGCAGCTCGCTGCGGGAAAAATCGTCGGCTGGTTCCAGGGAGGGTCCGAATTCGGTCCGAGGGCACTCGGCAACCGCAGCATCCTTGCCGACCCGCGCAATCCGGCCATGAAGGACCTCCTCAATGCTCGGGTGAAGCATCGCCAGAGTTTCCGGCCTTTCGCGCCGGCTGTGCTTGCGGAGCGAAGCCACGAGATCTTTGAAGACAAGGTCGACTCGCCCTTCATGCTGCTTTCCATGAATGTGCGTCCGGAATGGCAGGAGCGCGTACCCGCAATCGTCCATGTTGACGGCTCGGCGCGCGTTCAGACTGTAGACCGCGAGACCAATCCGGCTTTTCATGCCCTGCTCGAAGCCTTCGCCGAGCGGACCGGCGTTCCAGTTCTGCTTAACACCTCGTTCAACGTTCGTGGCGAACCGATCGTGGAGACGCCGACGGACGCGATGAAGTGCTTCCTCGCCACCGAGATCGATGTTCTGGTCATCCATGATTTGCTGATCGAGAAACGCTCGACCTATCCGTTAGCCCGCCCCTTCATGCGGTTCGCCGATCGTGTTCGTCAGCATCTGCCTCCAGGGTAACGCTCAAGCCAGGACGAGAAAACTGACGCAATTGGACGAGGTGTTAGCGGGCAATTAGGATGTATCTGGGAATACATGCCGTCGGCGCCCGAGGCCGCCGGTGAAATGTTAAGTGAACCTGGATTGCGCGGTGCATAGCAACTTTCATGAAAGCTTTGTCGCGAGCGAGGTGACGCCGCCGTCGGAACGCGCGACGGGATTGGTGTTTGCCGCCGTCGCACTAGCGGTCGCGGTTTTGTGGCGCAATGATCCTATCTTGTCTTTTGCGGCGCTTGGATTGGCAGCGGTGCTGGCGCTCGTGAGCCTGATGGCGCCGTGGCTCCTAAAGGCGCTGAACGTTCTATGGTTTCGATTCGGCCTGCTGTTGCATCGGATCATGAACCCGATCGTGATGTTTGCGCTGTTCGCTCTTGTCTTTGTGCCGGCGGGCGCCATCATGCGATGCTGGCACGATCCGTTACGGTTGCGGCGTAAGCCCGAGGCATCGACCTATTGGATCAGCCGCGAGGCGAGCGAGGACGCGACAGGGTCGATGCGGAATCAGTTCTAGGCCCCGGTTTAGTGCGATGGCAGATCGATATGAGACCCGTGGGGTACGCTTATGACAGCCCTGGCTCGTGAGTTTCTCGCTTACATGTCCGCTCGCAAGAAGTGGTGGCTGGCACCGATCCTGCTCGCGCTGCTGATCTTTGGTGGTCTCCTCATCCTGGCGCAGGGATCGGCCATCGCGCCGTTCATCTACACGGTATTCTGAGCGTCCGCCGGCGAGGACCATGCGACTCCTGGGCATTTCAGCCTTTTATCACGACAGCGCGGCTGCCCTCGTGGACGACGGCGAGATCGTTGCCGCCGCTCAGGAGGAGCGCTTTACACGCAAAAAACATGATGCTGCCTTTCCTGACGCAGCCATTCGCTATTGCCTCAACGCGGCCAACGTCGATCTCGACGAGGTTGACCACGTCGTCTTTTTCGAAAAGCCGTTCCTCAAATTCGAGCGTCTGGTAGAGACCTACCTTGCCAATGCGCCGCGCGGTTTCGCCTCGTTCCGCGTGGCGATCCCCATGTGGATCAAGCAGAAGCTCTACCAAAAGCCGAACCTGGAAAAGGCCCTCAGCGCCTATGCGTCAAGTGGTACGGTCGAGGGCAAGCTGTTTTTTGCGGAGCATCACCAGAGCCACGCAGCCTCGGCGTTTTTTCCGTCGCCATTCGAGGAGGCGGTGGTCCTGACCATGGATGGAGTCGGCGAATGGGCAACCACCTCCGTCGCCATAGGGCGCGGCAACACGCTAAAGATGATGCGCGAGATCCACTGGCCGCACAGCATCGGACTGCTCTATTCGGCGTTCACCTACTACACGGGCTTCAAGGTAAACTCAGGCGAGTACAAGGTCATGGGTCTTGCACCCTATGGGGAGCCAAAATACGCGGCGCCGATCCTCGACCATGTCGTTGACCTAAAGGAGGACGGCTCCTTCTGGCTCGACCAGAGCTACTTCAACTATGCGACGGGGCTGACGATGACGTCGCAGAAGCTGCACGACCTTCTCGGCGGTCCGCCGCGCGATCCAAAGGCTCCCCTCACACAACGCCACATGGATATTGCGGCCTCGGTGCAGAAGGTCACCGAGGAGATCATCCTGCGCATGGCGCGCGAGCTTTCGAACACATGCGGAATCGGAAATCTGTGCCTTGTAGGGGGCGTTGCGCTCAACTGCGTCGCAAACGGCAAGGTTCTGCGCGACGGCAACTTCAAGCGCATCTTCATCCAGCCTGCCGCGGGCGATGCCGGCGGCTCGGTCGGTGCGGCGCTCGCCGCCTACCATCTGCACTTTGACCAGCCGCGTAAGATCAACGGCGCGCTCGACGCCATGCACGGCTCCTATCTCGGGCCTGAATTTAGCCAGGATGAGATCGAGAAGCGCCTCAAGGCGCTGGGCGCGGCGTTTACCACCGTCGACAGCGAATCGGACCTCTATCAGCACACATGCGACGCCCTCGAAGCTGGCCATGCTGTCGGCTGGTTCCAGGGCCGCATGGAGTTCGGGCCGCGCGCTCTCGGAGCCCGCTCGATTCTGGGCGATCCGCGCAGGCCCGATATGCAGCAGCGGCTCAATCTCAAGATCAAGTTTCGGGAAAGCTTTCGCCCCTTCGCGCCCTCGGTTCTGCGCGAGGACGTCGCCGATTATTTCGAGCTCGATGCCGACAGCCCCTATATGCTCCTCGTCGCCGACGTGAAGCGTAACCGTCGCAGGCGTATGACAGCTGACGAAGAGAGCCTCTTCGGTATCGACAAGCTCAACGTGGTGCGCTCCAACATCCCGGCCGTGACTCACGTCGACTATTCGGCCCGCGTGCAGACGGTGCATGAGGAGACGAACCCGCGCTATCACGCGCTCCTTTCGGCTTTCAAGCAGCGGACCGGCTGCCCAGTGCTGCTCAACACCAGCTTCAACGTCCGCGGCGAGCCAATCGTGTGCACGCCCGAGGACGCCTTCCGCTGCTTCATGGGGACGGAGATGGAGACGCTCGTCATCGGCAACTGCATTCTCGACAAGTCCGAGCAGGACCTGGAACGAGCTGAAAACTACGGCCATTCCTTCCCGACAGACTAGGCGAACAGTTCTCCCCGGGTGCCCGATGCGTCCACCGTCTGCTTAGGCACAGGCGTTGTCGCGCATCAGCTACGCCGAGAACTTCCAAGGTTTCGCCGATGCCGATCTCGTCATCGAGGCGGCAACCGAGGACGAGACGGTGAAGCGCAAGATCTCCGTCTCGCTGTGTCCGTTCCTCGAGCCGGGCGCCATCGTCGCTACCAATAGTTATCCCGGCCAAGCTTCGGCCTCGTTGACGCCACAACGATGTACCGTTTCTTCCCAACACGCGCGATTCCAGTTCATCGGCGCCAATGCCCCTGTCCGCATCGCAGGCCCCCTTCTCGCGAACGTGCCGAACAGTAGTAGTGGTTTCCTCTGCTCGTCGTCATGCAGCATTGTTTTTTCATTGTTTTTGTTCTGGTGTTCACTGTGCCCGGTACTTTCTTAACTTTTGGCGTATCTCCTCGGGTTACTTGTTATTTCGCGCTCGAGTTCTTGATAGCGATCCTATTCGTGCCTCTAGCAAATGCGATGACGTTGCTCTCCGGTCCAAAAAAAGAACCAAACGACATCGTTGCCGGCCTCATGTTTCGCAAGGATCGAGGTCTTGCCGGCTTCGTGCCGAGCGCGGCGGGGTGGGCTCCCGTTCTGGTCCTTTGTGCTGTCCTGCTGTTCATCGACGATGCGGCCGCGGGCGACTGGCATGTGACGTTGCCGAGCGAAACCAACGCCGCGATGCATCCGCCTGGCTATCCAGACTGCCCGTCCTGGACGGATCAGAGCCCGCCGAAATGGCAATATGATTGCAAGGTGGCGATGTCCGGAGCGGATGGACAGCTGTCGCTTCCCTACAATTCGAACCTGCCCCATACGCCAAGGCCGACTTGGACCAGCATTAGCTGAATGCCCCCGTCGGGGCCAAAACAGCTTTACCCCGCATCGCTTCGCCGTTGCCACTTACGACCGTCTTGGCGAGAGAGCCCAGATTCGAGTCCGAACGGTGTGACACGGGTCAATTCCTTCTGAAGGTTCCGCGGGAGCGAGCGCGAACTAGTCGAGGCTCCGGCGATAAGCGGTCGGCGTTAGGCCAGTCGCTTTGCGAAAGGCCGCCGTGAATGAACTTGTCTCGTTAAAGCCGAGTGTGAGCCCGATCTCTGTCACCGAGGAGCGTGACTGGGCCAAGAGCAACTTCGCACGCTCAATACGACGACTGGTGTGATAGCGATGAGGAGGGGCACCGAAGGACTGCTTGAACGCTCGGCAGAAGTAATACGGACTCAAATGAGCAAGATTGGCGAGGGTGGCAAGCCGCACAGGATCTGCCAGATGCTCCTCAATGTAATTGGCCACGACGCGTTGCTGACAAGGCGCAAGCCCACCCTGCACCGGCGCCTCAATACGCGGAGTACCCTGGTTCGACCGCACGATCTCGTGTGCGAGCACGACGCTGAGCGCGTCGAAGTAGAGCCGGCTACCCGCGAGCGGCCGCTGGATCAACGTTGCGAGCTTGCGTCCGGTAGCCCATATCGCTGCATCCTCAAAAAACAATTGCGGCATCAAGGTATCGTGCAGATCCAGGGCCACGTCTTTCGCCAGCTTGGCTGGATCGAAATAGAAATAGACGACCCGCGTGAGGGTAAGCGGGTCTTGCCAATCCTCATACCGATGACCCGCCGGAACGAAGAGCAGTTTTTGCTTGAAGTCTCTCAACGATGAACTGGGCGCTCCCTCGACCCGCGTCTCGCCGTGGCACCGCGCGCCACGTTCAAACAATGCGAGCAAGTGAACCGGCGCCTCGAAGCTAAACGCGGTTCGTTCTCGCCGTGTGGCCTGCACGACTTCCGCGGCCACCCCGTCCCAGCTGGCACTTTGATGTTTCACGATGTCGGGAGGAGACACAGTCACGGCCACATCCGGCGGGACTCCGGCTTGGTGATGTGGCTGGAAATTCCACGAAAATATCTTCTGGTCTGACAAAGGTCGTCGCACGCCGCCCCGACAGCCATTCGAGCGGGATGCAAATTCGTCGCTTTGAGGAACTGGTTCTAGAGTTGTCAGCATCACTCACCGTCTACTTTGGGAACTTGCTGACTCCAAAGTAGGTCTTGATGGTGAGTTCCTCCATTCTACGGAGGTTGGTTCGGATCACAGGTTGGTTGCGCGCGCCTATACGAAGGTTTCGCGTCATTTTGTCCGTCGCAGCGCCGTCTCCAGACATTCCGCCAGGGCATTGCCATCGAACGGCTTGATCAGAAAGCCGACTGCACCGGCGCTCATTGCTTTTCTTCTCAGGCTCTCGTTTGGGAAGGCGGTAATGAAGATGATTGGTGTTCGGCAGCCGCGGGAGACCAGATTGTGCTGCAGCTCAATGCCGCTCATTCCGGACAGCTGTACATCGGCCACGAGACACCGCGCCTCGGCGAAAGAGTCGGAGGCCAAGAACTCTTCTGCAGACTGGAAGGTTTCACCGGCAAGTCCGAGCGACATCACCAGGCTCTTTGTCGCGAGACGCACCGACTCGTCGTCGTCAATGATCGCGATTATGGGGGCCTTCGGCACAATTTCTCCTCGTGCGCCAGCAGCCGAGCCCGGCCAAGACGCACCCTGGCCTCTAAGGTGCTTTCTCAAGCCAAAGACGAAAAGACATACGTAGGTCTTATGGGGCCCAAGTCGGGGCGGGCAGCCCTCACCCCGTGGGGTTCTTAATGCTCAATGTTCCGGCCATTTTCACCAGCTCCGCGAGCGACTTGGCGCCCATCTTGCGCATCACGTGACCTCTGTGGATCTTCACCGTGATCTCGCTCAAACCAAGATCGGCAGCTATTTGCTTGTTCATCAACCCTGAGGTCACCAGGGCCATGACTTCACGCTCGCGTGGGGTCAGTGAGTCGTGGCGAGACCGAAGGCGGGAAGTTTTTCGTTTTTCCTGGCGACGGCCGCGGTCGCGTTCGATCGCGGCAGTCACGGCATCGAGTAGGTCTTGGTCGCGGAAGGGTTTGGTGAGGAAATCGAGGGCCCCTGCCTTCATCGCCCTAACCGACATCTGAATGTCGCCGTGGCCGGTGATGAAGATGATGGGCAGATCGAGGCCGGCCTTGACCAGTTCGGCTTGGAAGTCGAGGCCGCTCAGTCGCGGCAACCTGATATCGAGGACGATGCAGCTTGGTGCATCTGGCAGAGCGCTCTCCATGAACCCGGCGGCGGAGTCAAAAAGCTCGACGCGCAACCCAACCGAGCGGAGAAGGCTCTGAAGCGCCTCGCGGACGGCCCGGTCGTCATCGATGATGAACACAACCGGCTCCTCCGCGGCCGCGGCCGCGCGCTTGGCCATGCGTTCTATCATGATGCCGTCCTTCGGTGCGCTGGCAAGCTAACGTGCATGGTTGTGCCCGCGCCGGGATTCCGGCTCGCCCAGATGCGTCCGTCGTGGTCCTGGATTATCGAGCGACAGATGGAGAGCCCCATTCCCATACCGTGTGCTTTGGTCGTGAAGAACGGGCTGAAGAGCCGATCGCGATGCTCTTCGCTTATGCCGGTGCCTGAATCCCAAACTTCGAGTTCGACATTGTCGTCTTGATTCAGGCTCGTGCGTATCAAGAGCTCGCGGGGACGATCCATAACCCCTTCCGTGGCTTCAAGCGCGTTCATCATCAAATTGATAATAACCTGCTGCAGCTCCACCCGGTCACCCAGCACCTCAGGCAGACGAGGCTCCTCATCGAGCTGCAGCGATACCTTTCGGTCAGCAGCTGCGCGCTGCACGAGCGGGATGACCTCCTCGATTATTTCATTAA
>Ga0315553_10003243_pt1 | contig 12751 bp, 17 predicted proteins | sample SalMarSW160140MG_FD_203099 | JGI IMG/M metagenome (GOLD analysis project Ga0315553, IMG submission 203099) | Salt marsh sediment microbial communities from the Plum Island Ecosystem LTER, Massachusetts, United States - Salt Marsh Sediment SW1601-40 ... | reverse complement strand
CCGTGTCTCGACGTAGTAGAACATCTCGTACAGCTGATCGGATTTGAAGATCTCCTTGATCTTCGCCTCGATGACGTTCTTCTTTACGGCGATGATTCTCTCTTCCAGCTGACCGAGGATACGATCTTTAAGTCCTTCGACATACAGGGGCTTGGCATGAAAACGGGGCGTGGCAAAGACGAGTTTGTAGTAGGGATCTCTACGGAAGTAGCGGATCAGATCGAGAGTGGGAATTTTTTTTATGAATTCATTTGCAGAATTCACAAGCTGACCAAGAACGTTTGTCAGCTCGAGGCTCTCCTCGAGGAAGTAGGAGAACAATTCCTCGTGGCAGAACCATTCGTCGCCCAGGTTGCCGGCCAGGTTCACGGCGTGCCAGAGGCGTTCCAACTGTTCCAGCATGAGCATGACCGGTGCACTGGTGAAGGTGGGATACTTCTCCTCCAACACCCCCGATGTTGGTTGATAGTTGAAATGGCGAAAGATAGCTGTATAGGGAAACAGCACGAGGTTCTTCAGATAGGTCAGAGGCTTGATCCCCTCCTCCAACTGTCGAACCAGCTTGTCCGGAATGCGCTTGACGTAGTCGTTGAACTTGCGCAGCAGCTGCTTGTGCACCTCCTCTTCGCTGCCCGTGTCATGGAAGATTTGCTCCATATCCTCGACAGGAAGAAAGTCTTCGAGCTTCGTTTTTGCATCTGGGAGCTTGGTATCGAACAGACGGGTAACGGCCTGGTTTCGGAAGTGCCGATCCGTGTGGAAAGCCTGGAACATTTCCCGCAGCGGGAAAGAGGCATAGTACAGATCGAAGAGCTGTCGGGCGAACTTGGGCGTGAGATCTCTGGTCTCGAATCCGGTCAATCCGGAGCTCTTGTGGCGAACGCCCCGCTTCAGCTGTTTGATCTTCAGATCGACGAACAGATCTGGTTTTGATTTGCCGCTTAAAAGGCCTTTCAGCCAAAGCAGGAAGCGAACCCAAAGGGAGAGGTTCTGGATCTCCTCGGCCAGCAGTCTGTCCCGTTCCTCCTGCTTGAGTTCCATTCGACTATACTCTTCTTGGCCGTCCTGCCCCAGATAACGGGTGATCCGAGCCAGAAGCTCACGACGCTCTCTTTCCGGGAGCTCGGAAGAGATCTCTTCAAGCTTGGTTTTTTCGAGCATCTTCCTCCCCTACCAGAGTACGTACCATCAACAGCCTACCCTCCTTCACCGAAACTGTGCAAGGATCCCCGCTGAATACATTGCTCAGGCCCATATCCCCGCAATCCCACTCCAATCCATCCAAGGGCCATTTCAAACCTCGAGAAGATAAGCCTGTTACCGATCCCGACACCGGGAAGAACGAGACGGTCTGACCTAGGCAATCGGTAATGATCTGTGTCCCCTCCACAACCTGGATCTGCTCTCTCGAAGTGTACCACGAGGTCGGGCGTTTTTCCCGTTGGAACAGGGCAAGGACCCCCAGCATATGATCCAGCCTGCCACCGCCACCTCCGGCCACGACGGTGCGCTGGTACCCCATTTCCCAAAGAATGCGCAGGCCGATCTGCGTGTCGGTTTCGTCTTTTTCCCGAGGATAGCGCCGGATCCGTTCTTGCGGGAAAGCGTCGAGTTCTTTCGAAGGCTGGAGGGAATCCAGATCTCCGACCAGGAGATCCGGCATCAGAGCCAGGTTTCTGGCTAGATCAAAACCAGAGTCGGCGGCGATGATGTAGGTGATCGTGCCAAGGATCGGTTCCAACAGCCGGCGTTCCGGACCTTCCCCTCCAATCAGCAGCAAGCCGAAACCCTCAGTCATGTTGGGGGAAATCTTATCTCCTTTGAGCCGCATTATCAACAGAAAATATATCTGCAGACGAAGAAACTGCTTTGAAAATTTTTAAAACTTCCGACTAGTAATAAAGGAAGTTCGAGGCAAACTCGATCTTCACCCCGGGTCGGCACGCCTGGGGCCCGGACATGGACGTCCGGGTAAACACTCAATCAAGGAGGATTGAATGATTATCAATCACAACATGAGTGCCCTCTTTGCCCACCGTCAGGAGAAGTTCAATTCTTGGGCAATCGACAAGGACATGGAGAAGTTGTCCTCCGGAATGCGGATCAACCGCGCCGGAGACGACGCATCCGGTCTGGCCGTATCTGAGAAGATGCGCTCCCAGATCCGGGGTCTGCAGCGGGCTGAGAAGAATGCCTTGGACGGCATTTCCTTCATCCAGACCGCGGAGGGCTATCTCCAGGAGACATCGGACATCCTGCAGCGAATCCGCGAACTGGCTGTCCAGGCTGCCAACGGCATCTATTCCGATGAAGATCGGATGCAGATCCAGGTAGAGGTCTCCGCCATGATCGACGAGGTGAATCGCATCGCCTCCCACGCCCAGTTCAACGGAATGAACATCCTGACCGGACGCTTCGCCCGGTTCACCGGGGAGAACGTTGTTACAGCCAGCATGTGGCTGCACATCGGGGCAAACATGGACCAGCGCGAGCGGTTGTACATCGGTACGATGACCGCTCAAGGGTTGGGATTGCAGAATCCCAACGGACCTCCGCACACGGCTACCTTCATATCGATCTCCTCTCCCGACCGCGCCAACATGACGATCGGGATGGTGGACGAAGCCCTGACCATAGTAAACAAGCAGCGGGCCGATATGGGAGCGTACCAGAACCGTCTGGAGTACGCGATGAAGGGTTTGGCCGTGGGCGCCGAAAACCTGCAGGCGTCCGAGTCCCGAATTCGGGATACGGACATGGCCGAGCAGATGGTCAGCTTCGTGAAGAACCAGATCCTGGTCCAGTCCTCGATGGCCATGCTTGCCCAAGCCAACGTCAAGCCGCAGACGGTACTCGAACTGTTGCGATAGGACAGCGAAAAATGCGCCCTTTTCCGGCGCTGGTACCAAGAGGGCCGTTCCCCATTCTGGGACGGCCCTTTTTTCAAGTAGATCGTGAGAAGGCAGGTACTGCTCCTTGACAGCGCATCAAGCTTCGGGTCAACATTTGCACGAATATCGTACGATGTTTCGAATCCCTCGGGTTGTCAAAGATTTCGCCTCTTTTTTCTCTGAAGCCGGGTTTCAGTGCTTCTTGGTCGGCGGGGCTGTGCGGGACATGCTCCTCGGGCGCAAGCTCCAGGATTTCGATATCGCAACGGATGCCCTGCCCGAGGATGTGATCGGAGTGTTTCATCGGGTCATCCCGACGGGCATCAAGCACGGTACCGTGACGGTTCTGTTCAAAGGGATTCGTTTTGAAGTTACAACTTTTCGCATCGACCAGGACTACTCCGACGGCCGTCGACCCGATTCCGTGGTCTTCACCCCGTCGATCGAAGAGGACCTCAAACGACGGGACTTCACGATCAACGCCATAGCCTACGATTTACACAACCACCGCCTTCTCGATCCCCTCGACGGTCGAAAGGATTTGAAAGCGGGCATCATCAGGGCAATCGGCGATCCTCGCGAGCGATTTCGCGAGGACGGCCTGCGGACGATCCGAGCCTGTCGATTTGCCGCCCAGTTTTGCTTCGAAATTGAAGAAGATACCTTCGCCGGCATCTCCCGCAGCATCGACACCGTGAAAATGGTATCGGCTGAACGGATACGGGACGAACTGATCCGATTGCTGGAGGCGAATACCCCTTCGGTGGGTTTTGGCCTACTCGACGGCTCCGGATTGCTCCGGCTCATCATCCCTGAACTCACCGCCTGTCAAAACGTGGAGCAGGGAGATCTTCACCGCTATGACGTGTATCATCACCTTCTGTACGCCTGCGATGCGGCGCCCCGCGACAACCTGGCGGTGCGGCTGGCAGCCCTGTTTCACGATCTGGGTAAGCCGGAAACCCTGCGTACCGGTCCCGGCGGCGGGGAGGTGAGCTTTCACCGGCACGAACAGCTGTCGGCGGAACTGGCCGAGAAGATCCTGCGCCGTCTACGCTTCTCGACCCATATCATCAAACAGGTCGGCCATCTGGTAGCTCAGCACATGTTCCACTATGAACCGCAGTGGACGGATGCCGCGGTACGGCGATTCGTTTCCAGAATCGGGGAACAGAATATAGCGGACATCCTGTCCTTACGCCGGGCGGATCAGCTCGCGATCGTTGGCAAGCGATTCGTCTCCGACTCGCTCATCGCTCTGGAGAAGCGCATCGAGAATGTACTGGCCGGGGATAGGGCGCTGACCCTCAAGGAACTGGCGATTAACGGAAATGACATAATCCGGGAGCTGCAGATACCTCGCGGCCCTAGAGTAGGGATCATTCTCAACCATCTGCTGGAGAGCGTGCTCGATGACCCGAAACAAAACGAGCGGGAAATTCTGTTAAGGATTGCTAAAAATTTCTACGAGAGCCGAGTCTCTGATACGCGCTGATGAGTAGGGGCTCGTGTTTTCGCACCGCCACAGCGGGCACCGGCGGCTCTATTGTCGGTGACCCCTCTGTCTGTCCACCAGAGCCTTATAGGCGATTCCGGCGGCCTGTTGTTCCGCTTCTTTCTTGTTCTTTCCCGTACCGGGGCCATAGGTCCGCTTCCCGATACCGACTTCGATCCAGAAAGTGCGATTGTGATCAGGACCCTTTCGATGGACGATCCGGTAGCGGGGATAGCTCTTGAATCGCTTCTGCACGTATTCCTGAAGCAGAGTCTTGTAATCCTTCTTATGACGATCCTCGAGAACTTTGTTAATCTGGGGTATGAGAAGATTTTGTATAAAGGTCCTGACTGCCTTGAATCCCGAATCCAGGTAGTAGGCACCGATAATGGCTTCCATGGTATCGGCAATCAATGCCTTTTTCGATCTCCCCCCGGAGTACTCTTCTCCCTTGCCAATCAGGATAAAATTGTCCAGGCGCAGGATTCTACCGATTTCCGCCAGGCTCTCCTCGCTCACCACGTGGGATTTGATCTTCGCCATGTCCCCTTCGGTCTTGTCCGGCAAAGCGGTCACCAGGTACTCGCTCACCACCAGTCCGAGAACGGAGTCACCGAAAAACTCCAGTTTTTCGTTGTTGTCGACTCCATCGGCCTGCTCATTCGCGAAGGAACGATGTGAAAAAGCAAGGTTCAAGAGTGCAAGACTCTTGAACCTAATCTGTGCGTGTTTTTGAAAAAGCTGGAGCTCCTTTTTTCGTTCCCCGCTGGGAACAGGAGCCGTGAAGGGTAGATCCTTCAGGGATAATGTCACCTTCGTCAGGTTATTTTTTGTCCAACTCAGATTTTATGAAATCGAGTGCATCCCGTACCGTGTTGAACTCGTTCGCTTTCTCATCAGGAATGGTGATGCCGAGTTCCTCTTCGATGGCATACACGAGCTCGTAGGTATCCAGGCTATCCGCACCCAGATCTTGGCGGAATGAAGAATCGGGCGTGATTTTTGATTCCTCAATTTCCAATCGATCGGCGATCAGCTTCTTCATTTTCTCGAATAGATCGTCAGCCATTTTTTTCCCTCCTCAATGTTGTTGGCTTAAGCCAGTTCTTCCGGCTCAAGTATTTGTTTCCCCCGGTAGAATCCGCACTTCGGACAGACTCTATGGAGTAGCATTCTGTTTCCGCAGTTGCTGCATTCAATCATCATCGGGACGTTCAAGCGCATCGTCTGCGCCTTGCGTTTTCTGGAACGAGTCTTCGAAATTTTACGTTTTGGTACTGCCATGTATATATACCTGTGCTTTTAAAAATGAAGTGAGTGAAAAATAACGTATTGGATACGCTCTGTCAACCCTTTACACCGGTCCTACTTACCCGGCTCTTTGACCCGAGATATCAGCTTCTTCTCCACAACCGGCGGCACCATCTCCGAGATATCTCCGCCGAAGATGGCCAATTCCTTGATCCCAGAGGAACGAAGGACAAAATATTTCTGGTCTGTCGGCATGAACAGAGTCTCGATTTTGGGATTCAGAGCTCGGTTCATCATGGACAGTTCGAATTCATAGTCGAAATCAGAGAGTGCCCGCACCCCTCGAAGTATCACTTTGGCATTTATCTTCTCGGCGAAATCCACGATGAGCCCGCGCCAGATCGTCACCTGCACGTTGGGAAACTCAGCGACCATTGTGGTAATCATCTCAAAACGTTCATCGGCGCTGAACAAATACTTCTTCTGGGGGTTGTCGGCAATCACAACTTCGAGCTGCTCGAATATCACAGCGGCCCGATTCATGATATCGAAGTGGCCGTTCGTTGGCGGATCAAAGGAGCCCGGATATATCACTTTCATAGTTCATAGTGTAGTCATAATCATGGATCCAGGTCAATAAATGTGAAAGATTTTGGCTGTAGAGGACGAAAATTATAAGTAGTGATGAAAATTCTGTTTCCCATTGTCGCATCGAGCATAGCGCTAAGTTCCTGCATGTTTTTTGCGCCTCCGATTAAGGAGGAGCCACAGGTGCAGACCGTAGAATCCGCCGAGGAAGCTGAAAGCGAGCCACTTGAGCCGGAGCCACAACCCAAGGAAGAGGAGTTTGTCGTCACCGAAGAGGTCTACTCAAAGACCTTCAGCGAAATCGAGATGTTTATCCGCAATTTGAACGAAATCATTCGAAGCGAGGACTTCGCTACCTGGCTGACGTATCTGTCGGAAGACTACATACAAAGGACCAGCGACCCGGAGTACTTGCAGGAACAGTCCGAACAACCAATGCTGAAAAAGAGCAATGTGCACCTGCGCAGTCTACAGGACTATTTCACTTATGTTGTTGTCCCGAGCAGGACCCAGGTACAATTGGATGAACTCGAGTTTATCGATGAAAGCCAGGTTCGGGCCTTTGCCATGATAAGGAACACCAAGGCGCTGCTCTATTTGCTTGTCCGCGAAAATGGCAACTGGAAAATAGGGGTGTGGTAGTATATACTAATAGGGAGTGGAGACGAGGATGAAGCGAAAAGCAATCTTAGCATTTGTACTAATCGGCAGCCTTGCAGTAGGATCCATGCTTGGCGCTCAGGGCACGGAACGAGAACTGACGGTGGAAGAGCTGTACCTTCGTGATATTGAATTTCAGATCTTAAGTGAGAAAGCCTTCTCGGACAGCCGGGAGATCAAGCTTGATGTTCTGGACGAGATCGAAACCATGATCGAAGAGGGGGACATCGAAGACCCCGACAAAGTAGAGTTCGTTCTCGAATACCTGGGAATGGAAGGAACAGCCCGGCGTGTTCGGGAATCCGCCCGGTTGATCAACTACTATCCCGAAGTGCGACGCCGTGCGGCGAACTTGCTGGGACGCCTGGGAGGTCCAAGAGCGAAGAACGCGCTGGTGTCGATACTGCTGATTGACGATGAACCGATGGTCAAGGCCGAGGCGGCCTATGCTCTCGGAATCATCGGCATGAATGACGGCAACGAGGTGGTTCGGGCTCTGCTGTTTACGCTGGAGAACGAAGATCCCCAGATGCCGGACAACAATCTGGCCTACGCCGTCTGTCTGGCCGTGGGAAAAATCGTCGAGGCAAACAACGGCGATCTGGAAAGTTCGGCGTATGCCGATCTGGCCCGAACGCTGGTCCGGATTGCCCAGGGCAACTACATCAAGACGGTCAGACGCAAGGCGCTGCAGACTCTCGAGGTTCTGAAAGAATACCAGTAGTTGGGGAAAAATTTTCGGCGGCTACTGCCCTTCAGCCTGTAGGTCGTTTATCACCTCTTCAAGCCATTGGTTCTCCGCTTCGAGGTGGATAATCCCTTTCCTAATAATCGCCTGCAGAAAAAAATTGATCTCCTCCCGGATGGAAACGAGTGTTCGCTGGAAGTTTTCTTTTTGCATGATCGTTTTTTTCTGCTGCGACTTGAGGTAATCGAGCACTTTCTCTTTCGGGATCTTATCGAAAAACAAGAACTTCAGCGTGAACTCATCCTTGACACGGTAGTTCGTACGCAATGGCCTCAACAGCCACTCGTCGAGCCTCTTCTTCCCCTTGGAGGTTATCGAGTAGATGTTCTTCTCCGCGGTTTTTTTGCCTGGAGCGGTTTTTTTCGTAACCCAGCCGACTTCCGAAAGGCGGCGTAAGGTGGGGTACAGCTGCCCATAGGAAACCGACCAGACATTACCCAAGGAACCTTCGAACTGTTGTTTGATCTCGTATCCGTATTTTGGGTTTTGGGCAAGAAGTCCTAGAAGGGCGTATTTTAGAGACATAATAACGGCTCCCGGATTCTGAGCAGTTGCGGGAGAAATTATATCCTATAGCTACTGTCCTGGCAATGTCTCAAATGGGGGTCGTCTAACCGAGGTAGAGATTGATCGCCGGCTTCTGTCGCCATTCCGGAACCCGCTCGGTATCTTCGTACTGAAATCGGTGACGTATCAAAAAGCGCATGGGACCCGAGTTTTGTCTGAACTGGACGATTCCGAAGCTGCCTTTTCCAAGGTAGCATATCTTCTCGTTCTGCTGGACGGCGTGAACGCCGCGCAGCGTTTTGAGTATACAGTCGAAATGAGCCGGAGCGCCGCTTTCCTTATGGGTGATCGCAGATGCAAGGTCCCGCACGGCTTTCTGACAGAGTGGACAAAGAGGAAAGTCGATCTCCGGCTTGTTCGGTCGCCGATTGCCTCTTCGCCTGTGTTTGGACCTGGGGATGTTGTGTTGGCTCATAGCGATCAGTCCTCTCTGTGGATGTTCTGGGTCAGATCTTGGGCGATCTTGCTGATGGCGAGGGCTAGATACTTCTCGTCATTGATTTTCTTCTTCAGCTCGGCGAGGCGCCTCGGGTCTGTTTTCTTCGCTATTCTAACCACGACGTTACCCGCTCCTTAGCCCGCAGCGCTGAAGGCGTTCTCATAATGTATGACTCTCGGGCTCTTCCGGGAAAGTAGAATCACATCAAAACTGATCCGCCGCTGCCCAAACTCCGGATGTGCATGCAGGAAATATCGGGAGGTTTCGCATATCCTCTTCTGCTTTCGCCGATCGACGGAGTACTCTAAATCCGCGTTTTCCAGATAGTCCCAGTTTTTTACTTCTACGAACACAATCCTATCGCCTTTTTCTACAACTATATCGATCTCACCTCTCCTGCTGCGGAAATTTCGGGCTACAACCTTGTAACCGCGCTCGCAGAGGAACCGCTCTGCTCTGTTCTCCCCTTCCCGACCCTTCTGCCACGTACTCATCCCTCCCCTTCCCCAAGCATCTTGGGGTCGATTGCTTTAACGATGAAGAGATTCTTCTTACCCAGCAGATCAACTATCTCTGTTCCTTCGATCTGGTTTCCGAACTCATCGATAAGGAGTTCGACCTTGGGACGGAGGGGAGCTTCGGCGTGGTTTTCACCCACCCGGCCGATGCTCGAATTGTTGAGCTGCACGATGCTGCCAATCGGAAAGACTCCCATACTTTCAAGAAACGACTTGAGAACCTGGGGGTCAAAATGCCGGCCGTTGTCGCTGAGAACGTTCTTCATTGCGGAATAGCCGATCATCGAGTTCCTGTAGGGTCGCTCGCTCACCATGGCCTCATAGGCATCAGCCACCGTTACAACTCTGGCGAACAGGGTGATGTCCTCCCCTTTCAGACTTCGAGGGTAGCCCCGCCCGTCCCAGTGTTCGTGGTGCTGCAAAGCCACCATGGCGATTTCTTCCGGGTACCTCAGATCTTTAGAGATGATCTGGTACCCCGTCACCGGATGCGTCCGGATCTGCGTCAACTCCTCGCTGGACAGCTTACCTTGTTTCTCCAGAATTCCCTTTTCAACCTTCAGCATTCCCACATCGTGCATCAGCGCTCCGGTTGACAGCTGGAGCAGTCTGTGAGATGCGAGTCTCATGGTATTACCGATCACAGCAGAAATAATCATACAGTTTACGGCACTGACAGAAAGTCGCCTCTCCACCCACTCGCCGAGAAGTATCAATTGGATCATCTCATTCTTGCTTTGCCGCAGGATATCCAGCATATCTTTGACCAAAGAATCTATGAGTTCGTGATTCAGGTAGGTCCCGTCGGCAATGTCCTGGAAGATGGCATCTACCTTCTCGACGGCACTCCGGTAGAGTTTGAGGTATTTCTCTTCCCTCGGAGGCAGCCAAGTAGGTGACTCCTTGAGTTTGGCCGCCGCTTCTGCCGCCGCCCCGACGATCTCGTTTCCTTCGGTGAAGACCTCGTCGATATCCCAACGACTCAGACGCTCTATGTCCTTGTCTTTGATCGCCACCCCCGCAGGAACGAGGACATTATTACCCTCGATAAAGACCGGCTGGTCGAATTTCGTTCCGGGATGTAAATTACTAACCTTTATCGTTTTCATACGTCTATTATCCTACCCGTTGGACAAATACCAGGATTTCGGCGACAATTCTGTAAAATTCCTCGGGAATCAGGCTCCCGAGGGGAAGTTCGACCAGAGCATCCGCCAGCTCCGGCTGATCCACGATCTGAATGCCCTGTTCCAGGGCGATCTCTTTGATCCGCTTCGCCAGCAAACCCTTACCCGTGGCAAGAATGATCGGAGCAGGAAGATTTTCTGTGTACTGTATCGCCGCCGCTTTTTCCATTGGACTTGAGTCAGTGTACCGTATCTACGTTACGATAGGAAAGGTCCTCCCAGGGCGTTGTAAAGCCATCGAATTTTTTGTCTTCACGTATAGTATCGTCAATTTTTACGCCGAGGTTTTGTAATTTTAGCCGTAAACCTTCCACTTCCGCCTTTACTTTGCGTCGCCCGTCAACAGGATCAGCGAAGATCGACAGTTCTAGGTCCTCCTCCGGGCTCTTTTGCAGTGCGAAAGACCATTTTCTACCCGATTCGGTTCGAGCCACCACGATCAGGCGGCCGGTCTGTTTTCGCCAGGGGTCGTAGCGCAGGCGTAGGCTGCCGTAGATACGGCCGGAGGATCCGTAGGAGTAGTCAAAAGGAATAATGACCCAGGTTGCCTCGGAACCCCGTAGATGGTTGAAGACCTGGAGGCTGCTGCCCTCCGCACTTGCCGGCTCCCCAACCGCCGACCGCAGCTCCTGCACTACGTCCTCCGGATCCGGGGGCATCCGCCTCTTCCTGCCCTCCTTTTTCCCTGACTCCTGTTCCCCGTACCCAAGCAGGGGTAACAGCTGCACCAAAGATCGGGATCGCGGATCGATCCCCTTTTCAAGGATGAGAGCGATGATGCGGGAGAACTTCTTTGGGTCGAGCTTCATCTTTTCCAACAGCTGGCGTACCTGAAGCAGACGCTCAGGTGCCACCGCTATTCCGCTGCGCAGGAAGCTGGTCAGGATCTGTTCCATAACCTTGTCTGGTTGTATCCCTTGACGGACAAGCAGATCTTGAATCGGGGTTGGCTGTTCCGCGGTCATTTTCAAGGTTATCCGACCGTGTTGGATCGTCACCAGAGCCCGCAGCAGCTGACCTGGAGCCAGATTGACCTTCGAGAATGCGGGGATCACCCGCCCGCGGATACCCACTGCCCACTGATTCCCAGTTAGGTGTTTGATTACCTTTACAGAAATAAAATCGCCAGATCGCAGGTGAAGCTCCGATCTGGCGGTTACGTTGAGCTTAAGGTCAATAGGGGTTGGCAGCATCTCTCCCTGCAGTATCAGGTCTTTTTCTCAGTGCTCTCTTTGGCCGGCTTCTTCCGAATCAGCTCGGCGACTTTCGCAGACTTCCCGACCCGATCGCGTATGTAGTACAGTTTGGCTCTGCGCACTCTTCCTCGTCGACTGATCTCGATATTTTGGATCCTCGGAGAGTTCAATGGAAAGGTTCTCTCCACTCCGACACCGTAGGAGATCTTTCGTACCTTGAATGTCCTACGGATCCCGGAGCGCTTGATCGCGATACAAAGGCCTTCATACACCTGAACTCGTTCATTCTTTCCTTCGACAATCTTGTAGTGGACTTTCACCGTATCCCCAATTGAAAACTCAGGCAAATCACCGCGAATCTGTTCGGCTTCGATTGCTCTTACCTTATCCATCTTCTTCTCCTCTTCCCTGTATTTTCGTTTATCTTGTTGTCTGTACCATCCCACCGCATGTCCGGCCGAAAACGTCGTGTTTTTTCAACGCTTCTCTCCATTCTCCAGCGCTCGATTTCGGCGTGGTGACCGGACAGCAATACCTCAGGAACGCCATAGCCGCGAAACACCGCCGGCCGCGTATACTGAGGATATTCGAGTAACCCTTCTGCGAAACTCTCCTCCGCCAAGGATTGCTCCTTGATTACCCCTTTAATGAGCCGCACGACCGTGTCGACAACAACCATCGCGGCGACTTCTCCACCGTTCAGGATATAATCGCCGACGGAAATCTCATCGGTTACAAACAGATCGATGACCCTCTGATCGATGCCTTCGTAACGGCCACAGATTATCGCCACCTTCTGTTCTTCTGCAATCTGCCGGGCCATGCCCTGAGACCACAATTTGCCGGAGGGTGTAAGATAAACTACCCGTGTCGAATCCTCGCCCTCTATCCGGTTCAGACCGTCGGCGTCTTCCCGAAGATCCCCCGGTGACTTCTCTCTAACCCCGGGTACCGATTCCAAGGCTTCGGCCAGCGGCTCGGGTTTGAGCACCATTCCCGCCCCACCGCCATAGGTGGCGCCGTCGCACGTTTTATGCTTGTCCAGAGCGAAATCTCTGATATTGATCAGATCGAGCCGAACCCGCTTCTGTTCCACCGCTCTGGCCAAGATGGAGCAACGACTGTAGCCTTCAAATATCTCCGGAAACAAGGTCAATATATGAAAGATCACGGAAGCTCGTACTCCTCGGTGAGCTCGATACGCTGCTCTC
>Ga0315553_10003242_pt1 | contig 12752 bp, 10 predicted proteins | sample SalMarSW160140MG_FD_203099 | JGI IMG/M metagenome (GOLD analysis project Ga0315553, IMG submission 203099) | Salt marsh sediment microbial communities from the Plum Island Ecosystem LTER, Massachusetts, United States - Salt Marsh Sediment SW1601-40 ... | reverse complement strand
GCGGGCGGCTCGACCCGCATGGGTACCTGGAAGATGATTTTACCGTGGGGTAGCTCGACGATCATCGAGCACAGCGTGCGAACCGCCCTGAAGGTCTGTGCGCGGCTTATCCTGGTGGCCGGTTTTCGCGCCGAAGAGCTGATCGACCGCTTTCAGGCTTGGCCGCAGGTAGAGGTGGTGAGAAATCCCGACTACAAGACGGGGATGTTCTCCTCCGTCCAGGCGGGGGCCCAAGCCGTTGCAGAGGGCTCTTTTTTTCTCGCCCTGGCCGACATGCCCGGTGTCGGCGAAGCCATTTACGGGGATTTGCTGGATTGGAACGCTCGGCTGAGCTCGGCGTTCGCCTTATCGGATGAAGCCTACGGCGTAATTCCGCAATTCAGAGGAAAAAAAGGCCATCCCCTGCTCCTGTCTCCGCAGATGCGAGCCAGGATACTGCGGACGGATGTCAGCAAGACCCTGAGGGATGTGCTGACCGGGGTGCCCACGGTGATCGTACCCGTGGATGAGCCTGGAATCCTTCACGACATTGACACTCCATCGGACTATCATTTTTCGGGCCAGGCGCGGCCGCCGCGGGATTCGCGTTGACATTGGATGAACCAACCGGATATTCTACCGACCAGTAGCGATAGTGGAGGCTGAGATGAGCCATGATTGTGTAGTAACGGGCGGACTGCTCGTTTACCCGGAAAAGACCGTTCGCGCCGATTTGGCCATATCCGACGGCAAGATTGCCGCTGTGACCCAACCCGGACAGGCAAAGGCGAAAACAACGATCGCTGCGGAAGGGTGCTACGTTCTGCCCGGAGCGATCGATCCCCATACCCATCCGGTTTATTTGGATTCCATCGCCGACACGGCTCGAAGTGCCGCCTTCGGCGGGGTAACCACCGTGATCCATTACGCCTACGCCCGACCGGGGAACAGCCTGATCGCCAAGATCAAGGAGTTCAAGGAGGAGGGGGAAGCAACCTCCTGCATCGATTTCGCCCTTCACGGCGGGCTGTTCGAAACGCTGAAGCAGGCGGATGAAATCCCTCAGGCCTTCGAGATGGGGGTCACCTCCTTCAAGGTGTTCATGGCCTATGCCAAGCTCGGCTGGATGACCGATGACTACGCCATGGCAAAAACCATGGATATCGTGAGCAAACACGGGGGCATGGTCTGCGTGCACGCGGAAACCGGATTGGCCATAGATTACATCATGGACAAAATGCTGGCGGAAAAGGCGAACTTCGCCGAACGATTCCTGGAAACGAGTCCGGACATCGCCGAGGCGGAAGGGATCTTTCGGGCCGTGTACATCGGGCGGTTGATGAACTGCCCCGTGTATATCCCCCATGTCTCCTCGGCTGAAGGGCTTCAGGTGATCCGTTTCCTCAAGCGGATGGGGTATGCGGTGATCGCCGAAACCTGTCCCCAGTATCTGGGTCTCACCTGGGAGGCTCTCAAGGCGCGGGGGCCGCTCGGCAAAGTCGGTCCGTCAATCAAGACCGAGGGCGACCGCCTGGCTCTGTGGACAGCCATGCAGGAGGGGGTGTTCGATTCGATCGGAAGCGACCATGCGCCCAAGGACAAGAAGGTGGAGGACGATTTTTTCGAAGCCGCTTACGGATCGCCGGAGGTGGAGACGATGCTGCCGGTGGTCTGGCACTTCGGGGTAAACCGCGGATTGATCACGGCGAACGAGGTGGCTGCCCTCATGGCGGAAAACACGGCCCGCATAATGGGTCTTTTTCCCGCGAAGGGTAGGCTTGAACCTGGAACCGATGCGGATGTGGTGGTTATCGATCCGAAGGAAAGCTGGACGGTCAGCACCTCCAACCAGCACAGCAACGCCTCCTACACGATGTTCGAAGGGCAGGAGCTGCTCGGCAGGGTCAGGAAGGTTCTCTCCCGTGGACAGCTGATCGTCGACGGGGATGAGTTTCTGGGATCCGAAAGCCACGGGGAGTTCCTGCCCTCCAAGGCGGGCAACTGGCGGTACCGGCAGTAGCTGTCTTTCGAGGAAGCTTCGATCGAAGAGGGATTGGCCAGAGGGATCACTATCGGGCAGGTCATTGCGCTCGAGGTTGTATATTCGATATAAAATGTCACGTTGCACGCCTATTCGCTTTGCGATATGCTCCCAAAGCATGGGTTGGAAGATGACCCTCATTCTGATCATTTTTTCCTTGTGGGTGAGCGGAATCAGCTCTGCCGCTGAGGTGGGCTGGAACGAAGGAATAAGGGTAACGGTCATCGAAACGGCCGTTCCCTTGACCCCGGCTTTGAGCAGTGTTCAGATATCGGTTCCCGGCAGTCGATTTTTTGATCAAGGATTTCCCACCAGACTGGAGGCCAGGATCTGGTATCTGGCCAATTCCGCAGTTCTCTTTCCGAACACTTTTGTAGAGTCGGGTGTCGGCGTTGACTGGATAGTTATATCCAAAGGCACTACACAATTTGAAGCCGGCCTGGGCACGGCTTTGGCCTTCCAAACCAGGCAGCGATCGCTCTCGATCCCGCTTGTCGTCAATTTTCTCAGCCGCTACACGCCCATTCGCTGGTTTTGTCTGGAAACCAGTCTCGACCTGATGATCTACGGCCAGGGAGCCGGAGCCCTTGGGCAAGTTGTCGGCCTGTTTCGTCCGTTCTCCAATGGGCTTATCCTGGATTTGGGGGTAGGCTACGGCCTCATCGCTGAGTGGGATCTGAATCCTCTTGGACGGAGCCTGCAGCTGAGCGTCGGTGCCGGCTATCTGTTTTGATGGCGTGAGGAGTTTTGTGCCGTGAAATCCAGCGGACGCACTCTGTTGGTTTTTCTCATTCCGGTCTTCATTTCCGCTTGCGGTCCGGTTCCGCTTCAACGGCTGGGGGGTTACCAATGCATTCCCTGCACCGATCAGGCCAAGCCGGCGGACAGCAGCCCAACGGGCGCTACCTTGGCGGGATCCGACTGGCTCTACCAGCTGCAGGGGGCGGAGCCGACGGACATCGAAACTACGAGCTTCGACATCGCGGTGATCGATTACTCGAGAGACGGCGAGGAAGCGGGTCGGTATAGTGCCGGCGAGATGACCACCCTGAAAACCGGAGGGATCCCGCGCCAGGTCCTCGCCTATCTCAGCATTGGAGAGGCGGAGGAATATCGCTTTTACTTCGAGTCCGGCTGGGTCTCTTTTATTGAGCGGCAGCCGGACAGCTCTGCACCCTGCTGGCTGGCCAGGACCAATCCCGACTGGGAGGGCAACTACAAAGTACAATATTGGTCGGAAGATTGGCAGCAGATCGTGCTGGCCTACCTGGACAAGATCATCGACGACCATTTCGACGGCGTTTACCTCGATATCATCGATGCCTTCGAGTACTGGAGCGACCGGAAAAACGGGGAAGGCTATTACATCAGTGAACGAGAGGCGGCGGTGCGGATGATCAACTTCGTAAAACGGATCGCTTACCACGCCCGCGATATTCGGGGAAAGACCGATTTCCTCGTCATCCCGCAGAACGGTGAACGTCTGCTGATCTACGACTCGGGAGTCGACTATCTGGCAGCGGATGATTACCTGAACACCATCAGCGGCATCGGAGTGGAAGATCTTTACTACGACGGAACCACGCCTGTCAGCCCGTCCGTCACCACAGAGAGGCAGAATCTTATAAATGATATTCGCGACGCCGGCAAGAAAGTTTTGGTCGTGGACTACGTGGATCGGGGTTCCGGTCCCGTAACCCCCACCTCCTTGGTGACTGTTTTTCGCAATCAAGCCAGGCTAGATGGCTATCTTCCCTACGCCGCTCGAGAGGACCGGGAATTGGATGAAATCAACAGTTTTTCCGGCCAGCCCTGATGAAAGGATGGATCCCTGATCCCTTTGATCACTGGGAGGCCGGGCTGAGATCCGAGCCGACCTCCGGGCGCTCCACGAACCGCCCGCTTTCCTCGTCCCAGCCATACACGGCCTCGAATCTCTCCAGTACGGGACCGTCCCGGCACAGGCAGTCGTCTCCGCAGTCGACCAGCCGGCCGCGGCGCAGGATCTCCAGATTTCCGTCCCCGTCCCGATCGGTGAACTCAACACTGGCGATCTGCGACTTTGATCCTTGAGCATCGAAGGTTGATCCGGACCAGACCTCCAGTAGAGCGCCCCCCCCGGATACCGCCAGAACGCGGACCAGATCCAGGCCGACGCAGCTGCCGGTGACCGGGCTGAAGCGCGTGACCGCGAACTCCCCCCACTCGGGGACCATCTCCAACCTCTGGACCTGTATATCGAAGCATCCGCAGGGGTCCTCCTCCAGGTGCAGCAGGCGGAGCCCCTCATCGCTCACAGCCGCGACTCCCCGTTTTACGAACCGATCGGGTTGCGCGACGAAGAACACCGCGGTCCTGCTTTCGTTCCTCGTGCGCAGCTGGACCAACCGGATTCTCGCCGCGTCGTCGAGGTCCAGCTCCGCCCTCAGGCGGGATTGAATCTCGTAATGGGCCGGGTACTCGAGCCCTGTTACCGCTACAGGAGCGTACTGGTCCAGACCCCGGTCCCGAAGGAAGAGGCGGTCCAGATTGACGTGGTCCATTTCACCCACAGGCTGGCCGTTCAGGAGGAACCGCACCCCATCGAACCAGGTACCGGCGGACCCCGGCTGGAGAAATGTGGCCACCAGGAACGCCTGGGTCGAAGCGCCTCCGGCGGACCCCTGGAAGGAGTCGTACCAGCTCCCAACCCCCTGTTGCTCCGCGCTGTCCACCAGATCGAGAGTCAGGATCTTCTTCCCGTTCTCCGCGGCCACTCCTGCCACCGCTATGCGGCGCCTGCCTTTCCACATTTCGTTCAACGCAGTGAGAAGCGCCGCCAGAGCCGAGTTTGGCTCGGCATCTGGAGCTACCTCCACGGCGGAGCCGGCCTCCAATACACCCGTGAGCGGTTCGAAGGTGTAAACGAACAAGACGCCCGCGAAGGTGCGTGCCATATCCGGCGCCGGCGATCCCGATTCGCGGCCGGGCACCACGGTCTCCACCCCGGCAGGCTGCTCGCTTGTAGCGGAGGCGGATTTCTCAGTGCCGGCGTCTCTGGTTTGGGGCCGCTTCGGCCTCCTCCCATCCATGCAGGCGATGAGACCTGACATCAGAAGGAACGCTAGCAACACCATCGTGCAGGCTCGGAGTCGAGTTTTCACTTATTTCACCTCCCCCTTACGGCTTCTTTGATCCTTTCCGGGCTCATGGGCAGCTGGAATAATCGCACACCGATGGCGTCGTAAATCGCGTTGGCAATTACGGCACCCATGACAATAATAGCCGGTTCGCCTCCTCCTTGGGGAGCAGCCTTCTTGTCATCGATAATGACCGTCTCGATTTTGGGCAGCCAGGAGAAACGAGGGATTTCGTAGGTACCAAAATTGAGATCGAAAATTTCTCCGCCTTTGAAATGGATGTCCTCTGTCAAGGCGTACCCCATGCCCATGGTGATACATCCCTCCATTTGAATGGCGGCTCCTTCGGGATTGATTGCCAGGCCCATATCCTGTGCACAGACAACCCGCTGCACTTGAACGTGGCCGCCCTGTTTATCGACCTCCACTTCAACCATCGTGGCCACGTAGGTCCCCGCATCGATTCCGCAGGCGACGCCGCAGCCCCGACCGCTGGGCGATTTTCCCGCCTCCCAGCCGAACTTATCTGCGGCCGCTTCGAGGACCCTACGCATTTGGCGATCGTGTAAATGCTCCAAGCGGAATGACACCGGGTCGATTCCCGCCGCCGTTGCCATGACATCTATTTGCGATTCTCTGGCAAACGTGTTCGTATTGTTCGCCGGCGCGCGCCAGGCGCCGGTCTGGAAGGGATGAGAACCTGGTATGTCTCGCCAACCGGATCCATGAACTGTGGTGCGGTGGTGGGGAATATCGTAAAAATGCTGCGAGCCTCGTTCGCCGGCAAAATATACATGGTAGTCCCAGAGAATCATTCTACCCTGATCCGTGATGCCGGATCGTATCGTTACCACAGCTGCGGGTCGAAACGTGTCATAGAAAAACTCTTCCTCTCTGCTCCACATTACCTGCACAGGTTTCCCTGTGAATTGTGCCAAACGAGCAGCTTCGACAACTTGCCGATTGCTGGTTTTTCCCCCAAATCCTCCTCCGACAAACGGGGTGATGACGCGGACATTGTCCGAAGATAGCCCCAGGGCCCTGGCCACTTCATTTTTGGCTCCGAAAGGTGTCTGTGTGGAAGCCCAAACAGTGGCTCGATTTCCTTCGATTTTCACCAAAGCGGTATGTGTTTCCATCGCGGCATGGGCCACATATCCGTCGAAATACGTCTGTTGGAAAATCTCTGCAGCCTGCTGTTCTCCTGTTTGGAGGTTACCGCTCAGTGCGGCGATACTTCCCGCCGGGGCTGCTTTCAACAAATGCTCAAAGATATTGGCATCGGTTACTGTTGCTTTGGGCATTTCGAATTTTGTCTTGATCTGTGACAGCGCCTTTTCAGCTTCGTCCGGATAATCGTGCAACACGGCCACGAAATCGCGCTCTTCAATGATGCGTGCACCCTCCACCTTTTGGGCGGCTGAGCTATCCACAGAAACTAATTTAGCTCCAAGGGCAGGAGGCCTGAGGGTTTTTGCGTATAAGATATCCGGCAGCAAAATATCGCCGGTATATCTCGCCTTGCCGGTCACTTTGGCCAGGGCATCTGTCCGCTTGACAGGTTTCCCCATGATCGCAAATTCAGATGGGCTCTTGACCACCACTCTCTCATCCAAACGTCGTTCGATGATTCTCCCTTTTGCCAGCTGACCGTAGGATACCCGACTTTTAGTATTCGTTTTGTCAATAATCATGCCGCGCTCAACCCGTAACTGTCCAACCGGGATTTTGAGATGCTCCGAGGCCAGCTCCAGGAGCACCCGCCTAGCCTCAGCGCCCGCGGCTCTCAGTGGAGGCCCATAGAATCGAGTCGACATGGAGCCAAAGGTACCCATGTCCCAGGGACACAAATCCGTATCTCCCATAACCATCTCGACCGATTCAAGAGCAACATCGAGTTCATCAGCCAACATCTGCGCCAGGGATGTGATAATGCCCTGTCCCATCTCGATCTTTCCGGTGAAGCAGGTCACTCGCCCGTCTTCGCCGATGCGTAGATACGCATTGAAATCGCCGGGCGAGCCGCGCCCCCCGCGGCTGCCTTCCTGGGCGAAAGCGATCGAACCTCCCACGGTAAAAAATACGACTATCCCCCCCGTCAATTTGAGAAAATCCCGCCGCTTCATGTATAAAGAACAGGGGGTTATATCTTCCAGGTGGTTTTCGTGGCTATCCTGTTTCATTGTTTCCATCCCCCTGTCATCACCTGGGCTGCTGCCTGGATTGCGCGAATAATCCGGTTATGTGCGCCACACCGGCATAAATTATGATCCATCCCTTCTATGATCTGCGATGCTGTAGGCTGAGGATTGACGCGCAGAAGACTATAAGCGGTAAGGATCATACCGGGAGTACAAAATCCACATTGCAGGGCATCTTGCTCCACGAATGCCTGCTGCAGCGGATGGAGCTTGCCGTTCCTCATCAATCCCTCGATAGTGATGATTTCCCGGTCCATTACCGCTTCCACAGGAATCTGACAGGACCGGACGGCTTGGTTGTTGAGCAGTACCGTACAGGCGCCGCAATATCCCTTACCGCAGCCGTATTTCGCTCCGGTTAAGCCGAGATCGATTCGCAAAACCCACAGCAGCATCCGATTACTATCGACAGTCAATCGTACGGGCCTTTCATTGAGAGTGAATTGAATATTTTTTTTCATGATACACCCTTCCATCGGCAAACGCCGTCGCCCGCGGTCGGGGCAAAGGTCTTCCCGCCATTGTAGTACAGGGTGAGGCGGACTGTCAGGGGATGTTCGAAGATTCACTATTTGGAATAGTAATTCCATATAAAATCTGAAAAAAAATGATTGACGGGAATATAGATACATTATAGAATTGATTGTTCATTCAAACAAAAATGGGCAGAAAGAGTAAATCCACAATTCGCCGGCGGGAGATTATGGAGAGCTGCTACCAGGTCATTGCGCGCAAAGGACTGGAAGGAGCAACCCTTAAGCAGATCGGCAAGGAAATGGGGGTTTCGCCCAGCCTCCTCATGCACTACTTCGCCAGTAAAGAGGAGATGATCCTCGCTCTTGTCGATTACATGGTCGAGAGGATGGACAGGACCTATCACCAGGCGATCAAGCAGACGAAGAGCGCCAAGGAAAGGCTGGCCCTCTACATCGACAAGAACTTCGACTTCGAGATCCCCCAGAGCGTTGAGGATAAGGTCTTCTACGGCAGCTTCTACCTGGCTCTGAGTGATGAACGCATTCGCGCACGCTTCCGCCGCATGTATGAGCACGATCACAAGATGATCGTGGGTCTGATCAAGGACTACATGGGGGAGACCGGGATCGAGAATCTGGATCCCGACTTGCTGGCTATCCAACTGATCTCCACCATCGAAGGTTTTTACCTGTACCGGGTGGTTCACGGCGACAGTCCTGACCTCAATCAGGCCGCGGCCAGCTACAAGGAGAGTCTGTGGAACCTTCTCGGAGGAGACCGCGGTTGATGACAGATCGTTTTGCACGCTTTGCTTTGATTGATCATTCAAACAATAGTTCACGTTCTGAGGAGGAACAGCGATGAGTTTCTACGACGACTATGTGGCCCGGACCCCGACTTCGGGAAAAGAGGCGAAACGGGCCCAGGCGATCATCCCCGGCGGGGTTGGCAGCGCTATCCAGTTCTGGCCGCCCTATCCGATCATGGTCAAGGACAGCCAGGGAGCCTATGTCTGGGATCTGGATGGAAACAGGTACATCGACTACTGCATGTGCTATGCGGCCATGGTTGCGGGCCATGCCGACCCGGTGATCGCCCAGGCGATCAAAGAGCAGGCCGACCGGGGGATCCTCTACGGCTTGCCGGGAACCAGGGCCACAGATCTGGCCGAGGAGATCCACCGCCGTTACCCGGTAATCGAGATGCTGCGTTTCACCCAGTCCGGAGTGGAGGCGACGATGTACGCGGTGCGCCTTGCCCGGGCGGCAACCGGCAAGATGGGAGTGCTCAAGGTGGAGGGAGCCTATCACGGGGCCAGCGACATCTTGCTGGTCAGCACCGCGGTGCCGACTAACACGCCAGCCGGGCCTGAGTGGATGCCTACATCGGTGGCCGAGAGCGCCGGGATCCCCGAGGGAACCTGGAAGCACACCCACGTGGTGCAGTTCAACCACTTGGAGAGCCTGGAGTACCAGCTGAAGAAACACGAGGGAGAGATCGCTTGCTTCATCCTGGAGCCCTGCATGACCAACGGCGGGGTGATCCCGCCGGATCCGGGGTACCTGGAGGAGGTTCGCAAGCTGACCCGCAAGTACAACGTCCTGCTGATCTTCGACGAGGTGAAGATAGGTTGCCGCATCGCCTATGGGGGCGCATGCCAGAAGTACGGAATCGAGCCGGACCTGGTCTGTCTGGCCAAGGCGATCGGAGGAGGAACTCCTCTCGGGGCGTTTGGCGGCCGCAGGGATCTTATGGGTATGATCACGCCGCTGGGTCCGGCGGTGCACTTCGGAACCTACAACGCCAACCCGCTTTGCGCTGCGGCGGGCCTGGCCTGTCTGACCGAGGTTCTGACCAAAGAGAAGTACAAGGAAATGGACAGCCTCGGTGACAAGTACGCAAAGGGTCTGAAAGATATCATCAAACGTCTGGGGCTGCCGGCCTGCGTGACCCACGAAGGACCGTTGGGGGGCATCCAATTCGTGCCCGAGATTCCGCACACCTACCGCCAGGCCAATCAGGGAAACAAGGCGATGTGGCGGGAGTACTGGTACGGGATGCTCAGTAAAGGAGTAATTCCGATGGGCAGCGGCTGGTTCGAGGAGTACTCGATCTCAGCCGCCCACGCGGACAAGGATATCGAGGAAACATTGAACATCACAGAGGATGTATTGAAAGAGGTTAAGAAGGTCGCATAGACTACCAAGGTATAGTTGTTCACCAGGGTTTAAACGCCATTCTTCGGTGCGGGCGTCGCCGGCCGGAGAATGGTTCGCGCATTGAAAACGGACGATAGTTTCACAGCGCCTGCTGCCGAGTCGATACTCACATCCGAAGGTGCGGGAGGCGGGTAGCAGGCGCGGGGGACGTCGCCCAGAAAAGCTCAAGGAGGGATAGATGGGTACAAGTGCAATCGAACTGATAGTCATCTTTCTCTATTTCGCCGGCATGATCGTGGTAGGGATCGTGGTGGCCCGGCGGGTAAAGGGAAGCGATGACTATCTGGCGGCGGGGCGTCGCTTGCCGCTCTGGCTGGTTACCGCCACCTTGTTTGCAACCTGGTGGGGTGCCGGCACGGTCATGGGGGGATCGGGAACTGCCTTCCACGAGGGATTTCACGGGGTTATGTACGATCCCTATGGAGCCGGATTGACGCTGCTGCTGGCGGCGTTCCTGTTCATGAAGATCGTTCACGATGCCAAGGTGAACACGGCAGCGCAATTCTTTTCCTGTCGCTACGGAAAATGGGCCGCCAACTGGTCTGGACTGCTGATGGTTCCGACCTACTGTTTATGGGCGGCCGTTCAGCTGGTGGGAATCGGCAAGGTATTCGAGTTCATCTTCGGCTGGCCCTACCTGCTGACGATCTTCATCGGTACGGCGATCATCCTGGTGTACACGATTCTCGGCGGTATACTGGCCGTTGCCTGGACGGACTTCGTCCAGGTTATCATCCTGCTTCTCGGACTTATCATCATCTTCCCGCTGTCCATCCGGTTTGCAGGCGGCTGGGATGCCATCCGAGCGGAGACTCCAGGCCACTTCTTCAAGATCTTTCCGGCGGCCGGCTCGGAGCTTGCACCGCCGGATCTCGGTGGCTGGGTATGGTGGATCGCGGCAATCCTGGGTGTGGGACTGGGAACCCTGGCCGCCCCTGATCTGTACCAGCGGGCTATCATAGCAAAAAGCGGAAAGGTCGCCCGCAATGCTTCCTGGATCAGCGGTGTGGGCTACTGGATCCTTGGTGTCATCCCGGTCTACCTTGCATTTGCAGCCGTCACCATGATCGCCAACGGGACCTTGGGACCTGCCATGGCGGAGGCGATCAATGAGGACAGCGAGCGGATCGTTCTAGTGTTGGCGCGAACCGTGCTGCCGCCGGCGCTGGCCGGGATCTTCATCGCCTCCCTGCTGGCGGCGATCATGTCCTCGGGAGACTCGGCTATCTTCGCTCCGGCCGCGGTGCTGGCCAATGATCTGTACAAGCCGATCTACGAAAAGGCCAGCGGGAACACCCTTTCCGACCGTGGGCTGACCACCGCCTCGCGGATCAGCGTTTTGATTGTAGGAGGGGCGGCATTGTTGATCGGGATCTTCTACGCCAACATGTACGACCTGCTCGTCGTCGCCTTCCAGATGCTCTTCCACGTGTTGTTTTTCCCGTTGATCCTCGGTGTGTACTGGAAGAAAGCCAACGCTCCGGGAGCCGTGGCGGGGATGCTCACCGGCTTTCTGTCCATGATTATCTGGATGATCGCCACCGGAACCCTGTTCCCCGAACCGGAATGGATGTGGGCGCTGGGACCGGGATGTCTCGGCGGCGCGGTGATGGTCATCGTGACCTTCGCCACTCAGAAGAGTCATCCACCCCAGCCGTTGGTTTCCACCGACGGAAGGGTTCTGAAGTTCGCAGATCTGGCCAAGAAGTAGCGGTTCGGATACAAAGGGTCGCGAAAGTTCAGCGGGGCGCGCTCGGAGCCGTCGGGTACCGGGCAGCGCCCCGCATTTTCATTCTTTGGAGGCAAAGTGATGTACGCGGTAACGGGAAAACTTTTGTCCATAGACCTGGGTTCCCGACACAGCGAAACCGAGGAGATCCCGGCAAAACTCTACCGTCAATACCTGGGAGGATATGGCCTGGGCGCCGCGCTGCTGCTGGACCGCATGGATCCGGCCTGTGATCCTCTGGGACCGGAAAACATTCTGGGATTCGCAGCCGGCTATCTGACCGGTACTGGCGCGTACATCGCCTCCCGCTTCATGGTCTTCGGCAAGTCTCCTTCAACCGGTGGGTGGGGGGATGCCAACTGCGGCGGATATTTCGGACCCAAACTGAAAAAAGCGGGTCTGGATGTGATTCTGTTCTCCCGCCGGGCGAGCTCACCGGTCTACCTGCTGGTGCAGCCGGGGAGAATCTGGCCGCGGTTGCCGGTATCTCCACGGATAAGGGACGCTTCGCCGCCCGTTCGGCCCTCGGGGCGGTGATGGGCTCCAAGAAGCTCAAGGCCGTGGTCGTGAAGGGCAATATCCCGATCAGTATCGCCGATCCGGAAGGGATGAAAGCTCTGCGGAAACAGCACCTGCCCGTCTTCAAGGAGGAGTTCGGGAGCGATCTAACCGAGTACGGCACGCCGATGTTTTACGAGGAGGCCCTGAACTCCGGGGATGCCCCCTGGAAGAACTGGTCCGCCTCGGTGGAGGAGATGAAAGGGTTCACCGTGACTGCGGAGAAGGTGAAGGATTACCAGCTCAAGCGCTACGCCTGCAGCGGCTGCCCGGTAGGCTGCGGTGGACACGTAGAGGTCAAGCAGGGCCCCTTCAAGACAGAAGGACCGGTGCACAAGGCGGAGTATGAAACCATGGGGATGTTCGGCTCGAATCTGCTCAACGACAATCTGGAAGCCATAATTCGCATCAACGATCTCTGCAACCGCT
>Ga0315553_10003240_pt1 | contig 12756 bp, 11 predicted proteins | sample SalMarSW160140MG_FD_203099 | JGI IMG/M metagenome (GOLD analysis project Ga0315553, IMG submission 203099) | Salt marsh sediment microbial communities from the Plum Island Ecosystem LTER, Massachusetts, United States - Salt Marsh Sediment SW1601-40 ... | reverse complement strand
ACATCTATTCCGATGAAGCCAATGCGCCGGCCTTCGACGTTGCCGCAGCCTCTGCAGTCGGCTCGTTCGAGGACGAGGCGACGCTCGCGGCCTTCGCTGACAACGTCGACGTGTTGACGTGCGAGTTCGAGAACGTCCCTGCGCGCGCTCTCGAGGTCGCAGGCGCTCACGCGCCGGTGCATCCGCCGGCTGAGGCCTTCGCCATCACCCAGGACCGCCTCAGCGAGAAGGACTTCGTCCGCAGCCTTGGCATCCCCGTCGCCGACTATGCTGCGGTCGATGACGAGAAGGGGCTCGAAGCAGCGCTCGCGAGGGTGAAGCTGCCGGGGCTCTTGAAGACGCGGCGCTTCGGGTATGACGGCAAGGGCCAAGCACTCGTCCGCACCGAGAAAGAGGCGGCGGACGCGATCAGAGAATTCGAAGGCCAACCCCTCATCCTCGAGACGCTGGTCGCATTCGACCGCGAGGTATCAGTGGTCGCCGTGCGCGGCCAAGACGGGGCCCTCCACTTCTACGACCCAAGCGAAAATGTGCATCAGAACGGCATCCTCGCTATCAGCAACGTGCCGGCCCGGCTCCATGCCGATACGGTGTTCGAGGCGCGTCGGATCGCTGGCAGCATCGCTGCGGCGCTTCGTCATGTGGGCGTGCTGTGCGTCGAGATGTTCGAGCGCGATGCCGAGGCCCCTCACCTTCTCGTCAATGAGATCGCGCCCCGCGTGCACAATTCCGGGCACTGGACCATCGACGCCTGCCGCATAAGTCAGTTCGAGAACCACATCCGCGCCATTGCCGGCTGGCCCTTGGGGGATGCGGACCGGCACAGCGACGCAGTGATGACCAATCTGATCGGGGACGAGGTCGAGCGCTGGCGCGAGCTTGCCGCAGCCGAAGGCACGGCACTCCATCTCTATGGCAAGGACGAAGCCAGACCCGGCCGCAAGATGGGTCACATCACCCGGCTGTCGCCCAAGAGCTGACATCCGGAGTTCGCCTCCTCCCCGTCACGACATGAGTTGCACGCTATGGACAAATATCGGCAGTTTTGTTAGAGCAATGCCGGATTCGGGGCCGATAGGTTCCGGACATGGATGGGTTTGGCCCACCATCATTCTCTCAACCAAGGCTTTCGAGAGGAACGCGCGTGCAGGTCGTCGTTCGCGATAACAATGTGGATCAGGCCCTCCGGGCGCTGAAGAAAAAGATGCAGCGCGAAGGCATCTTCCGCGAGATGAAGCTCCGCAACTATTACGAAAAGCCGTCCGAGAAGCGTGCGCGCGAAAAGGCCGAGGCCATCCGCCGTGCGCGCAAGCTCGCGCGCAAGAAGGCGCAGCGCGAGGGTGGTGGCGGCGGCGGCATGGCCGCAAGGCCCCGCCCGGCGCGGCCTTAGCTCTCTCCGTTTTTCCCCGGTATCCAGCCAGCCATGCCCTCGGGGCTTAACCCCGAGGACCGGCTGATTTTGCGTCTTGGCTAGGAGGCGAGCGCCACCGGCTCGAACCGAGGCCGTTGGACAACGGCCAGATGAACCTCTTCCTCCTCGAAGGTCGCCAGGAACTCGGCGACTTTCGGCCAGGCCCCCTGTTCGAACAGGTCGTTGTGGCCTGCGTTCCTGAGGATGGCGAGGCTCTTGGGCTCGTTGGCGGCACCGTAGATCTGCCGCGCATGGGTGACCGGGATCAGACCGTCACGCGCGCCATGCACGATCATGAGCGGCACCTGCACCGATCCGATGCGATCGATGGTGCGATATTGATCCGTCATGATCAGGCGGAGCGGCAGGAACCACCACACCTGATGACCGACATCGACGATGGAGGTGAACGGCGCTTCGAGCACGAGCGCCTTGACCGGGCGCTGCAAGGTAAGCCGCGTGGCGACGCCGGTGCCGAGCGATTCGCCGTAGGCCACGATGTTACGGGCCGGCACGCCGATATCCTCGAGATAGTCATAGGCCGCGGCCGCGTCGGCAACGTTGTTGGCCTCTGACGGCCATCCCGCTGAACCGCCATAGCGGCGATAATTGAGCATGAACACGCCGTAGCCGCTCGCGGCGATGGCCTCGATCTTGCGCGCCCGGTTCGCTGCTGAGCCGCTATTGCCGGTGAAATAAAGCAGTGTTGGCTTCTTCCCGCGCGCCGGCTGATACCAGGCAATGAGCTTGACGCCATCCTTGCCGCTGAAGGTTACCTCCCTCACGGTGGCGAGGCCGACATCCCGCGGTGCATAGCGCGTCTTATCGGGGAGATAGATGAAATAGCGATGCAGCACGAAGCCGCCGGCGCAGATCAGCGCATAAGTGCCTATCAGCGAGAGCACGAGGTTCAACATGATCTATCGATGCCTTTCCAAATCTTCTTCTTGTGAGAGACCTGCTCTCCTTATCGTTTCCTCGCTGAACCACACTTGAACAGGTTCAGTAATGTGCCGCACGCCGGGTCCGTTTGCTCATGAAAGCGAGCTCACGCTTAATCAGCGGTTGCAATCGGGCTTAGAAGATAACGCCGCCTGATCTCTGCGGGATGTCGGCATGCCGGACGAAACTGGCGACTCTCATGGCTTCCGCGGTGGGCTCCATGCGTCTTGAATTACTCCGGCAAAGCAAGATCGGTTCCGCTCCGTCTCGAGGGTGCTCGGCTATGTCGCGGGACGCCCCGCAGGCGCAACACCAAGACACCGGCTTTAGGGCCTCGGCGTGACGCGAATCCGGCAAAAGCTGGATAGAAGCGGGCGGTTAACACACGGCAAACATTGCCGAATTTTAATATCGGAGGCCCGCTACAGCGACTTGGCGATTTCCTCGGTCATCTTCTTGGCATCGCCGAGCACCATCATGGTGTTGTCGCGATAGAACAGGGGATTGTCGATGCCGGCATAACCTGACGCGAGCGACCGCTTATTGAACAGCACCGTACCGGCCTTCCACACCTGCAACACCGGCATGCCGTAGATCGGCGATGATGGATCGTCCTCGGCGGCGGGATTGGTCACGTCATTGGCGCCGATCACGTAGGCCACATCGGCTTGCGCGAACTCGCTGTTGATATCCTCGAGCTCGAAGACCTCGTCGTAAGGAACATTCGCCTCCGCGAGCAGCACGTTCATGTGACCCGGCATGCGGCCGGCGACGGGGTGGATCGCGTATTTGACCTCGACGCCGGCCTTCTTCAGGCCGTCGGCCATTTCCCGCAACGCATGCTGCGCTTGCGCCACCGCCATGCCGTAGCCCGGCACTATGATGACCTTGCTCGCATTCTTCATGAGATACGCGGCGTCTTCCGCCGAGCCGAGCTTGACCGGTTTCTGCTCCGCGCCGCCTGCCGGGCCCGCGACCTCGCCACCGAAGCCGCCGAGGATGACGTTGATGAAGGACCGGTTCATGCCCTTGCACATGATGTAGGACAGGATCGCGCCCGAAGAGCCGACGAGCGCGCCGGTGACGATCAGCGCGGTGTTGCCGAGAGTGAAGCCGATGCCGGCCGCGGCCCACCCCGAATAGGAGTTCAGCATCGAGATCACGACCGGCATGTCGGCGCCGCCGATGGGAACGATGATCAGCACGCCGAGCAGGAACGACAGCAGCGCGATCGCCCAGAAATAGAATGCCGTTTGCTCGCGGTAGAACATCACGACGCAAAGCACGAGCAGGACAGCAAGCGCGATGTTGATGAGGTGCCGCGCCGGCAACAGGATCGGCTTGCCGGACATGCGCCCGGACAGTTTGAGGAAGGCGATCACCGATCCCGAGAAGGTGATGGCGCCGATGGCGCAGCCAAGCGACATCTCGATCAGGCTTGGTTTGTGGATGGCGCCAGGGGTGCCGATGCCAAAGGCCTCAGGCGCATAAAAAGCGGCGGCGGCGACCAATACCGCGGCCATGCCGACCAGGGAATGGAAGGCGGCGACGAGCTCGGGCATCGCCGTCATCGGGATGCGGCGCGCGGTGACAGCGCCGATACCGCCACCAATGGCGATGCCCCCCAGAATCATGGCCCAGGTCAAAGGATCGGAGGGCCTCGCCACGGCGAGCGTGGTTCCGACCGCGATGGCCATGCCGATCATGCCGAAATAATTGCCGCGCCGCGAGGTCTCGGGCGACGACAGCCCGCGCAGCGCCAGGATGAACAGAACGCCGGCGACCAGATAGAGGAGCGCGACCAGATCGTTACTCATGCCCGTCTCATTTCTTCTTCTTTTGATACATGCCGAGCATGCGCTGGGTGACGAGGAACCCGCCGAAGATGTTGACGCTGGCCATGATGAGCGCGGCGAAGCCGAGGAGCTTCGCGGTCCAGCCTTGCGCGGAGACGCCGCTCACCGCCTCGACGCTGACGGCGAGCAAGGCGCCGACCACGATCACCGAGGAGATGGCGTTGGTCACGCTCATCAGCGGAGTGTGCAGTGCCGGCGTCACGCTCCACACCACGTAATAGCCGACGAAGATCGCCATCACGAAGATCGAGAAGAACGAGATGAAGCTGTGGCCGCCCTCCGCGCCCTCCTTCGCCAGCGCTTCACCGGCGGGAAACGCCATCACCGCGAGGACGATGACGGCAAGTACCCAGAGGCTCGTCACGCGCTTCATGTCTTCTCTCCCTTGGGCTGCCGGGCGCCGCCGGTCTTCTTCGCGGCGGGCTTCGCGCCATTCGTCGGCTTCGGCTTGGCGCCCGCACTCGGCGCCTTGCCACCGGCGCCGACGCGCTCGGCGATCATCGTATTGACGATGGTGCCATCGCGGGCGATCAGCGTGCCTTTGACGAGCTCGTCGTCCCAATTGACGGCAAGATCCTTGGTCTCCTTGGCGATCATCGGCTCGATGAAGGCAAGCAGGTTCCGCGCGTATAGGCTCGAGGCATTCACGGGCACCGCGCCGGGAAGGTTGAGCACACCCATGATGCGCACACCGTTGTGCTCCACGATCTCGCCAGCCTGGGTAAGCTCGGCGTTGCCGCCGCGCTCAGCGGCGAGATCGACGATGATAGAGCCGGGCTTCATGCTCTCGATCATGGCCTTGGACAAAAGCTTCGGCGCCGGACGGCCCGGGATAAGCGCCGTGGTGATGACGATGTCCTGGTTCTTGACATGCTCGGTGACGAGCTCCGCCTGCTTCTTCTTGTATTCGTCGGACATCTCCTTGGCGTAGCCCGCCGCAGTCTCGGCCTGACGGAACTCCTCGTCCTCGACGGCGATGAATTTCGCTCCCAAGGACGCCACCTGCTCCTTCACCGCCGGACGCACATCGGTCGCGGTGACGATGGCACCGAGCCGCCTTGCCGTGGCGATGGCCTGGAGGCCGGCAACGCCGACGCCCATCACGAACACGCGCGCCGCCGGCACCGTACCCGCCGCGGTCATCATCATCGGCAACGCCCGCTCGAATAGGGCTGCGGCATCGACCACCGCCTTATAGCCGGCAAGATTGGCCTGGCTCGACAGCACGTCCATGCTTTGGGCGCGGCTGATGCGGGGCATCAGCTCCATGGCGAACAGGCTCGCGCCCGTCTTCGCCAGCCCCGCGAGGTCGTCGGCGTCGCCGAAAGGATCGAGCATGCCGATCAGCATGGCGTCCGGCTTCATCGCCTTCACCAGCTGAAGCGGTGGGCGCCGCACCGTGAGCACGACGTCGGCATCCTTCACCGCCTCGGCGTCGCTCGCGGCGATGGTGGCGCCGGCATCGCGGTAGTCCGCATCGGAGAAGTGGGACCGCAAGCCGGCGCCCGAGCGGATCGACACCTTGGCGCCGTTCTTGATGAGCTTCTTCGCGGTCTCGGGGCTGAGCCCGATACGCGTCTCCTCGGGGCTCTCGGCGGGCACGCCAATGGTGATCATCGTGGCTCCGGCGGCGGGCTAGAAGCCGGCCTGAACGCGCTTCATGCGCCAATCGGTTCGAATTTGAGGGGCGGCAGCATTCTGCCGCGTGGCGGATGGAGAGGCTGCCGGTCAGACCACAAATAAAGTCAAGCCAGCCAGTATGATGGCCACGATGATGACGGTGTAAACCGACAGCTTGAGGAACAGATGATAGGTCCTCGCGTGCTCGGCGTAGTCCATAGCCGGATGGCCCTCTGCTGGATCAATCTTCATTCCCGACTCCCATTCTCGCGTTTTCGCCCCAACTCCGCCCGCGAGATACCACAAAGCTGCCGCCCCGGGCAATCCGCGAGGACGATGGCGCCCCAAGGGGAACGGCCCCTGGCAAAATGGCGCTAAACCGTCCCTTCGGGCAGCGGCACGCCGGCGGCCGTGAACACCTCTTTCTGGCGCCTCCCCACCTCGGCCAAGTCGAAATCGGTGATGGTGTCATCGAACAGGCGGTGGAAGTTCAATTCCGCATTGAGATGCAGGAAGACGCCGCCAAGGCCGATCGCGGCGCGGTCCATGAACACGAACTCCCGCGGCACCTTCACCGGCCCCTTGTCGCGCAGGCCCTGATGCACCCTGAACGCCTCGCGCCGCCCATACATCCCCGGCGATTGCGCTTCGGCGATGGTGCGCACCCGATCCTCGAGCATGGGGCCATAGATGAAATTTGCCCAGATGTTCAAAATGTCGATCACCTCGTTGGAGAGCCCAGCGAAGCCCCAGGTCTCATAAGCGTGCACGACCAGAGCGCGGTCATTGGTGAGTAACCCGCGATAGAGATCGATCACGCCTTGGATGAACTTCGGCGCGAAGCTGCGCATGCAGCCATAGTCGAGAAGGTTGATGCCGGCGGCCTTCCCCGCCTCGTCCTCGAACACGGTGTAATTGCCGAGATGAGGGTCGCCGTGAATGACGCCGTAATGGCTGAACGGGTACCACCAAGCGCGGAACATGGCCCGCGCGATTTGGTTGCGCTCTTCAAGCGGACGGTCGGTATAGTCGAGGAGACGGCGGCCTTCGAGCCAGGTCATGGTGAGCAGCCTTTGCGTCGACAGCTCAGGGATCACCTCCGGCACGCGGATCAGAGGGTCGCTGGCGAAGATCAAGCCGTAGAGCCGCGTGTGCTTGGCTTCGAGCAGATAGTCGAGCTCCTCGCGAAGCCGCGCTGCAATCTCCTCCTTCATCTCCGAGGTCTCGATCGCCGGCCGCATCCGGCGATGGATCGAGAACAGCATGCCGAGCTGCTTGAGGTCGGCCTCCACCGCCGACTGCATGTCAGGATATTGAAGCTTGCACGCCAGCAGCCGCCCATCGTGCGCGCGGGCGCGATGCACCTGACCGAGGGACGCCGAGGCCGCAGCCTCGCGCTCGAAGCTGGCAAAGTTCTGCTCCCAATCGGGGCCAAGCTCGGCCGCCATGCGCCGGCGGACGAAGGGCCAACCCATGGCAGGCGCCTGGCTCTGTAGCTGCCCAAGCTCCGCGGCATATTCAGCGGGGAGCGCCTCCGGAATGGTGGCGAGCAGTTGCGCCACCTTCATGATCGGCCCCTTCAGCCCACCAAGGGCCGCAGCCAGCGCTGCGGCTTCACGGTCGCGGTCGGCATCGAGGCCGAGCAAGCGGCTGGTGGCGATGCGGGCGGCGACGCCGCCGACGTTGGCGCCGACGCGGCCATAACGCTTGGCACGAGCGGTGAGGCGGTTGCGTTCCTGGTCCGAGGTCATGGGGAGTCCGATCGGGGCACGACCCCAAAGGTAGGGCAGCGCCGGGAAATTGCCAGGGGAGCGCGGCGCCATGGCATGACAGATTTGACAGTTGATGAAGGCGAACCAGAGGCCCATCGTGGCGCAACGGAAGGAGGAACCACCATGCCCTTACGTTCGCTGATGTTGGTTGTGGCGACGGTCGTCGTTATGGCAACCCCTGCCATTGCGGAAACCGGCACGCCCCCCATTGACGTATGGAAGTCGGCGACCTGCCAATGTTGCGGCAATTGGATCAAGCATCTTGAGGCGAACGGCTTTGCTGTCACGGTTAACGGCGTCACTCCAAGCACACTCGCAGCGCTGAAGCGGCAGGCCGACATCCCGGAGAAGCTTGCCTCCTGTCACACGGCGAAGATCGACGGCTATGTCATCGAGGGCCACGTGCCGGCGCCCGACATCAAGCGTCTCGTCGTCGAGCGCCCCGACGCCATCGGTCTCACCGTCCCTGGCATGCCGATCGGCTCGCCGGGCATGGAACAGGGCGCGGAGTTCGAACCGTACAACGTGCTGCTGATAAAGAAGGACGGCACGACGGAAGTGTTCGCTCGGCACTGAGCGGCAACGAAGGCTCAGGTATTGGCGCGATCCGGCTGACCCTTTCGCCGCGGAGCATTGCCGGAGCGCGCGGCCCCTCGCGCCGGTGGCAGAACCTCCGGCTTTGGCCCCGACGTTAGCGCCTCCCTCATGGCCTTGCGGGCGTTTTCGAGCTCATCTTCAAGACGGGGCGGCGCGGCCTCGACCCTTGGCTCCTGCTGCACCTCCTTCAGGGCCTCCTCGATGCGGCCGGCGACCGTGTTCCTTGCCGTGGCGTTGACAGCGTCAGACGGTCGCGACCAGACGATGAGAAGGATGAGGACGACGATCGGGGTGAGGAAGTCGGTGATGAGAACCGGTCCAGAATTGCCGGGCGTCAGATTGTCTCCGGCAAGAAGATCCATGATGTGGCCGACGCCCGCGCCAGCAAGGAAACAGGCCGCCGCGATTCCCACCGCCGCACGCGCTTCGAAGCCCTTGAACGCTGCATAGAGGCTCGCAAGCCCCAGCCCGAGATTGGCGACACCGACCTCGAATTGGAATGGGCTTGGCGCCCAGCCGATCGCACTCGACGTCTCGTCCGGCAGAAACATGTATTCGAAGAAGACCCACAGCCCCTGCACTCCTAAGGGAAACACGAACAGGTAGCGCACCAGCTTGTCGGCGATCAGTCCGGGCGTGATCGGCTTTCCCGCGCGCCACACCGCGACAGCGGCGAAGATAAGTGCCGCCACCCACAGCGCCACCGGGACTGCGGCAAGGATGGTTCCGATCGCGAGCGGAGACGAGACGTCAGCTTCCGGCATCCATCGCCTCGAGTTCGCCGATCAGATTCTCGATCACCTTGAGGCCCATCGACCAGAATTGCGGGTCCGAGGCATCGAGACCGAATGGCTTGAGCAGCTCCTTGTGGTGCTTGGTGCCGCCCGCGGCCAGCATGTCGAGATAGCGCTCGGCGAAGCCCTGATCGGCCTTCTCATAAACCGCATAGAGCGAGTTCACGAGGCAGTCACCGAAGGCGTAGGCGTAGACGTAGAACGGCGAGTGGATGAAATGCGGGATGTACACCCAGAAATTCTCGTAGCCCGTCTTGAGGTCGATCGCAGGACCCAAGCTCTCGCTCTGCACCTCGAGCCAGATCTGGTCGAGCCGCTCCGCGGTAAGCTCGCCTTCGCGCCGCTCGGTGTGCACCTTGCGCTCGAAGCTGTAGAAGGCGATCTGGCGCACCACGGTGTTGATCATGTCCTCGACCTTGGACGCGAGCAGCGCCTTGCGCTCGCGCTGGCTCGGGGCCTGATCGAGCAGCGCCCGGAAGGTCAGCATTTCGCCGAACACGCTCGCGGTCTCGGCAAGCGTCAACGGCGTCGGCGCCATCAACGGCCCCTGCCGGTTCGCCAGCACCTGATGCACGCCGTGCCCAAGCTCGTGCGCCAGCGTCATCACATCCCGCGGTTTGCCCTGGTAGTTGAGCAGGATGTAGGGATGCGCGCTCGGCACGGTCGGATGGGAAAAGGCGCCAGGCGACTTCCCTTCCCGCACCGGCGCATCGATCCAGTGCTTGGCGAAGAAGTCGCCGGCAATGTCGGCCATGCGCGGCGAGAAGTCGCCATAGGCCTTGAGCACCGTGGACTTGGCGTCATCCCAGCCGATGCTCTGTTTCGGTTCCTCGGGCAACGGCGCATTGCGGTCCCAATAAGCGAGCCTCTTCATGCCCAGCCACCGCGCCTTCAGCGCGTAATAACGGTGCGATAGCCGCGGATAAGCGTCGCGCACCGCGCTGACCAAGGCGTCGACCACCTCGCGCTCGACGCGATTGGCGAGATGTCGCGAGTCGGCGACATCAGTGAAGCCGCGCCAACGGTCGGAGATCTCCTTGTCCTTGGCGAGGGTGTTGGTGACCAGGGTGAACAGCCGCACATTCTGATTGAAGACCCGGGACAGCGCCTCCGCCGCCTTGCGGCGCTTGGCCGCGTCGGCATCGAGCAGGAGATTGAGCGTCGGCTCGAGGCTGAGCTTCTCGCCATCGACCTCGAAGCGAAGCGAGGTCATGGTCTCGTTGAACAGACGGTTCCAGGCACCGCGCCCGGTGACCGACTTCTCGTGGAACAATTGCTCGAGCTTGTCCTCGAGCTGATAGGGCTTCTCGATGCGCAAATCCTCGAGCCACGGCCGGTAGTGGCCGAGCTCCGAATTGGCCATCGCCTGTTCCAGCACCTTGTCGTCGAGCCGGTTGAGCTCGAGCGGGAAGAACAGGAGCTTGGAGGAGATCGCCGTGATCTTTTCCTGAATGTCGCCGAAGAACTTTTGCCGCGCTGGGTCGGAGGTATCGGCGGCGTAAAGCAGGCTTGCATAGGAGATGACCCGCCCCAGGACGTCGTTCAGCGCTTCGAACTCGCGCACCGCCGCAACGAGAGGGGCGCCGCCTTTGCCTTCATCGGCCAGCGCCGCCAGCTTGCCGGCATAGGTTTCCTGCATCGCCGTGGCCCGTCGCTCCGCCGCGTCGAGATCGGCCTTGAGTTCGGGGGCATCGGGCCTGCTGTAGAGGTCGGCGAGGTTCCATTCCGGCAGAACGCCGAGCGCGCGGTTGCCGGCCTCGCCCTCGACCTTGTCGCGCGCCGTCGCCGCCGTGGCATGAGCCCGCGGGTCGTCAATCGATCTGAACTGCATCGGTCTCGTCCGTTCTCCCTCACCTACAGGCCTAGCGTGCTCTTACGGCGATTTTGCGGGACGGCCAAGGGCACCCCGACCAAAATCGGACCCTGATAAAGACGATGTTTACCCTTCGACTGCACAATTTTGGCACAGCAGCACCTCCTTGCAGGCTCTGTCGCGGCCGTGGAGGAGTCAGGTTCTTCGGTCGCAGGCCTATCCGTAGCGAGTATTGCGCCATGCCCAAACGTGTTCTGGTGGTCGACGACGACCCGGTTCAGCGTCGCAATGTCGAGGAGACGATCAAGCGCTTCGGCTATGCCGTGATCGGCGTCGATAGCGGAGAGAGAGCGCTATCGCAGCTCAGAGCCGACACATCCGGCGACATCAGCCTGATGGTTCTCGACCTCGTGAGGCCCGGCGCCGATGGCATGGGCGTCCTGTCATCGATGCGGTCCTTGCCGCGGAAGCCGCCCGTCATCGTCCTCACGCCAAGCGGCAACATCGATGCGGCAATTGCCGCCATGCGCGCTGGCGCCTTGGATTTCGTTGTCTCCCCCGTGAGCCCAGAACGCCTTGAGGTGTCGATGAAAAATGCGCTTCGGATCGAGGCTCTGGAGGACGAAATCAGCCGCATGACGGCAGCCGTCCGAGGCGAGCTCGACTTTGCCGATCTGATCGCCGGCAGCGAGACCATGGGCCGCGTCGTCACGCTCGGGCGTCGCGCCGCCAAGTCCGGCATCCCGGTTCTGATCGAAGGCGAGAGCGGCGTCGGCAAGGAGCTGATCGCGCGTGCGATCCAAGGCGAGAGTGCCCGCGCCGGCAAGCCATTCGTCGCCGTCAATTGCGGTACGATCCCCTCTGAGTTGGTCGAGAGCACCTTGTTCGGCGACGGCCAGAGCCGCGCGGGCAAGGTGATCGAGGCTGATCGCGGCACCCTCTTCCTAGACGACATCGGCGAATTGCCGCTCCCCGCCCAGGCCAGGCTGTTGCGGATGCTGCGGGACGGCCAGATCGAGACCTTCGGCGAAAGGCCGCCCGTCAAGGTCGATATCCGCCTGATCTCGGCCACCAATCAGAATTTGATCAGTCTGGTGCAGGAAGGCCGCTTCCGCGAGGACCTCTATTACCGCCTCAACGTCTTCCCCATTTGGGTGCCCCCGCTGCGCGATCGGCTCGAGGATGTGCCTGAGCTCGTCCGCCACTTCATCGCCCGCTTCGCCGCGGAGGAAGGCGAGCGTGTCGACGGCATCGATCCGGCGGCGCTCGCCCTGCTCGAGAGCTATTCCTGGCCGGGCAACATTCGCCAGCTCGAAAACGCCGTGTTCCGCGCCGTGGTGCTCGCCGATCAGCCGATACTCACCATCAACGAGTTCCCGCAGATCGCGGCCCATGTCGAAGGCTATAGCGTAACCGTGCCGCCGGCCCCGGCGCCGAAGGCTGCCGCGCCTCGGATCGCCGGCCCGGTGATGCTGGGTCAATCCGCCATCGCGCCGACCACGATCCATGTCCCCTCGGCGAGCGGACGTGACGCCGTCGGCATTCCGGCCTTGAGCGAGGCGGGCGACATCCGCTCCCTGGAGGATGTCGAGGCGGACATGATCAGGCTCGCCTTTGGCCGCTATCGGGGCCGCATGACGGAAATCGCGAAGCGGCTCGGCATCGGGCGGTCGACGCTTTACCGGAAAATGCGAGAAATCGGATTAGAGGCGAGAGCCAACTAGGACGTCGCTGTTGGCTGAAAGCCACACTCGCGGAAAAAGCGGGACTGGGGGAAGCCCATTTCGCATCGCACTATGGCCAAGGCGAATCTCCCAGACTAGGTTCCAGATTCTTCGGATTTCTGCCGAATCGACGGGGATGGTTCGGCGAGGTGGAGCAAGACAAATGAGGCCAGTGTTCTGTATCGCGTTCGCCTTGTGGTTAGGCGCGCCGGCGGCGGTGCCGGCCT
>Ga0315553_10003238_pt1 | contig 12760 bp, 10 predicted proteins | sample SalMarSW160140MG_FD_203099 | JGI IMG/M metagenome (GOLD analysis project Ga0315553, IMG submission 203099) | Salt marsh sediment microbial communities from the Plum Island Ecosystem LTER, Massachusetts, United States - Salt Marsh Sediment SW1601-40 ... | reverse complement strand
CAACGACGGCGATATCGATCTGGCAGATGCCGGCGCGTTGGTTGAGGCCATCGACGGCCCAGCCTCGTCGAATCCGCCAGCCGGCAGCTCGCCCGCCGGCAGCAGCGACCTCGACGGCGACGGCGACGTCGACCTGGTCGACTTCGATCTGCTCGCCAGGAGTTTCACCGGGCCGAGGTAGCCCCCCCGACCCGCGTCCCCGCCGCGAGCGCCGGGCAAGGCCCTTCTGCTGAACTTTCTCAAGTGAACGAAAAGACACACGCGCCATGCGTGCCGTCTGGCGCAAGCGACCCGCGTCACTCGCTCCCCGCATTGGCCTCGGCCGGTGTATCGTCTCTCGGCGCGGGCGGCGTGGCGCTATGCGGGCCGAACTGCCGCGCCGCTGCGGACGTCGGCGCTCACCGGCCCGCCCCAGTCTAGCCGACCATGTCCTCGCCCCCGTCGACGCATATCACGTTGCCCGTCAGCCATTGCGTGCGTTCGTCCACGAGAACCGCGATCGCACGGGCGACGTCCTCGGGCGTGGTCAGCCGCCCGTGGGGATTCACACGCGTCGCGTATTCGATCATGTGCTGGTAGTCAGGAATTCTCCTGAGGCTGGGCGTATCGGTCACACCGGCCTGGATCGCGTTGACCGTGACCCCCGCCGACGCCAGATCCAGCGCCAACTGACGGACGTGGCTCTCCAGCGCCGCCTTGGCCGAGGAGACCGCCCCGTAGCTGTGCCACACTCGGTGCCCACCCGAACTGGTCATCGCAATCACCCGGCCCCCGCGACCCAGCAGCCCCGCGTGCACCAGGGCCTGCACCCAGTAGACCAGCGTGTTGGCCATCAGGTGCTGCGTCATGTTCAGGCCCTTTTCGGTCAGCCACGTGGCGCGCGGTCCGCCGACGTAATTCTTCAACGTGCCGAAGGCGATCGAGTGCATCACAACGCGGATCGGTGAGCCCTTCTCGGCGGCGCCCTCCAGCGCATCGGTCCCGCCCAGGCGCTCGATGATCCGCTCGACGACGATCTCAACGGTCTCCGGATCACCCGCGTTGGCGTTGAAGAAGTCGGCCTCCGTACCGGCCTGGCGAATCGCACGCTGGACCTCTTCGGCATCAGCCACTGTATCCCGACGGTCGAAGTGCACCCCGAAGATGCCGTAGCCGCTCCGCGCCAACTCAATCGCGGTCGCCGCACCGAACCCGCTGGACGAACCCAGAATCAGGGCCCAAGGCCCGTCGAACCTGCTCATCGCTGCTGTCGCTCCCTCTGCCCGAAGCCTGCTGCCAACATACGACCGCCCCCGCTTGGCGGTCGCGTTACCGGATGTACCCAAACCGCCCCGGCCGGTTGCACCTATCGCACGAGACCTCCGGCCGCATGCCGCAAACGACCGACGTACCTGCACACACACTACGAACTAATCGGGAAGAATCGGGCGCCCGACCGGACAGATGACCGGCTCGCTCCCCGCGCCCTCGGCCCGTGGGCGCAGACGCCCTCACACCACGTTGACACGCCGTCCCAGACGTCGCTTCCGGCTGATGATGCGCCGCCCGCTGGTCGTCCGCATCCGACTGCGAAACCCATGCCGCCGCCGACGCGTGATCTTGCTAACACGCTTTGGATAATGCATACGGCACCTCGTTGGCTGTCACACGACGGTGTCTGGCACTCACTCGCTGCCGATCGTCACGGACACCACCACATACCTCGCGTTGCCCTGCTCGTCAATCGCTCGTACCGCGATCCGATGATCGCCCACATCCAGCGGCCCCACCCGGAAACGAACCTGCTCCGACTGCGAATCGAAGATCCCATCGTTCGGCAGGACCGCCGCCCACTTCTCGCCACTGTCCACACTATAGTGACAGCGGGTCACATTTGTCCAGTCGTCGCTCAGATCGGCCTGGATGTGCACCACGCCGGCCGCCAGCTTCGACGTTGTCAGGCCTTTGATCTCGGGCGGCGAATTGTCTACCACGATTGCGTCACTGACGCGGCCCGCCGACAGGGCCGTCTGCGGCGGATTGTCCGGAGTATCCTTGGCTACCACGCGTACCTGATACAGCCCGTCCGCCACCGATCGCGTCTCCCAGCGATATGGTGGCTTGGCCACGTCCTCGGCCAGGCGAATCCATCCGCTTCGGCCCACCTCGCGGAAAAAGACGTCATAGACCAGCGTGTCGCCGTTCCCGTCGGTCGCCGTCCACTCGATCAGCCACACGTCCTGAGGCGAGATGTTTTGGGCCTGCCTTGCGGCCGGCTGCGCGGGCTTGGGGCGCTTTTTGACATCCGGCTTGGCCTGGAGATCGGTCACAATCGGCGGTCGGTTGTCGGCCTGCCGGGCGATCTGCACCTTGTCGACCGCAGGCGAAACCGCCACATCCTCCGTCGTGAGCGTCAGGCGATACTGCAGGAACCTCGCCGGCACCAGCGGCACCTCGGCCGCCGCATCGGCTGTCGGCAGCTCCCCGCTCCAGTCCGACCACAGCGATTCAACCACCTCAGCGGTGTTTCCACACCGCAGCGCCACGGTCACCCCCGTGCCCGCGGGTCGATTCACCCACACCCTCGCCTGGCCCCAGCGCGACACGCGATCCGCATCCAATACGCGAGACACAAACGTCCCGCGCGGGGCATAATCAGCCGACATCACGTACACCCCACCCGGATTGCTCGCCCCCACCGCAATCGCCCCATCGGCCTTCAGATACAGCGAAGACACGTGCGCGCTGGCCAGCCGACGCAGAACCGACACCTCGTCCGCGCTGGGGCGCAATCCGTAGATCCGACCCTCATTGCCCGTGCCCGCGATAAGCTGCCCGTCGACCTCCGCCAGGGACAACACCATCATTGACTCACGCAGCACCTCCGTCACGAAGCCCGACGCATCGATCCGATACACCGCGTTGCCGCTAATCTTCTTGCCACGAGGGGCCTCGCTCGCCGGCGGCCGACCCATCTGGACGGGCCGAACCGGACGCGTCGACGCCGAACCGGCGGCCTGAGCTCGCGAACCCTCGCCCGACACCGATGCCGGGGCCTCCGGCTTGCCACCGGGTCGTGGCTCCGGCGAGCGCCCCGGCTTGGCCTGCTCGGCCGACGCCGTCCCCGCATAGACCGCCCCATCCGAGCCCACCACAACCGCCCCGATCTCGTCTTCGATGGCGTCGTACAGGACGAAGCTCTTGCCACTGACCGGGTCGATCCGCAACACCAGGCCCCGCCCGTCGGTCCCTGCGTAGAGCGTCCCCGACTTGGCGACGGCCAGGCAAAGCAGGTTCTCATCCTCGCTGTCGTGCACGACCTGCCACACCCCGTCCCGCAAAGCGAACAGCTTGCCCTCGGGCCCCGTCGCCGCGTAGGCCGTGCCGTCGGGCGCCTGCACCATGGCCCACACATAATGCGCGCCGGCAAGCGACCATCGCGCCGGCTCGACGCCCCCGGCGGGATCGATCGCATAGACGGTAGCCTCCGGCCCATCCACGCCTGCAAACAGCGTCCCTTCGGTCCAAAGCAGCGACCAGACGTTCACGTTCTCGCGGTCGGGCACTTTGAACAGTTCGCTCACCGCGCCGTCATGGATTTTCAGAACCAATCCCGACGGCCCGGTCCCCGCGTACAACGCACCGTCCGCACCTTCCACCAGCGCGTGCACATAGTCCACGTCGTCTCGAGCGGCGAACATTTCCTCGGCCGACCGATCGAGCAGAATCTGCCCCAGGCTGGTGCTGACGGTGTTCTCGAACTGCCCTTCCTCGAGTTGCTGCGGCTCGTTCTCGACCCACCGCTCCGTCTTTACCGCTTCGGCCGAAACGCAGAAGAGCATGACGAGCACAGCGCTCTCAATGAGTCTGGTCATTGTGTTACTCCATACCGTCGCGTCCGCAAAGCCACCTGGCCGCCTAGAACGGGGCAAGCTTGTCCACGGTAATCTTGAAGCCGCGTGCCCCACTGACCATGAAGTCCATCTCGTGAACGGCGACCACCGCATCGGTATACGGCGCCACGTCGCTACGGGCATCGCCCCTCAACAGCGCCACGCGACTCGACGGCAAGCGGGGCATCTCCAGACCGTCATAGCTGACCCCGCCCTGCCGCGTTACCAATCGCAAGTAGACGCAATCCGCGCGAATCGACGCGATCAATCGAATCGCGTCACGTACCTCGGGCAGGCTGCGCGGGGTAAACAGGTGCGGCTTCTCCTTACGAAGAGCTTTCAGATGCTCCTGCCAACTACAGACGACCAACGGGTATACGCCTTCTGCAAGGTCGTCTGGAAGCTTCAGGGCATAGCGCCTCGAGAAACGCACACCACGAAACATCTGCCAACCCACATCTACCTCGACCGTGTGGCCCGGCCGAAGCCTGTCACGCACCAACTCGGCCTGCTCGATTGCCCCCAGCCGCGCCACCGACTCCATCTGCACCTGTGAGTCGATGCGCTCTACCCGCGCCCGACCGAATGGGCTGTGCATCATCAGCGATAGCGGACCTAGAAGATCCGAGCGCACCGCGCCTAACTGACGCTGGCTCGTCATGTTCTCGATCGTCACCTCCCCCAATCCCTCGAACCGCAGCGTGTGACGATACCGCACGGTGTGCTCTTCCGGAGGCTCCCTGCGCGCCGTCGCACTGGTTGTCAGCGCGGCCCCGGCGGCCACGGTGGTAAAGTACACGTGATCGGCCACCTCGTATTGATAACGACGCTCAGATCCGTCCTCGTCGACCTCGACGGTCATCGGAATCACCCGCGCCGACCGCCCCGGGACACCCAGCACGGCTGTGTACTCATCCCGCACCAGCGCACCCACCACCTCCACCAGACTACCGAGCTTGAACGGCCTGGCGATGGACGGGATGATGGTGTGAATCATACCGGTCGCCAGCGGCAACTCGATCTCGCCGTCGGCGCCCAGAGCGTGACCGAAGCCCAGTACTCCCGTCGGCAGTACCTCGGTCACCGTGCCCACCACGGTCAAACTCATATCGCCCTGCAACACGGGGATGCACAGGACCGCCCCGGGCTCCAGCCGCACGTTACCGACGCTTCCATCCGACCGCCCGCCCGCCGCCGCCAGCGGCACGAGGTTCGTACCCGCCAGCTTCTCGCGCAACCACGCCACCGACGCCGGCGAGCCGCCACCCACCACCAGCGGCGCCTTCAGCGGTGCCAAGTCATCCAGCCGCTGGGCGGGCGTATCCTGCCTGTCTTTGGGTTTCAAATCCGGATGCAGACCAGCGAGTGCGAAACGGCTTTCCGGATCGAGCATGGGCGGCCAAGCGCCCCCGCCAGAGGCCCGAATCGGTGTGTCGAACACCTCCATCATGCTGCGAATCGGCTGCACCCCGGCGATCGCGTCGCGCTGGAACATCCATGCGAACGCCAACGCGCCGATCAGCTTCAGCCGCCCGTCAGATGGATCGCGAATGTAGATCGGCGAGCCGCTCATGCCCCCTGCCACACCCGTACGCTGCAACCGCGAGTCCGTGCAGCGGATCAGGACCATGTCCCGCGCGGGCTCCACGTTCCGCATCACCGACAGGACTTCCACGTCGAAGGCCTCAGGCGTGGTGCCGGCCATCACCGTCTTGCCGATCCCGATCATCCCAGGACGGATCTGGTCGGTATCCATATACCGCGTGGGGTCCAACTGCCCCGGGCCCGCCGCCGCCGCACACGGCAGCCAGCAGGCCAGGATCATCCACGTCGACTTCATGGGGTACCATCCTCGTAAGGTCTTGCCTTCATCGTGCTTATGGTAGTCATCTACCCGGTGCTCCATCAAACGGCAAGGCCTCGCCCATGCCGTAAGCGGCCCGCCTTGTTCCCGGTCACCGACACCGCTGGGAACGTCCAGCCACCAGCGGATTTGGGGTAAAGCAACCTCTGGGGGCAGGCCGATAAGTCCGATAAGCTGACTATCGGCTCGGACAGGGCACAATCCTTTGTCCGACGAGCCTAGAGGCCAGGATGGCAATCTCAACTCCGTGGCATGGATGCCTGCTTACAGCCCTGCTTTCGCTGGCGGCGGGCGCTGAGTTTCCGCTGGCCGGTGCATCGGAGCACCCCGCCGTTCGGACCCAATCCGTCGAGCTGCACTATCGCATCGTGCCCGACACGATGCCACTGATTGAGGTGGATCTGTGGTATACCACCGACCACGGGCGGAGCTGGTGGCGCTACGGTCCCGATCCCGATTGCACGCCGCCGATGATCTTCGGCGCCCCAAGTGAGGGCCTCTACGGGTTCTATATCGTGGCGGCCAACCGCGCTGGCTGCTCCTCCGGACCGCCCCAGCCGGGCACGCCACCCCAGTCCAATTGCCTGGTCGATCTGACGTCGCCCGTCGTCCAATTCCACGGGGCCGCCAAAGGGACAGACTTCAAGACGACACGGACCGTTCAGCTTACGTGGTCGGCCTATGACGGCTACCTCGCCTCCAAGCCGGTCACCCTTTACTACCAGAAGCCCGACCAAGCCACGTGGCAGTTGATCGAATCGGGTCTGCCCAATAGTGGACACTATCCTTGGCCCATACAGCCCGGACTGGCCGGGCCAGTCAGCCTCAAGTTGAGCGTGTCGGACCGAGCCGGCAATATTACCGAGCAGGTGTGGAGCCAACTGACAATCGAGCCACCAGCAACGTTGACGGGCGAACCAGCCACGTCGCAGCCGGTCGCCCGGGCGCGGCAGGCGCCGCAGGAGCCCGTCCAGCCAGCCCGCGCCGACATCGCGGGGCTCGCCCGGCGCAAAGTCGAACTGGGGACATGGCATCTGGTGCGTGCTGAGTTCGATGTTGCGTCCGAGCGATTCCGCGAGGCGCTGCAACTCGACCCGACGCTGGTGGATGCCCGCAACGACCTGGCGGGCATCCTATACAAGCAGGGACGCTACGATCTGGCGCTTCGTGAATACCAGCGTACCCTCGCGCTCGACCCTGCGCATAGCCAGGCCCTAAAGGGCGTGGCGATGACGTACATACAGCGGCACGAGCCGGACCTGGCCCAGGCCGCCCTACAGAAAATGCTGTTGTCCACGCCCGACGATCCGGAGGTGTGGTTGAATCTCGGCGATCTTGCCCTCAAGATGAACCAGCGCACCCGGGCGCGTACCTGCTGGGAGAAGGCTGTCCAGCTCAGCTCGCCCGGATCGCCGACGGTCACACGGGCTCGCCAGCGCCTCGACGCCTACGCGGCTCGACGTTGACCGCTTCACAACGGAGCTGTCCATGGTTGCCGCCGACAACGCCAGCGCCGCCACCGGGTTCATCTACGTTCTGCACGGCAAGGACGACTACCTGCAACGCATGCATTTGCAGGAGGTCATCCGCCGAGTGGTCGGAGACGACGATCAACATATGGCGCTGACGCAGTTCGACGGCCCCGACGCCGCCCTCGCCGAGGTCCTCGACGAGCTTCGCACGTTGCCCCTGCTTGCCGAGCGGCGCGTGGTCATCGTGCGGCAGGCCGATCCGTTCATCAAGAACCACCGCGCCGCGCTGGAGCAGTATCTGGCTGCGCCAAGCCCCACCGGCGTTTTGGCTTTGCTGTGCGACTCGTGGCCCTCGAACACGCGCCTGGCCCGACGGGTGCCTCAAGTCGGTGAAGCGATCGAGTGCGAGACGCCCCCACGGCGGCGCCTTGCCTCCTGGCTGGTCGACCACACCGCCCGGAAGGTTCACAAAAAGCTTCAGCCGGCGACGGCTCAGAAGCTCGTCGATCTGATCGGCGATGACAGTTTGGGCAAGCTTTGCAGCGAGATCGACAAGCTCGCCACGTACGTCGGCGACGCGCCGCACATCACCGACAACGACGTGGAAGAGCTGGTCGGCCACCACCGCCAGGAGAAGGTCTTCGGCATCATCGACGCCGCCGAACGGCGCGACCTCTCGCAGGCGATGGAGCTGTGGCAGCAGGTGCTGACGACCGATCGCGACGCGCCCTACCGCGCCATTGGCGGGCTGGCCTGGGCGTTGCGTCGGTTGATCGACCAGCAGCGTCATCCCTCGCGCGGAGCCGACAGGCAACTCAATCCGGCCCAACTGATGGAACACCTCGCCCGACTGGCCGAGGCCGATCACACCATTAAGACCGGTACTGGAACGGTCCAGTCGGTCGTGGAGAGATTCATTGTCGAGTTGTGCACTCGCTAGACCGGTGCGTACCCGCCTGGCCCGTTACTCGTGCAAACGACGCGCCGCAGCAACTGTGGTGGCCGCGCTGGCTATGTGCATCGCCGGCTGTCAGGAGCAATGGCCTCAGTGGCGGAGCCGATCCTCGCGGACCATTCAACCTCGCGAGGCGCCGGAACAGGCCGAATGGCCCACGACTCAGCCGGTCACCCAGACGCCCTCCCAGCAAGATCTGGTCCAGGAGAAGGTCGAGCAGTACATCGCCTCATTGCAGAGCGACAGCCTGGCCAATCGGATCGAGCGCTACGAGGGACTCACCGGGCACGATGAACTCGGTTTGCCCGACAGCCCGACCGACCCAACACCGGCCGGGCCCCCGGTTCCTGGCGAGCCCGATGGCGAGGCAGCGTCCTCGCAGCCTCCACCCACTTCACCCCCGACTCCGCAGGAAGATGAGCCTGCGCAGCAGCCTGAGGCGACGCTGACCCCGCCGACCGTCGTGGCCGTCGAGCCCCGGCCCGCGGCTGGTGCTTTCAATGGTCTGGACGAACCGGTCCAACCGCCGGCGGGCAGCAATCGGCCCGTGCTGGCGATCGAGCCCAGTAACGACCTCGATCTGAAGCAGATCATCCAGGCGCTACGCAGCCAGCTCGCCGAGCAACCCAACCAGCCCGACAAGCAGTTCGCCCTGCGCATGCTCTCGCTGCTGGACGGGCAGTACGACCTGGCACGAGCGACCATTGACGGCACCAACGCCGAACTGCAGGAGGTGCTGCAAGCTTTGGTGGATACCCTCATCGCCGCCCAACCCGACACCGAACACGGCCTGGCCGCCAACGCGGACGGCACACTACAGGCCATCGAAAAGCTCCGCCGCCTGCTCGCCACCCAGGCCGAGCTGCGCGTGCCGATGGTCGCTTTCTGCCGAAGTGTGGCCAGCTTCGGCGTATACGACCGGATCGGCGCGCTGCACTTCCGAGCGGGCGCCGAGCACGTGGTAATCCTCTACTGCGAAATCGCCAACTACTCCAGCCGCAACACCGACGACGGGCAGTTCGAGACGCTGCTGACCTTGGGCACGCAGATCTATACGGTCGGCGGTCAGTTGGTCCAAGCACAGCCCGAGCAGCACGTTCGCGACCTGTGCCGCAACGTTCGAAAGGACTTCTTCATCGCCCAGCCGTTGCGGCTGCCAGCCACGCTGTCGCCCGGTCCGCATGTGCTGAAAGTCGCCGTGACCGACATGCTGGCCGCCAAGCGGGCTGAGACGCGCCTGACGTTCCATATCTTCGACGATGAGACGCCCGCCCCCACCAGCGCCCCTGCCGATGATTAGCCGTGAATCTGCCAGGTGAACGCCAGATAGGCGATCAGAAACGTTAGCTGCGCGATCGCCCCCACCGCCAGCACCGAGTCTTTGGTCTGCCCCGATCCGCGGTGGGCCCACACCCATGCCGCCAGGTAGCTCACTGCAAGCACGATCAGGCTGATGATCGTGCCGGTGACCAGGTTGCGGTGCCGGCTGCAATAGATGGCTGTTAGAAACCACGGCACCACCATCCACCCCAGCACGCGTGCGGGCGAGACGGCCCGGCTGAGCAAGTGCAACTCGCGGCCGGCCCTGTTCGACGCCCGGCCCACCAGCGCGGCCAGCAGCACCGCCCATCGCCCCCACAGCGGCGCCAGCAGCAGCGGACGATAGATCGGCGACGGGTAGGCCCAGTTCAGGTACCGCCGCGGGTCGCCGTGCCCGGGCCACCACAGTCGGCCCGCCGGCAGGCTCATCAGGCAGCCCACCGTTACCGTCACCGCCAGAATCAGCACCAGCATGCCTGTCGCGCCCATTCGATCGGCGTCGCGCTCGCTCGCCCCTCGAAGCCTGGTCGGCTCGACCGCCGCCTCGGCCGACAGTGCCAAACCCACCCAGAGTCGGTAGCTGAGAAACAAACTGTCGATCACCGCCACCGCCAGCGCCGGCACGACGTGGAGCGCCTCGGCCTGCCAGAACTGCTTCTTGCAGACTATGAAGATGCCCACCCATACCAGCCCCACGCCCAACCCCAACGGCACGAACCACCTGACCGCCCGCCGCCAGGCTTGCAACTCGGCCTGCTGGCGAGCCGACTCGTCCAGATCGGCGGGCTGGGCGGGCTCGGCCCATAGCCGCCCCACCGGCCAAAAGAACGCCACCGCTGTCCGCAAAGAATCCGGCAACGCGATACCCCTACGAAACGCGCGCCTAACACTACCAGCGATGTAGGGCCCTCGCCAGCCGGTGGGTGCCCCGTCCTTTGCGACGCAAAGGGTGGGGACTTTTCCTCCGGTCGCAGCGCGGCGGTGGGCGTAGGGCGGGTTCCACCCGCCTATTCCGGACTTTCGGTGGGTGCCACTGGCGGCTTGCCCGCCAGTGCGTCATCCTTCGCGGGTGGAATGCCCACACCGTGTGCCCCGCCCTACTTCCGCTACCAGCCAAGGTTGCCTGGTTGACCGTCAGCGCGTAAAAGCCGGTTCCGTGTCATGCCCGATTGGATATTCGCCAAGACCGCATAGACTGGCCACGCTGCCGGTCAGCGCGGCAAGTTTGACACGACGGCGTTGACGAGGCGGCCGTCAAAGGAAACGTGACGATGAAAACGCACTATCGAGAACTCACGCCCACCGAGTTCCGCCAACGTCTAGCCGAAGCGCCCATCGCCTACCTGCCGCTGGGTACACTCGAATGGCATGGCGAGCACCTGCCGCTCGGTTCGGACGGGCTCCAGAGCGAGGGGTTCATGACCCGCCTCGCCCAACGCGTGGGCGGGGTTGTGCTGCCCATGCTGTTTCTCGGGCCCGACCTGGCCAAAGATGTCGGCGACAAGACCTACTACGGCATGGATGTTCACGGCTTTAAGGGACAAGACCCCCAGCAGCTCGACGGCAGCGCGTACTGGGTAAGCGACGAGATATTCGAGCAATGGGTTCGCGCGATCCTGACTCAACTCGCGCGAGCGGGCTTTCGCATCGTGGTCGCGCACGGCCACGGCCCGTCGACCAAGACGTTCGCCAGCCACATCGACGCCTGGCAGCAGGAGTTTGGACTGAAGCTGTTCACGTGCTGGCGCGACGACGAGAAGGACGGCTTGGGCATTCAGACCGACCACGCAGCCGCCAACGAGACGTCGCTGATGATGGCGTTGCACGCCGACCTGGTGCAGATGGAGAACCTGTCGCCCGATCCGAACGATTGGCCCGTGGCCGTCAGCGGCAAGGACCCCCGCGTTCACGCCAGCGCCGAGACCGGCGAACGAGCCATCGCCATGCAGCTCGACCGTATGGCCGCCATGCTGACCGACGCCTTGGCAGAAATGTAGGGCGGTTTGGGTGCCCCGTCCTATGCGGAGCATGTGGGGCCGGTTCTACCCCCGCGGGTGCCCCGTCCTTTGCGAAGCAAAGGGTGGGGAATGCTTTCCGATTCGGAGGGTGGCATGCCCACGTCTTGTGCTGAGCGTGGGTGCCCCGTCCCGTCTGAGGGGCGGGGGACGGATGTCTCAGAAGACGGCTATCCCGGGCGGGTTCCATCGGGTGCCACCCTCGACCGCAGCGGAGCGAAGGTTGTGGGTGGATATCGAGACGAACGCTCATCGGTTCGTGGTTGAATGCACCCACTAAAGGCTGGTGTCGGAAGGTCAAGGTGACTTTGCTCTTGGCCCCATAACCCAAGCGGGGTCCCTTCGTCGGAATGCGTTTTTTGCGGGGCTGTACCTGTCGTTTGGGCAGGCACGTCGCCCCCGCCAAGCTGGCAGCTACCCAGGGGCGGGACAGGCGTTGCCCTTTTTCTCGGGCATCCGAGTCGGTACAATAGAGTCAGTTTGTCCGCTGACGGGAGATTTCGGCGGGCGCGACGGCCAGAGGTAGCGCGGCAGCCTGAGTGTCTGCATACCGCGCCGGGCCGGAAACCGCCGCACTTCACCGATACCGCTCCATCAGCGTCGGATATCCTACCTTCACGGGGCTGTAGTTCGTGCCCACCGGACGACGGAGGAACATGTCATGTCTGGTTTGTTTTCCCATCGGATGCTCGTGGTTCTGCTGATCGGCGTGCTGGCCGCGGCGGGCGACGCCTGCGCCCAGACCACCTGCTATGGGGACGACAAACCTGTTGGAGCGTCTGTTTGGCGAGAACCGTCGCCGGGTCAAAGTGATCCCGCACTTCTTCGCCGAGCGAGCGGGGATGAAACTGGTCTATGCCACGATGTTGGGCGGGTCCCGTCGATGGCACGGTGTGCAGATGAACCCGTTAATCAACCGGGCCATCGATCCATTGTGGAAGGAGGTCTTCGGCAGGACGAAAGAGGAACTCTGGGCCGCCTAGCCCACGTCACCGGGAGCCAGCGTCATGACGGTTTGACAGGAAAGTGTGGACTTGACCCTGGAGGGCGCGGGAGTGGTGTGGGATGCTTCGTTAGTGAATTTTAACAAAGTCGTAAAAAGGAGTTTGCCGTGAATCGTGTAACGATGTTGCTGGCGTTGGTTGTGGTTCTGATTGGTTCGGGAGTGTCTCGAGGAGAGGTGGTGCCGGATTTTGCGTTTTTTGCGGGTGATCCACCGTATACTGGACAGATAGTTTGTCTTGAGTATGGCGATAATCTGA
>Ga0315553_10003237_pt1 | contig 12761 bp, 9 predicted proteins | sample SalMarSW160140MG_FD_203099 | JGI IMG/M metagenome (GOLD analysis project Ga0315553, IMG submission 203099) | Salt marsh sediment microbial communities from the Plum Island Ecosystem LTER, Massachusetts, United States - Salt Marsh Sediment SW1601-40 ... | reverse complement strand
CATCTTGACGTGGGCCAAAAGGCCAAAACAGACGGGAGGCAACGGTTCAGCCGGCAAGGGAAAAACTCCCGTACCATCCACCCGACAGGGCATCTCCAACACCCAGTCCTCCGGCCAACCCGCCACCGCCCCGTTGTGGCGCACATTGACGACGAGGGTCTCTCCCAGGTCGTTGGCGTGAGCGTTAAGCAGTTGGGTGGCGATGGTCGAATAGTATGCCCCGCCGCGCTGCATCAGGCTTTCAGGCGGCTCCGATCGATCGGGCTCGGCGTATTGCCGCAGTAGCCCTGCCTCGATTGCCATCACCTCCTCCGCCCGCGAGGGAGGCCACCGGGTCTGAGCGGCCAACTTGAGCCCGGTGTGGTAATAGTACTGGAGGTAGTAATTCGGGATCATCCCCAGCGCCTTTACTGTCCGTGGGTCCCACTCAGGATCAGAACTGGACTCAAGCTCCTCCAGGTAGCCATCGAGGATCATCGGCCACATGTCCTGGCCGTCCAGCGTGAACCCCCGGTGCCAGGATAGGTGGTTCAGCCCGAGGGTATCCAGTTCAGCTCGCTCAGGGGCGATCCTAGCGCCCTGACGTTCCTCCAGCGCCTGCAGGATCCACATCTTGGCCGTGATCGGCGAGTTACATACACCCACCGCTGGCACGTCCGGTGCATACCGGCTGAGGGCCTCGGTGACCAATCCGGAGGGATTGGTAAAGTTCACCAGCAGGGCGTCCGGGGCCAGTTCCTGCATGTCCCGGGCGATGTTCAGCACCACCGGGATCGTGCGCAGGGCCTTTGCCATACCCCCGACGCCCGTCGTCTCCTGGCCGATCAGACCGTGCCGGTGGCCCAGGTATTCGTCCTCCCGGCGGGCCTGCATCCCCCCCACCCGAAGCTGCGTGATCACATAGTGAGCACCGCGCACCCCTTCGCGCTGATCGGTCGTCAGATGCACGTCGAAGGGAGCATCCTTGGCAAGCACCATATGCTGGGCGAACCCACCCACGATTTCCAACCGCTCCTCCGAGATATCCATCAACCACAGCTCAGTCAACGGAAAGGAAGCAACCCGCTCCAAGAAACCGTTGATCAACTCTGGCGTATAGGACGATCCCCCGCCGATAACGGTGACCTTCATTGTCTTGTCTCCTCCAGATCTTCCACTTTGATAACCTACGAACCTCCTCACCCCCAGAACTGCGGCAGGTGCTCCCGATACGTCGCCAGATAGTCATCAAGGATCTGCCGCGCCACGTCCAGGTCAGTGACCACCGGGTCCAGGAGCAAGCACTGGAGCGCAGCCCGCCGATCACCGTGAATGGCGGCGTCAACGCACAGACGGGTCACCGTTATCTCCCGCCGGCACAGTTCGGCCACGCCCTCCGGCAGAGAGCCGATTCCGATTCCCTTTATGCCTGCTCCGCTCACCAGCCCGGGCACCTCGACGATGGCCCTGTCAGGTAGGTTCGTGATGTAGCCCTGGTTGGGCAGGTTCACCGCCAGATGATAGTGATTTCCCGCCGCAGCCACGTTCTCGATCATCTCCAGCGCACCCTCGCTGTCCGCTTCGCGCAGGTGAGCTATGGTCGTCTTTCCATCAGCCATGTTGCCGATATCGCGATGGCCAAAGTCGCGAAACTGCGCCATCAGGTCCCAATCGTAGAGGCTCACGTCGTACTTGTCCCACGGTTTGGTGAGCGGATCGCTCACCCACGGCAGATACTCGCACAGATGCTCGTCGCCGGGAATGGGGAACAGGCCAAAGGCATCGTACACCCGGCGGGTCAGCGGCTCAAAGGTCGGATCGAAGGATGCCCAGCGCTCGGCAAAGAGGGGATACAGGTCCTCGCCGGTCCGTCTATCCCGCAGATCGAGCATCCAGGTAAAGTGATTGAGCCCGGCGGCCTTGATATCAACCCGTTCCAACGCCTGATGTGAGATCTGCTTTAGCAGCGGCCATATCTGGGGGTGCGCGTGCGTGCTGATCTCGCCCTCCGGCACGTCGATACCCAGATGGTCCGCCAGCACGAATCCCACCATGCCGTACCCTGCGTGGATCTGGTGGCACAGCCCGACGACCTTGATCCGGCTATACCGTGCGATAGCGTCGCACATGCGCATCATCGGGTTCGTATAGTTGATGAACCAGGCGTCAGGGCACGCCTGTTCCATATCGCGCACGATCTCTATCACCGGGCCGATGTTTCGGGCGGCGTGGGCAAAGCCCCCTGGGCCGCCGTTCTCAGCGTATGGCTGTCGCACGCCGTATTTCAGCGTGATCTCGTAATCCGAGCGCCATAACCCCTCGCGCGGGCCTACCTCAATGGCGGAGACGACAAACTCGGCGCCGTCCAACGCCTCAGCGTGGTGGGTGTGCGTGCTGAGCGTCATGCGCGCATCCCACGCCCGGTTAAGCCGCTCGGCCAGCCGCGCCATCAAGGCCAACGTCTCGGCGTTTCGATCCACCAGCGCCAGATGGCTGCCGCGCAGCCGGTCGCTGCCCATCAGCGCAGCGATGGTGTTGAGTCCAAATATCGCACTTCCAGCACCTACGATGACAACTTTGGTTGGTACCATCACTCTACCCCCGCTCTGCGACGGCCTGTGCAAAAATGGCGGGTGGCTCCAGCCGCTCGTAGCGAAAGCCCTCGGCGTATGCGGTCCCCAACTGCGCGCCAGTCTTGCCGTCGACAGCCCGCACGCCCATCTCGACCAACGGTTCGTACCGCGTGGGATCGATCCCGGCCAGGATCGCCTCCTCTACCCCGGCGGATCGGGCTTCCTCCAAGAACTCGTCAATCGTGAGAACCATCTGGGATTTGTAGGCATACAGGGCCTGCAACTTGTGCTCGATAGTCCCGGTGGTATCGACCAGCTTGTTCAACTGCCAGTCAGCCTTCGAGTACCAGTACCACTCGCTCACGCGATGTGGCTCCAGCCCCTCCTCAAGTTGCTCAGGGTGATAGAGATTAAAGTGGGCAAAGGCCGCCGCATCGGAGGTCGCCCAGGCAATGGCCCGGTGGTCCGGATGACCCTCGAACGGAGCAAACGGATCCCAGGAAAAGATCACGTCGGCTTTGAGCTGCCGGATCAGGCGCATCACGTGCCCGCGCAGCACCGAGGGCTTTACGTCGCACAGGTCGCCGTCGGTGTATCCCAGCAGAAACACACCTTTGGCCCCCAGGGCAGCCGCCGAGCCCTCGGCCTCCGATCTCGCGACGGCGCGCAATTCCTCGGCAGACATACGGAACGAGCCGCAGTCGTTGTCAGTGGCGATGCACAGGTATACATCGTGCCCCTCGGCAGCCATCCGCGCCAGGGTTCCGCCAGCGCAGAACTCGGCGTCGTCGCCGTGGGCGGCGATGCTTAAGACAACTTGACTCATATTGATTATCCTTTCACTCCCGTCATCACGATACCCTGGGTAAAGATATGTTGGCTGAAGAAAAAGATGACCATGCAGGGTATAACCATAACAACAGAGGCAGCCGCGATCAGGTGGGTGTTCACCGAATACAGCGCGTTGAACGTCTGCAGGCCGACGGCCAGCGTCCAATTCTCCCGGCTGTGGAGATAGATCAGCGGCTCGTAGAAATCGTTCCACGCCCAGATAAAGTGGAGAATGCCGACGGCGACGATGGCCGGGCGAGCCTGAGGCAGGATGACGTGCCAGAAGGTCTGCAACTGGCTGGCCCCATCGATACGCGCCGCGTCGTCCATTTCCAGCGGGATCGTCATGATAAACTGGCGCAGGAAAAAGACATCGTAGGCATTGGCAAAGAACTGGGGCACGATCAACGGCAGCAGCGTATCTACCCAACCCAGCTTGTTGAAAAAGACATACATCGGGATCAGGCGTACCTGGCTGGGCAACATGATCGTCGAGAGCAGGACCACAAACAGGACATTCAGGTACGGCGCTCGAAAGCGGGAGAAGCCATACGCCACCATCGTGGAGGAGATGAGCATCCCGGCCATGCCGAGCGTGATGACGATGAGCGTATTGACGAGGTATTTGTCAAATGGCACGCTGGTCAGGGCTTCGGGATAGTTCTCCCAGTGCATCTCCAGATGCTGGATCTGCTCTTGCTCGGCGATGACCAGTTCGAATGTCTCATCCGGGTTTGCCGGGTCTACGAATACCCCCTTGCCCTCGGGGAGATTCTTGGTCAGCGCCATCTGGCGCGCTTCCCCATCGACGGTCACCGCGTACAGGGGCTCTTCTTTACCATCGACCTCCACCATCGTGTACTCCAGGGGAATCAGAGGTGGCGGGCTGCGCCGCAATTGGTTACGATCTTTGAGAGATGTGGAGAACATGAATAGCAATGGAATAAAGACCACCACGGCTCCGGCTGCAAGGATAAGGGTCGTGATGATCTTGCCCAGCAAATCTTGGGCTTTGATGCCGATAAAGAACGAACGGCGAGTCCTGACCTCGTTTTTTCGGACTGGGGTCGTCATGTCAGTTTCTCCCCCTCAGCTCACCTTCATAGTACACCCACACCACCGAAGAACGAAAGACCAGCATCGTAAGGACCAATACGATGACCAGTAGGACCCAGGCCATTGCGGAGGCATAGCCCATGTCAAAGTACCTGAAGGCGTTCTGATACAGGTAAAGGTTGTAGAACAGGGTGGCCCGGGCCGGCCCCCCAACGTTGCCGGCGGCGTTACCGATGACGTACACCTCGGTAAAGTACTGGAAAGTGCCAATCAGGCCCATCACCAGGTTGTACAAGATCACGGGTGTCACCATAGGGAGTGTGACGTGACGGAAACGCTGCCATAGATTGGCGCCATCGACCCTGGACGCATCATAAAGGGCCGTTGGCACCCCCTGGAGCCCGGCCAGGTATATGATCATGCTGCCTCCCACGCCCCACAGGCTCATGATCACAAGCGCCGGCATCGCCCAATCCGGATCCTGCAACCAGCCAGGCCCCTTGATGCCAAACAGCTTTTCAAGCATCGGATTCAGAAAGCCGACCCTGGGATTGAACACACGCATCCACATCAACGCGACCGCCACACCGGCGATCACTGAGGGGAGGTAGTACAGCGTCCGCCACAAGTTGACACCGGGAACCTTCTGATTGAGCAGAATCGCTAAAAAGAAACCGACGATCAGTCCCAAGGGCAGGGCCAGCGAGGCAAAGTAGACGGTGACCTTGAGCGACGTCCAAAAGAGGGGATCCTTGAAGAGATTATGGTAGTTTGCCAGGCCCAGCCACTGTGGAGCATCAAGGATGTTGTACTTTGAGAAGGAAAAGTACAGAGAGGACAGCATCGGACCGGCGGTCAACACGATAAAGCCGATGATCCACGGACCGATAAAAAAGTAGGCCCAGGCTGCCTCCCGTCGAGACATGGTCCAGAAGGGTCTGCGATACGGTCTCACCTCCGACTTTGTTTCCATAGCACGGTCTCCTTATGAGGCGGGCGGCGCATCAGACACCGCCGCCCGCCAGACATCCTACCCGGCGGCTGGCAACCCGAAATTGCTCTGAGGGGATCGCCAGGTCCCCAAGGTCTGGATCTGACGATCCAGACCGAGCAGAATCGGATCTACTGAGCCCACCGGTCTACCCTATCACTGATTCGCCCAATACTCGTCCAGGATCCCCTGGATCGTGTCGTTGGTCTCGTCAAGGACAACCTGCGCGTCGGTGTTCTCGCCGGAGTAGACGAGATCCGCGGCATTGTTCATCGCATCCTCAACTCTGCCCCACTCCGGCACCCAGGACTCGTGGTTCGGGTCATCCAGATAATCGATTGCCCCGTAGACCACGTCATAGTCCAGGCTGGGCCAGCGCTCGGCCAGCACATTTCGGAAGTCATCCTCCACCGACCTAAGAGCCGGCAGGCAGCCGTAGATCAAGCACACGTCCATCACGTGCTCGGGGCTGGCCAGCCACTTCATCACCTCCCAGGCCGCCTCCTTGTTCTCGGCCGCCTCGGGAATGGTAAAGTTGTCGGCGTGGATGGGGGCCACGCGGGTACCCTTGTGATTGTAGGGCACTGGCGCGATGTCGTACTCAAACGGCAGATCGACCAGGCCTTCGGGGAAGAACCAGGTGTGGCTGTGGAACATGGCCACCATACCGCCGCCGAAGGGGTCGCCGCCGACGGTGTAGTATGCCTCCTGGCCAGCATAGTCCGGGATAAAATAATCCTTCCATATGCCGTCGCTGATCCACTGCAGGCCATCGACCCACTCTTCTGCATTCGCCGTGGCGGTCCTATAGTCGTCCGTGGTGGGTCGCCCCACGTTTGGCGCGCCCCATATTGCGAGCGCCTCACGCCCGCTAGCCCACGAGTCATCATAGCCCCACTGGGCGATGTCCTCCGGGTCAAAGTCCGACGACGTGGCGTCGTTCCCATTGGCGTCCAGCGTCAGCTTCATCGCCATCTCGCGCAGCACGTCCATCGTCCACGACTTGTCGCCATAGTCGTGGGTGGGGTAATCCAGTCCGGCGGCGTCTAGCAGGTCCTTGTTGTAGAAGACGAACGAGGGGTAGAGGCCAAGCGGCAGGCCGGTGTTCTTGTCCGGGTACTCGTTGAGCGACACCGCCGGGCCGTAAAAGTCGCTCAGATCGAACTTTTCGGCATCTATGAAAGGCGTGACGTCCGCCCAGGTGTCGTAGAACTCGGCGATGGTGGAGACACCGTTGGGGCCAACCAGTTGGGGCGCGGTGCCGCCGGCCAGCATAGCCAGGTAGCGCTCTCCCGCTTCCTCGTGGGGCACGATGAGGAACTCGACCTCGATATCGTCATGGGTCGAGTTGAACTCCTCCTGTAGCGCCTCCTGGGCCGCGATCTGATCCGGGTCGGTGCCCGTCCCCATACCAATAAAGATCACGACCTTGGCTGCCTCAACGGGCTCGGCAGGCTCAGCGGGCTCGGCGGGCTCGGCGGGCTCAGGTTCCTCCGCCGGAGGAGCCTCTGTCGCCGTCGGACCGCAGGCCGCAAACAGCATACTCACCAGCACAAGCAGGCTGATGACCAATCCGATAGACTTGCGATTCATCTTTTTCCTCCCTAGATAGGTGACTAGCGTTGTTCAAACGGACCAGATTCAGTACTTGCTCATGACTCTTGTCTCTCCCTATTCACCCCCTTTCTTTGAAGTACCGTGGGGCAAGCTTGTACACCTGCCGCTTCCTATCTCCAGGAGAGCGGCTCTTAAGAGCCACCCCACATCCTATGTTGAGGCTACCCTCCCGCCTGCTCACCGATAATGATGTCCCTCCGTTCCTCCATCGCCTCCCGCAGGCGGTTCGCCTCCGGTGGATAGACAAAATAGTACGGTATAGTCACCAGCAGAGCCACAGCCCAGAACCCGGCCGCCAGCACCAGCAACGTTCGGGTCAGGCCAAAGCGATCAGCATAGTTGCCAAATAGGATGATGACCACCGACGCCACCGCCCCTTGAACGAACTCTGTCAACGCCATCGCCGTGCTGCGCAGCTCTGGCCGTATCACGTTCTGAACCAAGGGCTGCTTCACGCCGCGCCTGGTCCAATCCAGAAAGAAACCAGCAGAAACCGCGGAGGCGATGATGGGGCCAGAGGTGAGCGCCCGGGTCAGAAGATACAAAATCGCCGGAAAGGCCAGAACGATAGAAACTGCCGAGACAGAGATACGTCCGAATCTCGGCCAGCGACCATCCGCCCAGTCAGCCACCAGGCCCCCCACCAGGCTCCCTACCGCCAACGAGATCACGACACCTCCCAGCATCAGCGGCGCATCCGCCTCCGAGAAGCCCCGATCGTCTACCAGCCAGGTCACAAAAAAAGCCGACAGGGCATTGATTGGCGTCATCACAAAAACGCCTTGAATAAAGTTCACCCATACCGTCCGACTGCGCATCACCTCCTTGACATCTGCAAGCTGGAACCGGAATCGGGCCGCCGACTCTTCCGTGATCACCTCCTCCAACTCCGGCTCCGCCCCACCCCGTACCGGGTCGCGCACCAGCACCGCGATGACCAGACCTGAAAGGATGCTCGCGATGCCCAGGCTGATAAAGGCCCACCGCCATCCCACGTCTGGAACATTCAGCATCTCGCCGAACGCAAACGCGCCGATCACGATGCCAAACATGCCGATGGCGCTGATGGTGCCCATCGCCTTGCCCCGCTGGCGCGGACCGAACACGTCCGCCAGCATGCTGAACGCCGCCGGGTACAGGCAGCCCAGACCCAAACAGGCGATAACGCGCACCGCCAGGAGCTGCCAGTAACTCGTGACCAGCCCGCACACCAACGTCCAGATGCCCCACAGCCCGGTGCCGATCACCAGGATCCACTTGCGGTTGTAGCGATCAGCCGCCATACCCCAGAAGGGGCCGCTGAATGTCTGAAGGATGATGCGGACGCTGTTGATCACGCTCAGAGCTCCATAATCCAGCCCCAGCGAGTTACGCACCGCCGGAAAGAGCATCGGCAGGGCTTGATCCTCGGCGCTATCGATAAAGAACCCAAATCCCAGGGCGGTGAGAATCCTGGCGCGCTCACCTCGGGTCTTGGTCGCCTTGACGTCGGTGCTCATTTTTCGACTCCTTTCGTCGGCCCTGGTTTCTCGTCCACCTCGATCCCGAACTGTCTCCGCAGTTTTTCATACCCTTTCTGGCATACACCCTGCACGTAGAACTCGCACTTCCACTCGCCGGGGCCACAGAAACGCTCCAGGTCATCCGGGGTGACCCGTTCGGCCAGCAGTCGCTGCAGGTCCTCAAAGCCCGTCTCCTGCCCCGTGCGTAACCCCAGGTGTTCCAGCACCGCCGCGTCCTTGGTGATCTTGTTCTGCCACCCGGTGACGCAGCGTCCCTCCTCCTCCGACCAATAGCTGCATTGGTAGCAAAAGACGTCATAGCCGTAGATGGACTCTACCACCAGGTCCGGGGAGGGCTGCATTCGGGAGACCAGCTCCGTATATCCAGCGCGGAACAGCGGGTAGCCGAAGAGCTCCTCGAAAGCACCGGCGCACAGATGATGATGCCCCATCAGCCGAATCCGCTGGTTCAGGTCCTGCGGAAAGATCTGCTCCAGTTGCTCCGCCGGCCAGGGGGACCCGTGCGTACCGACGTCCAGGCCCTCCCTGAGGGACGCCTGCTCGGTCCCCGGCAGTGGCTCGCTCATCAACTGAAACAGCGGCTCCAGATCACCAAAGCGCACGAGGCGGAATGCCTCCCCCATACGTCCCGGCCCCAGGTCAAACGCCTCCGCCACCGCGTTCGCCTGTTCTTGGAGAAAGAGCCCCAACAGTGGCCGCATATCCCCTTCCATGGAGGATTCCAACCACGGCATACGGCGCCCCCACGTCTGAAGGTGCAGGCGATACTGGTTCATCGTGTTCTGCATCATCGTCCTGTGAGCGCACAGTGCCTCTATCTTGGTCTCCATGGTCTCAGAGACATCCTCGCCATGGTTCGCTCCTGGAAGATCGCGGCCAAAGTACCAGCGCTCGCACACGGCAAATGGCTCCAGGCCCTCGTCAAAATGCTCGGGATGGTGTAGATCAAAACGGGAGACCCAGAACGCCTCATCCACTGCACGCGCCACCTGGGTATGATCCATATTCTCCTCGTACAGTCCAAAAGGATCAAAGGTAAACACGGCGTAGGGCCGATACTTGCGAAATAGATAGACGATCCGCTCGCGCAGAGCGACCTCGGATACATCCGCCAGGCAGTCGGTCTCGTAACCGAGCTCGACGATCTCAGAGATGCCCATAATCCTGGCTGCCTCGCGTAGCTCCTCCGCGTTGCGACGTTTGGTCTCCTCCAATGTCAGTCCTACCGAATCCTTGCAGTCATCCGTCACCCTGACCAGGATCACCTGCCACCCCTGGTCGGCGAACTTTGCCAGGGTAGCCCCGCAGAACGCCGCAGCATCGTCCGCGTGGGGACTGATGACCAAAGCTGTCTTCATTGACCAACCTCCTCGTTCAAATCAGGTACCGTGTCCCTGGAAAACACAGGCTCCTTCTCTAGAAAGACAGACCGTGACAAACTTGCTCCACCAGTGCACGGTTCATCGGTCGGGCGTTGATGACGCTATAGGGCAGGCCCTCAGCCTCGACGTAGGCCAGCAGCGTAAGGAGAGCCGCCTCGACCTCGGCCAGCGAAAGGCCCAGATCCCGCGGCTGGAAACGGACCCGCGTCGCCTCCAGTATGCGCTTTATGCGCTCTGGCTGGTTCTCCTGCAACCGGGACATCAATAGAACGCCCAGACATACGAGTTCACCGTGGACAAAGCCTCGTCCCGTCCTATGCTCGACGTTGTAGGCAAAGAAATGCTCCGAGCCCTCCTCGGGCCGGCTGTGTCCCACCCGCAAGCACAGCGCATTCTCGCCCGCATAGGCCTCGACCAGCCACTGCAGTGCTTCCTCGGTCACGGCGTGGATACCCTCCGCGCGTTCCTCGATGCCATCCTCCAACGCTGCTACCCGGCGGGCCACATCCGCATCAAACCGAATCAGCCCTTGGCCGGCCGCCGCCCGCCAATCCCACAGTGCCGTGTGTATCGAGAGGATATCGCCGACGCCGGCACGGTTCAAATGTGGGGGGGCGCTCTCCATCAGCCAAAAATCTGCCAACACCACCTGGGGGACAACAAAGCCGATGTAGCGCACCTTGCCCTCTTCTCGGACGGCGATCGTGTTGGTGACGCACGCATCGACAGATGCTATGGATGGCACCAGCACCGGATCCACACCCCGTCGCCAGGCCACGTACTTTGCCATATCCAGCGCCATCCCACCGCCCAGGCCCACGACCGTATCGGCCGGAGGTAGTCCGGCCTCCACCCTCTCTACCTCCTCCCGGTCCATAGACTCGACAAAGCACACGTTTGTGGGGGACTCGCCGACCATAGGCTGCGCAACCCTCCACGGCTCTGGCATCGTCAGGAGCAGATAGCGACCCCAGTTTCGGCTGGCCTTTTCCAGTATCGCCCGCCCAAACAACAGTTGGGGAGCCATCGCCTGAGCGACCAGTTCCGGTGATACGTCGGGCAGCAGCGTCATATCACCCCCGCTCTCTCACGGTATCGTGTGTCTGGCCGTCCAGATACACCGTGCGCACCAGCTCCAGCCGTTCAACCGGAATATGCCACAGATCCCACGACAGCACCAGTCCGTCAGCGCCAGCCGCACGAAACCCGTCCAGATCCGCCGCGATCTGCCGGGGGCTCAGGTTGGTTACCCCCTCGACCTCAACCAGCTCGATACCCGCCAATAGCGTGGTAACCCCAGCAGCGCGGCCCCTTCTGACCTCCGCGGCGAGGGCCTGCGGCGCCAATCCCTCCTGTCGCAGCGAGTCCCGGTTTCGCGGAAGGGACAGACCGGTCGCCACAGCAAGCCAACCCAACACGTCCGACTCACTGACCCACCCTTGTTCCACGAGCCAGTCAGCCAGCCGCAACAACTCAAAGGGCAGGCCGGCCGGACCCAAGGTATGCCCGTACGACATGACTTTGATCCATTCGCAGTGCGGAGCCAACGCTTTGAGATCCTGACCGACCAGAAACGTCACGGCGGGAGAGAAACAATCCAGCCCTACCGCCAGACCCTCAGCATGGATCAAGTCGGCGGCAGCCTGAACAAACCTGCTCACGCTGCGAGCGCGAAAGACCAGAAACGCTTCCAGGGCCGCCAGGTCGGCGTCGTACGCAGCCATCTGCGCGCCCGGCGAGCCAAGCAAAGCCTCCAAGAAACCCGAGACTCGCTCCGGCTTGCTCAGTAAGGCCTTGATGTGGCGCTGCGTGACCTCCAGGTCGATCCCTTCGTCCGCCGCGGCCTGATGGCAGTCGTCACAGAAACACGCCAACCAGCGCCCAGGATCGGCCACCGGGGAGGGGTAGCGAATCCTGTCCAGGAATATCCCGTGGTAGTTTTCCTGTTGTATCGTTTGGTACAGATGATCCAGGACAGCCTCCCGCACCGCAGGTCTGTTGGGACAGACAAACGTGAACTCTGGCATACGCCGGAATCCAGGCACCGGATCCCCACCCAAACCGACCGTCTGCCATTCAGGCCGTGGCACGAACGTGGAATCACCCGTGAGCAGTGGATGCCAGCGAAAGAGCTGCGCGCCCCTCCGAACGGTCTCCTCACGGCAGGCAGCGACGAGGGCTTGGGGCACGTTCCACCCCAACAGAACGTCGGAAATCGGCAGTCGATCGAACGCAGCGCGCAAGCGGGCTCGGGCGTCCCCTGGGGAAATAGCGACGAGACCGGGGCCATCCTCCAAATACTGCACAGCGAGTCTGTTCATCGGCATGCCAGCTTCAGACGGATCGTTCCAATCCACCATCACAACCACACGAGCGACGGATCACCAACTCTGTGGGCAAAAGCACCAGCGGGTCAGCCTCACCGGTGCGCAGCAGGCTTACCAACTGGCGGACCGCCTCCCGCCCCGTCTGTTCGATGGGCGCTCGGACCGTGGTCAAGGGTGGCATCAGGTAATTGGCCAGGTGCACATCATCGAAGCCGACCACCGCAAAATCCTCGGGTACCCGCTTGCCGGCCCTTTGAAGGGCAGCGATGACGCCGGTTGCCGCCTCGTCATCCCCCGCGAAAATGGCATCTATCTGCACTCCTTGCCGGAGCCACTGTTCCACCGCAAGCTGGGCTATGTCTTGGTCGAATCCCCCCGTTGCTACCAGCGCTGGATCGAAGGGAATGCCGTGGCTCTCCAGAGCTTCACGATAGCCCAACTCACGCCAATAGGAATCCTCGTGGTTCTCTGGCCCCCGGAGA
>Ga0315553_10003236_pt1 | contig 12761 bp, 9 predicted proteins | sample SalMarSW160140MG_FD_203099 | JGI IMG/M metagenome (GOLD analysis project Ga0315553, IMG submission 203099) | Salt marsh sediment microbial communities from the Plum Island Ecosystem LTER, Massachusetts, United States - Salt Marsh Sediment SW1601-40 ... | reverse complement strand
TCTTCCATGACGTCCTCGGCGACGAAGACCGGTACATGTACCCGCACGGCCAGCGCCAGGGCGTCGGAGGGGCGCGAATCAATCCAGCGTTCTTCACCGTTGACTTGCATGACAATGCGGGCGAAAAAGACGTTTTCGCGGAGCTCGGTGATGTCGACTCGAGTGACCTGGGCGCCCAGCTCGACCAGTGCATTCCGCAGCAGATCGTGAGTCAGGGGGCGGGCCACTTCAACATCCTGCAAGCTGAGGGTAATCGCCTCAGCCTCATAGGGACCAATCCAGATCGGCAGGAAGCGATCGGAATTGAGCTCCTTTAATATGACAATCCGTTGCTGAGACATCAAGCTCACACGGATGCTGTCGATCTCTACCTCTACCATCCTGCTAGCCTCCAGGCGTACCTGTGCTGGAATTGTCGCGATTATAACATGCTCACAGACTGTGCTTTATTCGCTTTATCGACCAACGTGTAAAGCGCGGCTATACTCAGGTCGATTTTAGTAGACAAGAAAGCGCTTAGGGTGGAGGTGGCATGTTCGAAGGTTTATTGGCTCCAGAAGGCGTGGTCGTCGTTGGCGCGTCCCGCGATCCGGTCAAACTCGGATACGGGGTAGCCCGAAACCTCATTGTATCCGGGTATCCAGGCGTGATTCACCTCGTGAACCCGCGCGGTGGGTCGCTTTTCGATCGCCCGCTCTATGCGGACCTGGCCAGCGTCCCCGACCCAGTCGACCTGGCCGTGGTCATGATCCCCGCTGTGGGGGTGCCGGATGTCCTCGAGGCTTGCGGCCGGCGCGGTATCCAATTCGCCATCGTCGGTGCAGGCGGTTTCCGGGAGACGGGTGAGGCGGGAACCAGGCTCGAGCAGCGCTGTCTGGAGATCGCCCGTGCTCATGGAATCCGGGTCCTGGGTCCGAACTGCATCGGGTACCTCGACACCCATCTTCCGATCGATACCAGTTTCTTGCCACTTCCCGGACCGATCCCGGGCGATATAGCCTTCCTCTCGCACTCCGGCGCGATTTGCGAGGCCGTCATCGATTGGGCGCGCGGACAGGGGTTTGGCCTCTCGCGCCTGGTAAGCCTGGGAAACCAGATGGATCTTAACGAAGGCGACTTGCTCCCGGCGACAGCCGCCGATCCTCACACCCATGTCGTCGCCATGTACCTGGAGGGGATTGGAAATGGCGCAAGTTTCATCGCCGGTGCGCGCGAGGTCTCACACCAGAAGCCTGTCGTTGCGATCAAGGTCGGCCGTTCGGAGGGTGGGCGGGCCGCGGTCGCATCACATACAGGCGCGCTAGCCGGGAAGGACCGGGCCTTTGACGCGGCCTTTCGAAAGGCCGGCGTCATCCGGGCACGGCATAGTGAGGAGATGTTCGATTGGGCGCGCGCCCTGGCCTGGTGCCCGCTGCCTGCTGGTCCAAGCATGGCCGTATTAACCAACGCTGGTGGACCGGGTGCGATCGCGGCCGATGCACTCGAAGAGAATGGTCTGCGACTGGCGCGGCTGGGCGAGGATACACATGACCAGCTGGCCGAGCTGCTCCCGGCCGCAGCCAGCCTGAAAAACCCGGTCGACATGCTGGCCGGGGCGGGTCCGCGCGAGTACGCTGATTGTTTGCGAACACTCCTGGCCGATAAGGGTGTGGATGGCGTGATGGTCATCCTACCACCACCACCGGTGACAACAGCGGCCGAGGTCGCTGGTGCGATCATCCCGGTCATCCGCTCAACCCCAAAGCCCGTTGTCATCGCCCTGATGGGTGAGGATTTGATCGCCCATGCAGCGACCCTATTTCGTGGATCGCGCGTGCCGGATTATCGCTTTCCGGAACGAGCGGCATCTGCTCTGCGCGTGCTGCACCTGCGCGCAATCCAGCTTAAACGGCTGGAGGACATGCACCTACCCTGCTTTGAGGTAGCTGAAGCAGAGGTGCTCGCAATCCTCGAGCATGCTGAACGCGGGAGTGATCAATTCTTGGACGCTCAAGCCTCACTCGAGATGGTCGCGGCCTACGGGATCCCGGTGAGCAGGCAACGCGTGATCGCGAGCCCGGATGAGGCACTGCAGGCCGCAGTTGAACTCGGCTACCCAGTTGTTCTGAAAATTAATTCTCCGGATGTTCCCCATAAATCCGATCTGGGTGGAGTAGTGCTCGATCTACGCACGGGCGAGGCGGTCCAGGCTGCCTTTGCAGATCTCATGGGGCGCCTGCAAAATGCGCTACCCAGTCTTCCAGGGCGGAACCTGTTGGTACAACCGCAAGCCGGATTGGGGCAGGATGTGATTGTGGGGTTCGTGCGCGATGATCAGTTCGGTCCGTTGCTCATGTTCGGATCGGGTGGGGTGGAGGTCGAAGCGCTTGGGGACGTCGCCTTCGCCCTGGCGCCGCTCACCCGCGAGGAGGCGGCGTGGATGATTGACTCGACCTGGGCCGGAAAGCGCATGATCGGGTACCGGGGCCAGCCTGCGGCCGATCGAGAAGCTGTCATTGAAGCTTTGTTGCGCCTGAGCCAGCTTGCTCAGGATTTCCCAGCATTGCTAGAACTCGAGATCAATCCACTGCGAGTGTTCGAGGTGGGACAGGGTGCCGTGGCACTCGATGTTCGCGCCCGTGCTGATTGATTCGCGGCCTAGATCCATATCTTAATAATATCTTTGCAAACACTTGACAATATTGCGACATCCTGCTATTATGCTGCCTAAGACCATACCTAAGTAGGAGTCGAACATGTTCATACTGAATGACGAGCATAAGTTAGTCTTGACGGAAGCCCCACAGGCGACGTACCTGCCCGACGGCGGCAAGATGGAACAGGTCATGGCATGGCGAGCAGGTCATGTCCCGGCTGGTGAGATGATGGGTGCTGTCCGCACACTGTTGGATGGGATTGGTGAAAATCCGGCTCGAGAGGGATTGCTGGACACCCCCAAGCGTGTTGCAAAGATGCTGCGCGAGGTCACAAGCGGATACGCCGTCGATCTCGATGCGGTGATCAATGGCGCCATGTTCAAGGAAGAGTACAACGAGCCGATCGTGGTGCGAGATATCAATTTCTACAGCATGTGTGAGCACCATATGCTGCCCTTCTATGGCCAAGCACATGTTGCCTACCTGCCGGCCGGTCAGGTGGTTGGTTTGAGCAAGATCCCGCGTGTGGTGGAAATCTTCGCCCGCCGGCTGCAGGTCCAGGAACGTATGACCGATCAGATTGCAGAGTTCCTGATGACGAAGCTGTCACCCCGGGGTGTGGCGGTCATCGTGGAAGGCGCTCACTTCTGCGCCGTGATGCGTGGTGTTGGGCAGCCTCAAGGTATCATGCGAACCCAGGCCGTGCGCGGCGGTGACCCGGAAATTCATAAACAACTGCTCAGCCTGGCTTCTGGAAAAAACTACTAAAATTTCGACTATTATTAGAATATTGATGATCCGCGATGGTAGAATTGTGTGAGTCGAGAGGGAGGTATAGACGATGACAGTGCGCGTGGTAACAGACAGCACCTGTGACCTGCCCCTCGAGATCATTGAACGCTATGGCATCCGGGTGATCCCACTCTATATCAATATCGAGGAGAAGGGGTATCTGGATGGCGTTGATCTTACCCGCGAGCAGTTTTACCAAAAGCTCCCGGCCTACGATCCACCTCCAACAACGGCTACCCCAGGTGTGGATGTCTTTAAAAAGGCCTACGATGAGCTTGCCGCCGGTGGGGCGGACGAGGTGCTCTCGATCCATATTTCAATCAGCCTGAGCGCCACGTCTGAGTCCGCCCATCGAGCAGCCGAAATCACCACCAGCGTACCGGTTACGGTCTTTGACAGCCGTCAATTGAGCCTGGGGACTGGCTTCCTGGTTGAGCGCGCCGCCCAGGCTGCGGCTGAGGGGATGAATGTCGCACATATCCTTCCGCTGCTGGAGGAGCAAATTAGCCGGACCCATGTTTTTGCTGCGCTGGACACGCTTGAATTTCTGCGCCGCAGCGGGAGGATGAATGGAGCGTTAGCTGGGATCGGTAGCCTGCTTAAGATAAAACCGCTGTTGAAGATGTATGATGGGAACCCGACCTCCGAACGCAAACGGACCCGGGATGGTGCGTACCATCGGTTGTTAGCACTCCTGGACGAGACTATGCCCATCGAGCGCATTGCCCTGCTTCATACGCATGCTGAACCAGCTGCACGGGAACTCCTGCGCCGCGTACAGGGGGTACTTCCTGCGGGTCCTATCCTAGCGGTTGATATCACCCCGGTGATCGGGGCACATATCGGCCCGGGCGCGGTAGGTTTTGCCGTAATTTCTGCGCCCAAGAACCGTACCGCATAAACGAAAACTCCCGCTTGTTGTAAAGCGGGAGTTTGTATCGGAAATCTTCCCCTGCAGCCACCTTTCAACTGAGAGAATGCTGCTGGGTAAGCGCCTTGGCGAGCTCTGCTCCGATGCGTGCATTGTTGCGTAGAAGTGCGAGATTGGCCTGCAGCGTGGCGCCGGAGGTGAGCTCGGCCATCCGTGAGAGTAAGTAGGGCGTTACAGCGTTGCCACGGATCCCGGCCTTCTCGACCTCTGCCTCGGCCTTCATCAACGCAGACTCAACCTCGCCTGGTGGTAAAGCGGCTTCTTCGGGACACGGCACACAGATAAGCACTGCGTGACTGGGTGAAACCCGCCAGGTCTGGAGCACGAGCGCGGCTAGTTCGCCAACCGTGTCGACTCTCACCTCCAGCTCAAGCCCGCTGCTGCGTGTGAAGAACGCTGGAAGCTCATCTGTCTGCCAACCGATCACCGGCACGGCGTGCGTTTCGAGCCATTCAAGCGTGCGAGGTAGATCAAGGATCGATTTCGCACCAGAACATACAACGGCTACAGGAGTATGGCTGAGTTCAGGCAAATCAGCCGATACGTCCCCGCTGCCGCCGCGATGGACGCCCCCAATGCCCCCCGTGGCAAACACCCGGATGCCAGCCTGATGAGCGATAGCCATCGTAGCGGCGACCGTGGTCCCGGCCGAGAGCCTCCTGGCCTGGGCGATGGCAATCTCGCGCCGGCTAGCTTTGATCGCATTTGGATCAAGTGCAAACGCTTCCATGGTGGTGTCATCCAGCCCGACCCGCACCTGCCCCTGGATCACGGCGATCGTGGCCGGTGCGGCTCCCGCCGTACGGACTTCAGCTTCAAGCCGGCGGGCGATTTCCAGGTTAAGTGGGCGTGGCAAACCATGCGTGATCACGGTAGATTCGAGCGCCACCACTGGGCTTCCCGCATCAAGCGCTGCGGAAATCCCGGGCAGGATCGATATCCACTCAGCTCGCTGTTGGGAAGGCCACCCCGCCATGGTTGCCTCAATCCATCCAGTGCTGATGGGTGAGTTCGAGGGGTGAACCCGGAGATAAGCAGGGGCGATCAGCGAAGTTCGTCATATAGTTTTTCAAGTGAGAGGTCGCTTGAGACCGTGCCAGAAGCTTGCAGGGTAAGCGCGGCAGCCGAGACGCCCAGCCGTACGGCTTCATCGAGCGGGATGTCATTCATCAAAGCGAAGATCACGGCCGCGGTGAGTGCGTCCCCGGCTCCTGTTGGATCCAAAATTTCAGTTTTTACCGCCGGGATGTGGCCGCTTGTATCGTTGGTCGCGTAGCCCACACCGAATTCGGCCATGGCGATGATCGCGATTGAGACGCCGTCTGTCACGAGGTGACGTGCGGCATCGATAGCTTGGTCACGATCAGCGTGGGGAACTGGATGTGGGCAGAGTGCACCTGCTTCGGCCTCATTGGGCGTAATCAACCACAACCGGTCCAGGTACGGATAGAGTTTGGAGGCTAATTTGACTGAAGTCGGGTCCGCTGCGATCGGCACACCTGAGCGGTGGGCAAGCGCGATCGCCGTCCGCAGTGTCTTTTCGGGCAGGTTTGCATCGACGAAGATCGCTCCGGCTTGTTTAAACAGGCCGCGCCGCTCACGCAGATGCTCCGCCGGGATGGCAGAAATAGCGCGCATGTCATCCACGCCGACCTGCAGGTTCCCCGCCTCATCCAACACAGCAAGATAGAAACCGGTCGGCTGATCGGGGATAATCATGCAGTGTTCGGTATTGACACCCGCCGCAGCGGTTTCTTCAAGCAGCCGATGCCCTTCGGGATCGTCGCCAACGGCCGAGATCAAGATCGGTTCGGTGCCCAGACGAGCCAGGTTCTCTGCCACGTTGCGAGCGACGCCACCTAGAGAAGAGCGCATGGTTCCCGGATTCGAGGTGCCGGCCTGGAGGGGAGAAATCGCCCGGCCAACTACATCTAACCCCGCTGACCCAATGACCAGAACGGGACCGTCCGAGAATTCGATCTCAGTCATCACTCGCTTCCATTGCCACCGAGGACTTGCGGTCGATTCATCTTTTCAAGGTGAGTGAGCACACTCCGCAGTTCTACCTGCTCCCGCAGTTCTGGGCTAAGCTGGGCGTAATTCGCTTCAAGCTGACGCTCGATCTGGGCCAGGAGTTCGAAACAGCGGTACCTGCCAGGGAGCTCACCCTGATTCCAGATCTGAAGCCAGATCTGCAGGCTTTCAAGAATGGTCTCGCGAAAGCGGTAATTGGCCTGTCGCTCAAGGTAGGAAGGAGAACGGTAAAGCCGTAATCGCTGGTAATCTCGCCAGGCTGAGAGCAGGGTACGACCAGGATCGATCTCACCCCTGATGCCTCCGCTTGAAGGTAGTCCCAACTGCCAGATGCCAACCCCGATCCAGTCCAGTTCCAATCCCATATAGCGAAGCCGGCGCTGGAGAGCATCAGTGTGGAAGTGTTCGGTCAGCGCGCGCCGCGGGATTTGGAACCTGGCGACTTCGACATCCTGCAGTTCCTCATCCGCAGGTGTTTCATTCTGACGACCGAATGGTTGCAGGGCGAGCAGTGCATCAAGCGAGTGGCGATGGATGAAGAACTGCAATTCGCGTTCGGCGATTCGCTGCAGGAGCTCATCGGGCGTCCGAACGCGTTTTTTTCGGATGGGTTGGGCGTAGACAAGCCGGCGGATGCTTTCCTCGCTGTAAGGATAGGGATTGGCCAGATCGCGACCGAGCCCTCCGCCGTAGACCCGGAACACGATCTGGATATCATGGGCTGTGAGCGGGACCCCATCTGCGGTCTCGGCGAATGTTTCGTCGAGACCGATGATCCGGTCGCGTAAATCAACGATGTCTCGTAAACGTTCGAAGCCCCCGATAAAGACTCCCTGCCCGGTCGTGGCCTTGACGTCATTCCCACGCGCGCCTTCAGGGCTCTGGCCGTAGACCCGGGGCAAGCCTTCGGCGGTCTCGAAGACGGCTGCGAACCCAAGGTGGATTTGCACAAATCCTGGGCCCCCCACCCGGGTTAGCGGGTTATTGGCTTCGATTTGTTGCACGCTCTGCCGGTCGATCCGCAAACGCGGGTAGCTCAATCCGAACAGCGAGCCAAGCAGGTAGCGGAAGGCGGCTCTAATCGACTCCAGTTCAAATAAGTCGTTCAAGTAAAGCGCCGCAAGGGCCACCCCGGCCAGCATTCCTCCCAGGACAGGCAGCAGGTGCAGGATAACCTGGGGGTTTAGAAATGTGCTGGCGATGTTCACAAAGGGAAAGAGAAGCGCTGGCAATGTTGGAAGCCAGTTGTAGGGAATTTGGCCCGGATATCCGAAGATCACGACAAGGATCAACCAGATCGCGGCGACCGAGATGCCAGCCAGGATGAATCGGATCAATGCTGCAGTCGGGTCGCGGCCAAGGAGAAGCCGGGCGGCGGAGCGCAGGCCAGAGCGAAAGATGGCAGTCACGGCTGGAGTATCCGTCTTATATAAGCTCATGTTCCCGTGTCCCGGCAAGTGCCATCCAGATGCTCCAGGTCCTCCAGTATTTGCTCAAATTGCGGAACCAGGTGACTGGCCTCAGGCAAAGAGCCTTCCGAATTACAAAGTGCCAGTGCCTCGCGCAGCATGAGAAGCAGGCTATCTCTCGCGTTTGGGATCTCACCCTGCGCCAGAGCTTGTTCCAGGCGAGCAGGGAGTTTGCGGAGCATGAGCAAGATCGCCTCAGATTCACCACTGCGCCGGCCTGCCTCGAGCGATGCACGGGCTTCCTGGAGCGCAGCCTGCGTCTCACCATACCAAGCCTCACGCCACTGGAGCAGGCGTTCGCGCTGGACGTCCTGGGGTACCCTGAGAGATCTCACCTCGAGGTCGAGCACCCTGATCCCACGCGAGAGGAGGATATCGCTCTCGAGTGCATCTCCACTGGTTGGTTCTTCACCAACTGGCTTGGTCTCGGGAGCGGGGATAAGCCGTGACGTCATCCGCTCCCCGATCTGAGTGAGGGCAGTTTCATCATCGTCGTGATCTGTCAGGAGATTGTTCAGTGACCAGTGTTTGATTTCTTCCCGCCAGACATCAGACACCAGCAGCAGTGGTAGGTCATCCCAGGCAATGTCCTCATACTGGCCGTACATATGACCGAAGACTGCCTTTTCTACGGCAGGCGCGTGGTACTCGTAAGGCGGTTTCTCTGGATCACGACCTTCACGTGGCTCGCGGCGATGACCGGGCTCCACCATAAAGATCACACTGATTTGCGCAGAGATATTGATCCCATCCCGGGTCACGGCGATCGAGGTCATGGAGCGTTTCTGGTCAGCCGGGCTAAAAATAGGTTCCTCGGCCTCCAATGATCGTTCTTGCCGGCGCAGGTCGACCGCTTCGGCGAGCCTCTCCCCGGACCGGGTGAAGACCACCCCTGGCCCAGCCGCGCGCGTGAAGGCAGTATCCGTACGCAGAACGACTGCGCTGGCATGGTCTACAAGGAAGACGCCGGGTCCTCGCCGCCGGTCTTCTCCATGGGCCTGGATTGCGTGTCCATCTCTGACATACGTCACAGGCCCGCGCTCCCCGAGAACGTGCCCGACAAGTCGCTGGATTGCCGCCCAGCGGTCATCCAAATTCTCCACCGGTAGGACAAACTGTGCGCAAACCACCAGGGTACCGATGAATACCAACAGGAGCAGATCCAGGTCAAGGATGAGCGAGTAGAGTGGGGCTGGCCGTGTGCCAGCATCGAGCGTGATCAAGTTGAGCAGGAAGAGAATCGTAATGCTCACCAACCCTACCCAAGCGATGAGGGTATTGCGCGAATCAGCTGCCCCCCCAAAGATGATATTGATGCTGCGCACGCCGAGGAAGATCAGGCAGAGGACTGCGACGGGAGGTAGTGTGAAGAGCATGATGCGAGGGGTGTTGATGATGGGGATGCGGTTGATGAAGTAGCTGTATACAACAGCAGTTGCCAGGAATGCAGCCAGCAGAATGAAAGCAGGACGCCGATATAACGGAATTCTTTCCATGACGCGCCGATTGTATCCTAAAGGGTGGACACGGCCAACACGCGGCCTGCCGCTTGCGCACGCGCTTGCAGTGCAGGCCCATGGGGGTTAACGTATAGGCTGGACGCAGGATCGTTCAAATGGAGGGATTGTGATGGTCACACGCGAATCCGAATTACTGCGCATTCTCCACGAGCTGGCTGAGGGACTGCCCACCTCGCATTGGATCGCCCTGGTGGATGATGACGGATTGCTCATAGCCTGCGTGCCTGAAAAGCCACCAGTCGATGCAGAGCGGATTGCGGCGATGGCGGCGGCGGCGATGGTTACCTCACGGCGAGTGCTGCAGGAGACGGACGGCGGCCAGCTACGTTTTACGACGATCGGGGGGTCGAACCGGCAAGTTCTGATCGTGCTCGTGGATTCGAAGCGCTTCCTGGCGATCGGCCTCGATCCCGATAAGCCATCGACTTCAACTTTCGGTGTCCTCGTCCGCTGGGTACCCGAGATCCTGGGTATCGTTCGGAAACGATCGATGCAGGAATGATCGCCATCCGATCCATGCGCTGGTCGCTCGATGGGTGATCTAATATTGTGCAGACCTGGCCAGCGAACACAGCCAGCCCGAAAACAGTCGGTTTGCAGCTCGGCCCTGCTACCTGCACGCAGGAGGATTGCACAATGTTAGAAGTCGAACCAACTTTCTCCGAAGGGGAAGCTGTCCCGCCCGATCCGCATCCCGCCGCACCGTCTTTACCATTGGCATGCCAGGTTTGCGGGAGGCAGGATGAATCACTCCGACTTGTGATCCTACCCTACGTCATCAGTTTGTTCGTGGTCACCTTGCGCCGGGCGTGGGTCGGGGTCTGGTGTTGGCGGCATCGCTCCATCCGGCAGGCGCTGGCGGGTTTGATCACTGCCTCACTGGGTTGGGTCGGGATTCCCTGGGGTTTTATCTACACACCCGCAGCGCTTATTAAGTTGGCGCGGGGTGGCGACCAACCTCCTGAAGAGAATGTGGAACTGCTGCTGGCACTGGCCGACGTCAAACGCCAAAAGGGAGACGTTCATTCAGCACTGGCCATTGCCCGGGAAGCTCTAAAGCTGCAGGAAGGGGAGGCGATCCGGGAGAAGATCCGCGCGTTGATGAAGGATCACCCGCTTTCGATCACCCGGCCGAGCCCGATTAGCCCGCTGCCTTTCCTCATCGTTCTTGTTGGCGCATCGATCACCGGGATCATGATCGGCGTCCTCGATCAGTGGATTTCGATGCTCTTCGGGTTGGTGCTGGGAGAGGAAGTCCACATCATCATCGCCATCCTGACCTGGGCTCCGCTGGTGGCGATGAGCTTCCTCGGGGGCTTGGTGATCGCCGAGTTGAACCGCTGGGGGGTCGAACGCACGCGGCTGGACAATATCCTGCTGGCGACGATCATGGCGTTCCTCTCCGCAGCCCTCGCCTTGTATGGCATTCCCCAGGGCAGCATGTTAGCCGATTTCTTCTCCGCACTGATGGGTGGATATTCCGTGGCCAACCTGGGCGAACTGGTTCAGGTGACGGGTGCGGTGCTGACCCAGGGTGGCGTATGGATGGTGGGTGATTCGATTCGGTCGGAGGGTGCATTCGGGGTCATCTACTTGACGATCCTGGTAGTCGCCGGCGCTTACTATGTTTGGATCACACTGCGTTCAGCTCGTGAGAGCGTTCATTGGCTGGTGCGATTGGATCTGGTCGAAGGGGAACTGGTTGACACCCCAGAGCGATCGCTGCTGCCCGCCTGGGGAGTTCTAGCAGGAGTTGTGGTCGTAATTGCCTTCGCTACTGCGACATTCGCCGGGAATAACACGCTTTCGCGCGGCAGCCTGGATGTGGTGGCCCAGCTCGAACTGGGCGATAACCTCTACAATCAGAATGATCTACAGGGAGCAGCAGCAGCCTATCAGGCGGCGATTGCCCTTGATCCTACCCTGCTAGAACCCCATCTGAGCCTGGGTTGGACATTGTACAACTTGAACGACCTGGAGGGCGCCAACTCGGCCTTTACCGAGGCCGCCTCGCTCGCCCCCTCCGCCCTGGATCCACACCTTGGGCTTGGCTATGTCTACCTTGCCCAGGATGACCTGGACGCAGCTGAAGGATCCTTTCAAGCGGCGCTGTCTGAAGGCGGTGATGTATATATAAACAGTCAAGCCTACTATGGACTGGGGTCGATTGCGATGGCCCGCTCAAAAGTGGATCCAGCGATCACCTTCTTTGAGGAAGCGATTCGGCACGACTGGAATCTACCCGTTGCACACCTCGATCTCGGCCTTTCTTACCTCGCCCGTGGTGAATTTGAGCAGGCGGTCAGCAAAGGCAACGATCTGCTCGGGCTCGCTTCTGATTGGGCCGCGGTGCATGCTTTACTCGGGCTCGCCAATTTTCAACTCGACAATCTTGAGAAGATGGAGAGCGAGATCGAATGGGCCGAAGATCTAGCCCTGCAAGATATGTACTCAATCATCTTGATGAGCAACCTGTACTGGGGGCTCCAGCGTTTCGATCGGGCGCAAGCTATTCTGGAGCAAGCTGTGAAGCTCTATCCGGGGGCGAGCCAACCTGCGGGATTCCTGAGCTCGGTATATGCGGTCACCGGCCAGCAAGGCCGGGCAGCGAGCCTGCTCGATTCGTTCGAAGCGAACTATCCTCCCGATAGTGGCATTCACATCGCCAGATCCTACCAGTACCTACAGAACCAGGATCCAGAATCTGCACGGAGAGAATTGGAGCAAGCCATCTCGTTGGATCCAGATGATACTGAAGCCTTAAGCGATTTAAGCTTCGTCGAATTCCATCTGGGGAACTCTGAGCGCGCGTTAGACCTTGCCGAACAAGCACTCGCTCTCAACCCCTATGGACAGGCAGCGCTGACCAACCTGGCCTTCGCGCAACGGTCGTTGGGGCGGATCGATGAAGCGCTTGCGAATGCGCAGGAAGCAGTCAGGTTATCACCGAAATCCGATCTGCCGCATTTTATTCTGGGCGTATGCTACATCGATCTTGGCCAGGTTGCGAAAGGGACGGAGGAACTGCAGGCTTTCGTTAACCTGGGGTGGGAGCGCGCATATGTCCGCGAGTACTTGAACGAAGCGCGGACATTCCTGCAGACTCTCCCCTGAGCCTGAATTTCCCGCCGGACAATCATTTGACCTTTTAATCCTGTCCACGTAGACTGAGAGTGTGCTCGCAAAAGTCCACACAGCCGCTGTCCTCGGGCTGAAGGGGGAGATCGTGGAAGTTGAGGTGGACACCTCACGCGGGCTTCCCTCCTTCACCATTGTTGGACTCCCGGATACAGCCGTCCAGGAAAGCCGCGACCGCGTCCAGGCGGCGATCAAGAACGCTGGCTTTATCTTTCCGCGCCAGAAGGTCACGGTTAATCTT